>Ga0255182_1000051_pt1 | contig 143340 bp, 121 predicted proteins | sample Atl_UVDOM_RepA_8_FD_188420 | JGI IMG/M metagenome (GOLD analysis project Ga0255182, IMG submission 188420) | Freshwater microbial communities from Altamaha River, Georgia, United States - Atl_UVDOM_RepA_8d | ecosystem: Environmental > Aquatic > Freshwater > River | place: USA: Georgia...
GTACTTCAGCGTGCCGCCCTCGACCACGGTGCTGTCGCTCTGGCCCAGGTTGCCGTTGTCCTCGGCCGTGACCGAGGAGATCGACTGACTGTCGTTGTCGGTGATGTTGCCGGTGCCGGCCACCCCGCCGATGGTGACGATCAGCGTCTCGGCATTCTCGATGCTGCTGTCATCGGTGGTGTCCACCAGCACGGAGAAGCTGGTGACGCCTGCGGGTACCGTGATCTTCTGGGTGCCTGCGTCATAAGTGACACCGTCACTGAACGTGAAGTTGGCGATGCCTTCGTAGTCACTCGCCCCGGCAGTGCCGCTGAGGGCGAACGTGTACTCTTGAGCGTTGCCGCTGGCACCGCTCATCGCCACGGAGTACTTCAGAGTCCCGCCTTCGACGACGGTACTGTCACTCTGACCGAGGTTGGCACTGTCTTCTGCCGTAACACTGCTGACAGTCACGGCCCCTGTGACGGTGATCGCCACAGAATCGACATCGAACAGATCCGAACCGTCCAGGCTGTAGACGGTCAGATAATCCGTGCCACTGAATGACGTGGCGGGGGTGTATGACAAGGTCGCCAGCGCAGCATTGATCTGTGCACGCGTGCCATTGATCGTGAAACTCGCGGTGCCGGAGGTCCCAGTCAGCGTTGCCTCTCCAGCCCCGCCTACTGCCGTGACCGCCAGCGTGCCGTTCTCGACTGACACAGTGACAGACTCGAGATTGTTGTCGACGTCTGCCACGCTGATCAGATTGGCACCATTGATGGCCAGAGCCGTACCCTGCTCCGTGCTCAGCGAAGCGGGCAACGTGTTCACGGGCGCATCATCCGACCCCTTGATGCTGACCGTCAGAGTGGCGGTGGCCTTGGCTCCAGCAGAATCCGTGATCTCGTAGACGAATTGATCCTGCAGCGGCGTATCGCCGGCCTTGAGGCCCTGCACCGAGGTGTTGCTGTTGTTGACGGTGTACTGGTATGTCCCGTCGGCGCCGAGAACGAGCGTGCCGTACGTCCCGTTGAGAGACAGTCCATTGCTCGCGGAACTCGACCCGACGGCGACGGCATCTTCCGCGCCGAAGCTCGTTGAGCTTCCCGCCTGGGCGCTGGTGACCGTGCGCGTGTCCGCGTTGTCGACATCACTGTCGTTGAGCAGCACAGAGCCGGAGGGGTTGAACTGGTCCTCCACAGCCACCGCAGCATCATTGCCGGCTGTGGGGGCATCGTTCGCGCCCTTGATCTCCACTGTCAACGTCGTTGCCGAGGTGCCGGTGACCAGAGTATTGCCTGCGCGGTAATAGAACATGTCGACCAGGGTCTGGCTGGCGTTCAGACCATTGACCGTGGCGTTGGCATCATTGGGCGTATAGGTCCAATCGCCATTCGGCGAGATGGACACGCTGCCATACTGGCCATTGACGGTGGTGGCACCCGAGATCACCGTTTCACTCGCACTGCCCACAGCTCTGGCGGCCTTGACCGTCATGCTGCCTGGCGCCGTCGCGGTGGCGGTCTCCAGATCATTGCTCAGCAAGTTGCCCGTGGCCGTGCTGCCTGCCGCAGTGCCAGTTTCCACCGCAGCATTCGCGCCGGTAGCCGAGTCGGCGATCGCAACGGGGTCGTTGCTGCCGGAGCCCTGCACGCTGATGGTGAGCGTTGCGGAGTCACGCGAGCTCGTGTTGGAGCTGCCTGCCGCATCACGCATGGTGTAGTTGAACACCTCGGTCACCGTCTGGCCCTGCGAGAGGCCCACATTGTTCGCGGTGGGGGTGTAGGTATACGAACCATTCGCTGCCAGGCGCAGGACACCGTGCTGACCCTGCAGATCACTACCGAGCGTTCCCGTGGCGGTGAAGCTGAGGCTGGCCGCATCCACTGCCACCGCGGAACTCACGGTGATGCTCGTCAGGGTGCCGCTGGTGTAATTGAGCGCCGACACGGTCGGAGCAGTCGCAAGATTGGTGCCGCCAATCGTCATGCCGACAGCGATACTGCCAGTGAGACCTGACACGTTGACGGTGGTCGAGCTGGCTGCCGTGGAAGAGTTGATCGTGCCCGTGTAGTCCGTGCCGGCACTCGTCAGCGGGGTTGTGCTGTCAGTGCTGATGAGGAACTTCGTCACCGAACGCAGATTGGTGGAATCGGAAAAGGTGAACGACAGGTTTGTGCCACTGCCATCCCTGGAGGCAACCGTAACTCGCGTGGTGCCATCGGCATGGTACAGCGGCGTTGTAGTTAGGCCGTCGGACGACAAACCGTAGACATACCAGACATCCGAGACCTTGAGGGAACTGGCGCTGGAAGAGTTCATGACAGTGGTGTAGGTCACCGCCCCCTGGGAACTGCCCGTGGCGTTACCTGTCAGGGAGTAACCCACCACGAATTCCTCTTCGGAGTTCGCATCCACATCGGTGTCATTGTCCAGCACATTGCCGGTGGCCTTGCGGCCCAGTTTGTCGGAGACCGCGTACTGATTGGCACTCAGCGCCTCTATGGATTCCTTGGCATAGTTGTAATCGTTGTTGGCATCCGGGTAGTCGTTGATGCCCTTGATCGTGATGCTCAGTGTCTCGGTATCGAGCAACCCCCTGCTGTTGGCCAGCGTATAAGTGAAGGTCTCCGTCAGTGTATTGCTCGACAGTCGCAACGCCTGCACGGCACTGTTCGCGTCGTCAACGTCATAGACATAGCTGCCGTCCTGCCCGATGGTCAGGGTGCCGTAGCGACCCGCCACTGCAAGGCCGTTGGACACCGAAGTCGAGCTTGCCGCCGGGCTTCCTGTGGCGCCGGAGAGCTGACTGGTGACCTGGTTGACCGTGATACCGGTGGACGTCGTGCTCACGAGCATGTTGGACACAATGCTGTAGCTCGTGATGCCACTGCTGTCATTCGACAGCACATTGCCACTGGCATTGGGGTGTGCAGCATCGCCATCGCCGGCATCGGACAGATTGTTGCTTGCGCCCCCCTGTTCGTAAGCGTTGTCGCTGTCCGCGCTGCCCGAGGGCGGCTGCGGAGCGGGAATCAACTTGTTGAGCCCTGAATCCACCGGGTCCGAGCTGGTACGCACGGAATTGCCCACGGCGAAGGTGCCTGCCGTCGCCACGCCGAAGTCCACAAGAATGGTCGTGGCGGGATTCGACGTATTGGTACCGGACGGATACACATAGAACTGGCCGGCCTGCACGGTGGAGCCCGACTTGACCAGACGACTCATCTCTCCGTAGTACGATCCCACCACGGCATTGGAACTGTTGATGGCATAGAGCGTGCCGCGCACGTTGTTGCCAGAGTAGATCGGATCGGAAGCCGGGTCGGAGGTGAAGAGATACTTGACCGCACCTTCGGCCTGATTGAGCACACTCACCAGCTTCAGTGAATTGCTTTCAAGGTCCGCCTTGTTGGAGCCGGCAGCTCGGGTGTCTTCGGCAAGGTAAGACACACGCGAGAACAGCAGCGCAGGCAGCTGGTGCGGCCAGGTCTCGGCGGCACTCGCTGCGAACGGCAGAGCCACGCTGACACCGGCATCCCGAATCGTCCAGTTCACGCCCTCTGCCGTCATCCCCAGCGAGGCATCACTGGCAAGCACACGCGCGCCGGTCAGCCGCTCCAGCTCGCGCACCAGCGCACCATTGGCGCCAACGCTGCAGCTCCACAGCACGATCTCGCTCAGCTTCCACGTGGCCAGCTGCCGGGCATGGCGCTGCAGATAATCGACGTCAAGGAGGGTGTGGCCAAGCACGAGCATGTCACGCTGACCGTGCGCAAGCAGATGCAGACGATCGTAGTCACCTGTGCGTGCGTGACGCGATATCTGACTCAGCAGGTCCATGTCATCGGCAAGTGCGACAACTGGCACCTGACTGTGAGCTGCCAGTGTGGCGATCTCGGGCGAACGGGCGTCGTAGCAGAGCAGGTTGCGGGAGAGCACAGTGGACTCAGCGGACATCTCGAGCGGGAAATTCTTGACCATGTTTTAGGGCTCGTCAGTGATTGGCGCACTCAGGTGGCAGGGCTCCGCCACAGGCGCTGGTTGAATGGCGACGGGCAATATTGCCTCGGCCCTCTGACGGGGACTGTAAAAATTGGTATCAAAAACGCGGGGGCGGCAGCCAGATTTCGTTAAAAACCTGTTTTGAATCAATCACAAAGCAATTCAATGCTTATATATAGAGGCATGCCTGCCAGGCGGATCAAGAACCCGGGCTGCAGCACCAGAAGCGCAGAATCCGTGCTCAGTCGCTCGCGGCGGCATCGCGCCGCTGCAGATTCTTGACCTGCAAGGCCATGCGCGGATTGCGCGCCAGGGTGGCCTGGTGGCGGCGCAGATAGTCCCAGTAATGGACGGTGAAAGGGCAGGCGTCGGGCCCGCTGGAGAGGTCGGGATTGTAGCGGCAGCCCTGGCAATGATTGCTCATGCGGGCGATGTACTTGCCGGTGGCGATGTAGGGCTTGCTCGCCATCAGACCGCCGTCGGCGTACTGACTCATGCCGAGCGTGTTGGGCAGCTCCACCCACTCCACCGCGTCCACATACACCGCGAGATACCATTGATGCAGTTGCTGCGGGTCGACGCCAGTCAGCAGCGCATAGAGGCCGGTGACCATGAGACGCTGGATATGATGCGCATAGCCGTGCTCCAGCGTCTGCGTGATGGCATCGCGCAGGCAGGCCATGTCGGTGTCGCCAGTCCAGTAGAAGTCCGGCAGCGGTGCGGTGGCATTCATGGCATTGCGTTCCAGATAGCCAGGCATCTGCGTCCAGTAGATGCCGCGCACATACTCGCGCCAGCCCAGGATCTGCCGAATGAACCCTTCCACGGCGGCGAGCGGCGCATGGCCGCAGTGCCAGGCGGCCTCGGCGGCGCTGCACACCTCGCGCGGGTCGAGCAACTTGAGATTGAGCGCACAGGAAAGATGCGAGTGATAGAGCCAGACCTCCCCTTCCCACAGCGCGTCCTGGTACTGCCCGAACTGCGGAAGGCGCTGCGCGATGAAGGCATCGAGGGCCTGCAGCGCCTGCTCCCGCGTGACGGGCCAGCCGAAGCTGTCCAGACTGCCGGGATGGGTGGCGAAGCGGGTCTGCACCAGCGCGATCACTTCGCGGGTGATGGCATCGGGCGCGAAGCGGGTGGGTGCCGGCAGCACGCCGGGGCCGGACTTGCCAAAGCTGCCGCGATTCTCCACGTCGTAATTCCACTGCCCGCCCACGGGCTTGCCGTCCTGCATGAGGATGCCGGTACGCTGGCGCAGCTCGCGGTAGAAATACTCCAGCCGCAGCTGCTTGCGGCCCTGGGCATGGCGGGCGAAGTCGCGCACGGTGCTGAAGAAGTGCGTGTCGTCGCGAATCTCCAGCGGCAGCTTGTGAGCACTCGCCACGTCACGCAGGGCCTGCAGCACGCGCCAGTCGCCCGGAGCGGTCATCAGCAGGCCGACAGGCGGGTGAAGCTGCAGACTGCGGCTCAGCTCTCCGGCGAGCGTGCCTGTATTGGCCGGGTCGTCGAGCACGGTGTAATGCAGGGGCAGGCCGCGCTCGCGCAGCTGCTGCGCGAAATGCCGCATGGCACTGAGGAAGACGGTGGTGCGCTGCTTCGAAGACCAGACATGGGTGGACTCCTCGGCCACTTCGGCCATCCACAGCAGGTCCTGTTGCGGGTCGAAGCCCTGCAGCGCGGAGGCATCGGCATCGAGCTGATCGCCCAGGATGAGCACCAGGTGACGAATCGGCTTCATGGGCGTCCTGGCCCGGTGGGGGTAAGGTCGGGCTGCAGCGCGGATGCCGGGGCGCGGCTGCGCCGGCAGCGCTCGGAGCAGTAACGCACCTCGTGCCAGCAACGCTCCCAGGCCTTGCGCCAGCTCATGGGGCGACCACAGCGGGCGCAGGGTTTGACGGGCAGAGAACGCTTGTTGCCCTTGAAGGAGGTGTCTGTCATGCCCTGCTTACGGGCAGGCAGGGCAGACAGATCATCCGCGTCAGAAGTTGAAGCGCAGACCACCGATGTAGCGTGGGCCGAAGCGTTCCACCTCGATGGGGAAGTGCGTGTCATCGCCGTAGCGTCGGGCTTCGGTGTCCGTGAGGTTCACGGCGTCGAAGAACACTTCCAGCGCCTCGTTCACCTGATAGCGCACCGAGAGGTCCAGTTCATCATCGGTATCCCAGAAGATGTCGCCATTGCCGCTCGGGTAGAGGCCGCCGTTGATGACACGGTAGTTGCCAATGGACTGCCCCCAGGGCGTGCGGTACTGATAGGCCAGACGCACGGTCACGCCGTACTTCTCGTAGGTGGCCTGCACGTTGTAGACCTCGTCGGAGGTGCCCGGCAGATTGATGCTGCGACCAGGCACGCCGTTGAGGGCGGGCAGATCCACCTCGGACTCCGAGAAGGTGGCCGACAGGTTCACGCCGAAGCCTTCCATCCACTCGGGCATGCCCAGGCTGCGCGCCAGACGCTCGGCCGAGGCCACGTAGGCGAACTCCACGCCCTGCAGATGGCCTTCGCCGGCATTGCCGATGGCTGTCTGCATGTAACCGGAGCGGTCGATGCCGGCCACGTCCAGGGTATCCAGACCGAACACATTGGCCTGTTGGATCAGCACGTCCTGCAGGCGCTTGTGGAACACCCCGGCCGAGAAGAAATCACCGGAGGCCATGTACCACTCCAGATAGGCGTCCAGGCCGGTCTGCTCTTCCGGCTTCGCATCGGGGTTGCCGCCGGAGATGGTCTGGGTGGCATCGTTGATGCTGAAGTTCGGGCGCAGATCATCGAAATCCGGGCGCGAGGCGGAGGTGGTCACCCCGACGCGTGCCTTCAGCGTCTCGCTGATGTTCCAGTTCAGGTGGGCGCTCGGGTAGACCATGGTGTCCCCACGGCTCACCTTGACCAGACGTGTCTGGGCGGGCGTGGTGCCGGCCGCAGGGAAATTCACATACGCCTGCCCGGTGTTGTCGATCTGCTCCACACGCGCGCCGTACACCAGGTTGCCCCAGTCGAAGTCCGTGGTGGCCATGGCATAGAGCGCGGAGATCTCTTCCGTCACCTTCCAGTAGTTCTCGCGCGTATCCTGCAGCGTGGCCGCGCCGCTGCGGATCTGCTCATCCATGTAATGGCGGGTGAAGGACGCGTTGCTGTAGCGGAAGCGGTAGTTCAGGTCCTGCTCGCCCAGATAGCGCTGATCGCTGGCGAAGGTCGCCCAGGAGGGAATGCCGGCGCCGCTGAAACTGCGCTGGTACAGCGTCTCTTCGGACTCCTTGGTGCGCTCGGTGTAGAGCGCGCCCAGCTCCAGCACGCTCGGTCGCCCCAGGATGTCCATGTCGTGATCCAGATCGAGCTTGAACGTGTCGGCGAGCGTGCTGTCGCCGCCCTCCAGCTGACCGATGCTCTGGATCGGGAACTGGAAGTCCTCGATGTTGCTCACCTGCGGCCCCTTGACTCGGGCACTCGTGGTGCCCGTGGTGGTGAAGAAGCGAATGGTGTTCTCGTCGCCATCGCGGAAGTCGTACTCGATGGTCGGGCGCAGCGCAAAGCTGGACGGGCTCTGGAAGGCCGCCGTCACCGGCGTGTTGCGGCCGTCGTCGGTCTCGGTGCGATTCACGCGCCAAGACACATCCCAGCCATCCAGCGCGTGCTCGCCGCCGAAGGTGTTCGTGAATGCCCATTCCTCCACGTCGCGGTAATCGATGCGGGCATTGATGCGCGCGCCGTAGACGGTGCCGTTCACCGGATTGTTGCCATTGATGTAAGCCGCACTGGTGTAGCCGGCGCCGGCAGCGTCAGTGCCCTGATCCAGACGCAACAGGAAGTTGTCGCGCAGTTCGTCGTCGTGAAACATCGTGTAGATGGAACTGACAAACACGGTGTTGTCATCATCCGGCCGGTAGTCGAAGCGCAGCGAGGCCGAGGAATTCTCGCGCGTCAGGCGGTAATGCTTGTTCTCGTGCTCACGGGCAAAGCGCTTGGTCGGTGCGGTGGTGTTGGTCAGGTAGGGGTCGGTCTCCCAGTTGTCCGTCGCCATCTCGCGCTTGTAGTAGGAGCCCTGGGCCAGCACGCCCAGGCGACCGTCCAGCAGCACATTGGAATAGGTCAGCGCGGTGTCGAGCTCGTCGCCGCCGCCCAGGTCCACACGGCCGGCACCCACCTTGCCGGTGATCTTCTGGCCGGGATTGTCAAAGCCTGTGCGCGTGATGATGTCCACATTGCCCGCCACGGTGTTGCCGGCCATGGAGGGCACGATGGCCTTCTGCACGATGATCTGCTTCGCGATGGCCGAGGGAATGTTGTCGAAGCGCGAGGCGCGGCCCTCAGGGCTCACGATGCTCAGGCCATCGAAGGACAGTGTGGTCCAGTAATTCGGGGCGGCACGCAGGTTCACGTAACGCGCCTGGCCCTGATCGCGCTCGATGCCCACGCCGGGCAGACGGCCCACGGCGAAAGCGATGTTCTGGTCAGGCAGATTGCCGATGGCATCGGCCGACAGCACGCTCACCAGCGAGTCGGAATTGCGCTGCACTTCCAGCGCAGCGGCCACGCTCTCGGCCATGGGGCGACGCACGCTCACGGTGATCTCGTTGATCTCTTCGCCGCCTGACTGCGCCTGCGCGCCGGCACTCACGCCGAGCACGGTCGCGCCCAGCAGCAGATTTCTGAAATGGTTCATGGGATTACCTTTTTGCTTGTGGGAGGTTTTCTTATGGGTGGTGGAAACTGATTTCGTAGATGATGCCGCCCTCGGGCTTGTCGTCCGGGCCGGTCTGCGACGAGAAGTACAGGCGCTGAAAGGCCGGGTCGAAGGCCGGTCCGCAGATCTCGGATTTCGGCTGGCCGGTCACCTGCACCACGGGCAGCACCAGACCATCAGGGCCGAGCAGCACGATCTGCATGTCGCCGCCATCCTCTGCCACCAGCACATCGCCGGCGGCGGTGATGGTCACGTTGTCCACCCCCTGCAAATGGGGCGACGTGGCACTCATGAAGTCATACAGCACGTCGATCTGCTGGCTGCGCGTGTCCAGGCGCCACACACGGTTGTCGCCCTTGGTGGTGAAGTACACCAGGCCATCGGCCCAGGCGATGCCCTCGCCGCCGCTGAACTGCGCAGCGCCCTCCACCTGCTCGCGGGTGGGAACCGTGGCCGCCGAGGGGTCCGGCAGGTCATGCCACACCACTTCGCGCTTGCCGGCCGAGGCAAGCAGCTGTGCCACCTGCAGGGTGCCGGCGCTCAGATCAGGCAGGCCGTTGGCGGGAATGAAGCGGTAGAGACAGCCCTCGGGCTCGTCCTCGGTGAGGTAGAGATGGCCGTGAACCGGGTCCACCGCCACCGCCTCGTGCTTGAACAGGCCCAGTGCCGGACGGGCCTCGCCGGGCTTCTCGCCGAACGGGTCGCACTCCCACACCAGACCCCTGTCGACTTCCTCGCAGGAAAGCCAGGTCTGCCATGGCGTCTGCCCGCCCGCGCAATTGTTGTTGGTGTTGGCCAGGATGGAATAGGCATTGACGATGTCGCCGTCGGCATTGAAACGCACCGCGCCCACGCCACCGCCGCCCTCTTCCGTTTTCACTTCGCTGTTGGACACATAGATCCAGCCCCCATCGGGCGTGGCGAAGGTGGCCCCGCCGTCGGGTGACTTGTGCCAGACATAGGACGACGCGGCATTGACCGTCTGCCCGGTTCGCGCGATCACGCGCGAGCGCATGCCCGGCAGCAGCCGCAGGCCGTTGGCATCCGGTTCGCCCAGGGTGCCCAGTGCGGCCGGATTGGAGAACAGCGGCAGCGTGTGACTGTCCGCCGCCAGCAGGGGCGTCCTGACCCCATTGAGAAGAAAGGCTGAAAATCCGACGGAACCCCAGGCGAGGAACTGTCGACGCGCGATCGTGGTGTTGTTCATGGTGATGTGCACTGCCCGCAGAATGGTCTATGGATGACGCCGACCATTGAACGGCACGAACATGAAAGTGCCGTGACGCGGGCGTGACAGTTTTGTGGCGGGGAAAAGTCTGCAGGCAAAAAAAAACCGGGCCACTCTCGTGACCCGGTGAATGATTGCGGTAATGGTAATGCGGTACTGCGGTCTTGCGGGAAATCAGGGCGTGACGGTCACCGGCACATAGGCGTTGGACCAGCAGCACTGATTGTCAAACTGGCTGTCAGGCGCTTCGAAGTTGTCGACGCGCAGACGCACCACATAGTCACCGGGGGCAGTGAAGGTTGCGGACGTGCTGACCTCGGTCCAGCCGTTGGTGCTGCCGCTCGCGCCACTCTCGCCGCCGGAGCGGCCGCGCTCACGACCAGTGATCTTGGCCACATCGAAGCTCACATCGCCCGGACCCTGGTGCATGATCCACTCGGTGCCCAGCGGGTAGGCATCGGGCAGATCGTACTGCTTACGCTCGCCACGGTCCTGGATCAACGCTGACAGCGTGACAGGCTTGCCGACGGAGGCGGTGACGCGCTTGGCGAACACACTGCCACGATCTGTCGCCTCAGCCCCGTTGGACTCGAAGCGGATGGCCGGGTTCAGCGAGCCGTAAGCCGCAGGCTTGGTGCTCATCTCGTAGGCCGGAGAGGTTGCACGAGCCGGTACCGCGTAGCTGTGGCCAGCGTGATTCAGCGTCCACACCACTTCGGTGCCCTTCATTTCGGGCGGAATCGTGATCTGGAACACGCCGCGCTCCTGCAGCCCCACGAAGCCACCTCGACTGTAAGTGGGGAAGTGGGTGGGCTGCACGCCGTCGAACTGCTTGGGCTCGATGAAGTTGTTCGGGCCCAGCGGAATGTCGACGATCTCCTTGGCGTTCTTGTTGGCGAAGCCGAAGATGAACGTGGTGGAACCGTCCTCGTTGGCAATCCAGCCGTTGAACATCGGGGCGATCACATCTCCCTTGTCGCGCTGCGCAGCCAGGGCGTAGTCACGCAGATGGTCGGGCAGTTGAGCCTGTGCAGGCGCCATCAGGATGCCGGTCAAGGCAACAGCCAGTGCTGTGGTGGCAAATTTGACTGAGGTGTTCATGGTTCACTCTCCGATGGAAGCAACTGAGTTGGAGTCACGAGCCTGACGCTCGGCAAGCAGATCCTGATAGCCTTCTTCGTCGAGGTGAGTCACGGCGATCCAGGCGTGAGACATCTCGTCAGTGGTGCGCTGACCTGCACCCACCCACTGATCCGGGTCGGGGTTGCGGGGGTTCGCGGCACTGTTGTCGAACCAGGAGGTCAGGATGATCGTGGCACCGGCCGGCAACAGGGGCTCGAAGCCTTCTTCATACGTGTGGCTGTGGTTCCAGCCTGCGTTCCAGTTGGAGATCTGGCTCAGGATTTCACGACGACCAGTGCGCGGATCAAAGGACTCGATGGACATCGCCACGCCGCGCAGGTGCAGGTGCGGCTGGAAGCTGTCGATACGGACCGGATGATCAAAAGAGTGGAAGCCCTGGGTCATCAACTTGCCATGCGGCGGAATCAGGTAGTCGCCGCCACCCTGCAGGGCGTACAGGCGCAGATCCTGCGGGTAGGCAGTGGCTTCGTCGAAGTCATCTTCTTCGTCGTAGTACCAGATGCCGACGGACACTTGATCGTCTGCCACGGCCTTGCCATCGGGGTAGTAGTGGATGCTCCACTTCACCTTGGAATCCACCGGCACCTTGCGGCAGGCACCCTTCGGCACTTTCTCGCCCAGCTTGCCGAATGCGAATTCGGACAGACGGATGTCATCGACCCACTCGCCGGCTTCGTTCTTCACCAGGAAGTGTGAGTTGGCGTGGTGTGTGGAACCGTGCGCGGCACGGGAGGGCAGTGTCTCAACGGCCTTGATGCAGCGTGATTCGGTGATGTTGGCGTCGACTTCCGGCTCCCACCACAGATCCTGACCAGCGGCGGGCACATCCCAGGCGGCGGACTTGATGATGTGATCCGGCTCGCCCAGTTCGTCGGCAAGACGCCACTGACCGATCTCGGGGTATTTGACCGGCTCGGGCAGGTCAGCAACGTTGCCAAGCTGTGCGCCTTCCTGCACCCACTTGACGATGGTGTCGATGTCGGCCTGATCCATGCGCCAGTCATCCTTCAGTTCCTGCACGCCAACGTGGGCGTCGTACTGATAGGGGGGCATCTCGCGCTCGGCCACTTTCTGCGCGATCAGCGGGGCCCAGGGGCGCACTTCTTCATAGGTGGTCAAGGACATGGGGCCGATCTGGCCGGGCTGGTGGCAGCCCTGACAGTTGTCCTGAATGATGCGTGAGACTTCACGGGCGTATGTAATGTCGTGGGACACTGGCTCTGCAGCGCCGGCGAACGCGGGCAGCAATGCAACGAACGGCAGCAACCCTGTAATTCTGGTTTTTTTCATGATCCTCTCCTGACTCTCACTGGGTGTTGGTTATGCAACGGTGCTACCCGGAAGTAGCCCTTGGACTGCAGTGTAGAGAGGCGAGGAAGGCGTTTATTGATTTAGATCAGTATCGCGGACGAGCGTCGGGCAGGGAGGGAACGGAATGCGCAATTGTTGATTTGGATCAAAGGGGCGGGAACCTGTGTCAGCGCACAGGCCCCTCCCCGGCGTGATCCGGCCCTCAGGACTCGACCGCGTTCAGGGCCGCCAGCACGCGCTCCGGCCGGAAAGGTGCCCGGCGCAGACGCACGCCGGTGGCATCGAAGATGGCATTGGCCACGGCAGCGATCATCGGCTTGTGGCTGGTCTCGCCGGCACCATAGTGCGGCAGATCGGGCCGCTCCGGATTCGGGTCGCCATTGACCAGCACAATGTCGATGGCCTCGGGCGTGTCGGAGTGGCGCATGCTGGGGTGGGTCGCCCAGTCCACGCTGGTGACCTTCTGCGTATCGAACTGCACCTCTTCCCAGAGCGCACGGCTGAGGCCATGCAGCATGCCGCACTCGACCGTGTTGCGCAGACCCACGGGGTTGATCGCCAACCCGCAGTCGTGGGCGCAGACCAGGCGGCGCACCCAGACACGGCCTGTTTCACGGGTGACCTCCACCTCGGCGATCACAGCCACCACCGTATTGTTGCGGTAGGTGTAGGCGAGGCCTCTGCCGCTCAGGATCGAGCCGCCAGCCTGCGCTCCGGGGGCCGCACGCTCGTCCCAGCGGCCATGGGCGGCAACGACCGCGTCCAGCACTGCCAGCGAACGGGCACGGCGAAAACTGTCGTCCTCCGGGCTGGCTTCAATCAGTTCACGGCGGAACCGGGCCGGGTCACGCCCGGCAGCGGCCGCCAGCTCATCGATGAAACTCTCGAAGGCATAGGTGACCTGGGGACCGTCCGGGTCCCGCAGATTGCCCGTGCGCAGGGGTGTTTCCCACACCAGCGGCAGCGCAAGCACATGGCCGGCCAGGCGCAGGTGCTCGATGCCGTACTTCACGCTGGGCAGCGCCGCCCCTCCGGCCGCCGTGCGTGCGGGCCGCCGCCCCATGAGCTGGGCGATCAGCACGGTGTCCGGCTCGTTGTACCCCACGTGGGCGTAATCCAGCGCGCGGGCTTCATAGTCCAGTGCCGTCAGCCGGCCACCCGCATCCAGGGCCCCGCGCATCCGGAAGGCATAAGCCGGACCCTTGGTGTCCCAGGCCGTTTCCTCGTGGCGCATCCACTGCACCCGCACCGGGCGGCCCAGGGTGTGGGCCAGGTACGCCGCCTCGAAGCCGACATCGTCTGCCGCCGTGCGCCCGTACACCTGCGGCCCGTCCATGTACACCACGCGCACCCGCTCCCGGGGCAGATTGAGGAACTGCGCCACGCCTGTGCGCAGGCTGTAGGACTTCATGTCATTGGAGTAGATCGTCAGCTGGTTGTCCGACGGGTCTGCCAGTGCGAAGGCGGGGCCGATGGCCGTATGTCCCTGGAAGGGCACTTCATAGTCTGCCTCCAGGGTCTGCGCTGCCGCGGCAAAGGCGGCGGCCGGATCGCCGCTCAGCCGGGGCTCGCGGCTGGACATGGGAACCGCCGCACGCAGATAGTCGAACAGATCGTCGGAGGCCGGGAAAGGCGCCTGCGCCGGCGGGGTCCATTCGGCGCGCAATTGCTGCGCCGCCTGGATGGCCTGCTCCTCGCGTTCGTACACCACCGCCAGATAATTGCCTTCCCGCACGATCCGCACCAGGCCGGGGATCCCTGCGACAGAGGACTCATCGACACTGCGCAGCGTCGCCCCGGCCAGGGGCGGCCGGACATTGCGCGCGTGCAGCATGCCAGGCAGACGCACGTCCACCGCCCAGGTCAGCGAGCCATCGACCTTGGGCGGGATGTCGTCGCGGGGCAGCGACTGCCCCACCACCTGCAATTGCTGCACCGGCTTGACGGCGGCCTGCCCGGTGGTGGCATTGACGTTGGCTCCGGTCAGGGTGATGTTGAACCGACGCCCGCCCACCAGATCGGCATAGCGGACCGCACGAGCCGGGTCTGCGACGGCCAGCACTCGGCCTTGCGCCGCGGTGACTGCGGAGACCGGCAGTTGCAACTGCGCAGCCCCCAGCTCCAGCAGCACGCGCCTTGCCTCGGCGGCCACGCGGCGCATGGGCCAGCCATCGGTCTCGATGGCGTCCGAGCCACCGGAACCGCCCTGGTCGGGGGTGATGTCGGTGCTGCCCATGAGCAGGCGTGTCTGCGCAAAGGCCATGTCGAGCTCGTCACACATCATTTGCCGGAACGCGGTGCCGGTGCCCTGCCCGCCGTCGGTCTTGCCCACATAGAAGGTGGCGGTGTTGTCGGGATGAATGACGATCCAGGTGTCGAGCTGCAGGAAATCCGGATCGGGATACGGGCCGTCTGCGGTCGCCTGGGCCAGCGCGCGCCCGAGCGGCAGACCGCTGGCGCCAAGGCTGAGCACGAGCGCGCCGGAAGAGGCCAGGAAGCGGCGCCGGGACATGGCAGGGCTGAGCTGACGCAGGGCGTCTTCCAGCGCTTGAGGCAAGTCCAGAGACGTGTTCATGCGGAGGCCTCCGGGTCAGAGGCGGCGACGACGCGCTTGATGGCAGCCTGAATGCGGTAGTAAGTCATGCAGCGACACAGCACGCCTTCCATGCCGGCGCGAATCTCGGCATCGGTGGGGCGGGGGTTGCGATCCAGCAAGGCCTTGGCCGTGAGAAGCTGGCCATTCTGGCAGTAGCCGCACTGCGGCACCTGCTCGTCGATCCAGGCCTGTTGCAGGGGATGCAGGGTGCCGTTCGGGGCGAGGCCCTCGAGTGTGGTGATCGCGCCGTTGACCGCCGAGACAGGCAGCACACACGAGCGCACGGCGGTGCCCTCGATCAGCACGGTGCAGGCCCCGCACTGCCCGAGACCACAGCCGAAGCGTGGCCCGCGCAGGGCAAGGTCATTGCGCAGGACATACAGGAGCGGGGTGGATGGCTCGACGTCCACCTCACGCACCGCCCCGTTGACGTTCAATGCAAGCAAGCTCATGGCACGCCCTCTCAGAGTGAACCTCGAGAATAACCGGGCGTTCAATGATCGTCGAGCATGGCGACGGTCAGAAGCGGACGGGGCCGCCCGCTTCTGACAGCGCCGCTCACGCCAGATCGAAGCGATCGGCGTTCATCACCTTGGTCCAGGCGGCCACGAAGTCCTTCACGAACTTCTCGCGGCTGTCGTCCTGGGCGTAGACCTCGGCATAGGCACGCAGCACCGAGTTGGAGCCCAGCACCAGATCCACCCGCGTGGCCGTCCACTTCACCGCGCCGCTGCTGCGCTCGCGGATCTCGTAGAGATTGCGGCCGGCGGGCTTCCAGGTGTAGGCCATGTCGGTGAGGTTGACGAAGAAGTCATTGCTCAGGGTGCCCACGCGCGAGGTCAGCACACCGTGGCTGCTGCCGCCATGGTTGGTGCCCAGCACACGCATGCCGCCGATCAGCACGGTCATCTCCTGTGCCGTCAGCCCCATCAGCTGAGTGCGATCCAGCAGCAGTTCCTCGGCACTGACCACGTAGTCCTTCTGCAGATAGTTGCGGAAGCCATCGTGGATGGGCTCCAGCGGCGCGAAGGACGCCACATCGGTCTGCGCCTGCGAGGCATCGCCACGGCCCGGCGCGAATGGCACGCTGACATCGAAACCGGCAGCCTTGGCGGCCATCTCCACGCCCACATTGCCGCCCAGCACGATCACGTCGGCCAGGCTGGCGCCCGCCGCATCGGCGATCGGCTGCAGCACGCCCAGCACCTTGGCCAGACGCGCAGGCTCATTGCCGGCCCAGTCCTTCTGCGGCGCCAGACGAATGCGCGCGCCATTGGCCCCGCCACGCATGTCGGAGTTGCGGAAGGTGCGGGCGCTGTCCCAGGCCGTGGCCACGAGTTCGCCGATGGACAGACCGCTGGCGGCGATCTTCGCCTTCACGTTGCCCACGTCGTAACGGGTGTTGCCCACCGGCACCGGGTCCTGCCAGATCAGGTCTTCGGCCGGCACTTCCGGACCGAAGTAGCGCGCCTTGGGCCCCATGTCGCGGTGCGTCAGCTTGAACCAGGCGCGGGCGAACACTTCCGAGAAGTAGGCGTGGTCCTTGTAGAAGCGCTCGGAGATCTTGCGGTACTCCGGGTCCATCTTCATGGCCATGTCGGCGTCGGTCATCATCGGGTTGTAGCGCTTGCTCGGGTCCTCGACATCAACAGGCTTGTCTTCCTCCTTGATGTTGATGGGCTCCCACTGATTCGCGCCGGCCGGGCTCTTCTTCAGTTCCCAGTCGTAATTGAGCAGCAGGTGGAAGTAGCCGTTGTCCCACTTGGTCGGATGCGTGGTCCACGCCCCTTCCAGACCACTGGACACGGTGTTGCGGCCAATGCCGCGGCTGGTGTTGTTCATCCAGCCCAGGCCCTGCTCGTGCAGGTCGGCCCCTTCCGGGTTCGGGCCCAGATTGGCCGGGTTGCCATTGCCGTGGCACTTGCCCACGGTGTGGCCGCCGGCGGTCAGCGCCACGGTCTCTTCGTCGTTCATGGCCATGCGGGCGAAAGTCAGGCGCACGTCGTGGGCTGTCTTCAGCGGATCGGGCACGCCGTTCACGCCTTCCGGGTTCACGTAGATCAAGCCCATCTGCACGGCAGCCAGCGGGTTCTCCAGCGTCTCGCGGTTCTCGCCGTCATAGCGGGTGGACGCGAGCCACTCCTTTTCGGAGCCCCAGTAGATGTCCTTCTCGGGGTGCCAGATGTCTTCGCGACCGAAAGCGAAGCCGTACATCTTCAGCCCCATGGATTCGTAGGCGGCATTGCCGGCCAGCACAAGCAGGTCGGCCCAGCTGATCTTGTTGCCGTACTTCTTCTTGATCGGCCACAGCAGACGACGGGCCTTGTCCAGGTTCACGTTGTCGGGCCAGGAATTCAGGGGGGCGAAGCGCTGGTTGCCGGTGCCGGCGCCGCCACGCCCGTCGGCGATGCGGTAGGTGCCGGCCGCGTGCCAGGCCATGCGGATCATCAGGCCGCCGTAGTGACCCCAGTCGGCCGGCCACCAGGGCTGGCTGTCGGTCATCAGCGCATGCAGGTCTTTCTTGAGGGCCGCGACATCCAGTTTCTTCAGTTCTTCGCGGTAGTTCACTTCCTTCAGCGGGTTCGTCTTGGTGTCGTGCTGATGCAGGATGTCCAGGTTGAGCGCATTGGGCCACCATTCCTGATTGGCCATGCTGGCGCTGGACGAGGTTGCACCTCCGTGCATGACCGGACACTTGCCGGCACTGTTCTGGTTGTTGCTCTCCATCGTGATCACCTCTCGTGGCTGGATCTTGTTGATTCAGGGAAGCCCGAGCATACCCCGGTCAATATTGCAGCGGCCACCACAATTTCCCTATCGTCGTCATAGCCAGCGAGCAGGCAGGATTCAGGCCTTGAGCAGGAACAGACGGTCCGCGTCGCGCCGCACACGCTGCGCTTTCTCGAGGCGCGCAATGCAGCGATAGAGCGCCTCGTGGGTCACCCCGAGCTGCCGGGCGATGGACTTGAGGCCGGAGCCCAGAGGGTAGGCCCCCTCACTGCCCTCGGTTTCCACCAGATGGAGCAGACGTTCCTCCACCGTGAGCAGACTCAGCCGCTCGCATTGCCGCCGCAGGCGCATGATCTCGCGATTGAGCATGCTGACCCAGCGCATGGAAAAGGCTGGATCACTGGCCAGCACCTGACGCAGATCGCGCAGCGGGATGCGCACGGCCACGGTGTCGATGACGGCCACGGCATCGCAGTGATAGGCGGGGGACTGCAGGCTGGCCTCGCTGACGAAGCCATGGCGGGTGCGCTGCAGGATGATGGTGTTGCCGTCGAGGCTGTAGCGCTCGAGAGTGACTTCGCCGGATTCCACGAAATACATGTACTCGGGCTTGCGGCCGGTCTCGAACAGACGCGCGCCACGGGCGAAGAACTGACTGACGCAGTGGGGGTGGATGCTGGCGGGCAGCAGCTCCAGGAGATCGCTTGGCGGGGCTCGGTGCAACATATGACAGGCATCATACGTTGCGGCCCCGCCGCGCGGCAATCCGGCTCAGCCCCGCAACTTGCGCCCGCTGTGCCAGAGACTCGCGATGACCGAGATCAGCAGGATGCTGGCCACCACGGCCAGCGACACCAGCACGGGAATCTTGTACCAGTCCACGATCAGCATCTTGGTGCCGATGAACACCAGGATCACCGCCAGGCCGTACTTGAGCAGCTCGAAGCGGTCGCCCAGATCGGCCATCAGGAAGTACATGGCGCGCAGACCGAGGATGGCGAACAGATTGGAGGTCAGCACGATGAAAGGGTCGGTGGTGATGGCGAACACGGCCGGGATGCTGTCCACCGCGAAGATCACATCGGTGATCTCCACCAGCACCAGAGCCAGGAACAGCGGCGTCATCATGCGCACGCCGTCCTTCACGACGAAGAAGCGCTCGCCCTCCAGATGGTCGGTGATGGGGTAGCGGGCGCGGATGAAGCGGATGAAGGGGTTCTTGTCCAGGTTCGGGTCATGCTCGGCGAACCACACCATCTTCAGGCCGGTGATGATGAGGAACACGCCGAAGACATAGAGCAGCCAGTGGAATTCGGTGATGAGCCAGCTGCCGGCGAAGATCATGATGGTGCGCAGCACGATGGCGCCCAGGATGCCGTAGAGCAGCACGCGGCGCTGCAGCTCCAGCGGGATGGCGAAGTAGCTGAAGATCATCATCCAGACGAAGACATTGTCGACGGCGAGGGATTTTTCGACGAGATACCCGGTGAGGAATTCCATCACCTTGTCGTTGGCGACGGCGCGGCCGGCGGAGTCATCCAGATAGGCCCAGAGGCCGGCGGCGAAGAGCAGTGAGACAGTGACCCAGGCCAGCGACCAGCCTGCGGCTTCCTTCAGTGAGACTCGATGTTGCTTGCCACCGCCCACCAGCAACAGATCGATCAGCAGCATTCCCGTGACAATCAGAGCGAATATCGCCCACATCCAGCCATTGCCGATTGTTTCCATACCACGCTCCATCAACGCAAAAGGGCCTGAATCCATTGGACATCAGGCCCTTGCGTGTGAATCGCGCGCGCGTACCTTGCCCATGGGCAAGGTCTCGCTTGCAACGCTGGCGTTGCCCGCCGCACCGGGAGCCTGATGCAGTGTCAGGCTGCCGTGTTGACGATGCGGCGACGGAAAAGCTACTCCCCTTGTTGCAGCCGAGTGTAGGCAGGCATGTGCCGAAGTCAAGCCTGACCCGCAAACCGGGGAAATCGGGGTCAGAGCAACATTACCGCGGGTAATGTTGCTCTGACCCGGGTTTTCCGTTTTGCCTGCCCTCACACTTCCCGCCTAGAATGCCGGCCAACATTCAGTTTCCGGAGCCCGTGCATGAGTCTCAGCCGTCGCAATTTCTTCAAGCTCACCGGCCTTGGCGCCGCCGCAGCCGCCACCCCGGGCACCTTCGCCCAGAACGCCGCCCCCGGCAGTGCAGGCGCGGGCTCGCTCAGCTACCCCGTGCAAGCCATTGCCCGGCTGGAAGCTCTGCAGGTGAATCAGCCCGTGGACTTCACCTATCCCGATGCGGCATCGGCCTGCCAGCTGCTGCGCCTGGGGCATCCCGTGCCCGGCGGCATCGGCCCGCAGCAGGACATCGTGGCCTACAGCATCCTGTGTCCGCACATGGGCTGCCCGACCAGTTATGAAAGCAGTTCCCGCCGCTACAAGTGCGGCTGCCACTTCAGCGTGTTCGACCCGGAGATGGGCGGCCAGCAGGTGATCGGCCAGGCCACGCAGGACCTGCCCCGCGTGCTGCTGGAGCTGGCCGAGGACGGCAGCATCCGCGCCGTGGGCATGGTCGGCCTGGTGTACGGACGCCAGAGCAATGTGATGTTCCAGGAGGTGTCCGCATGAGCCAGTTCAGCGATCGCATTCCCCTGCCGCCCGTCGATGCACAGACCACGAACCTGACCTGCCACTTCTGCATCGTCGGCTGTGGCTACAAGGCCTACAAATGGCCGCGCCAGCAGGAAGGCAGCCCGGCTGCGGCCGACAACGCCCTGGGCCTGGACTTCACCCGTCCCCTGCCCCCGCTGGCCGCCTGTCTCAGCCCCGCCATGGTGAACAGCCTGCGCGACAAGGAAGGCCAGGACTGGCACGTGATGATCGTGCCGGACAAGGACTGCGTGGTGAATCAGGGCCAGGCCTCCACCCGCGGCGGCATGATGGCCAGCCTGATCGCCAACGGGCAGGGCGTCTCGGCCAGCCGGCTGACCTCACCCATGCTCTATGGCGGCGGCAACTGGCGTCCCGCCGGCTGGGAGGAAGCCATCGCGCTGTATGCCGGGCTCACGCAACGCCTGCTGGATGCCGCGGGCCCCGATGCCCTGCTGTTCAATCTGTTCGACCACGGCGGTGCCGGCGGCGGCTACGAGAACACCTGGGCCACGGGCAAGCTGATCTTCTCCGGACTGGGCACCTCCATGGTGCGCATTCACAACCGACCGGCCTACAACTCCGAATGCCATGCCACCCGCGACATGGGCATCAACGAGCTGAACAACAGCTACGAGGACGCCGAGCTGGCCGATGTGCTGTGGTCCATCGGCAACAATCCCTACGAAACCCAGACCAATTACTTCCTCGTGCACTGGCTGCCCAATCTGCAGGGCAACACCGTGGCGAAGAAGCAGGCCCGCTTCCCCGGCGAGACCGTGGGCCGTGGCCGCATCATCTTCGTCGACCCACGCCGCACCGCCAGCATCGCGGTGGCCGAGCAGGCTGCCGGTCGCGAGAACGTGCTGCACCTGGCCATCAACCCGGGCACTGACACGGCACTGTTCAACGGCTTGCTGACCTATGTGGTGGAACAGGACTGGATCGACCGCGACTTCATTGCCGCCCGCACCTCCGGCTTCGAGGCGGCCGTGCAGGCCAATCGCCTGAGTCTGGCGGAGTGCAGCGCCATCACCGGCGTGCCCGTGGCGCAGCTGCAGCAGGCCGCCGAGTGGTCCTACCGACCCAAGGCCTCCGGGCATCGCCCGCGCGCCATGCATGCCTACGAGAAGGGCATCATCTGGGGCAACGACAATTACCGCATCCAGTCCGCGCTGGTGGACCTGGTGCTGGCCACCGGCAATGTCGGCGGCCGGCGCGGCGCGGGAGTGGTGCGCATGGGCGGACATCAGGAAGGCTATGTGCGTCCGCCCTTCCCCGGCGGACGCCCGGCCCCCTTCGTGGATGAAGCCGTCATCGCCGGCCAGGGCAGGATGCTCACCGCCTGGGCCTGCGATGCCTTCCGCAGCACCCTGAACGCGCAGCAGTACCGCGCCGTGGTGACCAGGCGCGCAGCCATCGTGCGCGAGGCCATCGACCAGGCGCGGGGTGCCAGCACCGCCGAGCTGATCGACATCCTCTTCGACGCCGTCACCCACAAGGGCGGCCTGTTCGTGACCTCCATCGACCTGTACCCCAAGCCCATCGGCGAGATCGGCCATCTCATGCTGCCGGCCGCCGTGCCGGGCGAGATGAATCTGACCTCCATGAACGGCGAGCGTCGCATGCGCCTGTCCGAGAAGTTCATGGACCCGCCCGGCATCGCCAAGCCCGACTGCCTGATCGCCGCCGAGATGGGCAAGGCGCTGCACGCGCTCTACACCCAGGCGGGCAATGCTGCCATGGCGGCGCGCTTCGCCGGCTTCGACTGGACCAGCGAGGAAGACGCCTTCAACGATGGCTTCCGCCAGAACGAGAACGAGCTGGTGACCTACGAACGCCTGCGCGCCCTGGGCAACAACGGCGTGCAGCTGCCGGTGCAGGGGCTGGAGAACGGCGTGCTGGTGGGCACCGAGATGCTCTACACCGAGCGCTTCGCCACCGAGGACGGCCGGGCACGCTTCCAGCCGGCGCCCTGGAGCGGGCTGCTGCCGATCGCGCAGGCACAGAAAGACAAGTACCCGTTCTGGGTGAACAATGGTCGCGTGAACGAGCTGTGGCAGACGCTCTACAACGACGAGCACAACCCCGCGCGCATGGCCCGCTGGCCGGCCACGCTGGTGGAGATCGGCACGGCAGACGCCGCGCGCCTGGGCATTGCCAGTGGCGATCTGGTGGAGCTGTACAACGACTACGGCAGCACCCAGGGCATGGCGCATATTGAACCGGGCATTCGCGAAGGCCAGGTGTTCATGATGGCGATGGGGCGGCAGGGCGTCATGGGCGACCTGGCCACCACGGCGGTGGACGAGAACGTGCTGCCCTACTACAAGGGCACCTGGGCGGCCGTGCGGCGTCTGGGTGACGCCGCCTACAGCGCGAGCGTCACCGGCAAGTCACGGCACTACTGAAAGAGAACCGGGGTCAGAGACACATTACCGGCGGTAATGTGTCTCTGACCCCGGTTTCCCGGTTTCACTCCCACACGTCACGCACGCTCAGCGGCAGGTCGGACTTGTTGCCGTTGGCGCTCTCCACGTGGATCGTGAAGCTGTCGCCATTGCGCGTGTAACCCAGCGACTTCATGCCGCCTTCCGTCACCGCCGTGAAGTGCACGTGGTTGTCGGCGATCATCGACAGCTCCATCTTCTGCGGCGCCGGCGTGCGCGGCACGAAGCCCGGGTTCCACTGCTGGATGTGCAGCACCAGGGAGCCGTCCACTTCCTCGATGGTGATCATCTCGAACATGCTGGTGGTGCCCTCGCCCGTGGTCATGCGCACCATGGCGGCGATGGAACGGCCTTCGGCCTTGATCCAGTTTTCCTCCAGCTGATTGGCGCCGAGCTTGCCGGCGTAGGTGCCCGTCATCCAGGAAAGCTGGTCGATGGTGGCGGCCGGTCCGGCGGCGAAGCTGAAGGAAGAAGCGAGGGCGAGCAGGGAACTGGCGATGAGCGTTCTTGTTGTTCTTGGCATGGCGTTCTCCAGAGTGAAGGAAAGGGGGGTGCCGAGAGCTTACCACCCGCTTGGCCCTTCTCGGCAATGGAGTATCATCGGCGCCATTCCAACAAGAGGACGTCAGCATGAATTTTCGCTACATCGGCAAGAGCGGCCTGCGGGTCACCCCCATCTGCATGGGCACCATGAGCTTCGGCACCTGGAGCGACGAGAAGGAAGCCTTCCGCATCCTGGACAAGGCCTACGAGCGCGGCATCAATTTCTATGACACCGCCGAGGTCTATCCCGTGCCGCCCAGCCCCGACACCATCGGCATGACCGAAACCATCTTCGGCAAGTGGCTGAAGACCCGCAATCGCGACGCCATCATCATCGCCACCAAGGTGGTGGGCGCCGCCGCCGGCTGGATGGTGCCCCCGGTGCGCGCCGGGCTCACGGCCATGGACCGCCACCACATCGAGCGCGGCATCGAAGGCAGCCTGCGCCGCCTGGGCACCGATTACGTGGACCTGTATCAGGTGCACTGGCCCGACCCGATCGTGCCGCTGGAACAGACCATGGACGCGCTCGACCGCCTGGTGGAAACCGGCAAGGTGCGCTACATCGGCACCTCCAACGACAGCGCCTACGGCCTGACCAAGGCCAACACCATTGCCGACTACGAAGGCTATGCGCGCTTCCAGTCCATCCAGAACAACTTCTCGCTGCTCAACCGCCGCTTCCTGGATGAACTGGCCACCGTGTGCCGTCGCGAGAATGTATCCCTGCTGCCCTACTCGCCCATCGGCGGCGGCGTGCTCAGTGGCAAGTACAACGCGCCCGAGATCCCCGCGCGCAGCCGTTTCGGCGAATACCTGGCCATGCAGAACCCGCGTCAGCGCGCCATGGCCGAGCGCTTCCTGAACCAGGCCACGCTGGATTCCACCGCCCGCTACATCGAGATCGCCCGCGAAGCCGGCATGAGCCCCACCACCCTGGCCACGGCCTGGAGCATGCACTTCGATTTCGTGGCCTCGACGATCATCGGCGCGCGCGATGCCGCCCAGCTGGACGAGTCGCTGGCGGCGCTGGATGTGAGCTTGAGTGCGGAAGTGCTGGCCGCCTGCGACGCGGTGCACAAGGCGTATCCGTATCCGATGGGGTGAGGGTCAGGCGAGCATTTCCAGAAGGAAGCATGGGTGAGAGGCTGGCGTGATGCCTCTCACCACGTCCACTCCTGACCCATTGCATCCTTGGGAATCGCTTCCAACACCCTCGCATCCTTGGCCGAGTCAAAGGCATCGAACCAGCCTACGCGCGGCTGCCTGATGGCTTCGATGACAAGTTTCTTGCCATCGATCTGCAAGTCCACGGTATCGCCCAGCTCGCAGGTTGCCAGCAAGGGTGCAGGGATGATGATGCCGCGGGAGTTGCCGAGCTTGATCAGATTGACGCGCATGGGATGTCTCCAAGAAAAAGGGTTGCTCACTCACTTCATCGGCGAGTAATCCGCCGAACTCAGCATGTACGACTGCACCTGCAGCGGCACCGGGTACTTCTCCAGCAGGGCCACCCACTCCGGGTCGGTGCGGAAGGCAGCCCAGACCTCGTCGCGGTGCGCGCGGTCGCGGTAGGCCAGCATCCACACCAGCGTGTTGGGGTCGTCCATGCGCTGCCACACCGCCACGATCTCGGCGCCCAGACGCTGGAAGATGCCGATCTCGGCCTCGCGGAAACGCTGGTGCAGCGTGTTGATGCTCGGGGCTTCGTCCACCGGCTGCGCGGTGTACATGCGCAGCTCGAAGCAGCGCGACTCCGCCGCCACGTTGGTGGCGAGCTCGGCACTCAGCTGCCCGGCCGGGCCACAGGGCGCGGGCGGTGCGGCGGGAGCGGCCGCCGGGGCCGGGGCACTCTGGGCCAGCGCGAACGAGCTGGCAAGAAACAGGGGGGCAAGCAGGACTCCGACTTTTTTCATGTTGTTCTCCGGGATGGGTAAAGGGGACTCACCCCCGCGATTGCGCCCGAACGGCCCGCCGAAGTCAACGCCGACGCCGGCCTTGAGGCGAGCGCGTGGCTCAGGGCAGCGGAATGTGCCAGAGCACGGCCACCACATGACACGCGCTGCCCGCCAGCACACAGACGTGAAACAGCGCGTGATTGAAGGGCAGCGCCCGGATGCTGTAGAGCAGCGCACCCACCGTGTAGGCCACCCCGCCCGCCACCAGCCAGCGCAGCCCGGCGGCCGAGAGCGAGTTCACCAGCGGCTCGAGGGCGAACACGATCATCCAGCCCATGGCCAGATAGAGCAGCGTGGAAAAGAGCCGGAAGCGGCCGGTGAAGAACAGCTTGAGCACGATGCCCAGCAGGGCCATGGACCAGGACACGCCGAAGATCACCCAGCCCACCGGCGAGGGCAGCACCAGCAGGCAGAAGGGCGTGTAAGTGCCCGCTATCAGCGCGTAGATGGCCGCGTGGTCGGCGATGCGCAGACGCGCCCGGCGCAGCGAATGCGCGCTGCGGTGATACACGGTGGACACGCCGTAGAGCGTGACCAGGCTCAGCCCGAACAGCCCGAAGCTGGCCACCGCCAGCCACGAGCCACTGAGCAGCGCCTTGCCGAGCAGGGCCAGCAAGGCCCCCACGCCGAGCACGAAACCCAGGGCATGCGAACCGACATTGAGACGTTCCTCGGCGAGAGAATACTGCGGCACAGCGCGACGATTCATGACACCCCTCACGACAGACACACGCCCGCGAACGCGAGCGCAGCGGCCTGCCGCCATGCTATGCCAGAGCCGCCCTCGCCTGCTACCGCGCGGCGCGCTTGGTTGACTTTGGGGTGGGGGTCACGAAAACTCGGGCAAACGCTGGATGGAACCTGAGCAATGGACTACTACACACGGCACGCCCCGGCGCTCGTGGCGCGCTACGACTCGCTGCCGCCCGACGAGGTGCATCGCTGCTGGCTCGACCTGCTGCCTGCCCAGGCGGCACTGGCCTGCGATATCGGCGCGGGCTCCGGCCGCGACGCCCGCTGGCTTGCCGCGCAAGGCTGGGACGTGATCGCCGTCGAACCCAATGCCGCCCTGCGCACCCTCGCCCAGGCCAGCCCCGCCCCCACCCGCGGCAGCGTGACCTGGATGGACGACAGCCTGCCCGAGCTCCAGCGCCTGCGCGCCCTGGACATCCGCTTCCATCTCATCCTGATCAGCGCCGTGTGGATGCATCTGACGCCCACCCAGCACACCCGCGCCATGCGCATCGTCAGCGAACTGCTCGCCCCCGGCGGCCTGCTGGTGGTGACGCTGCGCAAGGGGCCGGATGCGGAGGGGAGGTTTCATCCCATCGCCACCGACGCACTGATTCAGCACGCCCGCGATCGCGCGCTGATGCTGACGCGCGAATGCCGCGACCAGGCGGATGTGACGCGGGGGGAGGTGGGGTGGGATTGTGTGGTGCTGAAGCTGGCGGATGATGGGACGGGCAGCCTGCCGCTGCTGCGCCACATCATCGTGAATGACAACAAGGCGGCCACCTACAAGCTCGGCCTGCTGCGCGTATTGATCCGCATCGCGGAAGGCGCGCCCGGCATGGTGACCCGGCGCAACGACGACTGGGTGGAAGTGCCCTTCGGCCTGGTCGGGCTCTACTGGCTGCGCACCTACATGCCGCTGGTGTTCCGCCACAATCTGATCCAGGCGCCGGGTGCTGATCATGCCACGCAGCGCGGCTATGGCTGGGCAAGGCCCGAGCATTTCTACAGCCTGCAGGATCTGTCGCCCTACGATCTGCGCATCGGTGCCCGCTTCGACCACACCGTGGCGCCGCGACTGGTTGGTGCCATCAACGACGCCTGCAGCAATATCCAGAAGATGCCGGCGCACTACATCACGTATCCCGGACAGACCACGCAGGTGTTCGAATGCGAGCGCAACAGCGTGAGGCTGAGATCGAACGACTGGCAGATCACGCGTGAAACGCTGCAACAGTTCGGAACCTTCCGCATTCCAGCGGCGCTGTGGCAGTGCTTCAGTCAGTTCGCGTGCTGGCTTGAACCCGCCATTTTCAACGAATGGGTCAAATTGATGCAGAGCTGGCGCTTCCAGTACGACACCACGGTTTACGGCAATGCGTTCAACTGGATCGACAGCAATCGCGACACGAGCAAGGTTCGTAGCCTGATTCAGGCACGACATGCGCAAGGCGAGGCCGTTTCCTGCGTCTGGACGCAAAAGACTCTGCGCATGAACAACTTTGCCGTGGATCACTGCTTTCCGTGGTCCCGCTGGCTCAACAACGATCTGTGGAACTTGCTGCCGACCACCGTGGACGCCAACGCAAAGAAGGGCGACAAGCTGCCGAGTGCTCATCTGCTGGCAACGGCCCGCGACCCGATTCTGCACTGGTGGGAAACCGGCTACCTCGAGCAGCCCGCGCTGCGAGAGCAGTTCTACATGGAAGCCGAATCAGCCCTGCCCTTGCTGGTGCCCGGGAGGCAGGACATTGATGCGGTGTTCGAGGCGATGACGCATCAGCGCACGCGGCTGAAGGCGGCGCAGCAGTTGGCGGAGTGGGGACCCACGTTAGGGCGTTAGCAGAAAGCCGCGAAATTGCCATGAAATATTTCGCTTGAAGGCATCGAGCGATCAGGTTACCTAGAGCCCGTATCGATTCCGAAAGCAGGAGGTGGCCGTGAGCAAGATCGAGTGGACTGAGCAAACCTGGAACCCTGTAGTGGGGTGCGTGAAGGTCTCTCCCGGGTGCAAGCATTGCTACGCAGAAACCATGTCCAGAAGGCTGCAGGCCATGGGAGCACCGGGCTACGAGAATGGCTTCAAGGTCAGCCTGCGCCCCGAAAGGCTGGATTACCCCCTGCAGCGTCAGAAGCCCACGATGTACTTCGTCAACTCCATGAGCGATCTGTTTCAGGATGAGGTGCCATGGAGTTACGTCGATCAGGTGATGGACGTCATCCGATCCACGCCTCGACACACCTACCAGATTCTGACCAAACGCAGCGCGAGAATGCGCGACTACTTCCAGCATCGGACTGTGCCTGACAATGCCTGGCTGGGCGTGTCGGTTGAAGACCGGAAATATGGCAAGCCTCGCATTTCTGAACTACAAGGTATTCAGGCCCGAACGCGCTTTCTGTCCATCGAGCCTCTGCTGGAGAATCTTGGCACGCTGTCGCTCGAGGGCATTCACTGGGTCATCGTGGGCGGCGAATCCGGCGCGGGAGCCCGCCCCATGCAGGAAACCTGGGTCACCGGAATCCGCGACCAGTGTGAAGAACAGCATGTCGACTTCTTCTTCAAGCAGTGGGGCGCCTGGGGTGCAGACGGCATCAAGCGCACCAAGAAGGCCAATGGCAGGGAATTGCAGGGCAGGATCTGGGACAGGATTCCGGTGGTGGCTCTTCAGGATTGAGAACAACGTGAAAAGGGAGATTTCACCATGCGAAGAATGTTGGATGCTTACTCCGGACGCGAGCAAGCCCTGATCAAGCACACAATCCTTGAGTCCTACCTGCAACGCCTCTTTGTGATTGTGGGTCGCAACAAGTGTTCGGTCATCAACTATGTGGATTGCTTCTCCGGGCCATGGCAAGCCTCTGATGAAAAACTTGCCGATACGTCCATCGGCATTTCACTGATGCAGATTGCCAAGTGCCGAGAATACCTGCGCACGACATTCAATCGCGAAGTCACGTTCAGAGCGCTCTACATCGAGCGAGACCCGGCGTCGTTTCAAAAATTGCAGAACTTCTTGAGCGCCAATCCCCACGGAGATATCGAAGCGCAGGCATTGCAGGGCGATTACACCACCCTGACATCGGAAATACTGGCGTGGTGCGGGCAGCACTTCACCTTCTTTTTTGTTTATCCGACCGGTTTCAAGAACGTCGTCGGGGCTCGGACCATGAGGCCCTTGCTTCAGCGACGTGAATCCGAGTTCCTGATCAACCTCATGTACGAGTTCGTGAATCGTTTCATTTCACTGGAGAAACATGCGCCGGACTGGGAGGAACTATTGGGTGGCATACCTGAGTTGGAAGGTCTGACGCCGGACCAGCGCGAGGAACGCATACTGACAAGCTACCGGCAAGATCTGAAACAACTCTATGGAGGACGCACTGCCTACGTTTCGATTCAAAAGCCGGGTACTGACAGAACGCTTTACTACCTGGTCTATCTCACACGAAAGGCGAGAGGCATCGACGTTTTCAAGCAGGAGGCCGAGAAAATGGAGATTGTCCAGCGTGTCATGCAGCAAGAATACAAGCTGCGACAAAGAGCCGAACACACGCAGACCTCTGATCTCTTCGCCGATGCCACCAGCGAATCGGCGCTGTCGAGAATTTCTGACAACAAGTTATCGGCAAAGAACTACTTGATGGAAACACTTTCCAATACCCCACTTGAGATATCGGTTGATGTCTGGGCGAACATTCTGGAGGAGACCCACTTCTTTCCAAGTGATCTGCAGACAGCCATGAAGGAACTGGTTGCAGAAGGGAAGGTGGAGAATCTGGATGCCGACGTCAACCAACGGAGCAAGGAAATCGTGAAGCGACTGTACACAGGCAAAAGTGAGCGGTGGCGATTGACGGGAAAGTAGGGCTTTCATCGAAAAGTACCGAGTAAACCTTCTGTTCATCAATCGCTCACTGCTGATACCATCTCGGCATGAGCATAAGTCATCCAAACAGCGAACTTCTGCAGGCCGCATTCGACAAACTCTCGGCAATCGAGAGCATGTGGGGCGACGAAATACCTTGGCAAGTGATTGCTGAGGGGTTCGAGATGAACAATGAGACCGTGCTCATGGCCAACAAGGTACGGGGCATTTTCAAGCCAAAGCAGATGACGCGCGGCCTAATCAGCATCAAGACAACTGAACCCAAGAAGGGACGTCTGAAGCGCTACGACGATGAGGAGCATGGAGATGGCTTCTATCGATACGCACTTCAAGATGGTGACCCTCACGCGAATGGCAACAAGCTCCTTTGGGAGGCCTACGAGGATCGATCACCGTTCGTTTATTTTCATGCCATCGCACCAAGTTTCTACAAAGCCATTTGGCCCTGCTATGTTATGCAGATACATCCGGAAAAAGGATACTGCGAAGTTATTGCTGGCCCGCGGACGACCTTAAATTTGGGAAATTCGAGCGTCGTCATTTATGCCCTGCCTTCAGCACCCGAGCGCAACTATGCCGTGCGCGAATCTCGAATCCGGCTATTCCAGGCCACGTTCCGCGAGAATGTACTTCGTTCGTATGGAAACCAATGCGCGATTACAAAAATGTCGTTGCGCCCTTTGCTTGATGCTGCACACATTACGCCGGATGCTGACGTTGATAGCTCTACAGAGGTATCGAATGGTATCGCGCTTAGCAAACTCCACCATCGTGCGTTTGATGCCAATTTGATAGGCATCAGCCCAGACTTGGTCGTAGAAGTCAGTCGCAAGGTGCTCGAAATTCCCAATGGAATTTTCAATGACGCCTTCAAGAAATGTGATGGCGTGAAGCTCTTCCAACCATTCCACGTGGAAGCGCGAGCAGATCGCGACCGACTTGCAAAGCGCTACGAACTATTTGAGAAAGCTAATAGCTAGGTACTGGCCGCCAAACGTTCGATCGCTTCCACAATGTCCAATTTGGGCAAATTCGCACCATCATCAACCTCCCTCACGCAATCAAACTCATGCCACTCATGATCCAATTCCTCGTTCGAGACATCGAAGTAAAGCGTCGGTAAGCCCAGCTTCTCCGCCGAGAAGTACATGCCATCAATCAGCGCTTCGCGAATGCGCTCGTCGATCTGGTCAAGGGGCAGCGCGGTATCGTTGCGAAACTGCGCATCGCCATAGTTCTTGAAATTGCCTGCGTCGCGGTAAAGGTATTCGAACACAATCGTCATGCTTGCTTCCTCCGTTGGTGGCATCGCGAAACGGACGCCTCACCTCGAAGTTAGCCTGGTTTCCGGACTTTGCCAGGGTACTTGTCGGCCTCCCCAAACCTCCTCCGCAACCCCTCCACATGCCGCTTGCGACTCCCCCGCGTCGACGGCACGGCCTTCGCGTACAACGCGACAAAATGCTCCTCCACCTGCTCCATCGTGAAGACGACTTGCTTGAAGGATTGGATATAGGCCGTCATGCCGCCGCCGAAGAACACATTGGGCGGCATCTCCGTCTTGGGCTCGGCGCTGCCCACAAATGCCACGATGGAGTGAAGGGTGTCCGGTGACACTTTCAGCAGCTCCTCCACCGCCTTGAGGTGCTTGAAGTTCTGTCGCAACGGGTTCTGGAATCGCGAGTGCTTGCGGAAAATCTTCTGCGTCCACTCGGCTTGCTTCTCGGAGCCGAAGATCCAGCCCTTGACGGTGGGCGACTGGAGCAGCGAGAGCAGCACCAGAATGGGGACGAACCAGAGCAGGTAGCTCAGATTTTGCAGCGGCAATTGCAGAATGACATCCATGCGCCTATCTCCATGAGGCTGTGACCAGCCGATTTCCTGAGGCCGACCTTAGCACACCCCGCGACATCCCCCACCCCCCTCTGCCACAATCCCCCCACCCTTCCACCCACCAGGACGCATCCCCATGGCCATCTGGACTCGCCCCTTCGACATCGCCGCCACCATGGCGCACAGCCGCAACACCGCTGCCGAGAGTCTCGGCATCGAGATCACCGAGGCAGGCGACGACTTCCTGCGCGGGCGCATGCCCGTGGATGCGCGCACGCTGCAGCCTTATGGCGTGCTGCATGGCGGCGCGTCGGTGCTGTTTGCGGAAACGCTGGGCAGCATCGCGGCGAATCATTGCGTGCGGGGCGAGCACGAACGCGCGGTGGGGCTGGAGATCAATGCCAATCATCTGCGGCCGGTGCCGCCGGGCTGGGTCACGGGCACGGCGCGCCCGCTGCATCTGGGCAGCACCACGCAGGTGTGGGAGATCCGCATCGAGAACGAGCAGGGCAAGCTGTGCTGTGTGTCGCGGCTGACGGTGGCGGTGATCGGGGGGTGAGTCAGAGCGTGTCGTAGTGGCCGCCGAGTGCGAACACGTGAATCGTGGCATCGTCGAAGCGGTAGATGATGCGATCCTTGTGCGAAATGCGACGGGACCACAGGCCGCTGAGCTTGTGTTTCAGAGGCTCCGGCTTCCCACTGCCAAAGGCAGGATTTTCGCAGCGCAGCAATTCCTTGATGATTCGTCGTGCAGCCTCATGGAGCACCTTGTCCTTGTGGCGCATCTGTTCATACGCCTCCCAAGTGTTGCCCTCAAATACCAGTGATCTCATCGAGTTGCTCTTTCGTCGGGGTGTAACCGGTGCGCTCTGCGTGCGTCTTCATCGAATCGGCAATCTGCTGCATCAGACTGCTGTTCTGCAGAACGTGGAGCGTTTCCTGTTCGCGCTCCCAGTCTTGTGCGCTCATCACCACAAAGTCCTGGCCGCTGCGACGAGAGACCCGCAGTGGTTCGTGTCGACTGATGGCGTCTTCCACCAGAGTCTTCAGGTTGTCGCGAAACACATTGACGCTCACGGTTTCCATCTTGTCCACCTCGAAATGTACGGAAAGGCCGTACAAGTATAGCGGCGGGTACAAAGTCTTCACAAGAGCGTGCCTGCCTCAAGCGCAGGGGTACTTCCAGCAGACGTCAAAAGGGCTGGCTGTGCTGCGTGTCGCGGCTGACCGTGGCGGTGATCGGGGTGAGACGCGCAATCAAGCATTCTGTCACTCGCCCAGTTCAACGGACAAAGGATGCGCAATCGCATCTGCATGAACACTTCGCGCGTCAAGGTCCTTGACCAGATATGTCTCGCTGAAGCGCACTGGGCCCGCCTCCGCCAGCACGGCCTCTGGTACGGCACGCAGAACATCGTCAATGGCGCTGCGCACCGCCTCTGCAGCCGTCGGGCTCTCCCGCGTGAACTTGAGCGCCAGCCTGCACTGCAGCCCGATGCCGACAAGGGCATCGTGGCAACCAGCACTGTAGAGTCGCTCGACGAATGCATCGCTGTCGCTTTCACAAGGCGGCAGCGCAAATTTCAATGTGAAATGGAATTGGGGCATGCGTTTCCCTCTTGTCAGGCAGTTGTCTCACTGCAAGCCTAGATCAGCCTCAAGAAAGGCGCCAAACGACAACCTCACAAGCTCCAGTCTCATAAATCCTGCGAGTGAAGCGACGGGCTGGGTGGCGGCACACCCTACCCACCCCCGCCCCTTTGGAGTAGAGTCGGCCTGACCCCATGCGCGTGCCCCACCCCTGGTTTCCATCACAACAAGAAAACGAGGACACCCCGATCATGAAGCGCCCCCTGCCTCTGGCCATTTCCACACTCACGCTGCTGGCGCTGGCCGGCTGCAGCGGTGAATCCGCCACCACGCCCGTTGCCGGCCAGCCCGCTGCCCCGGCGCCGGCCACACCGCGCGCGCCGCAGGTCGACGACGACGACATCGCCGGCAGTGTCTACGGTCCCAACGGCCCCGAGGTGGGCGTGTGGGTGATTGCCGAGACGCGCGATCTGGCCACGCTGTATTCCAAGACGGTGGTCACCGACGAGAACGGCCTGTTCGTGATCCCCGACCTGCCACTGGCCACCTACGAGGTGTTCGTGCGCGGCTATGGGCTGGTGGATTCGCCGCGCCAGAGCACGGGGCCGGGGGTGTCGCTCGACCTGCGCGCGGTGCCTGCGCCGAGTGCGGCGGCAGCAGCGCAGTACTACCCGGCGGGCTACTGGTATTCCCTGCTGGAAGTGCCCGAGGCGCACGAATTCCCCGGCACCGGGCAGGACGGCAACGGCATCGCCGAGGGCATCCTGCATCAGGACGACTTCATCCGCCGCGTCAGCAATGGCGGCTGCGTGGTGTGTCATCAGATGGGCAGTGAGGCCACGCGCACCATTCCCGATCTCTTCGCCAGCGCCGAGAACTCCTTCGAGGCCTGGAATCAGCGCGTGCGGGCCGGTCAGGCCGGCGCCTTCATGACCAACACCCTGGCGGGCATGGGCGACAAGCGCACGCTGCAGATGTATGCCGACTGGAGTGACCGCATCGCGGCGGGTGAACTGCCCCCGGCGCCGGAGCGGCCCCACGGCCTGGAGCGCAATGTGGTGATCACCCAGTGGGACTGGGCCGACCCGCAGGCCTATCTGCATGATCTGGTGTCCACCGACCGGCGCGACCCGACGGTGAACGCCTATGGCCGGCTCTACGGCGCGCTGGAAGAGAGCGCTGACTATCTGCCGGTGCTTGACCCGCTGGCCCACGCCACCTATCAGGTGCCGGTCTTCCCGGAAGACCCGGACTACAACCCGCCGGTGGTGCCGCCCATGGGGCCGTCGGCCTACTGGGGGCAGGAGCCGATCTGGGACACCTCCACCACGGTGCACAACCCGATGATGGATCAGGACGGCCGCGTCTGGATCACCTCCCGCGCGCGGGACCCGGCCGATGTGCCGGCCTACTGTCAGGAAGGCTCGGACCACCCCTCCGCACGCATGTTCCCGGTGGGCCGTTCGGGCCGGCATCTGGGGGTGTATGACCCGCGCACCGACGTCTACACGCCCATCAACACCTGCTTCGGCACGCATCACCTGATGTTCGCCGAAGACGCCGACAACACGCTGTGGACGAGCGGCGGCGGCGCCGTGGTGGGCTGGCTGAACACGCGGCAATACCTGGAAACGGGCGACGCCGTGGCCGCCCAGGGCTGGACGCCGCTGATCCTCGACACCAATGGCAATGGCGTGCGCGACGAAGGCTATGCGCAGCCGGACGACGCCGTGGACCCGGCGCGCGACAAGCGCATCCTGGCGGGGCTCTATGCCGTCTCCCCAGCGCCGGACGGTTCGGTGTGGGGCTCCACGCTGAGTTACCCGGGCGCGGTGCTGCGCCTGGTGCCGGGCGCCGACCCATCCACCACGGCGCTGACCGAATACTACGAGCTGCCGGTGGATGCCGACGGCAATGCCATCGAGGGCTTCTCGCCGCGCGGCATGGACATCGACCGCGACGGCGTGGTGTGGGCGGCGCTGTCCAGCGGCCACATGGCGAGCTTCGATCGGCGCAAGTGCAGGGGGCCGCTGAACGGGCCGACGGCCACGGGGCAGCACTGCCCGGAAGGCTGGAGTTTCTACACGGAGCCGCTGCCGCAGTTCAAGAACCTGAACCAGCCGGGCAGTTCCGAGGGCAGCTATTACACCTGGGTGGACCAGCACAACACCTTCGGCCTGGGCGACAACACGCCCATCAACACGGGCAATCAGTCAGGCGCACTGCTGGTACTGGACGATGGCGAGTGGGTGCGCCTGACGGTGCCCTACCCGCTGGGCTTCTACACCAAGTGGCTGGATGGGCGCATCGACGACGCCTCGGCGGGCTGGAAAGGCCGCGGCCTGTGGGCCACGCTGAGCAGCCGTGCGCCCTTCCACATGGAGACGGGACCGGGCACAACGAGCAAGGTGTATCACTTCCAGATGCGCCCGGACCCGCTGGCGAGGTGAGTGATTTGACGCCTTGACGTCATGACACTACGCTTGGCGCAAGGAGGTGCCCCATGCAAGAGTCATCCAAGCGCGCAACCATTTACTTCGACCCTGCCCTGCACACGGCCTTGCGTCTCAAGGCCGTGCACAGCCAGCGTTCCATTTCCGATCTGGTCAATGACGCCGTGCGTGCCGCCCTGGCGGAAGACCAGGAAGACCTCGCGGCTTTCGAACAGCGCGTCGCCGAACCGGAGATCACCTACGAAGTCCTTCTCAATGACTTGAAAGCCCATGGCAAGCTATAGGCTGAGTTTCAAGAGTTCTGTTGCCCGCGATCTGCGCAGCATTCCCAACCAGGACATCACGAAGATTCTGGCGCGCATCGAGGCACTGGCGGAAAACCCACGGCCTCTGGGCTGCGAGAAACTTTCGGGACTGCCACGCTACAGGGTGCGCCAGGGTGTTTACCGTATCGTCTACGAAATCCAGGACGACGTGCTGCTGGTGCTTGTCGTGAAAATTGGCCATCGCAAGGCCGTCTATCGGTAAAGATTCACCCCAGCGCCCGCACCCGGTGGTTCTCGCTGTCGGTCACATAGAGCACGCCCTCGTGCATGAACACACCGTGGGGCCGCGCCAGGGAGCAGCGCAGCGGGTCGCCGTCCGGGCCATCAGCCACCTGACCGGTGCCCAGTACTGTGCTGATCAGTCCGGAATCCAGGGCCATGCGCCGGATCGCATGATTCTCCGTGTCCACGATGTAAAGCGCGTTGTCGGCCGCCGACCAGGCGATGCCCTTGGGTCCGTTGAAGGTGGCGTCGATGGCGGGCCCGCCATCCCCGCTGTAACCACTCTCGCCGGTGCCGGCGATGCGCTCCAGCGTGTCCTCACGCAAGTTGAGCCGGAACACCGCGTTGCCCTCGCGCAGCACCAGATAGGCATTGCCCGAGGCGTCGGTGTCGATGGAGCGCGGCCCGCGCAGCGGCGTGCCCCGCAAAGGGCCGCGATCGGGTGTGGCCTCACGCGTGCCGTCGCCGCCGATGGTGCGAATGATGCCGCTGTCACGCTCGATGACCCGCAGCCGCTGATTGCCGATGTCGCAGATCAGCAGATTGCCGTCGGCGTCAAAGGCGATGCTGTGGGGCTGACGCAACTGCGCCAGGGTGGCGGGGCCGTCGTCACCGGAAAAGCCGGGCTCACCCGTGCCGGCCACCGTGGACACCAGACCCGTGACGGCGTCGACGCGGCGCACCACATGGGCATCGCGCTCCACCACGAACAGGTGCCCGTCGCGATCGAAGCGTATCTCATGAGGTGCCGAGAACGCGGCCTGCAACGCCGGCCCGCCATCGCCCGTCCAGCCTTTCTCGCCGTTGCCAGCCACCGTGGTGATCACGCCCTCTGGCAGGGACACCCGGCGCGTGCGCCCCGTGTCCACCTCGCAGAAATACACCGCACCGTCGGGCCCCACCACCACGCCATAGGGATTGTTGATGGGCGTCTGCGTGGCGCTCAGGCCGGCGCGATCATTCTCGTAACCCGCCACGCCGGTGCCCGCGAAGGTGCTCACCCGCTGGGTCTGAGCGAAGGCACGCACGGGGGCGAGCAGGCAAGTGGAAGCCAGGGTGGCGAGGCGAAGGAAATGGCGGCGGGTGAAGGGCATGGGACTCTCCTGATGGTTCTGCGTTCTTGTTGTCATTCACTGTAGGAGCTTGCTTGCAAGCGAACCTTCGCTGGCGTTGGACCAGGCCCTGTGGCGCCGTCAGCGGCTTCAGCGGCATAAGAGACCCGCACCGAGTGAGCCGGGAGACCAAGGCTCCCGGCGATGCGAGGGCACCCGGGAGGGGTGCGGGTCAGCCGCAGAAGGCGCTGACGGCGCCACAGGGCCGGGTCGTAGGCATCACCGAGAGTTCGCTTGCAAGCAAGCTCCCACAGTCAGTGCAAGCTCCCACAGTCAGTGCAAGCTCCCACAGTCAGAACTCGTGGCTGTCTGACTGCCAGCGCGCGAACCACGCGCCCACCTCGGCAGCCGGCATCGGCCGCGCCAGCCCGTAACCCTGCGCACAATCGCAACCCATCGCCCGCAACGCCTGCAAGTGTGCCTTGCTCTCGGCACCCTCGGCAATCACCTGACGCCCGAAGGCATGGCCGAGCGCGACGATGCCCTGCACGATGCTGCGATCCTCTTCACTGCTCAGCATGGCAATCACGAAGCTCTTGTCGATCTTCAGGGCATCCACCGGCAATTGCCGCATGTAGGTCATCGAGGAGTAGCCCGTGCCGAAGTCATCCAGCGAGAAGCGCACGCCCAGCGCCTTGCACTCCAGCACGCGCAGTCGCGTGCGCACGAAGTCGGAGATGCGCGAGGTTTCCAGTATCTCCAGCACCACCTGACTGCGATCGACGATGCCGTGCTCCTGCAGCATCTGCTCGAGTTCCGGAACGAAGTGTTCGCCAAGCAGATGGTCCACCGAGACATTGATGCTCACCGGCAGCTGCAGACCAAGCTCGGCCCAGACGCGGTGCTGGCGCAGCACATCGTTGATCACCCAGCGCCCCACCGCTTGCTCCAGCGGCGAGCCGTAGAGCGAGTCGATGAACTCGCCCGGCAGTCGCAGCGTGCCGTCGTTCTGCGGCCAGCGGATCAGTGCCTCCACCGACCAGACCTCCCCGGTATCCAGATGGATCTTGGGCTGGTAGTACATCAGGAACTCGTCACCGGCCAGAGCCTGTTGCAGCGCCAGCAACTGGCTCTGCCGCGCCCTGCCCACCATGTCTTCCTGAGCGTCGAACACGATGAAGCGGTTGCGGCCCTGCTGCTTGGCGCGGTACATGGCCTGATCGGCATAGCGCAGCAGCTCGTCGGCACTCAGATTGATCTCGGGGTAGATGGCGACGCCAGCACTGGCGGAAAGGGCGATGTGGCGCCCTTCGATGTCCATGGGCCGACGCGCCATCTCCAGCACGCGCTGCATCACCTCGATGATGCGCGAACGGTTCTTCAACTCGGTGAGCAGGATCACGAACTCGTCGCCGCCGATGCGGGCCACGGTGTCGTGGGCGCGCAGCACCGAGCGGATGCCCTGCGCTGTGTGCACCAGCACCTTGTCGCCCACCTCGTGGCCATAGGTGTCGTTCACGCCCTTGAAGTTGTCCAGGTCCAGGAAGCACACCGCCAGCAGTTCCTCGCGGCGCTGTGCATGGGCGATGGCCATGGCGAGGCGGTCATCCAGCAGGCGACGGTTGGGCAGCCCGGTCAGCACATCGTAGTGGGCGATGCGATCCAGTTCGCTCTGGTGCGCCTTGAGCTGACTGATGTCGGTGAACACGGCGATGTAGTTGGCCACCTTGCCGTCGTCGCCGCGCACGGCGTCGATGGACAGCAGCTCCGCATAGACCTCGCCACTGCGGCGACGATTCCAGATCTCGCCCTGCCAGCGGTCGTGTTCGGCGATCTGCGTCCACATGGCCTGATAGAACTCGGGCGGCTGGCGGCCGGAGCTGAGCATGGACGGGCTGCGCCCGATGATCTCCTCGCGCGGGTAGCCCGTGATGCGCACGAAGGCGTCGTTCACATCCACGATCAGGTTCTGGCTGTCGGTGATGATGATGCCTTCCTGACTGGAGCCGAACACCTTGCTCGCCAGCTGCAGGCGTTCGCGCTGCACCTGGTCCTCGTTCACATCCTGGATGTAGCCATGCCAGAGCACGCTGCCGTCACTCTCGCGCTCGGGCGAGGAAATGCCCTCCACCCAGAGGGTGCCCCGCGTGGGGTGATTCACCCGGTAGCGTTCATGCCACTGCGTGAGGGTGCGCGCCGATTCCTCGATGCTGGCCGTCACGCGCTGCAGGTCGTCCGGGTGCAGCACGTTGAACACCACGGTGGCATCGCTCTGCACCTGTTCGGCCGTGCAGCCATACACGCGTTCTATGCCGGGTGTGGCGAAGGGAAAGTGGGAGGTGCCGTCGGGTCGCAGGCGGAACTGATACAGATAACCGGGCAGGTGCACGAACAGGCGGTTCAGGCGCTCCAGCAGCTCGGTGTGAGTCTGCTCCAGGTGCCAGCGGTCGGTGATGTCCAGATGCGAGCCGAACATCCACAGGGGCTGACCCTGCTTGTCGCGGATCAGCACCTGCCCGCGGTCAAGCACACGCACCCAGTGACCCTGCTTGTGACGCATGCGGAATTCCGCCTGGTACTGGCCCGTCTCGCCATTGAAGTGGCGCTGCAGGGCGGCATTGGCAGCCGGCAGGTCATCGGGGTGGGTCAGGCGCAGCCATGTATCGATGGTGGTGGGTTGCAGCTCTTCGAGGGCATACCCGAGGATGTCGGCCCAGATCCCATTGAAGCGGGTCTCGCCGCTCTGCACGTTCCAGACCCAGGTGCCAATGCCGGAACCCTGCAGCAGCAGTTCGGCAAGGTGTTCTTCGGGGAGACGGGTGTCGGGGGAATGGCTCATGGGCGGGCCAGGGCTACTCAGTCTTGGGCAGTTCAATTTGTGAGCAGTCTAGCATCGCCCAGGGGGGCTCTGGGAAGTGTAGGAATCTGTTACCTGTCGAGTCCCTGCAACTGTTCCAGCGCATCCTCGTGCCCCTGCTCGGCCGCCTGCTGCAGCAGCCGCCGGGCCTGCTCGCGATCCTGCGCCACCCCTTCGCCGCGCAAGTACATCCGGCCCAGCACGGCCTGGGCATTGGCATGCCCCTGCTCGGCTGCCTGGCCGTACCAGCGGGTGGCCTCCGCGGCGCTCTGCGGCACACCGCGCCCCTCGGCGTGCAAGGTGCCGATGTTGAATTCGGCGTCCGCATCGCCGCCCGCCGCGGCCTGCTGATACCAGATCAGCGCCTGCTGCGGGTTCTGCGCCACGCCCTGGCCGAAGTCGTACATCATGCCCAGGCTGAACTGCGCGCGGGCGTGCCCCTGCGCGGCCGCCAGCTGCAGCCAGCGCCGCGCCTCGTCGAAGTCCTGCAGCAGGCCCTCGCCGTTGCGGTAGAGGATGCCGAGATTGTTCTGCGCATTGGCCACGCCCTGCTCGGCCAGCGGTCGCCACAGGCTCAGCGCCGTGGCGAAATCGCCTTCGAAATAGGCGCGGCGAGCGCGGGCCAGCGGGTCATCCCAGGTCTGGCGGCTGGCAGCCTCCAGCAGGGTGCGACGATTGGCCGCACTGGGCGGCGGCTCGGATTCGCCGAAGATGCCCGCCAGCCAGTGACCATCGGTGGGATTGGGGAAGATCACATAGTCGATGCCGAAACGCGCGCTGTCCTCGCGCATGGCCGCCAGGCGCCCGTCGATGTCGCCGCGCACATAGTACTTGCGGCGGAAGTCGTTGAGGCTGTCGCCCAGCAGCACCACCACGTCGTACTGTGCCATGAGTTCGTCCTGGCGCGGTTCCTTGTTGGAGGTCTCGCGCAGCACGGTCAGGTGCTGTTCGTCGGCAAAGGGCAGACCGGCGCTGCGCAGATGCTGCAGGGCCAGCGAGAAAGTGTTCTCGCCCTGGTCGCGATTGGTGACATAGAACACCTCCACGCCATTGGCGCGGCAGAACTCCAGGAAGTCGATCGCCCCGGGCGTGGGGGTGGCGAGATTGGCGGCCACCCAGCGGTCCCAGTCGGCATCGTCGAAGAAGTCGCGCCCGTCACGTACCAGGTGCCCCCAATAAGTGAGCGCATGCAGCACGGTGTCGTCCACATCGCTGATCACGGCCAGGGGCTTGTCGCCAGGCTGCCGCGCGGCGAGCGCTGCTTCAACGTGCAGACGCGCGACATTGAAGCCCTGGTGATAAAGCGCCTCGTATTCAGCGGCAGTCTGTTTCCAGGCCAGGGCGTAGAGCAGCGGGTTGCGCGTGTCGTCCGGCACATTCTGGGCCGAGGCATCCAGAACCAGCAGGGCAAGCAGGCCGGCGACAAGGCATCTGACTCGAGTCATCGAAGGTCTCCTGTGCGCGGCGCGAGGTCCTGCGCGGATTGCGCTTGTGGCGGCGCGTCCTGTGAAAGCGGGTCCTGTGGATGCTCGTCCTGCGGAAGCTCTTCCTGTGGGAGCGCTTCCTGTGGGAGCTCTTCCTGTGGGAGCGTGCTCGCACGCGAACCGTCTGCCTGCGCCTCTTCCACTGCGCCCGGCGGCGACACCAGCTGCACCTTGCTCTCCGCCAGATAACGATCCAGGAACACCGCCGCCTTGCTCGCCTGATCGACCACGCGATGCAGATCGCTCAGCCGCTCCAGGGACTCGTGCATGCTGCGCGGCAGAATGGCACCGGTGGTGCCGGCCTGCAGCAGTTGCGCCTTCAGTGCCTGATATTGGGTCTCGAAGTCCCGTCTTGCCGAGGCCAGACGCTCGGCATCCCATTGCGGGCTGTCGACCTGGGTCAGATCCAGCAAGGCCACGGCCGCGGCCCGCAGCGCATTGCGACTGGCAGCGAGTTCGGACTCCGGCGCCAGCGTGGCGTCATGGTGTTCCTGCAGCATCTCGCGCGCGTGCTCGGCCACGTTCACCAGGTACTGCCCCACGCGCTGGGCATGGGGAAGCGCATTCTGCTGATCCGCCGACATGCTGGCGCGGGGAATGCCGCTGGCGAATTCGCCGATGGCAATGTTGAGTGACTCCAGCGCGCGGTGACCGCTTTCCAGAGACAGGTTGTGTGGATCCTCGGCACTGATGGCGGCATCGGCCACGCGCCGCGCAATCGCGTGCATGCGGTGCAGCTCCTGCGCCAGCGCATCCAGCGCCAGGGAGGGAGCGCTCTGCACGTTGCGGTCCATGAAGCGCGGACGACTCTCGTCCTCTTCCAGCGTGCGAAAGCGCGACTCGAGCCAGGCCACCAGGCGCGGAGTCAAGGGCCACAGAACGAGGATGCCGATCAGGTTCACCAGGGTGTGAAAGATGGCGAGGGACATGGCGAGCTGATCCTGCGAGCCGAGCACCAGGGCAATGGCGTTCACCGCCCACAGCAAAGGCAGCAGAAGGAAAAACGACGCCAGGGCCACCACCACGTTGAAAACCACATGGGACATCGCCGCCCGCCGTGCCGCCGCGGTGGCATCGAACACGGCGAACAGCGCCGTGGAAGTGGTGCCCACATTCGCCCCGATCACCATGGCGGCCGCCGCCGTCAGCGGAATCAGCCCGCCCGCCGTGGCGGTGAGAATCACCGTCAGTGCCGCGCTGGAGGACTGGATGATCACCGTGAGCACGATGCCGATCAGCACGAACAGCAGCAGATTCAGCACCCCCTCGCCGGCCCAGCGGTGCAGGTCGATGACATCGCCGACGCCGTCGAAGGCATCCTTGAGCACATCGATGCCCATGAAGAACAGGCCGAAGCCGGCCATGGCGCGACCCAAGGCGCCATATTGCCCTTTTCCCAGTGCCACCGAGAGCGCCATGCCGATGCCGACGGCGGGCAGCGCGATCACCTGCAGATCCAGATTGAAGCCGATGAGCGCCACGATCCAGGAGGTGAGTGTGGTGCCCAGATTGCTGCCGAAGATCACGCCCACGGCCTGGGGCAGCGCCAGCAGGCTGGCGTTGACGAAGCCGATGGTGGTGAACACCACCGCGGTGGATGACTGCACGAGCGTGGTGATGAGAATGCCGGAGAGTATCGCGCGGCCGCGACTGCGCGTGGCGGCGCTGAGGATGACGCGCAGGGTGTCACCTGCCGCGGTGGTCAAGCCGTCGGTCATCAGGCGCATCCCCAGCAGGAACAGCCCGATGCCTCCCAGAAAATTCAAAGCGCCTGCGATTGTCACGATCTACCTCTGGTGTCAGTGCGTAAGCCAGAGTACAAAGAACCGCGACCTGAAGCGAGCCCCCAGGTGCGTAGTGCTTCGCTGGCACAGACTTGAGGGCTTTCGCCAGGAGACAGGTCGGCGGACCGTGAGCCGCCTGGACGGCGGCGAGTCGAGCCCCCATGGACGGGTTCACGGCGTGTCCGCAGACCTGTCTCCTGGCGAGAGCCCCAGACCAGGCTCGTGTTCGCTTGCAAGCAAGCTCCAACAAGTCACACTCCAACAGGACACCGCATGAAAATCCAAACCGTGATATTCGACTGGGACGGCACCCTCGTCGATTCCATCGAACACATCGCCACCTCCCTGCACCTCGCCGCCACCGAGATGGGCTTTCCCGCGCTGGAGAAAGCCGCCTATCGCCACATCATCGGCCTGGGCATGGTGGACGCGCTCAAGACCCTCTACCCCGGCCTCAGCGACGCCGAGATCGAAGGCATCCGCCAGCGCTACAGCCAGTATTTCTTCGCCAAGGAAGCCACACCCCAGCAGATCTTCGCCGGCGTGCCCGCCCTGCTCGACGAACTGCGCACCCAGGGGCGCGGCCGCGCCGTGGCCACCGGCAAGAGCCGCCGGGGCCTCGACGCGGCGCTCGGCTCCAGCGGCCTGCGCGCCCACTTCGACATCACCCGCTGCGCCGACGAGACCCGTTCCAAGCCCGACCCGGCCATGTTGCTGGAGATCCTCCAGTTCTACGGCCTCGAGCCCGACCAGGCCGTGATGATCGGCGACACCACGTACGACATGGAAATGGCGCAACGCATCGGCATGCCGGCCATCGGCGTGCGCTGGGGCGTGCATGCGCACGAAGAACTGCAGCGGCACGCGCCCCTGGCCATCGTCGACAGCGTGTCGGATCTGGCCAGCCTGCTGCGCCGGCTCTGACGCCCGCTGTCACGCTTTGTCGCAAGCCTGCTGCTGTCCGCCGCGGGCTTCCCTGCTATAGTCGGCGCCAGCAACGCCGCTGTCGGAGCGCGCGCGCTGTACACCCCCCACAACAAGAATCACTGGAAAAGAGCCTCGACATCATGACATTCACACCCCGTTTGATCAGCCTCGCGCTGGCCGGCCTGCTGCTGCAGACCGCCTGCAGCCCGGCTGTGGAGCAGACCTCCGTCCCGGCGGCCCCTGCCTCAACCGCCTGGGTCGCCACGCCCGAGATGCTGGCCTGTGCCGACAGCCACGCCAGCCTGGTGGAAGGCACCGGCAATTTCAGTCGCGACATCAATTCGCCGTCGCCCGAAGCCCAGGACTATTTCGATCAGGGCCTGCGTCTGGCCTATGGCTATTACTTCCCGGAGGCGGTGTCCTCGTTCAACGCCGCTCTCTGCTTCGACCCGGACAACGCCCGCATCCACTGGGCCCGTGCCCAGGCCCTCGGCCCCAATGCCAACAGCCGCAACAGTGGCCTGCCAGACGACCCGCAGGGCGAAGGCGCCCGCGCGCTGCAGCAGGCCATCGCCCACATGGCCGAGGAACCCCAGCAGTGGCAGGACACCATCAACGCCCTGCGCCCGATGTTCGACATGCAGGGCTACCCGGACATGGCCGAGCGCAGCCAGGCCGTGATCGAGTCCACCCGGGCGCTCTACGAGAAATACCCGGACGATCTGGAAGCCGCCTTCACCTTCACCCACGCCATCATGATGGCCTCGCCCTGGTACTACTTCGAATGGGACGGCACACCCCGCGAGAACATCGTGGAAGCGCGGGACGTGATGGAGAAGGGCATGGCCCAGAACCCCTACCACCCTGGCCTCACCCACCTGCACGTGCACCTGATGGAAGCCTCGCGCGAGCCCGTGCGCGCCGAGACTTCGGCCGACGCGCTGGAGCCGCTGACCCCGATGATCGGCCACATGGCCCACATGCCCGGCCACATCTTCATGCGCATCGGTCGCTACCAGGACTCCATCGAGGCCAACCGCCGCTCCGTGCTGGCCGATGAATACTTCGTGCAGCAGTGGGGCGACCGGCCCTACCCGCAGTACGGCACCTACTTCCTGTCGGCCACCAATCACCGCAACCATGCCCGCATGTTCATTCACTGGGGCGGCCTGCTGCAGGGCAACCCGGAAGTGGCCTTCGAGATCACCGGCCCGATTGCCGCCGCCACCACGGCGGAGCAGCTGGATCGCGGCAACTCCCTGCGCAACATCACGGTGGAATGGATGACGATGAAGGCCTTCGGCATGTGGGACGAGATCCTCGCCCTGCCCGCCCAGCCCGACACACGTCCCTTCCTGCAGGGCACGCTGAACCACGTGCGCGGAGCCGCCCTGGCGGCACAAGGCGACATCGCCGGTGCCGAGGCTGAACTGGCTGCGCTGGACGCCGTCATGAGCAACCCGGTACTGCAGACCCAGCGCGCGGCCGTGAACACCGCCGCCAGCATCCTGGCCATCAACCGGGCCTCGCTGGCCGGCGAGATCGCCAATGCCAAGGGTGACCACGCCGCCGCCATCGCCGCCTTCACCCAGGCCGTGGATTTGCAGGATCGTCTGCGCTACATGGAGCCGCCCGACTGGATCCAGTCCATGCGTCTGTTCCTGGGCCAGGCCTATCTGAACGCCGGTCAGGCCGAAGACGCCCGCCGCGTGTTCCTGGAAGACCTCGACCTGCTGCAGGAGAACGGCTGGGCGCTGTTCGGCCTGAGCCAGGCGCTGACCGCGCTGGGGGAAGACGAGCAGGCCGCTGAGGCCTATGAGCGATTCGACGAAGCCTGGGAATACGCCACCGTCGAACTGACCAAGGCGCACTTCTGAGATGCGCGTCCTCGTCACCGGTGGCAGCGGCTTTCTGGGTCAGGCGCTGACCCGGGCGCTGCTGGCCCGCGGTGACGAGGTCATCATTCTGAGCCGCAATCCCGCCACCCACGTCGCGCGCCGCGCCGGCAGCGTGTGGGTGCAGGACCTGCAGCAGATCGACACCCCCGTGGACGCCGTGGTCAATCTGGCCGGCGCCAATCTCTTCGCCGCCCCCTGGACCCAGGCCCGCAAGCAGCTGCTGCATGACAGCCGCGTGGCCCTGACCTGGAAACTGGCGAGCTGGATCCTCTCGCAAACCACCCTGCCCAAGGTGTTCCTTTCCGGCTCGGCCATCGGCTTCCATGGCGATGGCGGTGAGCAAGCCCTCACGGAGCAGAGCCCGCCCGGCAGAGACTGGGCAGCCACGCTGGTGCAGGACTGGGAGAACGCCACGCGGCGCGTGGAGGAAGCCGGGGTGCGGACCGTGCTGCTGCGGACCGGACTGGTGCTCGGACACGGCGGGCTGCTCGGCCCGATCCTGCCCCTGTTCAAGGCGTATCTGGGCGGCTCCTTGGGGGCGGGGAAATTCTGGTACAGCTGGATTCATCTGCAGGACTGGGTGAACGCGACCCTGTTCCTGCTGGACGAACACAGGGCCAGCGGGCCGTATCTGCTGACCGCGCCGCAACCGGTGCGCTACGGCGAGTTCGCCCGCACGCTGGGCCAGGTGCTGCAGCGGCCCGTGTGGCTGACGCCGCCGGGCTGGGTGTTGCGCCTGCTGCTGGGCCAGCGCGCCGCTCTGATGCTGAGCAGCACGAAGGCCTTGCCGGCACGACTGCAAGAGGCCGGGTTCCAGTGGCGGTTCCCGGAGTTGGAAGACGCCCTGCGCGAGATCGTCAGCAAGGACGCCGAGGTGTGAAGCGCATCAGGCCCGCCGCGCGCGGGCCGGCCGTTCTCACTTGGCGAACAGGCTCTTCTCGATGTCGCGGAAGGCCTTGAATTCCAGCGCATTGCCGGACGGGTCGAGGAAGAACATCGTGGCCTGCTCCCCCGGCAGCCCCTTGAAGCGGATGTGCGGCTCGATCAGGAACTGCGGCACGAAGGTCTGCACCAGCGCGGCCAGCGCCTCCCACTCGTCCATCTCCAGCACCACCCCGAAATGCGGCACCGGCACGCCGTGCCCGTCCACATGATTGCCGATCTGGTTCACCTTGCCGTTCGGCCCCAGCGTGGGGTTCACATGCACCACCAGCTGGTGGCCGAGCAGGTCGAAGTCGATCCAGTGGTCCGAGCTGCGCCCCTCGGGCAGCCCCATCTTCGTGCCATAGAAATCCCGGGCTTCGGCCAGGTCGCGCACCTGGATGGCGAGGTGGAAGGGCATGAGGCGGCGTGTCGAGATCATGGGGCATCCTGAAGCGAGGCTGAGGGCGTGGCCGGGCGGCCTGCCGGTGAGCGCGACCCTAGCGCCGGGCGCGCCGGCATGTCAAACACCACGAGCTGCACACTTTTGGTGCAGGATCGCCCCGACAAGTGGCAGCGACACCGCCCACGCAGACTCCGGCAGCTGACGGCGCCGGCATTGAAATCATAAGCTTTTGTTTTTATTGACTATTAAAAAGCTGGCACGAATAGTGAATTAATCTGGGCGTAGTACTCTCCAGTACCAAATTCTTGAATCGGGTAACGATGCCTGCCTCCCCCATGGGTCGCAGGCTTTTTTTTGCCTGTGTCTGTGTAGAATCCGCCGGCAAGCCTCTTTCAGTCTGGTCCCTCGTTCATGCAGCCAAGCGCCACCACGAGTTTCACCACCACCTGCCCCTACTGCGGCGTCGGCTGTGGCGTGCAGGCCTGGGTGGCGGACGCGCGCCTGCAGCGGGTGAAGGGCGAGGCGAACCACCCTGCCAATCTCGGCCGCCTGTGCGTGAAGGGCTCGGCTCTGCCCGACACCGCGCAGCTCCCCGGACGCCTGCTGCATCCGCGCCTGCACGACGTACGTACCGACTGGAACACGGCCCTGGACCATGTCGCGGCCAGCCTGCGGGGCATCATCCAGGCGCACGGCCCCGAGTCGGTGGCCATGTACGTGTCAGGCCAGTTGCTCACCGAGGATCTCTACGTGGCCAACAAGCTGATGAAGGGCTTCATCGGCTCCGCCCATATCGACGGCGGCACGCGGCTGAGCATGGCCCCTGCGGCGACAGCCAGCCTGGCCAGCCTGGGCACGGCAGCGCCCGCTTGCTGTTTCGAGGATCTGGAATCCTGCGACCTGCTGGTGCTGGCCGGCTGGAACGCGGCCTGGACCCACCCGGTGCTGTTCCAGCGCATCAGCGCCGCCCGGGCCGCCCGCAGCGGCATGCGCATCGTGCTGATCGATCCGCGCCGCACGGCGACTGCCGCGCTCGCCGATCTGCATCTGCCCTTGCGGCCGGGCAGCGATGGCGCGCTGTTCTGCGGCCTGCTGCACTTTCTGCAGCGCCGCGGGGCGCTGGACTCTGACTTCCTGGCGGCGCACACCGAAGGCGCCGAAGCCGCGCTGCAGGCCTGTGCCTCGTTCGATCTCGACACCACCGCGGCGCAGACCGGCCTCGACCCGGCCGATCTGGAACAATTCTTTCAGTGGTTCGCGCGCACGCCGCGCACGGTCACGGCACTTGCCCAGGGCATTGCCCAGTCTGCCAGCGGCGCGGCACAGTGCCAGGCCATCCTCAATTGTCATCTGGCCACGGGCCGCATCGGTCAGCCCGGCATGGGCGTGTTTCCCCTCAGCGGTCAGGCCAATGGCGTGGGCGTGCAGGACGTGGGGGCCCAGGCCACCCAGCTTGCCGCCGGCATGAGCTTCACGCCGGAGAGCATCGAAGGCGTGGCGCGCTTCTGGAATGCCCCGCGCATGGCGACGGCACCCGGCACCACCGCACTGGGTCTGACCGAAGCCCTGGAGCGCGGCGACATCAAGGCGCTGTGGATCCTGGGCAGCAATCCCGTGGCGAGCCTGCCCCACGCGGATCGTGTGCGCCGCGCGTTGCAGACCTGCCCGCTGGTGATCGTGTCGGACTGTCGGGAACACACTGACACCACGGCGATTGCCAACGTGCTGCTGCCCGCTGCCGACTGGGGCGAGAAGGACGGCACCCAGACCAGCGCCGAACGCCGCCTCCTGCGTCAGCGTGCGTTGTTGCCAGCGGCGGGCGAGGCGCGGCCCGACTGGTGGATCGTGTGCGAGGTGGCGCGCCGACTCGGCTTTGCCGAGGCCTTCGCCTACCCCTCGCCCGCCGCCATCTTCCGCGAACACGCCGCGCTCTCCACCTTCGAGAACGCGGGCAGCCGCGTCTTCGACCTCGGCGCACTCGCCGGGCTGGACGAAGTCGCCTATGACACCCTGCTGCCGCTGCCATGGCCGGTCACCGCGCAGGCTCCGGAAGGGACGCCGCGCTTGTTCAGCGACCGGCGCTTCGCCACGCCTTCCGGTCGCGCCCGCCTGCAGCCGGTGCACCCGGAACCGACCCCTGCGCCCCAGGCACATGACACCCCCTTCCTGCTCAACACCGGCCGCCTGCGCGACCAGTGGCTCGGCATGGGCCGCACCGGGCAGGCCCCGCGCCTGCTGGCCCATACCGACACCCCGTTCGTGGCCCTGCAGCCCCGCGATGCCCGCAGTCTGGGGCTGCGCGAGGGCGATCTGGTGGAACTCTTCGCCCGCGACGAGAGCGGGCAACGACACGCCCTGCCGCTGCCGGTGCGCCTCGACCCCGGCCAGCGCGATGGCGAGCTGTTCGTGCCCCTGCATTGGAACGCCCAGTTGGCTTCCCATGGCGGGGTGTCCCGACTTTTCTGCGATGCTGCCGATCCCGTCTCGGGCCGGCCTGCGCTCAAGGCCGCCTGGGTGGGGTTGCGCCCGCTGAAGGTGGCGCGCTGGGCGGTGGTGCTCAGTCGCCTGCCGCTGCAGGACGTGCCCTTTGACTGGTGGGTGCGCCGGCCAGTGCGCGAGGGCTGGGTGACACTGCTGGCCGAGCTGCCGGGCGGCACGAGCGCCTGGCCGGGCTGGTTCGCGCAGCTGCGCGGGACGCTGGATATCATGGAATATCAGGACGACGCGGCAGGCATTCAGCGTGCACTGCTGCATCAGGGCGCGCGTCTGGAGGCGGCCGTGTTTGTCGCGGCGACGCCCGGGGCGCTGCCGGACAGCGACTGGCTGCAGCGTCTGCTGCTGCAGGAGGTCACGGCGGATTCACGTGCGCTGCTGCAGCAGGAACATCACAGCTCGCTCATGGCCGCGCGGCTGATCTGCAACTGCTTCCGCGTCAGCGAAGCGCAGATTCACACCGCCATCGCGGAAGGGGCACGCAGTGTGGAAGCGCTGGGCAAGCAGCTGCGCTGCGGCACCAATTGCGGGTCGTGCATTCCGGAGTTGCAGCAGCTGCTCAAGCAGCCACGGTAATGCCGCCTGCGTGCCGATGCCGGGCCTCACGAACCGTGATCTCGATGCGCTGGTCCAGCGCGACCAAGGCCAGCATCAGGCGTTCAAGGGAGATGTTCTGCAACTTGTAGTGCCGGATGGCGGACACTCTTGGCTGATGCATGCCTGTCAGGCGGGCCACGTCCGCCTGGCTCAGTTGTCGAGTGTCGATGAGGGCATTCAACTTCATCGCAAGCTGAGTCTTCACCGTCAACTCCGGCGCATCTTCAAGCGCCAGATCGTGCAGCGCGTTGGTGGAGCCCTTGCGGGTGTCGCCGTGCTTCATGTTGTCTGGCTCCTCTTGTGTCGATGGCGAAGCAGCACTTCCTTGAGTCGTTTCTCGATCAAGCTGACGTCCGCCTTCGGGGTGCTGACACCGAACTTGGATTTTTTCTGGAAGGCATGCAGAACGTGCATCGCATCATCGCCCACGAGCGCGAGAACGACCCTGAATGTGCCGCCGCGCGCATTCTCGCGAAGCTCGATCACGCCGCTTCCCAGCCCCTTCCATGGCTTTGCATCGGGAGGCCAGCCCCCCAGTTGCAAGAGGTAGAGTGCAACGCCGAGGTCCTTCTGCACCGACAGTGGGAACGCCTTCAGATCCTGTCTCGAACTGGCCTCCCAATAGACCAGCCTGCTTTTCGGTTCGTCCATGAATATACCTTTTCATATATATCCTGCAACTTCCTGTTGCACGAAAAAGTATAGGCATGAAAACGCCATCTCGCGGCCCCTACCCCCGATCCACCCGCATCAGCAGCGCCGGAAAGACCAGCAAGTCGAGCAGCAGCGCCACCACCACGATGGGCACGAGCAGCATTGCCGCCTGCTGGAAGTAGAGCGTGCTGGCCGCCATCAGCACACAGGTGCCCACGGCCATCACGGTGGTGGTCAGAATCAGCGCCGGGCCGGCCTTCGCCAGGGCATGCTCCACCGCCTGCTGCGGTGAGAGCCCCTGCACACGAGCGCCCTGATAGCTGCTGAGAATGTGCACCGTGTCGTCCACCACCAGGCCGATGCTGATGCTGAACAGCATCATCACGAAGGGGTCAAGACTCCCCACCAGCAGCCCCCAGGCGCCAAACACCAGCACCGCCGGCAACAGATTCGGCAGCATGCTCAGCAGACCGTAGCGCAGACTGCGCATGCCCACCACCAGCGCCAGGGTGATCAGCACCAGGCTCAGCACATAGCCTTCCAGCAGCTCCAGCGTCACCGCGCGATCCATGCGCGCGAAGATCAGGGTGCTGCTGCCATGCAGCAGAGCGTACTCGGGCAGCTGCCGGGCGAACTCCGCCGCGATGCGCTCGTTCAGATCGAGAATGGCCTGGTTGTTCATGGACGCGGTGCCCACGAACAGACGGATCAGTGAATAGTCGGCATTGATGAAATTGTCGAGCGTGAAGGAGCTCACCTGCACCGTCTGGTAATTGAAGAGATGGTCTTCAATGACGCTGCGCTCGTCTGGAATCAGCGCGAATTCCGGCTGATTCTCGTTGACCACCTGATTCACCCCCTTCACCAGCTCCACCAGACTGGCCACCTGCAGCACCCCCTCCTGCGCACGCAGCCATTGCGCGAAGGCGTCCACGCGCTGCAGGAACTGCGGCTCGACGACGCCATCGGGCGCCCGCGCATCAATGCCATAGACCAGCTGTGGTCCGCGTGCCATGCGAGCGCCAACTGCGGTGACATAGTCGTGCAGCACCGAGTCCTCGTTGACGAACGAGCCGCGATCGAAGTCGGTGGAATTGCGCAGGCTCAGCGGCAGCGCCAGCAGGGTCAGCAGCGCAGCCCCCCACAGGAAAGTGTTGCCATGGGCCAGCACCAGCGCGCGACAGTGCTGCGGCAGCCGGTGCAGCAGCGGCTGCTGCACCACCCGCATGCCGGCGCGCGCCGGCAGCAGCAACACCAGGCCCGGCAGCACCAGCAGGCTCAGGGCCCAGGCATACACCACGCCCAGCGCCACCACCGAGCCGAAGCTGCTCACCGCCGGTGCGCTCGCCAGATTCAGACTGGCGAAGCCCACGGTGGTGGTCAGCGCGGCCAGACTCACCGGGCGCAGATTGAACTGCAGGCTGTGGCGCATGGCGTCCAGCGGCACCAGGCCGGCCAGTCGCTGCTGGCGGAAGATGGAGACCAGATGCACGCTGTTGGCCACGGCGATGGTCACCACCACCAGCGGCGCCATGACCGAGACCGTGTTGAAGCGCACGCCCAGCCAGCCCAGGGTGCCCACGGTCAGCACGATGGCCAGCAGCGAGACGCCGAGGATGCAGCCGCCCAGCAGCAGCGAGCGGAAGCTGTAGCAGATGATGGCATTGCACAGCAGGATCACCAGCGGCAGCAGATAGAGCAGATCCTCGAGCATGGCCTGCCGGCTCGACTGCTCGTAGAGCGCCTCGCTGCTGACGTGGATCGCCACCTCGGGGTGACGCGCCTGCAGCTCGTCGCGCAGGGCCAGGGTGGCCTCGGCCGTGCTGCGGCGCTGCTCGTCGTTCAGGCTGGCAGTGCCCAGACGGATGGATGCCAGCGCCAGGTCGCCCTCGGGCGCCAGCAGGATGCCGGCCACGAACGGCTCTTGCAGTGCCCGCGCTCGCCGCTCCTGCAGTTCGGCGTCGGTGTAGGTGAAGACCTGGGCCAGCGGCTTCTCGAAGAAAGTGTCATCGCCATAGGGCGACTGCCAGGCCAGGATGGAGCTCATGCCCCGCGCCAGCGGAATCTGCCGGTAGTGCTGGCTCAGGTCGACCATGGCGGCAAGCGTGGGGTGGGTGAAGACATCGCCGCTGGCCGGCTCGAAGGCGAAGCTGATCTCGCTCTGCCCGGGGAACTCGGCCAGCATGCGGTCGCGCTCGGCGAGCCACGGATCGCTGCGGGTGAGCAGCACGCCCAGCGAGGTGTCGAAGCCGGTGCGCGGGATGCCGGCGGCGAGCAGCAGACTCAGCAGCAGCGCCAGCAGCAACAGCGCGCTGCGACGATGCACCACGATGGCGATGAAGGCCTGCATGGGGGAGTCCTGGCACTGTGGCACGAACGGCTCAGTGCGTGAGTGAGTAGATCAGGTAATTGATGCCCAGCTGATAGGCGGCATTGGCATAGCGTGTCGGGTAGTACGGGTGATAGGTGTGCTCCCAGCCATCGCCCATGTCCGAATTCCAGTTGATCAGCACCATGATGCGCCCGAAGTCGTCGAGGATGGCGTGGTTGCTGGCCACGTCGATGCCCTGCTCGCCGCGCGAATCATCGCGGCTCAGCGCCGGAATCATCTTCGGACCGTCGATGTCGTAATAGGTGCGGAAGATCTCGTGATCATGCGGCAGCTCGACGATCTCGCGGTCGGGGAATATCTGCGAGAAGGAATCGTGGAAATTGCTCCACTGGCGCTCGCCCCAGAAGTCGTCGATCAGCAGGAAACCGCCGCGCAGCAGGTATTCGCGCACATTGTCGATCTCTTCCTGGCTCAGCATGATGCCGCCCTGCTGGCCCACTTCCAGCATGTAGAGGAAGGGGTAGTCGAAGATGCGCTCGTCGTCGAAGCGCAGCACGATCGGGTCTCGCATCACGCGGATATTGGTCAGGCGCGAGACGCCGCGCAGGAAGTTCATGTCGGCGCCGGGGAAGTCGATGGACCAGGTGGGCCCGCCATCGCCGAAATAGCCCCAGCCACCGCCGCGCCCTCCCTGCCAGGTGTCGAACTGCACCCGCACGAAATTGAATTCCCCGCCCGGGTCGTACTCGATGTCCGGAATGGCGGGCTGCCGCGCCATGAAGGGATTGTCACCGAAGGGCTGGGCCAGCGCCGCCGGGCCGCTCAGCAGGCTCGCGCCCAGCAGGACGCCGGCAAGCAGGGATTTCAGGAAGGGGCTTGTGCAGCGCATGGACAGCCTCGGTCACGGCCGCCCGGGTGACGGCCAATGCCCGCCATTAAACCTGCCGCGCTGGCGGCTTTCAACCCTCGGTGCGGGCAGGCGCTGCAGGGGCGTGCCGCTGCAGCGAGATCACCGGAATGAACAGACTGAGCAGGAAACCCAGCAGGATGATCCACAGGCTGGTGCTGAACATGCTGGTGATGGCGTTGGAGAAGGCCAGGCGCACGCCGGTCTCCACCCGCGTCACCAGGGTGTCCACCTGCCCGGCCAGCAGGCTGCGCAAGGTGTTCAGGCGCTGCTCGATCTCGGCCGGTGGCAGCGGCTGCGCGCCGGCCTGCTGCACCTGCTCGCGGATCTGCGCCGGCACCTGGCTGTTGGCCTGCACGGCGGCAATGGCGGCGGCGTCCCCGGCATAAGCCTGGCCGAGCGTGCCCAGCATGGCCTCCAGATCGCCTTCGATGCGCGCGCGCAGGGCACCGGGATTCATCACGCTGCTCTGGGCCTGGCTCATGTCGAAGGCAGGGCTGCCCGCGGAGCTGGGCATGGGCGGCAGCTGCCGCGGCAGCTCGGCCGTCAGGTTCAGCGTCAGCAGCGTGCCGAAGATGGCCACGCCCACGGTGTTGCCGATCTGACGGAAGAACTGAGTGGAACTGGTGGCCACGCCGATCTGCTGGGGCGGAAACGCCGCCTGCACGATCAGGTTCACCAGACTCTGCGAGGGCCCCAGCCCGAGGCCCACCACCACCATGCGCCAGGCCAGCTCCAGCTGCGTGGTTTCCGGCCCGATGCCGCCCAGCAGGAACACGCCGGCGATCAGCACGCCGGCCCCGCCCACCATGAAGGGCTTGTAACGCCCGGTACGCGACACCACCCGCCCGCTCAGGATGCTGCCGATCATCAGGCCCAGCATCAGCGGGAACATGGAGAAGCCACTGTTGGTGGCATTGACGCCCAGCACCACCTGCATGAACAGGGGCATGAACATCACCACGCCCAGGAAGGCCATGCCGATGACGAAGGACGTCAGATTGGTGATCACGAACACGCGACTCTTGAACAGGGCCAGCGGCATGATGGCGTCTGGCGTGCGCTTTTCCACCAGCACGAAGGCGATCAGGGCCGCACCACTGAGAGCGAACATGCCCAGCAGCACGGGCGCGTTCCAGTCATAGCGATTGCCGCCCCAGGTGAGCGCCAGCAGGAAGGGAATGAAGGCCAGCAGCAGCAGGGCCGCGCCCACATAGTCGATGCGCCCGCCCGTGGCCTTGTTCAGGCTGGGTGTCTTGTAGGCGATCATCAGCAGGGCCACGATGCCCAGCGGCACATTGGCGTAGAACACCCAGCGCCAGCCGGCGATCTCGTGCCCGGCCACAGTCACCGTGGCGAAGTCGGTGAGGAAGCCGCCCAGGGCCGGGCCGACAATGCTGGCGATGCCGAAGATGGCCCCGAACAGGCCCATGAACTTGGCGCGCTGCAGCGGCGGGTAGATGTCCGCGATGATGCCGATGGCGCTGGTGAACAGGGCCGCGCCGCCGATGCCCTTCACCGCGCGGAAGATGATCAGCTGCATCATGCCCGAGCCCAGCAGGGGCAGGTCACCGAACTCCCCGCTGATGCCACAGAGCATGGAGCCGAGCAGGAAGATGCTGATGCCGATCAGCAGGATGGGCTTGCGGCCGTACAGATCCCCCAGCTTGCCGTAAATCGGCACCAGCACGGTGGAGGCCAGCATGTAGGCGGTGGTGACCCAGGCGTAGAGCTCCAGCCCCTGCAGCTCGGCCACGATGCGCGGCATGGCGGTGGACAGGATGGTCATGTCGAGGGCGGCGAGCAGGAAGACGATGAGCAGAGCAATCAGGGTGGTGCGCTTGTCCTTGTCGGACAGCGTCACGCCGGAGTCAGCAGGATTCAAGGGAAACACCTTCACGGAACGTCGGAAAGACAGGCCGGGCTATGCTACGCCGCCACATGCGCGGGGAACAGAAAAGCTTTCAGCACATCGACTCGCTTCGTCGCCACCTTGATTCACTTCGTCGCGACTTGATTCAAAGCCAGCGCCGTACACGGGCGCAGTAGGCTTCGAACTCGCCGCCGAACAGCTGTGTCAGAGCACGCTCTTCGGGGGCGATCTGGAAGCGGCGGATGTAGAGCATGAAGGCCGGCACGCCGAGCAGCATCCAGGGCGAGGCCAGGAACACGGCCCAGGCCAGCAGCAGGATGGCGAAGCCCAGATACATCGGATTGCGCGACACCTGGTAGATGCCGCCCGTCACCAACCGACTGGCCTTGTGCGGATGCAGCGGGTCCACCGTGGTCCGCGCCTTGCGGAAGCAGTACACGCCGGCCAGGCAACAGAACACCCCATCGATGAGAAACATCCCGGCCAGCACCAGGCGCAGGGTGTCATCCACCTCCACGCGGGGCAGCAGGCGGGCGAACTGCCACATGGCCAGGCCGGTGAGCAGCATGACCAGGGGCGGCGGAATGCGGTGTTCGAGGGCGTTCATGGCGCAGATACTCCTTGGAAAATCCCGGCGCTGCAAGTAAGGTCAGGGCCCGTCGGTCACGCCTGATGCAGCGCCTACACGACACCATGACAACGACAACAAGAGAAGCGCATGAAGACACGGATTTCGCACGATGAGCCTTGTGGGAGCTTGCTTGCAAGCGAACGCAGACCAACTCGCTTGCAAGCAAGCTCCAACGACGCCATGACTTGCAGGGCACTGGCGGTCGCCGCCCTGCTGCTGAGCCTCGCCAGCCCCCTGACACTGCAGGCGGCCGAGGAATCCCCCGAGGACACCACCCTGCGCTACCCCGCCGAGTTCTTCACTCAGTGGAGCCCGGTCACCGTGCGCGACATGATCGACCGCATTCCCGGCATCACCGTCTCGCTCGAGGCGCCCACGGGCAATCAGAACCAGCGCGGTCTCAGCGCCACCGAGAACATCCTGATCAACGGCCGCCGCCTGAGCGGTCGCGACAACAACGCCGAAACCCAGCTGCGCCGCATTCCCTTCGACCAGGTGGAGCGCATCGAAGTGATCCGCGGCACCTCCAGCGAGCTGGTCGGCGTGCGCAGCACGGGCCAGGTGATCAACATCGTCACCCGCGCCAGCAGCCAGCGCTCGCTCACCGTGGAGACCTCGGCCACGCAGTATCAGGACGCCCACGTGGAGCCCGGCGCCAACCTCAGCCTGATCGGCAGCGCCAATGCCCTGGAATACCGGCTCGGCCTCGAGCGCCGCTCGGAATACCTGGCCCTGCGCTCGCGCGAGGACAGCATCCACGGCACCGGCAACTTCGGGCCCAATGACCTGCGCCTGACCCGCGAAACCACGGACCAGGTGAACCTCAACCTCAACGGCGCCTTCTCCTGGACGATCAGCCCCGACAGCGTGCTGTCGGTGAACGTGCAGGCGGAGCAGAGCGACCCGCCCCGGCTGATCGAGCGCTTCATCCGCGACTTCAACAGCCGCCCCGCGCAGGATTCCCGCGAGCGCGAGCGCTACGACGCCACCCGCGACAGCTGGGAGCTGGGGCTGAACTTCAACCACGGCTTCGCCGATGGCAGCCAGGTGGAACTGCTCACCGTGAACAACCGCCGCGTGGAGGACACCCTGCGCGAACGCTTCCGCCTGGACGTCACGCCCGGCCGCGACCTGCAGGACCTGGCGCTGGACACCGCCACGGTCAATGCCGAGCAGATCGTGCGCGGCGTGTATTCGCGCCCGCTGCGCGCCGGCCAGGATGTGGAGTTCGGCCTGCAGCGCGCCCTCACCTCGCTGGACACCGTGCTGCAGCTCTCCCAGCTGCAGGGTGGCGTGCTGCGCCGCGTGGCCGTGCCCAACGCCAATTCGCTGATCGAGGAGGAGCGCTACGAAGGCTTCGCCGTGCATCACTGGCAGATCACCCCGAAGCTGCGGCTGGAGAGCACGCTGGCGGTGGAGCAGTCCACCATCCGCCAGTCGGGCGATGTCTCGCGCTCGCGCGATTTCCGCTTCACCAAGCCCAAGGTGGATCTGCGCTACGACTACAGCAACGCCCTGCAGTTCAGCCTGGGAGCAGAGAAGGTCATCGGCCAGCTGCGCTTCGCCGACTTCGCCGCCGCCACCGACCAGCGCGACGAAGAGCGCAACACCATCGCGGGCAATCCGGAACTGAAGCAGGATCAGACCTGGCGCTACACCCTGGGCGTGGAACAGCGTCTGCTGCAGGGGCGGCTGGTGCTGAGCGCGCGCGGGCAGTACTGGGATGTCACCGACGCCACCGGTCGCATCGAGACCACGGTGCCAGGAGGCCCACTCACCTCGGCCAATGGCAACATCGGCGACGGCGAAGTGCTGTCGCTGCAGCTCAATGGCAGCTACCGCGTGACGCAGGGCCTGCTGGTGAATGTGAGCGTCCTGGCACGGGCCTCGGAGACGCGTGACCCCTTCACGGGCGAGACGCGCCGCCTGGTGCCCAATGACCGGGGCAATTACCGCGTCACCGTGCGCCATGATCTGCCGGTGTGGAATGCCAGTTACGGCATCGACTATCTGGGCGCCGACCAGGGCAATCGGCCGCTGCCGGACATCGACCGCTGGGAGGAACTGGACCAGCGCGAGGACCTGAGTCTGTTCTTCGAGCGCAATTCGCTCACCGCCCTGAATCTGGCGCTGCGGCTGGAGCTGGGCAATGTGCTGGACGTGCACGAGTGCGTGAACCGCAAGCGCTATGCCGGCCATATCCGCGACGGCGTGATCCGCGAGATCGAGGATCGCTGCAACGCCCGCGGGCCCCACGTGGCGCTGAAACTGCGCGGGACGTTCTAGGACGGGAATGGCCGCCTGGAATCACGGCGCATTGCGCTGCGCCGGCGTGCGGCGCAAGGCCGGAGTGGGCGACGGTGACAGCCGACGTTGCGTCTGCGCCGCCTCGCCCCACCAGGCCAGCTGCGTGAAGCAGCGCCCGAGGAAGCCGTGCCAGGCCTCGGCATCCACCCCCGCGGCGTAGTGACCGTCCTCCGTGAACACCTCCTGCGCCTTCGCCAGATGCACCATGGCTGACACAGGCAGGCAGCCGAGTTCCCCCAGATAGGCCCGCATGCCCATGGCGGCCCGCGCCCCGCCCCACTGCCCGGCCGAGTAGGTCACGATGGCGCTGGGCTTGAAGGCAAAGAGTGAACTGGCGACATGGTTCAGCAGATTGGCCAGGGCCGGGCTCATGCTGTGGTTGTACTCGGGCGACACCATGACATAGGCATCGGCCGCCGCGATCTGCTGCGCCAGCGCGTCCAGCGCCGCGGGCGCCTGCCCCTTCGGGAAGGCGAAATGCGGCGTGAACACCGGGTCCAGCGGCACGTCCAGCGGGTCGATCAGGGTGACGCGGTGGCCTTCCTGTTGCAGATGCGCCACGCAGGCCCGCGCCACGCGCAGGCCGAGGCGGGCGGGGTGCGGGGGCGTGCTGGCGCGGGCGGAGCCCAGAAACACAAGTATGTTCAGTGACATGTCATCTCCTGGACGCCCCTTGACGTCTTCACTGCGGCTGGAAGTTCAGCGGCACCTGCACCTGCTGCGAGAACGACACCGACTTGGGCGGCGTCACCGGGATATTCGCCGGAATGCCGCTCACCGACAAGCGCACGACGCCCTGGATCGTCAGCGTGGCCGTGGCCGGCACATCGCCCGTCTTGGGGTCGATCGGGATCGGCATGTCCAGCGTGCCGCCCGCCGTGGTGCCATCACTGTTCACCGCCGACCAGTTGCCCGTGAAACGCAGATTGTTCTGCGCGGTGCTGCCGGTCAGCGCGCCTGAGAAGCGCCCGCTCGGGTCCACCGTCGCGCTGATGGTCACCGGCGGAATGGTGAATCCTGGAATGGAGATCGGCGGCGTGTACTGGGTGCTGAAGCTCACCGGCGGATCCATGCGGAACGCCCCTTCCACATTACCCGAGAGCAGGAAGCCTGCACCGCTGGGCACCATGGTCACCACCATCTCGCCCTCGGTGATGATGGCCGAGGAGAAGGTGTTGTTGTAATTGAGTGCCGGAATCTGCACCGGAACACTGATGGGCTGGGTCTGCGACAGGTTGACCAGGAAACGGCCGCCAGGGGGGAACTTCGTGCCGCCCTTGATGGACTCGGGCGGCAGCACCACGTCGAACTCCAGGTCATAGCTGGTCGCCGCACCCGTGCTGCTGCGGCCGCTGCCGGCGGAGATCGCGGCTCCCCAGGTCAGGTTGCCCTTGTCGCGGAACACGATGGGACGCGAGGCATTGGTGGTGTTGTCGGTGACCGTGCCAGTGAGATTGCCGCTGACCATGTCATAGTCCACGTCGTAGCGGAAGGCCACGCCCTGGGCCGCGCCGCTGCCCGCCACACGCGCCACGAGGCGCCCGTCGTCCCGCGTCACGAAGTTCACGTCCCCCGCGATGGCGGTGTTGCTGCCATCCAGCGGTGTGCGCTTGCCCGTGCCTTCCTCCACCATCACGCCCACGACATTGGCGCCGAACACATTCGCCATGCCCGGGTCCTTCGCCGGCTTCTGCCCGCCCACTGTGGCGGCCGTGACCTGCATGGCGGTGATGGTGTGCGACAGATCGAAGGAGCGCACGAGAATGGCGACCGGGCCCTGATAGGCGTAAGTCTGGGTGCGCACCTTGGTGCCGTTGAAATAGAAGTCCACCACGTCATTGGACCAGTCGATGCGGTAATCGCCGCAGTATTTCTCGCTGCTGTTGAGGCTGGCGGCGCTGACCGCCTGCACGTCCGTGCGACTGCCGGTGGTGACGATGGTGTTCAGGCCCGAGTAGTCCCAGCGCTGGGTGAAGCCGAACTCCTGATTGATCGGGTAGAGCTTGCTGCCGGTGGCCCCCTTGAAGTCGGCATTGCGGCGACCGACGAAAATGTTGTTGTAGCCATAGCGGGTGGCCGGGAAGCAGCCCGTCCAGGTGATGGAAAGCGGCGGCGTGAAGTCCAGCGCGGTGATGGCCTCGTCGTAGTCCACCCCCTGGCCCGTGGTGGCACCCGTGCCGAACCAGGCGTTGTAGGGGTTCAGGTCGCGGTCGACGTCGGCCGTGTCATAGCCCACGCTGTCGCCCACGGTGAGGGTGCCGCCCTGCACGCCACCGGAGGCATAGAAGATCCATTCCCCTGGGGCCACCAGATCCACCGGCGCGGCCACGGCCAGCAGGGGCGTGGTCAGCGCGGCGGCGAGCAGCAGGAGGCGCCCTCCCACGGTGTTGCGCTTGCTTGCGTCAGTCAATTGCCTTGCATGTGCCATCAGGTCTCTCCTCGGAACGTGTTGAGTGTCTGCCTGATTCCACTATGACAAGTCCCCGGCACTGCGTCCTGCCTCTGCGGGGGCGATCCTGCGGGCGCTTGATGCAAGTCAAAAATTGATCAACTTTTGATCACACGGAGTGGGCTTGCCTGTCACTGACTGGCCTGACGGGAGGGGGGATTTTCGCGCCTTGCCACGCCAGATTGATCATATTTTGTACATTCGTTAACTTGAATTGCTGCTAAAGTGCGCCAGCCTGAATGCCACCCCTGTGGCTCGTGAATCCAGCGGGACTGCCGTTCCCGCCAACCCGGAGAGACCCCGACATGTTCTGCACTCCCCCCGCTGCGCTGCGTCGCATCGTCCTTGCCGCCGGACTCGGGCTGAGCGCCCTGTTCAGCCCCCTGACCCTGGCCCAGGAACCCATCCGCATCGCCTTCATCGACCCACAGTCCGGCAGCTTCGCCGCCACCGGCAACAGCGCTTACCGCGTGCTGAGCTTCGCGGCGGAGCACTTCTACAACAGCAAGGGAGGTGTGCTGGGCGGACGTCGACTGGAGGTGGTGGCGCTGGACAACAAGGCTGCCGTGGCCGACTCCCAGCTGCAGCTGCGCCGCGCCATCAGCGAGGGCATGCAGTTCGTGTTCTCGGGGCAGAGTTCGGCCGTGGCCAGCGCGCTGAGTACCGGCATCGAGCGCCACAACGAGCGCAATCCCGACGCCCGCGTGCTGCTGCTCAACTATGCCGCCGTGGACCCGGTGCTCACCGAGGACGCCTGCAGCTTCTGGCACTTCCGCTTCGATGCCCACGCCGACATGAAGATGGCGGTGATGGCCGATCACATCGCGGCCAACCCGGCCATCACCCGCGTCTACGTGATCGGCCAGGACTACTCCTTCGGCCAGGCCGTGGGCGCCGCCGCCGCACGCCTGCTGCCGGCCCGGCGTGCCGACCTGCAGCTGGTGGGCAACGAGCTGCACCCCATCGGCCAGGTGAAGGACTTCACGCCCTACATCAGCAAGATCGTGGCCTCCGGGGCCAATGCCGTGGTCACCGGCAACTGGGGCGCCGACATGGTGGCGCTGGCGCGGGGCATCGCCGACGCCGGCCTCGACCTGCCGGTCTACACCTTCTATGCCGCGTACGACGGCATCACCCGCACGCTTGGCGAGGCGGGCAGGAACCGCATCCACATGGTCCACAATGATCACGCCAACCCGTTCCCGAGCGACGAGCGCCGCGACTTCACCCTGGCCTTCGAGGCAGCCCACCCGGAGCTGAACGTGACCCAGCCGCGCCTGGTCAACACGCTGATGATGCTGGTGCAGGCCATGGAGGCGGCCGGCAGCAGCGACCCGCTGCAGGTGGCACTGGCGCTGGAGGACAGCCGCCTGACCACCATGACGGGCGAGCAGGTCTGGATGCGCCCGCAGGACCATCAGCTGTTCGCGCCGCTGCATGTCTCGGTGCATACCGACGAGGGCATCGAGTTCGATCTGGATCGCTCCGGCTTTGGCCTGCGCACCGTCCACACCACGCCGCTGGAGGAAACGCTGACGCCGTCCAGCTGCCAGATGCAGCGCCCCGCGCCCTGAGTCATCGACCATGACCGACGCCCTGCTCTTCGCGACGCTCAACGGACTCGTGACCGGCTTGCTGCTGTTCATGCTGGCCAGTGGCGTCACCCTGATCTTCAGCATGATGGGCGTGCTCAACTTCGCGCACGCCAGCTTCTACATGCTGGGGGCGTACTTCGCTTTCTCACTCAGCCAGCCCCTGGGTTTCTGGCCCGCCCTGCTGCTCGCGCCCCTGCTGACCGGCGTGCTCGGCGCGCTGGTGGAGCGCCACGGCCTGCGCCACGTGCATCGCCACGGCCCGGTGGCGGAACTGGTGCTCACCTTCGGCCTGGCCTTTCTGATCGAGGAACTGGTGCAGCTGTTCTGGGGCCGCGCGACGCAGGACTTCCGCGTGCCCGCGCTGCTGGACTTCCCCCTGTTCACCCTGTTCGGCCAGGACTTCCCGGCCTGGCGCGCGTTCATGCTGCTGCTCTCGCTGGGCATCTTCGCGCTCCTGTACGCCGGGCTGACCCGCACCCGCTACGGCCTGATCCTGCGCGCGGCCATCACGCATCCGCAAACGGTGGCGAATCTGGGGCACAACGTGCCGCGCATCTTCATGCTGGCCTTCGGCGTGGGGACGGGACTGGCCGGGCTGGCCGGGGTGATCGCGGGGCCGGTGCTAGGCACCTGGCCGGGCATGGCGGCCAGCCTGGGCAGCCTGGTGTTCGTGATCGTGGTGATCGGCGGACTGGGCTCACTCACCGGCGCCTTCGTGGCCGCCCTGCTGATCGGCCTGCTGCAGTCCTGGGCCATCGCCTCGTCCGTGGGCATGGCGGATGTGCTGGCCCTGCTGGGCCTGAGCTTTCCGCCCGACCACCCGCTGCGCGATCTCTGGCGGCTGACCCTGCCCCAGGTGGCACCCCTGCTGCCCTATCTGCTGCTGGTGCTGATGCTGCTCCTGCGCCCCGCCGGCCTGGCCGGCAACCGGGAGAACTGAACATGGACAGTCGCCAGGCCTGGGCGGCGGTGGCCGTGCTGCTGGGGGTGCTGCCCCTGGTGTTCGACTCGGTGCTCAGCGTGGGCATTCTGAACCAGATGCTCATCGCCGTGCTGTTCGCCCTGAGCTACAACACCCTGCTCGGCCAGGGCGGCCTGCTGTCGTTCGGCCATGCGGTGTATTTCGGGCTGGGCGGCTATGTCGCGGCCCATGCCATGCGGCTGACGGAGCTCGGCAGCCTGAACCTGCCCCTGGTGCTGCTGCCGCTGGCGGGCGCGGCCGGGGGACTGTTCGCGGCGCTGCTGCTGGGCAGCGTCTCGACGCGACGCGGCGGCACGGCCTTCACCATGATCTCGCTGGGGCTGGGCGAACTGCTGGCCGCCGCCGCCCTGATCCTGGTGGCCTTCTTCGGCGGCGAGGCCGGCATCAGTGGGGACCGCACTGCCGGCCCGGCGCTGCTCGGCGTGAGCTTCGCGCGGGAGACCGAGGTGTATTACCACGCCGCCGTCTGGGTGTTCCTCGGTGCGCTCTGCCTGGCGGCGTTTCGGCAGACCCCTGCCGGCCAACTGGCCATGGCGGTGCGCGACAACCCGCTGCGGGCGCAGTGCCTGGGTTACAGCGCCGCCCGCGTGCGCCTGCTGTGCTTCCTGGTGGCCGGCACCTTCGCAGGGCTGGCAGGGGCGCTGTTCGCCATCCACAACGAGATCATCACTTCCCAGGCCCTGGGCACCGCGAACGCCGGCCAGGTGCTGCTGATGTGCTTTCTGGGCGGCACGGGCTATTTCCTGGGACCGGTGCTCGGCGCGGTGCTGCTGACCCTGTGCACGGCCCTGCTCAGTGGCTGGACCACGCTTGCGACGCTCTATCTGGGCCTGCTGTTCGTGGGCTGCGTGATGTTCCTGCCCGACGGGCTGAGCGGCCTGGTGGTGCAACTGCACGTGCGCTGGCGGCGCGGATCCCTGCGACCACTCGTCCCCCCGCTCGCGCGCTGCGCCCTGCCGACCGCCGCCCTGCTACTGAGCGGGGTGCTGCTGCTGGAGCTGGCCGCCCGGGAGGGCGCAGCACTGCACGTGGCCGGGTTGACCCTGCAGGCCGGGAACGCGTGGAGCTGGCTCGGCCTCGCCGTTGCGGCCCTGATCGCCGCCTGGCTGCTGCGCCGCGAGCTGCCGGCGCTGCAGGCGGTCTGGCAGCAAGCCGGGGCCGCCGGCGACAGGCAGGTGCGCCCATGAGCCTGCTGCGCCTGGAGCACGTGAGCAAGCAGTTCGGCCGCACCCGGGTGCTGCACGACGTGGATCTGTGCATCGACGCCGGCGAATGCCACGCCATCATCGGCCCGAACGGCGCGGGCAAGTCCACCCTGTTCCACCTGATCAGCGGCCTGCTGACCCCCGACAGCGGCCGCATCGCGTTCGAGGACAAGCCGATTCACGGCCTGCCGAGCGAGCAGATCGCCCGCCGCGGCATCGCCCGCAGCTTCCAGATCAGCCAATTGTTCCCCCGGCTGAGCGTCTTCGAGAACCTGCGCTGTGCCCTGCTCTGGCCCATGGGCTATGGCTGTTCCCTGCGCCACTTGCTGGGCCGGGAGAAGGCATTGAACGCGCGGACCGACGCCCTGCTGGAAGACCTGGGCCTGCAGGCACTGCGCGACGTGCCGGCCGGCGAGCTGGCCTATGCGGCGCAGCGGGCGCTGGAGCTGGGCCTGGCGATTGCCGGCGACGCGCGCCTGATCCTGCTCGACGAGCCCGTGGCCGGCATGAGTCACAGCGAGGCAGCCCAGGCGCTGGCGCTGATCCGCCGGGTGACGGCCGGGCGCACCCTGCTGCTGGTGGAGCACGACATGAGCGTGGTGTTCGAGCTGGCCGATCGCATCACGGTGCTGGCCCAGGGCGAGGTGATCGCCACCGACACGCCGGCGCGCATCCGCGCCAACGCGCGGGTGCAGCAGGTGTATCTGGGGACGGGCGCAGGAGGGCAGACCGATGCTTGAGGTGGAAAACCTGCAGGCCTGGTACGGCCAGAGTCATGTGCTGCAGGGCGTCAGCCTGCGGGTGGGCGAGGGCGAGATCGTCGCCCTGCTCGGCCGCAATGGTGCCGGGCGCTCCACCACGGTGAAGGCGCTGATGGGCGAGCTGCGCGCCACGGGCTCGGTGCACTGGCAGGGGCAGTCCCTGCTGAGCCTGCCGAGTCATGCGATTGCCCGCCTGGGCGTCGGCTGCGTGCCCGAGCAGCGCGACATCTTCCCCGGCCTGAGCGTCATGCAGAACCTGCAGCTGGGCCTCAAGCCGGGGCAGACGCTGGCGCCCGGGCAGCTGGAAGCGCTGTTCGCGCTGTTTCCCGCCCTGGCGGCACGCCTGGACGTGGCGGGCGGTGCGCTCAGCGGCGGCGAGCAGCAGATGCTGTGCATCGCCCGCACGCTCATGGGCGCCCCGCGCCTGCTGCTGGTGGACGAGCCCACGGAAGGGCTGGCCCCGCGTCTGGCCGAGCAAGTGGCGCACAGCCTGCAACAGATCGCCGCGGGGGGCGTCGGCATCCTGCTGGTGGAACAGAAGCTCGACATCGCGCTGCGCATCGCCGCGCGGGTCCATGTCATGGGCCGGGGCCGGATCGTGTTCGACGGCACGCCGGCAGACTTGCAGCAGGCCGACGCGGTGCGGCGGGAGTGGCTGGAGCTTTGAGAATCAGGTTACAGTACCCCCCGCGTTCCCAGCTGGAGTTCTTGCCGACCATGTCCCGCCGCTTTCGCCACCGCCTCGCCCGTCGCCTGTGCCAGAGCGCCCTGTTGTGGCTGGCCCTGCTGGCCGGCATGCCGGCCCTGGCCTGGGATGCCACCGGGCACCGCCTCAGTGCCTATGTGGTGTGGGAGTCCCTGTCCCTCGAGCGCCGCGCCGAGCTGATCGGCCTGCTGGAGGCCCATCCGCGCTACCAGCAGGACTTCGTGGAACAGATGCCGCTGACCGTCATGGTGGGCAGCGAGGAAGAGAAACTGCGCTGGACGCTGGGCCAGGCCGCCGTCTGGCCCGATCTGGTGCGCGGTCTGGATGAGGAAGAGCGCATCCGCCACGACCGCCCGCAATGGCATTACATCGACGGCGCGTGGCTGCGCGGCTCGGGCCTGCAGGGCAATCTCTATGTCGGCGTGGACCCGCGACCGGACATCGCCGGCAGTCGGGCCACGGCCGACTCCGACGAGCGCGACATCGACAATGTGCTGCTCGCGCTCGACTACAACCTCGCCCGCTTCAATGATGCCTCCCTGCCGGAAGCGGCGCGCGCCGTGGCCCTGTGCTGGCTGCTGCATCTGGCCGGCGACATCCACCAGCCCCTGCATTCCGGCGCGCTGATCTCGCACAGCCTGTTCCCCAACGGGGATCGCGGCGGCAATGGCATTCCCACGCGCAACGGCACCCTGCATTCGGAATGGGACGAAGCCCTGCGCAACCAGGCCTTCGAGGACACGCTGCGGCGCATGGTGGTCACCGCCGCCCAGGCCGATCTGCGCAGCCTGTCGCTGGACGCCGATGTCTGGCTGCAGGAGAGCCGCCGCCTGCTGCTCGACTTTGTCTACCCGGACGAGATCAAGGCCGCCGTGCTGCGGGCCGAGCGTCAGCGCACGCGCATGGAAGGCATCGTGATCGATGCCGATTACCAGAGTCGCATGCAGGCGATCTCGGAGGATCGCGTCACGCTGGCCGCCATGCGCCTGATCATGCTGCTGGGCGGCCCGGACGAGCAGCCCTTCGCGCCGCTCAATGAAGTGCAGCCGCCGGAATTCACGCCGCTGCCGGCGCAGTGAACTCCTGGCGCGGTCAGGACGTAATGCCCCTGTCATTCAGTGCCACGCAACTGTTCCGGGCGGGGTTTGCAGACACGCCGTGAAGCCATCCATGGCGGCTCGACTCGCCGCCATCCAGGCGGCTCACGGTCTGCAAACCCCGCCCGGAACAGCTGCGCCGCAGTCAGTGCCAGCTGCCCGGTTGTGGTGCAGGCGCGTCTTGCCTGACAATACAGACTGTTTTTCGTCCAGCCCAACATGAGTTCGCCAACACCATGACTATCGCCACCGCGTCACCCTCGTCACCCCTGCTGCAGGACACGCCCGCCCTGCACCGCTACCGCCGCATGGCCTGGATCACCCTGGCCGCGGTGTACTTCCTGATCATGGTCGGCGCCAGTGTGCGCGCCTCCGGTGCCGGCATGGGCTGTCCCGACTGGCCGACCTGTTTCGGCAGCTGGATTCCGCCGACCAGCGTCGAGCAACTCCCGGCCAACTATCAGGAAATCTACGCCGACCTGGGCTATGCCGAGACCGAGTTCAACGTGGTGAAGACCTGGACGGAATACCTGAACCGCCTCACCGGCGTGACCATCGGCTTCCTGATCCTGCTGACGGCCATCTATTCCTGGTCCGTGCGCGCCCACGACCGCGCCATTCTCACGGCCTCGGTGGCGGCCTTCCTGATGACAGGCTTCCAGGGCTGGCTGGGTTCAAAGGTGGTGGCCTCGAATCTGCAGCCGGGCATGATCACCCTGCACATGCTGATGGCACTGGCCATCGTGGGCACGCTGCTGTTCGCCCTGGCGCGGGCGCGGCGCGGCATCATGATGGCGGAGTCCATCGCCAGCCTCGACCCGCGTTTTGAAAAGTGGCTCTACATCGTCATGGGTTTCACGGTGCTGCAGGTGACCATGGGCACCCAGGTGCGCGAGATGGTGGACTACCTGAATCACCAGCAGGGTGCGGAGCGCTCGGCCTGGGTGGCGGCGCTGCCGTGGTTCTTCTACGTGCACCGCAGCTTCTCGGCGGTGGTGCTGTTCAGCAATCTGTGGCTGGGCTGGCTGCTGCTGCGCTCGCTGGGCTGGCAGCATTCGCTGACGCGGATGACGGCGGCGATGATCGCGGTGATCGTGCTGGCAGTGGTGACGGGGGCCACGCTGGGCCATCTGGGTATGCCGGCCTTCGTGCAGCCCTTGCATCTGGTGGGGGCGTCGTTGTTGTTCGGGCTCCAATTTCTGATCTGGATGAGCTACGGCCATGCCCGCGCGGCGGCCTCTGGCGCCACGCTGCAGCACGCCTGACGAGTCTCTGAAGCGGGACAGAGCGGTGGGAGCGAGAGTTCCGGACACGCTGTGAATACGTCCCTGTACGCTCGGTGGCCGCCATCCCTGGCGGCCAACGGTCCGTAACTCTCGCTCCCACCGCTCTTATCCAGATCTGCGCCTCGGCAGGCGTGCTGCAGCGTGGCGCCAGAGGCTGCTGCTCCGGCCTGGCCGTCGCGGGGTGTGGGCCAAGCGTTCTTCCTTGGCTCCCTGCCCGCTGCCGCGAAGGTGTCACTGCCCTTCAGCACACGCAAGAGGGCGGGGCGACGCACGACGACCACTGCTCGAGTCGCCCCTGCCAATGCAGGTCGGCGGGGAGGGCGGAGGCGTTTCGTGACCGTTGGCCGCCTGGACGGCGGCCAGCGAGCCCCCATGGATGGGTTCACGGCGTGTCACGAAACGCCTCCGCCCGCCCCACCGACCGAGCTACGTAGTTCCGACCACTGCAACGGATCAGTGCGTCGCCCCGCCCTCTTGCGCCTGCTCGAACAGCAGAGACACTTCGCCCGGGCCGAAATTGTATTCGGTGCCACAGAACTCACAGCTGATCTCCACCCCGCCCTTCTCGGCGACAATGCTCTCGATCTCCTCCCGCCCCAGCGCCGCCAGCGCCCGCGCCGTGCGCTCACGGCTGCAGCTGCACTTGAACGCCAGCTCGCGCGTCGGGAACACCCGCAGCTCCTCCTGGTGGAAGAGCCGGTGCAGGATCTCCGCATTGGGCAGCTGCAGCAGCTCCTCGGCTGTCAGCGTGCGGGCCAGGGTCGAGAAATGCTCCCAGTGGCTCGCGCGCGCGTCGGCATCGCGCTGCAGCTGGGCCGGCAATTGCTGCAGCATCATCCCGGCCACCGTGTCGCGGTCGACAGCGAAGTAAAACACCGTGCCCAGCTGCTCCGACTGCTGGAAATAGGCCTGCAGCGACTGCGCCAGCGAATCCCCCTCCAGCGCGACGATGCCCTGATAAGGCTCGCCCTTGCGGGTGTCGATGGTGATCACCAGCGTGCCGTTGCGCAACAGCTCGCCGAAGGCCGTAGCCGATGGCGTCTCGGCATAGCGGGCGATGCCCCGCAGTTCGCCGTTGCTGGTGCACTCGGCCATGATCACGGCCAGTTCGCCCTCGCTGCGCACCTGCAACACCAGGCGCCCATCGAACTTGATGGTGGTGCTGAGCAGGGCGCTGGCCGCCAGGAACTGCCCCAGCAGCTGCGCCACGGCGTCCGGGTAGTGCTTGCCGGCGATGGCGGTGGCATAGCTGTGCCGCAGACGCACGATCTCGCCACGCACATCGGCGTGCTCGAAAATGAAACGCTGGCTGGTGTCAGGGCTGTGCGGGGAGCTGGTCATGGGCTGGGGTTCCGTGTGTCGTGTGGCTGGTCGTGGGTCGTGTCCTGGCTTCGCTGAGCGCCCTCCTGTGAGAGCGCGCGTAGTGTACAACATTGGCCAGCAGGGTCCGTCCGGCATCCTGCTGCAGGCTGAGCAGGGATTCCGGATGAAACTGCACGGCCTGCAGCGGCAGGCGGCGATGCTCCACAGCCATGACCACGCCGTCCTGGGTGCGGGCGGTGACCTGCAGGCACTCGGGCACCCTCAGCGCATGCAGGGAGTGATAGCGCCCGGCCGCAAAACGCGGCGGCACCCCCGCGAACAGCGGCGAGCCGGTGTGCTGCACCCAGGACGCCTTGCCGTGCAGGGGCGCGTCGAGCACGCCCAGACTGCCGCCGAAATGCTCGACGATGCCCTGCAGGCCGAGACACACCCCGAACACCGGCAGCTGCCGCGTCAGGCACAGGGCGAGGGTGTCGGACAGGCCCGTATCGACAGGACGTCCCGGCCCGGGCGACAGCACCACCAGGTCGAAGGGCTCTGCCTGCAGGGCCGCGCGGGCGAGCGCCGGGCGCAGGGTCTGCAGCTGCACGCCCTGCTCGCGCAGATAGCTGCCAAGGGTGTGCACGAAGGAATCGTGATGATCGACCATCAACACGCGCAGGGCCGGCTCGTCCGTGGCCAGCGCTGCGCGTTCCTGGACGACTGACGGGGAGGCACGCAGCGGACGCTCACCCCGGATCGCCGCCAGCACAGCGCTGGCCTTGAGCCGGGTCTCGGCCTCCTCGGCATGCGGGTCGGAATCCAGCAGCAGCGTGGCCCCCACCCGCACCTGGGCCATGCCGTCCACGATCCGGGCGGCGCGCAGGGTCAGGCCGGTGTTCATGTCGCCGTTGAAGCCGAGCAGGCCGATGGCGCCGCCGTACCAGTGTCGAGGCGATTTCTCGTGAGCTTCCAGGAACTGGATCGCCGCCTGTTTGGGGGCGCCGGTCACCGTCACCGCCCAGGCATGGCTGAGGAAGCCGTCCAGCGCATCGAAGGGCTCGGCCAGAGTGCCTTCCACATGATCGACGGTGTGGATCAGCCGCGAATACAGCTCCACCTGCCGGCGCCCGAGGATGCGCACACTGCCGGGCACGCAGACGCGGCTCTTGTCGTTGCGGTCCACGTCGGTGCACATCGACAGCTCGGCCTCGTCCTTCTCGGAGTTGAGCAGGGTGCGGATCTGCTGCGCATCCTCCAGGGCATCACGGCCCCGGGCGATGGTGCCGGAGATCGGGCACGTCTCAATGCGCCGGCCCGTCACTCGCACATACATCTCGGGCGAGGCCGCGAGCAGGTACTCACCCTCGCCGAGGTTCATCAGGGTGCCGTAGGGGGCGGGATTGTCGCGCTGCAGGCGGGCGAATATCTGCGCGGGGGAATCCCGACAGGGCTCGTGAAAGACCTGGCCGGGCACCACCTCGAACAGATCGCCGCGCTGGAAATGGCGCACGGCCTCGCGCACCACCTCGGCATACTCCCCCGGCGCGTGGTCGCAGGCAGGCTCCTGCGCCTGATCCTGTGCCTTGCCAGCCGGCACGAAGGGCGTCCTCGCCCCGGCGCGCCGCAGCCCGCCGGTGGTCAGCAGACCGGCATCTGACCCGCCAGGCGCCGCAAAGGGACGACAGTGAAACTCGTAGCGGCGCAGGGTGGCGGTGCCCGTCATGTGGTCGTGCACCAGCAATTCGTCCGGCAGATACAGCACCAGGTCGCGCGCCCCGGCGCTGCGCGGCAGATGCTGCTGCACCGCCTCGAACTGGAAGCACAGGTCATAGCCAAAGGCCCCATAAAGCCCCAGATGGGCATCTTCGGGGCTGGCGAAGTGGGCACTCACGGCCCGCAACACCGAGAAGGCGCTGGGCTGGCGGCTGCGTTGCTCCTCGGCACACCCCGCCGACGCCTCGCGCACCTGCACGCACAGCGCGTCGTCCTCACAGTGCAGCTGCGTGAGATCGGGGTGCCCCGCCAGCGCGCGCTGCAATTCGGGCAGCAGCACCCGGCCGCGCGCATTCAGCGCTTGAAGCCGCAGTTGCCGCCCCCGCGCCGTGATCACCAGCGGCGGATTGACGAAGCCGATGTCCCAGCGCGTGTAGCGCCCCGGATACTCATAGCGCGAACTCAACAACACGCCGCGCTCGTTATCTAGACGCGCCTGCAGCCGGCTCAGAGCCTCGCCCGGGGTGACGCTGAACTGGGTGCACGCAATGCGCACGCCGCCGGCGCTGGTGTAGTGGTGGTGGACGGCGTGCTGCGGCGCGCCGATGGTGGTCTCTGGCATGGTCCTCTCTCCTGCATGGGCGCACGAAGGCGCCGTGGGGCCGATTGACCGGGGCCGGACACTGGAGGGGGAGAACTCTGAGGCTGACACGAAGCGCGCAGGGCGCGGGGACTGTCTGAGAGGCCGCCGGATTCCAGGGCGGCCTCGGGGAATTCACTGCATGTCCCGTCTGTGGCAACCCGAAAAGGCGGGCCACCAGCGAAAGGATGCGCAGCGGTTGATGTGTGTCTGTACGTTCATGGGCGGCGAGTGTCGGCGCGTGCCCGGGACTTGTCAAGCGCGGCGCCTGTCGCCCCGGCCGCCGACCCTGGGCTACAATCGGCCGCTCGTTCTTCACTCACACTGGCAATAACAACATCGTGAACAGTCTCCTGCGTGTGCTCGTCCCCGCTCTTTCCCTGCCCCTGAGCAGCCTGCTCCCCGGCAATGCCCTGGCCCAGAACTTCGACGCACCGGCAGGCTGGACCATGCCGCGCACCGAATACGGCCACCCGAACCTGCAGGGTTACTGGGGCAATCAGACGCAGACGCCCATGGAACGCCCGACGGATATGGCAGACAAGCCTGTCTACAGTGAGGAGGAGGCGCAGGCGCTGGAACAGCGTCTGCAGGACCAGCTCAATGGGGTGGTGAGCGTGCTGGACCCGGATCGTCCGGCGCCCGAGGCGGGCGGTCGTGTCGGTCAGGAAGCCGAGGCCGAGAACACCGATGTGGAAGTGGGCTTCACCCGCATCAATGGCGAGTATCGCACCTCCCTGGTGGTGGACCCTGCGGACGGGCGCTTCCCCTTCCTCGACAATGGCCGCAATCGCGACATCTACGGCCAGTGGCGGGCGCAGGGCTTCGGCGAGTTCGACGGACCGGAGATCCGCCCCGCCGGCGAACGCTGCCTGTCGGCGATCGGCACCATGCCGCCCATGGCGCTGCTGCCCTACAACTCCAACGTGCAGATCGTGCAGAACAAGGACTACGTGATGATTCTGGGCGAGATGGTGCACGATGCGCGCATCATCCGCCTGAACGGTGAACATCAGCCCGCGCATGTGCAGACCTGGTTCGGGGACTCCATCGGGCATTGGGAGGGCGACACCCTGGTGGTGCACACCACGCATTTCCGGCCCGAGATCTCCAACTTCCGCATCGTGTCCTCGGGCGAGCTGCAGGTGGACGAGCGCTACACCCTCGTCAACGACCGCGAGATTCTCTACACCTACACCGTCACCGACCTGCAGATCTACAAGCAGCCCTACTCCGTGGAAATGCTGCTGCACCGCATGGAGCCCCACGAGAAGATGTACGAGTTCGCCTGCCACGAGGGCAATTACTCGATGGAGATCATCCTGCGCGGCGCCCGTCAGCAGGAACACGACGAACGCCTGCGCCAGGCGGGGACGCCCTGAGCCGGGCAGGCCAGCGACGGCATTCTGTCGCATTTGATGCAAATAGGAATGCTTCGCATTTGTGTTTTAGATAGAGCGCCAGTAAGATGCGGGCATGATGATTGAAAACGCCCCGCCATCGCCGTCCACCCCGCTGCTGCCCACTGGTGAAGTCACCAGCGCGCGCCTGCTCGGCAGTCGGGGCGAGTTGACCATCATCCACAATGGCGAGCGCTACACCCTGCGCATCACGGCCAACAAGAAACTCATCTTGACCAAGTAGACCCCGGGGCCTGCCCCGGCTGCGAGTCCAGCCAGCCACTGCGCCCGGTGTCAGACGAACCGGTCAGACAGCCAGCCCGACTCTCCCGACACCCAGGAGAGCACATCATGCTGCACAGAATCACGCATTCACTGCGCCACTCACGCCCGGGCCGCCTGCTGCGCGAGGCCTGGCACATCGCCACGCTGACCTGGTCGCTCAGCTTCGACTGCAGTCTCCAGCACGCCTGAGCGTCCGCACGATCCTTCGGCAGCCATCACCTCTGCCGGTCGGCATCCCACTGGGCGAAGCTGCTGCCACTGGCGGCCAGTTGCGCCAGCAGTGGCGCCGGCTGCCAGTAGGTCTCACCCAGTTCCCGAGCGAAACGCAGGATGCCCTCGTGCACCGTCTGCAGCCCGATCTCGTCGGCATGGAACATCGGTCCGCCCTTGGCGGCCGGGAAGGCATAGCCATAGACATAGACGATGTCGATGTCGCCCGGACGCTGCGCGATGCCTTCTTCGAGGATACGAGCCCCCTCGTTGATCAGCGGATAGAACAAACGGGCCAGAATCTCCTCGCGGCTGATTTCTCGCTGCGCGATGCCGAGACGGGCGGCGTGCTCGCGGATCAGGGCCTCCACCTGCGGGTCACTCTGGCGGGCCCGGGTCTGGCTGTCGTAACGGTAATAGCCCGCACCGCTCTTCTGCCCGAGCCGCCCCATTTCCACCAGCGCCGAGGCCACACAGTGCGTGGCCGGGTCGAGCGCTTCGCCCGCCGCCTCGCGGGCCTGCCGCGCCTTGTAACCGATGTCCAGGCCTGCCAGGTCGCTCACCGCGAGCGGCCCCATGGCCATGCCGAAGTCCTCGGCCACCGCATCGACCTGCGCCGGCGTGGCGCCATCAAGCAGCAGCATGTGCGCCTGGCGCGCATAGCCCGTCAGCATGCGATTGCCGATGAAGCCATAGCAGACGCGGGACAGCGCGCAGATCTTGCCGATGCGACGCCCGATCTGCATGGCGGTGGCCAGCACTTCGGGGGACGTCTGCTCGCCGCGCACCACTTCCAGCAGCTTCATCACATTGGCCGGACTGAAGAAGTGCATGCCCAGCACGTCCTGCGGGCGTGACGTCACGGCGGCGATCTCGTCGATGTTCTGGTAGGAGGTGTTGGTGGCCAGAATGGCACCCGGTCTGCACACGGCATCGAGCCGGCGAAACACGTCTTTCTTGATGTCGGGATTCTCGAACACGGCCTCGATCACCAGGTCGACCTGGGCCAGATCCGCGTAGTCGGCGCTGCCGCTGATCAGTTGCAGGCGCTGCTGCATCTCGGCCTCGCTCAGCTTGCCCTTCTGCACCGAGCCAGCGTAGTTCTTGCGGATGATGCCCAGACCACGCTCCAGGGCCTCGCTGCTGATCTCCAGCAGCACTACCGGAATGCCCGCGTTGGCGAAGCACATGGCGATGCCGCCCCCCATCGTGCCGCCGCCCACCACGGCAACGTGCCGGATGTCCCGCACAGGGGTGTCCGCCGGGAGATCACGGATCTTCGCCGCCTCGCGCTCGGCGAAGAAAATGTGCCGCATGGCACGGGACTGGGGCGAATTCAGCAGTTCGAGGAAGAGATCACGTTCGCGGATGAGCCCGTGATCCATCGGCAGGCTGACCGCCGCTTCCACCGCGGAGACGATGCGATCCGGCGCGATCTGGCCACGGGCACGCTCGGCCAGGCGACGGCGGTAGGTGTCGAAGAAGCCCGGCTCCAGCTTGCCAGGGTCGATGCTGATGTCACGCACGCGCTTGAGCAGGGCGCCCGACTCCACCAGGTCACGGGCATAGGCGATGGCGCCCTCGCGCAGGTTCTCGTCCGGCAGCACCTCGTCCAGCAGGTTCAGCTCGGCTGCCTCGGCGGCAGTGAGCGGATTGCCATTGATGATGATCTCCAGCGCCGCCTTGACCCCGGCCAGACGCGTCACCCGCTGCGTGCCACCGGCACCGGGCAGCAGACCGAGCTTGACCTCGGGCAGACCGACGCGGGCAGAGGGCACTGCGCAACGGTAATGGCAGGCCAGCGCCGTCTCGAAGCCGCCGCCCAGAGCCGTGCCGTGCATGGCCGCCACAATCAGCTTGCGCGAGTTTTCCAGCGCGGCCAGCACCTCGGGCAGCGAGGGTGCCTGCGGCGGCTTGCCAAACTCCGTGATGTCGGCCCCGGCAATGAAGGTGCGCCCGGCACACAGCAGCACCAGCGCCTCGCTGGCATCCTTCTGAGCGGTGGTGACGACCTCCAGCAGGCCCTGGCGCAGCGCCTGGGACAGAGCATTCACCGGCGGATTGTCGAGGGTGATGACCCCGATGTTGTCGATGAGTTCGTAGCGGACCACGCTGGACATGATGCCCCCCTTTGACGCGTGTGAAATGTTGTGCTGGTTTCAGTCGAGTCGTTCAAGAATGGCGGCCACGCCCTGGCCGACACCGATGCACAGACTCACGAGGGCGAAATGGCCCCCGGTGCGTTCCAGTTGGCGCAGGGCGGTCAGCACGAGTCGTGCCCCCGACGCGCCCAGCGGATGACCGACGGCAATGGCACCGCCGTTGGGATTGACGCGCGGATCAGCGAAATCCAGGCCGAGCTGGCGCAGACAGCCAAGCACCTGGGTGGCGAAGGCCTCGTTGATCTCGATCACGTCCATGTCGCTCAACTGCAGATTGGCGCGCGCCAGCACCTTGCGCGCCGCAAACACGGGCCCCAGTCCCATCACGCGCGGTTCCAGACCGACGATGGCGCCGGCCACCAGCCGGGCGCGCGGACGCACCCCATGCGCCTCGCCGATGGCGCGATTGCCGATGATGAGCGCGGCTGCCCCGTCATTGATGCCCGAGGCATTGCCGGCCGTGACCACGCCGCCTTCAAAGAGCGGCGTCAGTCGCTCCAGCGCCTGCAGGCTGGTATCGGGCCGCGGATGCTCGTCCTCTGCCACTCGCAGGGGCGGATGACGGCGCGGCTGCGGTACTTCGGTGGCGATGATCTCGCCGGCCATGAAGCCGGCCAGGCGTGCCGCTTCGTAACGGGCCTGGGACAACGCGGCGAAGGCGTCGCTGTCCATGCGGGAAATGCCCAGGTCGCGGGCGATGTTGTCGGCTGTCTGCGGCATGGTGTCGGTGCCGAAGGCGGCGGCGAAGCGGGGATTGGTGAAGCGGGCACCCAGGGTGCTGTCGACCAGATGCTGGCCGCGATCGAAGGCCGTGGTGGCCTTGGACAGGATCAGGGGCGCGCGGCTCATGGACTCGACGCCGCCGGCCAGGAACAGGCCGCCCTCGCGACTGCGCACGGCACGCGCGGCATCCAGCACGGCCGCCAGCCCGGACCCACAGAGCCGGTTGACTGTCAGCCCGCCGACAGTGGCAGGCAGGCCGGCAAGAAGGGCAGCGAAGCGCGCGACATTGCGGCAGTCTTCCCCGGCCTGATTGGTGTTGCCGATGATCACGTCTTCGTAGGAAGCACCCGGAAAGGCATTGCGGCCGACCAGCGTGGAGAGCACCTGGGCCAGCAGGTCGTCGGGCCGCAGTCCGGCAAGCGCTCCCCCGTGGCGACCAAAGGCGCTGCGTGCGCCGTCATAGACATAGGCATCCAGGAGTTCCGGCATGATGAGATCCCACTCAGGCGGCAACAGGGGCGGCCATGGTAGCACAGCGTCTCAAAGGGGTGGAATTCGCCCGGCGCTGCCCGTAAGCTTGCGCAACAGAGTGAAAATTCAGGAGTTTTCGATGATTCGGGACGAAGAACTGCTGCAGCAGCTGGTGGCCACCGTGACGCGTTTCGTGCAGCAGCGCCTGGTGCCCGCCGAGCAGGCGGTGGCCGAGCAGGGCCGCATTCCCGAAGACATCATCGCCGAGATGAAGGCGCTGGGACTTTTCGGCATGACCATTCCGGAAGCCTATGGCGGCCTCGGCCTCACCATGGAAGAGGAAATCCACGTGGCCTTCGCCATGGGCGGCACTTCGCCAGTGTTCCGCTCGCTGATCGGCACCAACAATGGCATCGGTTCCGCCGCCATCGTCTTCGATGGCTCGCCGGCACAGAAAGAACGCTACCTGCCCCGGTTCGCCAGTGGCGAGTGGATCGGCTGTTTCTGCCTGACCGAACCCGATGCCGGCTCCGACGCGGCCTCGCTCACCACCACGGCGCGACGCGAAGGCGAGGTCTATGTGCTCAACGGCACCAAGCGCTACATCACCAATGGCCCCATCGCCGACACCTACACCGTGCTCGCGCGCACCGAGCCCGACATCAAGGGCGCACGCGGCATCTCCGCCTTCATCGTCGAGAAGGGCACTCCGGGCATCAGCCTCGGCCCCGTGGACCGCAAGATGGGACAGGCCGGGTCCATGACCTGCGACGTGATCTTCACGGACTGCCCGGTGCCGGCGGCGAACCTGATCGGCCTGCCCGGACAGGGTTTCATCACCGCGATGAAGGTGCTGGAGCGCGGCCGCCTGCACATCGCGGGCCTGAGTGTGGGGATTGCCGAGCGCCTGCTGCAGGATGCCCTCCACTACGCCATGACGCGCCGGCAGTTCGGCGTGCCCATCGCCGAACATCAGCTGATCCAGGCCATGCTGGCCGACTCGAAGACCGAAGCCTATGCCGCCCGCTGCATGGTGCTGGAAACGGCGCGTCGCCGCGATGCGGGCGAGGAGCTCGCCACCGAGGCCGCCGCCTGCAAACTGTTCGCCACCGAGATGGTGGGGCGCGTGGCAGACCGGGCGGTCCAGATTCATGGCGGGGCGGGCTATGTGGCGGACTATGCGGTGGAGCGTTTCTACCGCGACGTGCGCCTGCTGCGCCTGTACGAGGGTACCAGCCAGATCCAGCAGCTGATCATCGCCCGCAACATGATCCGGGAGGCGGGCTGAGGCCTGCGCACGATGCCCTCACTCGAATTGCGCGTTCTCAGTCTGAACATCCACAAGGGCTTCGCGCTCGGCCCCAAGCGTCTGGTGCTGAGCAAGATCCGCGAATGCCTGCGCGAAAGCGGCGCCAGCGTGGTGTTCCTGCAGGAAGTGATCGGGGCCAATGAGCGCCATCAGAAGCGCGTGCGCGCCTGGCCTTCGCAGACACAGCTGGAGTATCTGGCCGACACGGTGTGGACTCATCACGCCTACGGCAAGAATGCCATCTACCAGCACGGCCATCATGGCAATGCCATCCTCAGCGCGCTGCCCTTCGTGCGCTGGGACAACATCGATGCCTCGATCATGAGCTTCTCCCAGCGCGGCTTCCTGCACGGCACCATCGAGGGCGGGCTGCACCTGATCTGCGTGCATCTGGGCCTGTTCGAGCGCGAACGGCAACTGCAGATCGCGCATCTGATCGAACACATCACCCGCACCGTGGGCCCCGACGAGCCCTTGATCCTGGCAGGCGATTTCAATGACTGGCGCCTGCAGGGGCATCGTCGACTCATCGAAGCGCTCGGGGTGGAGGAAGTGCACGAGGCCGTCATGGGACACCCGGCACGCACCTATCCGGCCTTCATGCCGCTGCTGCCCATGGACCGCATCTATGTGCGCGGGCTGCGCATCGGGCACTGCCGCTGCATCGCCGGGCAGCACTGGCGGGATTTCTCGGATCATCGCGCGTTGCTCAGCGACCTGCTGCTGGAGACACCCGACCCGGCCCCGGAGCACGATGCGGCGCAGGAGCTGACGACATGACCCCCACCACGGCGCTGCTCTGGCTGGCCCCTCCTGTATTGCTCGTGATCTCGCTGATTGCGGCCGGCCACGCCCTGCTCAACAAACGCGATTCGCGCGCTGCCTTCGGCTGGATCGCGGTGTGCATGAGTCTGCCGCTGGCGGGACCGCTGCTGTACCTGATCTTCGGCATCAATCGCGTGAATGCCACCGCGCGGCGGCACTACGTCACCAAGCTGCCCAAGGACACTTCCGGCACCGAGCACGACCCCATGGGCACGGCCTTCCGACCGCTGTCGCGCGTGGGCGAGAATGTCGTGGGCAAGGGCCTCACCTGCTGCGACGAAGTGCTGGTGCTCGAGAACGGCGAGGCGCTCTACCCGGCCATGCTGGAGGCCATCGCCGGCGCGCGGCAGAAGGTGCTGCTGTGCACCTATCTCTTCGACACCGACGGCACGGGACAACAGTTCATCGCTGCCCTGTGCGCGGCACGTGACCGCGGCGTGGAAGTCAAGATCATCGTGGATGGCATGGGCGAGCGTCTGAGTGTCGGCCGTGTCGGCCCGCTGCTGCGCCGGCACGCCCTGGATTTCACCTACTTCAATCCGCTCACGCTGATTCCGCCCGCGCTGAACGTGAATCTGCGCAGCCACCGCAAGCTGCTGATCATCGACAACGACTATGCCTTCACGGGCGGCGCCAACATCGGGGATCGCCACCTGGCGCAGCGCGCCGACAACGCGCACCGCGTGCTGGACATCCACTTCCGCCTGCGCGGCAGAATCGTCGACGAACTGGAATGGGCCTTCCGCCGCGACTGGCACTACTGCCACGAGACGCGCGATCTGCGCCCGTTCACCCACACCAATCCAGCCCGCCCGGATGCCCCGGTGTGGAGCCGCCTCGTGCTGGACGGCCCCAACAAGGCACTGGATCGACTCAACGACCTGATGATCGGCGTGATCAGCGCCGCACAGCAGCGTGTGTGGATCATGACCCCCTACTTCCTGCCCACGCTCGATCTGATCGGCGCGCTCATCGGCGCGCACCTGCGCGGCGTCGATGTGCAGATCCTGCTGCCCGGCACCAACAACATCAAGCCCGCCCACTGGGCCTCGCGCAATCTGCTGCGCCAGGTGCTGGAGAACCACATCACCATCCATTACCAGCCACCCCCCTTCGTGCACAGCAAGCTGCTGCTGATCGATGAGCAGTACGCGCTGATCGGCTCCGCCAACATGGACCCGCGCAGCCTGCGCCTGAATTACGAGCTGGCCGTTGAGCTGTTCAGCCCGGTGGTGAATGCCGAACTTGCCACTTACTTCGAGGCGCGACGGACGCTGTCACGCCCGGTCACCATGGCAGAGATCACGGGGCGTTCCCTGCCGGAGCGCCTGCGCGACGCCTTTGCCTGGCTGTTCTCGCCCTATCTTTGAGACAGGTCAAGCCGCCACGGCTTTGCGCTTCTAATGCGCCGGGCAGGTCGATTACACTCGGGCCAAGGGTCGCGCTGGCACCGGCCAGCCGCCACACACAAGGAGTTCCGCCATGAGCCTGTACAAGAAAGTTCTGGTCGCCATCGACCTGTCCAACGAATCCACCAAGGTCATTGCACGTGCACGTGAACTGGTGGGCGGCGACAGCAGCAGGCTGAGCCTGGTGCACGTCGTCGAGCCCGTCGCGGCAGCCTACCCGATCGACGCCTACGCCATGAACATCAGTCGCATGCAGGAAGAGGCGCTGGCCATCGCCAGCGAGCGCATGGAAGAGATCGGCAGGCAGTACGACATTCCCGCCGAACGCCAGCACACGGTTGTCGGCTCGGCGGCCACTGAGATTCGCGCGCTGGCGCAGGAGTGTGTGGCGGACCTGATCGTCATCGGCAGCCACGGACGCTCCGGCTGGAAACTGCTGCTGGGCTCCACGGCCAACAAGGTGCTGCACGGCGCCCACTGCGACATCCTGACCGTCCGCGTGGGCGAATGAGCAGCGTGGCCCCGTATCCGCATCTGCTGCAGCCGCTGGACCTGGGCTTCACGCAATTGCGCAATCGCGTGCTGATGGGCTCGATGCACACGGGGCTGGAAGACATCCCGCACAATCACGAGCGCCTGGCGGCGTTCTATGCCGAGCGCGCGGCCGGCGGGGTCGGCCTGATCGTCACCGGCGGCTACATGCCCAACGCCCACTGCCTGCCGCCGGGCGAACTGCCGGTGCATCAGCAGCCCGGCGCGCTGGAGAATCATCGCTTCATCACCGACGCGGTGCACCGCGCTGGTGGCAAGATCTGCCTGCAGATCCTGCACACCGGGCGCTATGCCCACAGCCCCGCCATGATCGCCCCCTCGGCCCTGCAGGCCCCCATCAGTCGCTTCGTGCCGGCCGCGGCCACCGAGGCGCAGATCCTGCAGCAGATCGAGGACTTCGCGCAGTTCGCCCTGTTCTGTCAGCGGGCCGGCTACGACGGCGTCGAGATCATGGGGTCCGAGGGCTACTTCATCAACGAGTTCCTGGCCACGCGCACGAATCAGCGCACGGATCGCTGGGGCGGCAGTTTCGAGAATCGCGCCCGCCTGGCGCTGGAGATCGTGCGCCGCACCCGCGCCTGTGTCGGGCCGCAGTTCATCCTCATCTTTCGCCTGTCCATGCTCGATCTGGTGGAGGGCGGCAGCAGCTTCGAGGAAACGGTGCAACTGGGTCAGGCGCTGGCCGCGGCCGGTGTCACGCTGATCAACACCGGCATTGGCTGGCATGAGGCGCAGATCCCCACCATCGCCACCAAGGTGCCACGTGCCGCATTCAGCTGGGTGACGGCGAAGTTTCGCGCCCATCTGAGCGTGCCCGTGATCGCGTCGAACCGCATCAACACGCCGGAAGTGGCGGAAGCCGTGCTGGCCCGGGGCGATGCCGACATGGTGTCCATGGCGCGGCCGTTCCTGGCCGATCCGCAATTCGTCGCCAAGGCGGCGGCCGGACGCAGCGCCAGCATCAACACCTGCATTGGCTGCAACCAGGCCTGTCTCGATCACATCTTCAACGGCAGGCTCACCAGCTGCCTGGTGAACCCGCGCGCCTGCCACGAGCAGGAACTGACGCCCACACGCACCGAGACGCCGCGACAATTCGCCGTGGTCGGCGCGGGGCCGGCCGGACTGGCCTTCGCCGTCACCGCCGCCGAGCGGGGGCATCAGGTGACACTTTTTGAGGCTGCCGCAGAGATCGGTGGACAGTTCAACCTGGCGCGGCGCATTCCCGGCAAGGAGGAATTCGACGAGACCTTGCGCTACTACCGCACGCGACTGGCGGAGCTGGGCGTCACCGTCCACCTGAATCATGTCGTGAGTGTGGCAGAGCTCAATGCCGGCACTGCGGACGCGGTCATCCTGGCCACCGGCATCACGCCGCGCACGCCTGACATTCCCGGCATCGACCACCCCAGCGTGCTGCGCTATGTCGACGTGGTGGCGGGCCGGGTGCAGGTTGGCCGGCGCGTGGCCATCATCGGTGCGGGCGGCATCGGCTTCGACGTGGCGGAACTGCTCAGCCATGGCGTGGAACGCCCGAGCCAGAACATCGCCACGTTCATGCGTGAATGGGGGGTGGACATGAGCCTGGCCGCGCGCGGCGGCATCGAAGGCGTCAAGCCGGCCGTCGAGCCCTCGCCCCGGCAGATCCACCTGCTGCAGCGCAAGCAGACCAAGGTCGGCGCCGGGCTGGGCAAGACCACGGGCTGGATACACAGGCTGGGGCTGCTGAAGAAGCGGGTGGAGATGCTCAGCGGCTGCGAGTACGAGCGCATCGACGACGCCGGCCTGCACCTTCGCCTCAACGGCGAGCCGCGCACGCTGGCGGTGGATCACATCGTGGTGTGCGCCGGTCAGGAGCCGCGGCGTGACCTGGTGGAAGGACTGCACAAGCCCTTCCATCTGGTGGGTGGTGCCGACCTGGCGGTGGAACTGGACGCCCGGCGCGCCATCGACCAGGCCACACGACTGGCCTTGCACCTCTAGGAACAGCAGGCCCCGAACCGGTACGATTGGCTAATTTTTGACCTGCCGCAACAATCCGACCGCGAAATGGCGTAGGCTTGCGAGGCAACAACACTCACAAGGAGAGCGATCATGACCCACCCCTTTCGATTGAAGCGCAAAGCCATCACCCCGCTGCTGCTGGCCATGGCGGCCACCTTGCCCCTCGGAGCCTCGGCACAGGACTCGGGCTTCTATGTCGGCCTGGGCGCCGGCCGCGTCACTGCCGACATCAACACCACCAGCATCGGGCAGGGCCTCACCAGCGGCGGCTATCGCTATGATCAGCTCGACACCGGCGAGCGCGACAACAACTTCAAGGTCCTGGGCGGCTACAGCTTCAACCAGAACTTCGCGCTGGAGGGCAGCTACATCAATCTGGGCGGCTTCGATTTCGACAGCACGACCCTGCCCGTCGCCACCCTGAACGGCAAGGCGGGGCGCATCAGCGGCTATGCCTTCGACGCGGTCGGTACCCTGCCGCTCACCGAGAAGTGGTCGGCCTTCGCCCGCCTGGGCATGAACAACGCCAAGGTCAACGAGCGTTTCAGCGGCACAGCCGTACGCACCGGCCTGGTGAATGACTCCCAGCGCGGCTGGAACGAACACTATGGTGTTGGCGTGCGCTATGCCGTGAACGAGGTGCTGTCGCTGCAGGCGGAAGTCGAGCGCTACGGGCTCGAGGACACCCGCATGCTGCAGAACGAGGTGGAGACTTTCACCGTGGGCCTCGTTTACCGTTTCGGCGCGCCACGCGCTGCGGCACCGGCGCCGGCTCCTGTGGCCGCTCCAGCACCGGCACCTGCGCCCGCCCCTGCACCGGCCCCGCGTCTGCCCATCGAGTTGACGCTGAACGCCGCCACGCTGTTCGACTTCGACCGCACGGAGATCAAGCAGGAAGGTCGCGAGGCCCTCGACAGGCTGGTGGCCGACATGCGCACACTGGACTATGAACTGGTGCTGGTGACCGGTCACACCGACCGCATCGGCTCGCGCGAGTACAACCTCGGCCTGTCCCAGCGCCGTGCCGATGCCGTGAAGAACTACCTGGTGTCCGCCGGCATTCCTGCGGCCCGCATCACCAGCCGGGGCGTGAACAGCGACGAGCCGGTGACGCGTCCCGAGGACTGCCGCAACACCGGCTCCGCCGCCGCCCAGATCGCCTGTCTGCAGCCTGATCGCCGGGTGGTGATCCTGGTGACGGGGACCCGCGAACAGTAAGCGACATTCATCGCAACTGGATGTCCCGCATCTGGAAGGTCGTGGTGGTGGAAAGCAGCACGCTGCGCATGCGGGTCGCCATGGAGAAGTTGCCGAAGTCGCTCAGGTCCAGTTCCACACTGGCACTGGCCGACGACGAGATCGTCAGCGTGTATTGCTGCACAGCGATACCGCTGATGGTCGTGTTGCGCGTGCCCTGCGTCACGGCGGCGTTGTTGGCGAGCTGATTGTTGAGCCCTGCCTTCACGGTCGGCGTGTCGGCAGCGGCCAGCGCCAGCAGCACGCCGCTCACCAGACCCGCGCCGATGGTATTGGACATCGGGTAGGGATACTCGAAAGTGCCCTGCAGCAGCTTGCGCACCACCCCTTCTCCATCCACCCACATGTCATAGGTCAGCGGAGCACTCAGCGTGCCGCCAGAAACGGTCACGCGCAGCTTGTCCGTGGCCGTGCCGTTCACCGTTTCTGCACCCAGCACCTCCAGGGCCACCGACGACTGGGAGTTGCCCAGGACCTGGTCGTCCCATAGTCCACCGTGATCCGGCGGAAGTAGCGGATCAGATCCGCCGTGTTCTTCACCGCCACCACATCCTTGAAGGGCTGCGCCGGCGCGCCCGAACTGCCCTGCAGCACGATGATGGCATCGGCGATCTTGCCCTGATGGCTCGGGGAGCTGCCGAACTGTCCGCCCATCAGATACAGGTCTGCGCCGTTGATCCCCACATACACGCCACTGCTGGCGAAATACTTGTAGAAGAAGCCTTCGTAGCTGCGCCAGCTGGTGGCCTGCGCGAACAGCGAGGGGTAGACCTGCTCCGCCAGACTGATCAGGGTGATGGCGCTCTGGCTGACGGCTGAGTCGCTGACGGCCGTGCCGGGCAGGCTCTGGGCGGACGCCTGCAGGCTGCAAACAAGCGCGATACCAGCAATGAAGGAGCGCAGGATGGACGAGCGTGTGTGCATGGGAGAACCTCGCTTGGGTGATGAAAGACCAGAGTCACGGCGAGGATGGTAGGCATAGGGCGGGGCAGGCTCCACCCCACGAACTGGGGGGAAGGCGCTCCCCCCCCCCTTCGGGGCTCACTGCCCGAGCAGATTGGCGGGCGAGAACTGATCGGTCAGCACACGACGGCTCTGATCCCAGTCAGGGCGGGTGCTCATGCGCGCGGGGAACTCCAGGATATTCACGGCATAAGGCTCCAGCACCGTATGCAGGGGCTCGGCATTGGCGCGCAGCACCGCCGCATTGGGCAACGGCTGCTGCTGGGCGATGATGACGCGGTTGCCTGAACCACTCATCTTCATGTTGAAGAAGTCACCGAACACGGCGCGATAGGTCTCGGACTCGTGATCGTAGAGCGCGCTGGTGGAGAAAGTGTTGGCCACCACCACGCCATCGGGCGTGAGGATCCGCTTCACTTCTTCCAGGAATTCCTGGGTCAGCATGTGCTCGGGAATGTACTCACCGGTGAAGGCGTCCAGCACGATGAAGTCGAACTTGCGCCCGGCCAGACCGGCGCGCTTGATGAACACGCGGGCGTCCACCACATGAGTCACGACCTTCTCGTTCTCGGCATAGTGGAAGAAATCGCGTGCCACGTTCACCACCGCCTGATCGATCTCCAGCACTTCGATGTTCGCATTCGGATACATCTCGTGCAGCGCCGTGGGCAGCGTGCCACCGCCCAGACCGGCGATGAGAATGTTCTGCGGATTCGGATTCACCAGCAGACCGGCCATGGTCATCTTGGCGTAGTGAAACACGAACTCGCGGGGGTTCTGGGTGTTCATGCAGGTCTGATTGCGCTCACCGCGCACGGCGTTGAACAACAGGCAGCGCCGCCCGGCCTCCTCGGTGACGAAGATGTTGCGATAGACCGAGCGCTCCTCGTGCAGCACCTCGGCGGCCTGAGCCTGCACGCCGACCAGGGCCAGCAGCATGATGCCGAACTGTCGCCAGTGGCGAACCACGTCTTCAATTTTCATAGCGATGAACTCCAGCGGCTTCATTGACGGGGATGCGATGCACAATGGCCACGCCGGCGCCGCACAGCAGCAACGCGGCAATCGACCCCCACATGATCGTGTCGATCTCGAACCAGAGCACGAAGTAGAACGAGGTCATCAGCGTGCCGAGGGCACTGCCGAGCGTGGAAACGAAATACAGCAGGCCGGCCATGCGACCGCTGTTCTCCTCGGAGCTGACCAGCAGTCGGATCGAATACGGCGACACCATGCCCATGAAGAAGATGGGCAGGAAGTACAGCAGCGTGCAGGCGATGAGCGACCCGTAGCGCGGATCCTCGATATTGAGGAACACCTGGGTCATCGTCCACTCGGCCACGAAGATGATGGGCAGCGAGAGAATGGCGGCCGCCAGGAAGAACAGCGCAAAGGTGTCGGGATTGGGATTGCGCGAAGAGAGCCGACCACCCCACAGATAACCCAGGGAGAGCGACAGCATGAAGATGGTGATGATGCTGCCCCAGACATACACACTGGTGCCGAAATAGGGGGACAACACACGCCCGCCGAGCAGTTCGATGGTCATGATCACGAAGCCGTTGATGAAAGCGGCGGCCACGATGATGTTCTGGAGCAGGGCCTTGCGAGAGGTCGACGTCACGCTGGGTTCTTCTTCTGGGTCGGCACGATGGGAGCCTGAAAATACGTGAACTCCCGGAGAGGGTCAAGGAAGCCGGCCGCGCGCTGACCAAACCCTCAATGCAGAGGCATGTTCTCGAGATGACGGAAGACCGGGTCCTCGTAGAAGTCGTCGATGCCTTCGTAACGGATGGCCGTGAGCGCCGTTGTGATGGCCTCGGCCGCGCTGTCGAAGGCTTGCGTCCATTCCGACACCTGCCCGTGACGCCCGATGACACGCAACACCCAGCCGCCTGCGGGACAGGCCTGGGCGACGATGCGGACCGTCTTGCCGTTTTCGGTGATATCACGGGTGACAGGCTCTCGGGCGTCCCCGCCCGGCCCCTGCAGCTGATTGAACATGCGCATGATCAGTTCCCTCTGAGTGGCGTGTCTGCTTCAACAGATAGACAGGCAGGGCGCTTTTGTCCAGCCGGGCGCAGCGATCAGGTGAAACGGATGCGGCGGACTCCACTGAAACCGGCGTTCCAGAGCACGATCAGGAACCCCATCATGGCGGGCACGACAAACAGCAGCAGGGAAACCACGTCCTGTGCAGCGGCGCCTGTCAGCGCCACGCCCACATGGACCAGCGCCGCCAGCAGATGCAGCAGCAGGTAGAACTTGATGAAGGACAGCTTGCCCGTGCCGATCTGACAGACGCGGCCGAGCAGCAGCCAGCGCAGCGCATAGCCCAGCCCCAGAATGTCGGTGGGCCAGAACAGGAGCAGATTGAGGTTGTGATGCAAGTCGAGATGGGCCGACTCGCGCCAGGCGATGCTCATGATGAGACCGTAGAGGCCGCCGAGGAGGGAGAACACCAGGGCAATGGCGCCCAGCAGGCGGTAGCTCAGCCCGGGCATGCGCAGGGTGAAGCCCGTCTGGCTGGAAAAGGATGACAGCGGAATGCGCCGCAGACCGAGGAAGAGGAATACGACCGCCCCGCCAAGCACGGCACCCAGCAGCGGGTAAGCCTGAGGACCGGGCACCGGCGGTGCGAACTCCAGCAGCACCTGGGAGTCCTCCAGCAGGGGGCGACGCTGCGAGCCATCGAAAACGTCTGAGGGGAACTGCAGCAGCCTGTCGCGCAGACTGGCCGGCAGGAACATGGACTCCCAGCGCGTCATGGGACGGTCGATGCGCCCGTTCATCAGGATGTCCAGCGACACGGCGATGGGAGGCAAAGTGGCGTAGTGGCTCATGACCTCGTCGCGGAAGCTGCGCTGCGTCTGCGCCCGGCTCTGCTCCTGCAGGCGTCCGCCCAAGGCTTCGTCGAGATAGTCACGCACGCGCGTGGTGCAGTTGTCGAAGAAATACTGATAGGGATAGACGATGTTCTCTTCACGCAGATTCCAGGCCAGCCGTCGGTAGAGCGTGGCTTTCTGCGCAGTGGTGAGATTCAGTCGGTCCTGCCAGACCGTGCGTTGCTCGCGCTCGTAGCGGCCGAATTCCCAGGCTGGCGGAGAGACTCCCAGCTGGTAGTCCAGGATGCCGCGGAAAAAATTGCTGGCGAAGGTGACATTGCCGACGCTGGCGTCGAACAGGCCCCAGTTGAAGACGAGATCGGAATTGCTGTTGCGATCCACCACCCGCAGCGCGGTGTGGCCGAAGTTGTCCCAGACCCTGTTCCCGACATCGACGGTGATCAGGTAGTAGTCCACCTGGCTGAAATCGGCCGGCAGTCGGATGGCCTGGGCATTCGCTATTTCCGGCAGCACGAGCCCCTGCGCCTGCGCCACGGACTGCGCATTTGCGGTCACCGCCAGCCAGACAAGCAGGAGAGTCAGCCGCTGCACAAGCCTTGCGACCAGCACTGCAAAGGCTCGCAGGCCGGGAGTGCGGCTGAAATTGGCATCAATTGGAGTCAATGATCGATGAACTGCCGTAAAAGGAATCGGTTGCCGGGCCGTACCACGCGCGCGACGAGTGGCGGCCATCATATCAAACGAACCTGTCCGATCAAGCAGGATTTTTAAATCGGCACATGAAGAAGCTCATGTAAGCCAAGGATTCATAGACAGTAATTTTTCAGTGAACAACATCCCATGGCATGGGCAGGCCACGCACCGCGCGCAATTTGCACACCTTCAGCCAGTAATTCATGACAAAGCGCTGATCCCGCGCCAACCTCAACAGGCGCTGGCGCACCTCGTGCACGGTGGTATGCGGAAGATGGGCGACGATCTGCCAGATTTCCTGCTCCTGCACGGCCGCATCCAGCACGCCGTTGTAAGTTTCTGAAATATCGTTGTTTCGTGCGATCTGTTTCATGCTCATTTGCGCTCTCGCTTGCCGGGGACCGGACGTTCACAGGGCTTCTCACCCATTTACTGTATATGTATACACTATGTATTTATACAGTACAAGCCTGTCGGTCACGCAGCGCCGGGAGCGCCGAACGCTGTGCTAGACTCGCCGCAACGCCCCGACTGCGGGGCATTCTCATCAGGAACTCCCATGCCTGCTGCCACGTCTGCACCTGCCATGAACGGCGCCCGCGCTCTCGTCGAGACACTGGTGAACTGCGGCGTCGAACTCTGCCTTGCCAATCCCGGCACTTCGGAGATGCACCTGGTGCAGGCGCTGGATCAGGTTGCCGGCATGCGCTCGGTGCTGACCTTGTTCGAGGGCGTGTGCAGCGGCGCAGCGGATGGCTATGGCCGCATGCGTGGTCGCCCGGCGGCCACGCTGCTGCACCTCGGGCCGGGCCTGGCGAACGCCATGGCAAACCTGCACAACGCCCGCCGTGCCGGCACACCGCTTCTCAATCTGGTGGGCAACCACCCGCATTTTCATCTGGGTCACGATGCTCCGCTGACCTCGGACATCGATGCCCTGGCCGGTCATTGCTCCAGCTGGTTCAAATCCAGCAGCACAGCAGCCTCGCTGGCACAGGACGGCGCTGACGCCGTGGCTGCCACGCTGCGCGCCACGCCCGGCTCCCAGGGTCGGATCGCCACCTTGGTCATTGGTGCCGATGCAGCCTGGGGAGAATCGACAGGGCCGGTCCTGCCGTGCGCGCTGCCACGTCGTGCGCTGACGGATGTCGCGCAGGCTGAACAGATCGCAGAGGTGCTGGCCAGTGGCGAAAACGCCGTCCTGCTGCTGGATCAGGACGCGCTCACGCCCGCCGCCCTGGAGATGGCCTCGCGCATCGGCAGCAAGACCGGCTGCCGGCTGATCACCAGCACCTTCCCCGCCCGCATCGACGGCGGCCCTGGCGCCGTGCGGGTGGAGCGCATGCCGTATTTTCCCGAGCAGATCCTGGCCACGCTCGAGGGCGCCCGGCATCTGATCCTGGTGGGCGCGGCGGCCCCTGTCGGCTTCTTCGCCTACCCGGGGATTGCACGACTGCCCATTCCGGAGGATTGCCAGCTGCACGTGCTGGCCCGCGTGGAGGAGGACGCCCTCGACGCGCTCACGCAGGTGGCCGAGCTGCTGCACGCCCGGCACAGCCCGGTGCGCCACTTCGAACGCACAGTGCTGCCGATGCCGACAGGCCGCCTGAGCACGCGCAGCATTGCCCAGGCCGTGGCCGTGAGCCTGCCGGACGGCGCCATCGTGGCCACGGATTCGGGCGGCGGCAATGCCGCGTATCCCCTGTGTCAGGCCGCTGTGCCGCACAGCTGGCTCAGCCTGACGGGGGGCGCCATCGGTCAGGGCGGGCCTGTCGCGACAGGCGCGGCGCTGGCCTGCCCCGAGCGGCGCGTGCTGGCCCTGCTGGGCGATGGCGGTGCGGCCTACACTCTGCAGTGCCTGTGGACGCAGGCGCGGGAAGGCTTGAACGTGACCACCGTGATCTACGCCAATCGCAGCTACAACATCCTCAATGTGGAATACGCCCGTCTGGGGGTGAGCGAGGTCGGCCCGGTGGCCACCAGCCTGTTCGACATCGGCAATCCGAGCCTGGACTGGGTCGCCATCGCCCGCGGTTTCGGCGTGCCGGCGGCCGTGGCGCACACGGCAGAGGAATTGCTGACATTGCTCGCGCGCAGTTACCGCGAGAGCGGGCCCTTCCTGATCCAGGCCGAATGCTGAGTGCCTGCGCGCAGTGAGCATTTGCGCCAATCCGTGGTGAAAATGCCCGACATGGCACCTGCAACCACAGGGCAACCATATGAAAGAAAAGGAATTAACCTTATGGCATGAATTTCGCTGGATAGGCTGAGTTTTCCGAGGCTTCTGCCTCACTCACTCTGGAGGCAACACCGTCCCGCCATGAAATTTCTCTCTGCCCTGCTCAGCTTCGCCATTGTCTGCGCCATCATCCTGATGCTGGTTCCGGTGCTTACCGCCGGACTCGCCCTGCTGGTGGTGGCTGGCTGTTTCTTCGTCTGGTTCCTGCCAATCCTGCTGATTATGGGCTCCGATGTGACCAGCGGTGGCGAGAAGTTCGCCTGGATCCTGGCCATCATCTTCCTGTCCTGGTTCGCGTGGATCTTCTATTTCCTGCTGGCGCCACTGAAACCCCGCAACACCTTGCGCTACTGACGGGCCTCAGTCCTCGTCATCTTCATCGTCGTCATCGGGCGTCGCGACATCCACCACGGCGCCCGCCACCTTGAACGGCACCTTCGCGACTTCCAGCGTGACATCCACGGCCGTGCCGACGAGGGTGCCCAGACAGCCTGTCAGCAGCAGGCAGACGAGCAGAACAAGGGCGGGACGTACAGCAGGGGAAAAGCGTCTGGGCATGACAACATCCTTCAGCGCGAAGCGTTGGCCAGCGGCTGGATTCGGTCCAGCCCCGCACCGGTGCGCACCATGTGTGAAAATTCGTCGGCCAGTCTGGCACTTTCCGCCAGCACTGTCTGCCAGTAGTCAAAGCGCGTGGTCTCATCCAGCTTCTCGAAGTCACGCCGGTCCGGGATCTTGCCGAAGGGCAGCGCAGCAACGAACTCGGGGGAGGGACTGAGCACCAGCACATTGTCGAAGTGGCGCGGGTCGGCACGCCGCCAGGGCAGCGACTTGTCGAACCAGCCCGGGGTGAAGTGCGAGTAGAAGTGCGGATACAGCACCAGGCCCGCGCCTGTGTGCAGCGGCACATCGAAGTGGTAGTCGGTGATGCCGCCATCGCGATAGACGCCAGGGGGCGCACCGGGAATGTCTCGCACCCCCGCGATCACCAGTGGAATGGCCCCTGTCGCCAGCAGGGCGGGGGCGACATTGTCCGGGCTCAGAGGCACCTGCACGGTGGAGAACTCGCGCCACTGCTGCACCGCCTCGGCTACCGGCCCGGAGTGAAACACCACGCGCTGAAAGAAACCGCCCAACAGCCTGCGGTGCAGTGCATTGCTCACGGCACTCAGTCCCAGCCCCGCCCCCAGCAGCAGCCGCTGTTCGGCACTGACCAGGCAGCGCGCCCGGTCGGCCACGATATGCACCCGCACCAGCGGGTTCCCGGCAATCTCGCGTGCCCCGTCCGGCCCCAGCACCAGCCCCACCAGACGCTGCGCCGAAGCCGTGATCTCCGCCACTGTGGGCGCCGCGGAATAGCGTTCGCGGGAGTAGTGCCACGCCAGCCGGTCAATCCCGGCCAGCGGGTCCTTCAGCCCCAGACAGCTCAAGCGCCAGGCCCCCGCCGAAGAACCGATGGTCTCCAGCGGCTGCCGACGCGTAGCGAAGAACTCTCCCGCCAGATAGCGATCCAGGCCATACAGCACGAACCACTTCGGCCCGCCGGACGCCCCCACGACCGTACTGAACTGATCCGGATGCAGACCGTCGCGCTGGATGGCGCGCAGGGCAGCAGGGCCGGCGTGAAGACTCAAGGCTGTCATGGCGCTGATGGGCTCCTTGTCTCGTCCCCGAAATCGAAGGAACGGCAGATGTCGATGAACTGGAGGGCGCCGGTCGAGAGGCTGCGCCGCTTGCGGAAATACAGCCCGAAGGTCAACTCGACCTCGGAAAAGGGCAGGCCCTGCAGGGGCACGAAGTCGGCACACACGGCATTGGCCTGCAGCACGCGCTCGTCCACATAGCACATGCCCAGATGCCGCGCTGCCATGTTCAATCGCAGCGAGAGATTGCTGATCTCCCAGATGGTGCCGAACTCGTTGCGCAGCTTCTCGATGGCAGGGCGTACGTCCGGGTCCTCGAGGTGAGACACCATGAGCGGAATTTCGCGAATGCTCCCTTCCGGGTCCTCACGCAGGCGCTCCAGCAGCGGGTGGAAGCGGCTGATGACCAGCCTGCGCGACTCTGCGTACAGCGGCACCGTCTCCAGCAGCGCAGGCATCTGATGCTGGAAGGGCCCGAAGCCCAGCTCCAGGGTGTCGGCCAGAACACCCTGGATGATCTTGCGGCTGGGCATCACGTCCACCTTGAGGCGGGTCAGCGGATTGCTGTCGCAGTAATCCTCCAGCAGCTCGTTGCCGTAGATCTGGCTGACGGAACCGCTCATGGCGATCTGCAGCGTCGAGGACACTCCCTGACGGATGTTGGCGATGTCGGCCAGCACGGCCAGTTCCTCTTGCAGCACCCGTGCGGCGTGGGTCTGCAGCCGCCGGCCGGACTCGGTGAGCATGATGGGTTTGCCGCGCTCGATCAGGCGTGTGCCCAGCTTGCGCTCCAGGGCCGCGATGGTCTGACTCACGGCCGACTGGGTGATGTAGAGACGATCAGCTGCGGACTTGAAGCCGCCGGTGTCGCAGACGGTCTTGAAGACACGGATCTCGTGGATTTCCAGGTGTGAGGACTGCATCTTGCACGGGGCTCTGAGAGGCGATGGGCGACCACTTTAGCAATCAGGATTTCTTAAGCAACCATTAGCGTGGCTAATTTTACCGTCAAAATGGCCATTCCTATAATACGCGCCAACCGTGCCCTGCGGGCACCTCCATTGTTCAGGAAGGAAGCAGAAAATGACTGTCGAATACTCCAAGGGCCTGGAAGGGGTCATCGCCGATGAAACCAGCATCAGCAATGTGGAAGGCGATATCGGCCGCCTGAGCTACCGTGGCTATCCCATCGAGCAACTGGTGCAGCAGCCCTTCACTCGCGTCGTCTGGCTGGTGCTGTTCGGCGAGCTGGCAACCCCGGAAGAGGAAGTGCGACTGCAGCAGTATCTGCAGCGCAACGGCGCCCTGAGCGCGAGCGAGATCGCCACCCTGAAGAGCCTGCCGCGCGATCTGCACAGCATGCGCATGCTGCAGTCCATGATCCCCGTGCTCGACACCCGCCCGGTGGGCCCGCAGGAGCTGCCCTTCACCAACCCCGAGGGCTACCGCGGCCTGTCCATCGTCGCCAAGATCCCCACGCTGCTGGCCACGTTCCGCCGCCTGCAGGTGGCCGATGAAGTGCCCGTGTATGACGCGGGCAAGCAGTACCTGGCCAACTTCCTCACCATGTTCCACAACAAGCCCGCCAGCCCCGAGCATGTGCACTGCCTGGCGCGCCTGCAGATTCTCCAGCTCGAGCACAGCTTCAATGCCGGCACCTTCACCTGCCGCGTCACCGCCAGCACGCTGGCACCCGTGGAATCCGCCCTGTCCTCTGCCGTGGGCTCGCTCTACGGCACGCTGCACGGCGGGGCCGACGAGGCCGCGCTGAACGAGGCCATCAAGGTCGGCTCGCCCGACAAGGCCCGCGCCTATGTGCTGGACCTGCTGGCCAACAAGGGCCGCCTGATGGGCATGGGCCATCGCGAATACAAGAAGCTGGACCCGCGCGCCGCCATTCTCAAGCCCATGGCCGAGACGCTGTGCAAGGGCACCGATTTCGAGAACGTGTTCCTGACGCTCAAGGAGATCGAGAAGGAATTCAACGCCGAGATGCAGAAGAAGGGCAAGGAAGTCTGGGCCAACCTGGAGTTCTACAAGGGCCCGGTCAATCTGGCCATCGGCATCCCCGCCACCTACTTCACGGCTGGCTTCGCCATGGCGCGCAGTGTAGGCTGGCTGGCACACTTCCTGGAGTCGCGCATCGACAACAGGATCATGCGCCCCAGCGCGCTGTACACCGGGCCGGCCATCCGCTCCGTGTGATGACGCCGGGCGCCGCCTGAACAGCGCCCGACGGTGAACCTCGCATGAAACAGACACACTCCGCCCCGGCCAGAAAGCGCCTGGTTCTGCTGGGCGGGGGACACAGCCACCTCGCCGTGTTGATGAGCCTGGCGAACGACCCGGTGCCGGGTCTGGACGTCACGCTCATCTCTCGCGATATCGACACCCCCTACTCCGGCGCCCTGCCTGCCCGCCTGTGCGGTCGCGCACAGGACGACGACTTCCTGATCGATCTGCGCCCGCTCGCCCAGATGGCCGGTGCCCGCCTGCTGCAAGCCAGCGTCGAGCAGATCGACCTGGAGCGCCGCGTGCTGCATTGTGCCGGCCGCCCTCCGGTGCCCTTCGACATTCTCTCCCTGAACCTGGGCTCCCGACCTGACCTGAACGCGATTCCGGGCGCGGATCTGCACGCCACGGGCGTCAAGCCACTGAGCGGCTTTCTGGAACGCTGGGAGCAAATCCAGCACGAGTATGACGCCGCTCTGGCCGCCGACCGGCTCTACACCATCGCCATCGTGGGCGGCGGCCCGGCCAGCGTCGAACTGGCCTGCGCCATGCAGGAGCATTTGCAGCGCAGTCGCGGAGTGCGTCTCTCCCTGCGCATCGTGCTGGTGTGTGCGCGCGCCCGACTGCTGGCGGGCATGGCGAGCCAGGCGGGCGAACTGGCACTGCAGATGCTGCAGGAGCGGGACATCGACGTGCGCCTGAATTGTCGCGTGCTGGCCGTCGAGGCCGGGCAACTGAAGGTGGAAGAGAGACGAGCCAGAGCACAGGCACAGAGCAGCACCCTCAGCTGCGATGCCAGCATCATCGCCACCGGTGCTGGCGCACCCGCCTGGCTGGCCGCCACCGGACTGGCGCTGGACAGCAAGGGCTTCGTGCGCGTCAACAACCGTCTGCAGTCGATGAGCCACCCGTTCGTGTTCGCGGCCGGTGACATCGCGGCGATCGCCGGCCAGCCGCGCCCCAAGGCCGGCGTCTATGCCGTGCGCCAGGGCATGCCGCTGGCGCGCAATCTGCGCCGCTTCTTCCTGGGCAAGCCACTGCTGCCCTATTTCCCGCAGAACAAGGCCCTGGCGCTGCTGTACATGGGCGACGAACAGGCCATCGCCACCCGCGGCCAGTGGGCGGCAAGCGGTCACTGGGCCTGGCGCTGGAAGGACTGGATCGACAAGCGCTTCGTGGCCCGCTACACAAGCCCGGCACCCCCCCCTGAAGCGCAGCTGATTCGCTGCGCCGGCTGCGCCGCCAAGATAGGCAGTCATCTGCTGAGCGATGTGCTGGCCGAACTCAAGCCCTGCACCCATCCCGACATCCTGAGCCGGCATGGCCTGACCGAGGATGCCGCCATCGTGCAACTCGATCCCCAGCGCGTGATGCTGCAGAGCGTCGATCATTTCCGTGCCTTCGTGAATGACCCTTACCTCTTTGCGCGCATTGCCACGGTGCACTGCCTCAGCGACATCCACGCCATGGGGGCCACGTCGCACAGTGCCCTGGCCATCATCGGCGTACCCCACGCCGCGCCCCAGATCATGCAGGACCAGATGCTGCAGGTGATGACCGGCTGCACCGAGGTGCTCAATGCCCATGACACCGCGCTGATCGGCGGGCACTCGGCCGAGTCGGCGGAGCTGAGCTTCGGACTCAGCGTCACCGCCTTCGCGGCCCCGGACAGCCTGCTGCACAAGACCGGCCTCGTGGCCGGCGACCGGCTGATTCTCTGCAAGGCCCTTGGCACGGGCACCCTGTTCGCGGCCGACATGCGCTATCAGGCGCGGCAACGCTGGATCGCGCCGGCGCTGGAACAGATGCAGCAATCCAATCAGGGGGCAGCGGCCATCTTCCAGCAGCACGGTGCCCGCACCTGCACCGATGTCACCGGCTTCGGCCTGCTCGGCCATCTGCGCGAGATGTGCGGACCGCCTGGCGCGCAGGTCACGCTGTGGCCTGAGCGTCTGCCGGTGCTTGAAGGGGCGCTGGCGTGTCTTGAACGCGGCTGGTACAGCTCGCTGCATGCGGAGAACGCGCGCCATGCCGAGGTGCTGGAGAACGCACAGGACCTGGGCCGCACGGCCCGCCTGCAGCTGCTCTTCGACCCGCAGACCGCCGGTGGTCTGCTCGCGGCTATCCGCCCGGAGCAGGAGCAGGCGTGTCTCGCCGCCCTGCAGGCGGCCGGGTATCATGCCGCCAGCTGCATCGGCGAAGTCACGCACGCCGACAGCGGCACGACCGTCATCAGTCTGGCAGCAGTCCCTGCCTGAGGAGCCCGCCATGTTCCGCCTTCGCTTTCTCGCTCTGCTCTTGTGTGTCCTCGCCCCGCTCGGTCTCGGTCATGGCCCGCTGGCGCAGACGCGCGAGGTGGTCGATGTGGAACTGGGGCAACGGCATTTCCGCCGCGGCAACACCTTCAACAATCTGGAACGCTACGAGGAAGCCATCGCCGAGTACGAACTGGCCGTCACGGCCGACCCCAATCTGGCCGAGGCCTATCACAACATGGCGAGCATCCTGTACTTCCAGAAGCGCTTCGGCGAGGCGATCCCCGCCTATCAGCGCTTCGTGGCCCTGCAGAAGGAACCCTCGGCAGCGCTGATCGCGGCGCTGAACACGCTCGGGCAGCTGTTGCGCGATGAGCAGCGCTATGCCGAGGCACTGCCCATCGATCTGCAGGCCATCGAGCGGGACCCGAAGAATGCCTCACAGATCTATGTCATGGGGAACACCTACTTCAATGCCGGGTTTGCTGACGAAGCGGCACAGATCTTCGCGAAGGCGCTGGAGGTGATGCCGGAGGATGCCTATCTGCACCGCTCTCTGGGTCGCATGTATGAAGACATGGGGCGCCTGGACGATGCACTGGCGCAGTACCAGGCGGCCTCGGCGGCAGAACCGACCTCGGATTTCTACAAGGATCTGGTCAGTGCGCTCGAGGCCCGAGTGGCTCAGAGCAAGGCGGGAGCCACACCCTGAGCCGAACGGGCCGCGTGTCCCTCTTCAGCGGCCCAGACGTTTCGCGCGCTCCCGCGCGGGCAATTCGGCAAGCGCCTCCACTTCGGCGTAGAACGCTGGCAAATCGCCCTGCTTCTGCGCCAGCAGATCTTCGAAGAATGGCACCAGGGCATTGTAGGACGCCACGGTGGCCAACTGGGCATTGTTGAGCGGCCCCTCGAACCAGCGGTCATAGCCCGTGTAGGACGTGGTCTCGCGCCAACGTTGATAGTCCTGGCGCAGCTGTGCCTGCAGCACTTGCTTGCGCTTCCGCATCTGCGCCTGCGGCACATCGCTGCCGTAGAGGGTGCGCAGTGTGTCCCGATGAGCGCTCACCAGTTGCACGAATTCCTGCTGCCACTGATTCTCCCGTGCGATCTGCGCAAGCAGCGGCGCGTCGCCCTGACCCTGCTGCGCCAGCCAGCGCCGCAGCCCTTCCTGTTCCACGAAACTGGCGAAGCTTTCGTTGAATTCGGTGTCTCCGGGGACATAGAGCCGTTGGTGGGCGAGTTCGTGAAACAGCAGCGCCACGAGCCGGTGATCCGGACGGCGCAGCACCGCACTGGTCAGCGGGTCATCAAACCAGCCCAGGGTGGAATAGGCATCCACACCCCCGGTGTAGACTTCCAGCCCCTGCGCCTGCAGGCGCTCGGCGTAGCGGCGCGCGGCCTGCTCGCTGAAGTAGCCGCGATAGCTGACACAGCCGGCGATGGGGTAGCACCACTGGGTCGGCTCGACGGCAAACTCAGGGGCCGCGAAGACGTTCCACACCACATATTGACGATCGAGCGTGGTGAAGCTGCTATAGCTGCCCCCTGAGGGAAGCTGCAGGGAATGCTCGGCGAAGGCGAGGGCCTGCCGCACCAGCTGCAGCTTGGCGCGCGTCTGTGCATCAAGGGAAGAATCCGCCAGCAGCTGCTCGATGTCCTCGCGTCCGTGCAGAAGAGACAACTGGCCCCTCGCTGCCTGGCCGTAGTAACTCACGGTCTCGCAAGAGACAAGCAAGGCTGGCAGAAGCAGTAGAAGCAGGGGACGAACGAGGGCCTTGCGCATGGCGGCTCCTGCAGGTGTCACTCACGCGGCTGCAGCGTGATCTCGAACAGATTGCCCCAGAGCTTGCCGGTGACGAAGAGTCTGCCCTCATCGCCCTGCGGCGCCGGCAGCCAGGCGATGCCGTTGAGCACGGCGTCGCGCCCGCCCGTTTGCGTTTGCTCGGACAGCCCGGTCAGATCGACCACGGCATTGACGACACCCGTGGCGGGGTCGATGCGCACGATGGTGTCCGTCTGCCAGACATTGGCCCAGACCTCGCCGTTGATGTATTCCAGTTCGTTCAGGTAGTGCACGGGCGTGCCGTCCAGCGTGACCGGCACCTTGCGCACCAGCGAGAAATTCTCCGGTTCGATGAACTGCAGCGCATCGCTGCCGTCGCTGAGAATCAGGTGCGTGCCGTCCCAGGCCAGACCCCAGCCTTCGGTGGGGTGATAGTGCGAGGTGATGGTCTCGAAGGTCTCGAGGTCGTACACGAAGACGATATTGGACTGCCAGGTCAATTGATAAAGACGATTGCCGACGATGGAAATGCCCTCACCGAAATAGCGGCTGGGCAGGCGAATGCTCTGCAGCACGCGCCCCTCTTCCCAGGCGATGCGACTCAGCGAGGAGCGGCCATTGAGCCCGGTGCCCTCGTAGAGATAGCCGCCATTGAACTCCAGCCCCTGAGTGAAGGCATCGGTGCGATGCGGGTAGGCCTTCACGACTTCGTAGCCATAGACCGGCACCTCGGCCTGAGCGAAGCCGGCGCAAAGAAGCAGTGCTGAGCCGAACAGCAGTGATTTCAACATGGACAGAGGCACCAGCCTGGCTTGATCAAGGACAGAGGGAACGCGACACGAGCGTGCTAGACTCCCGTCACGACAGCTCGACCAAAGTCTATGGAGGAAGCCAGACCATGGCAAGCAATTGTCTTTTCTGCCGGATTGCCGCCGGCGACATTCCGTCAAGCGCGGTCTACAGCGATGACGAGATCTACGCCTTTCGCGACATCAACCCCGCCGCACCCCAGCACATCCTCGTGATCCCGCGTCGGCACATCCAGAGCCTGGCCGACACCGAAGCGGACGATGCCGGCGTGCTCGGTCGCCTGCTCGTGTGCGCGCGCACCATCGCGGAACAGCAGGGCTTCGCCCAGACAGGGTTCCGCAGCGTGTTCAATACGGGTGTCGATGGCGGACAGACGGTCGGCCATCTGCATCTGCACCTGCTGGCCGGGCGCGCCCTGCACTGGCCGCCGGGCTGATCAGCGCCCCAGTCGCTCGCGCAGCGCTCCCAGACTGATCGGGTCGGCGCCCACGATGCCGTGCTCGGTGATCAATGCCGTCACCAGCCGGGCGGGCGTGACATCGAAGCCGTAATTGTTGACCGCACTGTGGCTGGCCATCACCTGCACCCGGCTCAACACGCCGTCGGCGTCCAGCCCCTGCATGTGCGACACCTCGTGGGCATGGCGCTGCTCGATGGGAATCTCGCGCACACCATCCCGCAGCGTGAAATCGATGGTGGACACCGGCAGCGCCACGTAGAACGGCACGGCATTGTCGTGAGCGGCAAGCGCCTTCAGGTAAGTGCCGATCTTGTTGCAGACATCGCCTGTCGCCGTGGTGCGGTCGCTGCCCACCAGACACAGATCCACCTCGCCATGCTGCATCAGATGACCGCCGGCATTGTCCACGATCACGGTGTGTGCAATGCCTTCCTGCTGCAGTTCCCAGGCGGTCAGAAACGCACCCTGATTGCGCGGGCGTGTCTCGTCCACCCAGACGTGCAGCGGAATGCCCCTCGCATGCGCCTTGTAGAGCGGTGCCAGCGCCGTGCCCCAATCCACCGTGGCCAGCCAGCCGGCATTGCAATGGGTCAGCACATTCAGACACGCGGCATCGCCCTGACGTCGGCGCTTCTCCGCCCAGGCGGCTTCCAGCAAGGCCAGCCCGTGTTCGCCGATGGCACTGCAGGCTGCCACGTCCTCATCCGCCAGCTGCCCGGCCAGCGCGAACGCCACATCCCTGCGTTGCGTGTCAGGCACGGGCTGCAAGGCGTGCTGCACCCGCTCCAGCGCCCAGCGCAGATTGACGGCCGTGGGGCGCGTCGCCAGCAGGCGGGCACAGATGGCGGCGAGATCCTGCTTGCCCTCGCGCAGGGCCAGCGCCACACCATAGGCCGCCGTCACGCCGATCAGCGGAGCCCCGCGGATCTGCATGCTCTCGATGGCATGACAGGCCTCGTCCAGCGTGCGCAGCGCCACGGTCTCGAAGTGATGCGGCAGGCGGGTCTGGTCGATGATGTGCACGCACTGCTGAGCCGTGTCGAACCAGATCGTGCGGTAGTGTCGGGCGTTCACGTGCATGGCAGGTCCTCAGATCACGCGCTCGTTGCCACCGTCCACGGGCACCTGTGCGCCCGTGGTGCGGGCGAACCCCTCTCCTGCCATGAGCACTGCAAGGCGGGCCACATCACTGGACTGTACAGTGCAGCCCAGCACGTTGTTGCGCTTGTAGTCCTCGACGCTCAACTGATAGCTGCGGGCTCGGGCCGCAAGCACGTCCTCACTCCAGATGCCCGTGTCGAAGACGGCATTGGGGTGCAGGGTGTTCACACGAATGCCCTTGCCACCCAGCTCCAGCGCCGCGACGCGTGCCAGCTGCGCCAGCCCGGCCTTGGCCACGGAATAGGCCCCCGCTCCCGGCCCCGGTGCCGGCACATTCTTCGAACCGATGAAGACGACGCCAGGCTGCTGCCCCAGACTCAGGAAGGGCACGCAGGCCCGCAGCAGTCGCATGTGCGAGCTCAGATTGAGGGCCAGCGACTCGTCCCAGAGCTTGTCGTCCATGCTGCCCAGTGGAGCGCTGGCGGGGAAGTTTCCGGCATTGCTGACGAGGATGTCGATGCCGCCGAAGTGAGCCACCGCCGCCTCGATCGCCGCTTGAATAGCGGTGTTCGACGTGACATCGCAGACCAGGCCAAGCACCTGGACACTGCGCCACTGCTGCGTGATGCCCGGCGCGATGTCCAGCGCCACCACGGCAGCGCCCTTGGCCACGAAGGCGTCGACACAGGCCTTGCCTATCCCCGACGCCGCGCCGGTCACCAGCACCACACGCCCCTCGAACTCGGCGCGCGCAGCGCCGCGCTTGAGCTTGGCCTGCTCCAGCTCCCAGTACTCCAGGTCGAACAGATCCTGCGCCGGCAGTGCCGTCCAGCCGCCCAGTGCCTCGCCCCATTGCATGGCACGCACCGTATGCTGACTGATGTCCTCGACCACACGCAGGCGTCGCGCATCCTGGGCCAGATAGACCATGCCACGGTCTCGCCAAACGGCCGTGCGGGCCACCGGATCCAGGCAGGTGTGATGGGGCTGGGCGTGGCGGGCAAAACGCGCACGATAGTCATCGGCAAACTGGTGCAGTCCTGGCAGCGGGTCGGCGTCCAGCACCGCGGAATGCGGCTTGGTGTGAATGCTGTGATCGGGCGTCAGCGGCCCACGGGTCGCGACGGCGCCCGCATTGGCCAGCGCGGCGAAACCGGCAGCGGCGGGCGAGCGATCCCAGCGCACCAGCATGGGCGCCCCCAGCAGTTGACTGGCCGCCAGACGCAGACTGGCCAGGCGCTGATAGTCCTGCGCCTGAGCGGTCATCTCGCTCGTGGCGGCAGAATCCCAGGCTCCACGCTCGCGCAGATAGTCCTCCGCCTTGCTGACGAGCGCGATCATGCGCTCGTAGCTGGCCCGGCAATCGTCGTCGAAGGTGATGATGCCGTGATGCAGCAGCACGATGCCTTGCAGCCGGCTCCAGTCAGCGTCGCGCGTCGCCTCGTGGACCTGACGCGCCAGGATGAAGCCCGGCATCACGTAGGGCAGCACCAGCACATCCTCGCCGTAGAGCTCACGCAACGCCTGCTCGCCGCCAGGGCTGTTGCTGATGGCCACCACCGCATCGGCATGAGTGTGATCGACATAGCGCGTGGGCACCAGTGCGTGAAGAATCGCTTCCACCGAGGGTGTGGGGGCAGAGGGGTCCAGCAGCGCCAGACGCAGTTCGCGCATCATGTCGGTGTCAGACAGCTCAGGAAGACCCGCCAGTGCCTTCAGATAATCAAGCCGTACCGGCGCGAATCCGCCGGCGGCGATGGTCTGCAAGTCCCAGCCCGAGCCCTTGACGAAGAGCACGTCCTCTTCCTGGCCGAAGACATTGCGCAGACGCCCCTTGACCGACGTGTTGCCGCCGCCGTGCAGCACCAGATCGGCATCGCGACCCAGCAGCTGTGAACTGTAGACGCGCAGACCCAATTGCGGATCGCGGGCGAACTGCGCCGCCTCCTGATCATTCCACTGACTCAACATGTGCCTGTCTCTCGCAAACGGGGATTTCGGAAATGAAAAACGCACCCGTGGGTGCGTTTCTCGTGTAGCCGGATCGGCACTTGACCGTTCCGCGTGACATACGGACTCATCAGGGCTCGATGATGGAGATCCCGGTGATGCCTGCCTGACGAGCGGAATCCATCACGGCGACCAGTGTCTCCACATTGGAGCGCACGTGCGGCTTGATGATCAGCGAGGCTGCAGGGTTCTCGGCCTTCAGACGGTCGATGTTGGAGCGGATCTGGCTTTGCAGGATCGGACGCGGCTCGCCGTTCAGGATGATGTCGTTGTTGGCGCCAAGCTCGATGAGAATGTTCTTGAGATCGCTTTCCTGCTCGGGCGGAGGCTGATCATTGTTGTTGCTGCTGGCCGCATCGATGGCGGTTTCGGACAGGAATGTTGCTGTGACCACGAAGAAGATCAGCAGAATGAACACCACGTCGAGCATGGGGGTCAGGTCTACGTTGCTTTCGTCATTCTTGCGCGCACCGGCCAGTTTTCTCATTGTTCTATACCTTGTCTGGAGATGATTGCCCTGCATCCAGGACAATTCTTCTTGTTTTGTGTCGTGATTCGAGTGGTGATTGCAGAGCGGAATGTGCTCGAGCCTGCCTCAGGCTTTACCGTCTGGAGGCCAAGTATACCCGATAAAGATTTGTCCACAAGCCCCGGAATCAGGGCATCCCGGGGCGGCCATGTGTCTGCCCGACCCCCGGGAAATGGCGGCCTGTCACTGCAGGGAGTCGACAGTAAACTTAACGATTTCAGCCAGTTGCTTGGCAGGCTTGGCGTCGCGGGAGTTGACGCGCAGACCGTAGAGCAGGTTCATGAGGGTTTCGACCGCGAAGTCGGCAGAGACGCCCTTGCGCAACTTGCCGGCCTTCTCGGCATCCTTCAGTCGCTTGAGAAGCGCCTTGCGCACGACGGCGAAGGAATTGCGGACGATCTTCTGGATGTCCTTGTTGTAGTTGATGCTTTCACACAAGGAGTTGACCAGCAGGCAGCCCATGCTGCGCTGCTTGTTGGTGACGGAGATCACCGCCAGATCGAAGTACTTCTCGATGGCTGCCCAGGGGGCCAGGTCTGCATTGTTCAGGGAGGCGTCCAGGTCCTTGGCGACCAGCTTGTTGTAATGATCGAGACAGGCCTTGAAGAAGGTGTCCTTGTCGCCAAAGGAGTTGTACAGAGTGCCCCGGTTGATGCCGGTGACATCCAGCAGTTTCTGCACGGAACTGGCTTCGAATCCTTCGCGCCAGAACTGCTCCATCGCATTGGTCAATACGTCGTTGTACTCAAACTCTACTGGTCTCGCCATGATAAATGCTCGGTCTCTTCTCGATTAGTGATACACAATCAGCGCACGGAACTGCTGATCCAGCGGAAAGTCAAAACGGCCGGAATTGTAGTACAGGGCCGGTTTTTTTACATCTAATGATACAAAATAATACATATTGCACGAGTCGGTCATGCAAAGCCTCGGCAAATCGTGAACCTGCACACACATGAATTGGGACAGGTGCAAGCGCAAGATAGAACAGCTGTTCTATTTACTGCATGTGCGCGGGGCAACTGGCATCCGTCATACTCCGGAAGCATTCACCAGCAGACCAATCAGCCCTCCCAGCACTCCGCCCCACACGACCAGCCAGCCCAGATGTTTCTTGATCATGGCCTGGACGATTTCCTTGACTAGTTGCGGCGTCAGTTCGTCCAGCCGGCGATCGACAATGTGCTCGATGCGGGAATAAAGGGAGTCCCGACCCTCGGTGGCATTGGCAATGCCGCGGGCCAGACTGGCACGGAAATCCTCGGAGTCCACGACCCCCAGGAAATACTCCCGCATCTTGCGCACGAACGGGTCGCGCAGGGGGTTGAGCGCGTCGCGCCCGCCGAACATCGCCAGCATGCTGCCAAAGGACGAGGCCATGATGACATCCAGCAGCGCGTCGAAGGCCTTTTCCAGATCCAGCTTGTCAATCAGCTTCTGGATTTCATCGTCCAGACCACGCGCGACACTGCCCGACTGCTGCAGGAACTTGTCGATGTTCTCGGGGCTGAAGAACTGCTGCATGATGAGCTTGCGGATGCCGCGCTTGAATTCCTCGAAATGCAGGGGCACAACCCCCGAACCATAAAACCCCGGCACCCTTTCAAACAGCATGTGGATAGCCAACCAGTTGGTTACGCTGCCCGAGAGCGCAAACAAGCCGACGCTCATGAACCAGGGGGCTGCGGCAAAGGGCAGCAGCCCCAGCAGCACCAGCGCAAAGGCAATGAGATTGGTCAGCAGGCTCTTGTCGATTGTCACGGGGGTGTTACCGGCGGATGGCCGCAGTGCGTGCGGCGGGCGGCGCATGATACGGGAAAGCAGAATGCCGATTCAACCAGACGGTCATCCGGACTCAGCAAGGACCATCCCGGAAGCGTCGATGGCTCTGAATGGGCATTCTGGCTCGCAGAGCTGTCAGGGCTTCCATGTCCAGTTCGGCCACCGCCACACCCGGGCCTGATTCCACGCAGGCGAGGATGCGCCCCCAGGGGTCGACGATCATGGAATGTCCCCAGGTCTCCCGCGTGGCGTTGTGCACGCCCCCCTGGTTCGCTGCCAGCACGTAGCACTGGTTCTCGATGGCACGGGCGCGCAGCAACACCTCCCAGTGCGCCTCTCCCGTCACTTTCGTGAATGCCGAGGGCACCGTCAGCAATTGCGCCCCCTCATCCAGCAGCCGCCGGTACAGCTCTGGAAAGCGCAGGTCATAGCAGATGCTCAGGCCAATGCAGCCCAGAGGGGTCTGCACACAGACGGCCGAATCGCCCGGCTCGAAGCTGCGTGACTCGGAGTACTGCGCCTGCCGATCCTCCACCTGCACGTCGAACAGATGCATCTTGTCGTAGCGCGCAATCAGCTGTCCCTGCGGGTCATAGACGAGGCATGCGGGACGCACGCGCCCGCCGGGCACTTCTTCCAGGGACTCGCCACTGCGCCCCGGCCGCGTGCTCATCGGCATGCTGCCAGCGATCAGCCAGGCCCCGCTGCTGCGCGCCTGTTCGTGCAGAAAAGCCTGCAGCAGTGACTCCATGTCGCCTTCGCGCTCCGCGAATTGACTCAGCGGCCCGCCATCCAGCACCGCAAAGTTCTCAGGCAGCAGGATCATTTCGGCACCCTGCTCCCGCGCCTGCGCGATCAAGCCGGCCGCGCTGCGCAGATTCGCGTGAATATCGCCGCCGCTGACCATCTGCACGACGGCTGCCTTGTGTTTCATGGCGTTCTCCTTTGCTGAGTGTGAAATCAGACCTGCGGCACAAGCGGCAAGACGCTCGGTGCGGCTGGCGCGGTCGAGGGGCCGGGGGCTCCACCCGAAGGTCTGGCGGGTGTCGATTCGGTGGCGGGGGTGCCGAACACCTGGTTCAAGCGGGGTTCCAGCCCGGCCCAAGGGCCCTGCAGGGTGTACTGGGCACTGGTGAGACTGTCCACCTGATCCCCGAAAATCTGGTCGAACAGGAACACGCCGACGGCCACCTGCCAGTTGATCAGGTTGTTCAGCACCGCGATGCCGCTGAGCCAGGGAATGTTGTCGCTGATGGGCAGGGTGATGTACATGCTGCCGTCGATGGTCTGCCGGGCGAGGTCGATCTCGCCTGTGATCTGGAACAGGCTTGCAGGTCCGATGATCTGCAGCCGGTCCTGGATGCTCACGACGCCCTGGTTGAGACTGACCTCCCCCAGGATCTGCTCGTAGGAAAGCCCGCTGCGCAGCAGATCGTCACTGAAGCGCAGGCGCCGCACCACGGCATCGAAATTGATGATGCTGATCAGCTTCAGGGCGCTGTTGGCCGCGCCGGCATTGCCCTGCAGGAAACGACCTTCAACGATGCGCAGATCCAGATTGCCGCTGAGTGACTTGGACGCGAAGAAAGCCGGGCTGCCCGGCCAGTCCAGACTGGCATTGAACAACGCACTGCTGCTCTGAAGACTGGGGGCGTAGCCGAAGGCACTCAGCACGCCGCCCATGTCCCCGGCCTCCAGCACGGCATTCATGTAGCTGTGATGATGCTCGCCATCAAAGGTCCACAGGAAACGCCCTTCTTCCCCTTCGCGTCCGGCACGGACCCCCCGGGCATCGATCAGGACATCGATGAACTCGGCTCCCGCCGGCGTCGGACGCAGCGTGAAGGACCAGCGCCCGTAGTCAGCGTCTCCGCGCATGATGCTGTCTGCCGCGAAGCGCATGGCCACGAAACGGCGCGGATCAATGCCCTGCAGTGCATCGACCCGCTCGGGTGGTTCTGGTGGTCCCATGAAGTCTGCCAGAGCTGGATCCAGCGCGGGCGGTTCAGGCTCGGGCGGCGCCGGCAGATGCAGGTGCTGCAGCGTCACCTCCAGTGGCAGACTGCGAGAATAGGGAAGCTCGATCTCGCCGGCCAGCACGTCGCTGGAAAGCGCCAGGTGCCACGCTCGCTCGGTCGGCGAGACCTGGACATTGAGTGCGGGAAACTCCTGGCCGAATGCCTGCACCTCGCCAATGGTCACATCGGCAAGATTGAGGACATCGCGCAGTGTGCTGAATCCGGATGTGGCATTGCCCGAGCCGCCACCCGAGGCAGCAAGAGCGGCGATCCACTCATCCAGCTGCAGCATCGGAAGACTGCCCACCACGTCGATGCCCGGGGCACTGGCGTTGAGACGGCGCACATTGAGCGACTGATCCTGCGCCCCGAGATAGACCAGCCCGTCACGCACCCGTCCTTCGGCCACACCCAGTCTGAGGGATACCAGATCCGCCAGCCCGGCCTGGATCTGCTGGCGGCCTTCCTGGAAATCGATACCCAGTCGAAAGCCCATGCTGTCCGACGCGGGCTTGGTGAAGGGTGCCGGATACTCCAGCGCCACTCCCTGCAGGTTCGACTCGATGCTCAGTCTGCGCCGGGCGGTGCCTGTGGCAGCAGGATCGGCAGCACTGGCAGGCTGCACGATGTCCAGACTCGCCACGTAGTCCATTTCCCCCCGCACACGCGACAGCAAGTCAACCACGAAGCGACTCTGACGCGGCCAGCGGGCCAGAGCGTCGATGCCGACTGCGCCCTGAATGTCAACCCGGGTGGTGCTGGTGCGCGCCGCATCCGCAACACTGCTCAGCGCCACCGTGACCGGTCGGTCAAACAACTGCGCCTGCAGCCCGCTGCCCTGCAGCCCTGTCTGCGTGTTGTAGTGCAGCGAACCCGCGATGCCGTCGAAGCGCAGATCGAATTCGGGTATGAACAGACTGTTGTCGCGCAACTGTACCGCTACATCGACAACGGGCGTGGCGGAAGGCACCGCCAGAGGAAAACTCAGCCCAAGACCCACATTCACCGTCCCGCGCCCCTCCCAGGTCTGCAGCAGACTGCCAATGCCCCGTGTGGCGGGCGCCTGCGAGAGGAAGTCGATGGCCTGCTCGGCGGTTCCGCTGCCCAGCCCGGTGACGCTCAGCCAGCTGCCCTGCCCCTGTGAGTCAGGCCGGATGGCGGCGGCAGTGGCATCGAAAGCCAGCCCGAGGGTTTCGCCTGAATCCACGTGAATGTCGATATTGCGGTCAGCAATCACCACATGGCCCTGCAGGCGCTCCAGCGCCGGCCAGTCCCGGCCGTACACCATCGTGCCGTTCTCCACGTTGAACACCAGCTGCAAGGTTCGGCTTTCGGGGGATACACCCGGCAGCATCGAGCCGCGGAAGATCAGGCCACTGTTGATTGCGCGACCATCGACAATCGCACCGTCGATCCAGTTCATCACATTGCGCAGGTTGTCGCGCACGCGCGGCCCGCGCGGCAGATAGACAGACTTGCGGCTGATGTCGGCCTCGGCCAGTCCGATCATGAGCTCCAGGGTGGCGCTGCGGTCGGTCTCGGAAGTCTTGCGGAAATCGGTGGCGAAGCGGGCGTGCCCCTTGAGCATCTCGTTTTCTGCCACGATGACACTGCTGACCAGGCGCAGATGCTGCCCCTGTGTCAGGTCAAGCGCGAAATCGACCCGCCCGTTCACTCGGTCATAGGCCCAGACATCGGTGAACAGATCCGGCAGCTGCATCATGAAGCGGCTGCTGTCCACTTCTGCCACACCGCGCAGTTGCTGCGCGCTGGCATCCAGACTCATCTCCACGAAACCATCCATGCCCCAGAGTGCCGGCACACCGGCGCGCGCGTTCAGGCTCACATCACTGAAATTGGCAGAAAGTTGCAGACGTGGCGCAGCACCGGCTGCGGAACTCGCGGATACAGCAGGGAATTCCCAGCGCAGGGACATCTGCTCAAGTTCGCCACGCAGATTGTGTTCGGTCAGCTGTGCATCTCCAGGCGGCGCCAGCAGGTCCAGACGCGTGACCACGGCTGTGAGCAGACCCAGATTGATGCGATCGGCCTGCAGTTCCACGAACTGCTCCGGTACAAACCGGGCGTAAGCCAGGCTGTTCTGCCATGCGATGGCGTCGTGCTGCAGACGCAGGTCCTGAGCCCAGAACTCCCAGCCCGGCGAGCCGTCGAGCCGACGCAGGAAGATGTCGGCTCGTGCCTCGTCCAGTGCCACAGCCTGCCCGCCCGCCACACGCGTCAACTCGAGACGCTGCAGCGCCACACTGCCCTGCACTGACTGCACCTGCCCCGCCTGCACGCTGGCCCACACCTGCGCGCCGCCGGCGAGCGAGCCCAGTTGCAGCCCCCCCAGTGTCAACCCCTGCAGCATTCCGGAATAATCAGTCTGCGGCACTTCCGCATGCAGCGTGCCAGTGAGCTGCGCCAGCGTGTCGCCCGTCATTTCGGCGGCAATGATGACTTTCTCGGCCACCCCGGTTTGCTCCAGCTCCAGATGCAGAAAGCGCTGCGAACCCAGGTGCTGCAATTGCAGACGGCTGCGCTCGAAGCTGGTGCGCCGACCATCGTGGCGCAACAGCGTCAGGCGCAGATCGGTGAGTCCCAGACTGCTGACCCGCGCTGCCAGTGCCAGCATCTGATCCGGGTTCATGGCAGCCTCCGGATTCGCCACAAAGCCCGACAGCTGCCAGTGGCCCGCGGCATCCTCGTGCAGCGTGAGTTCGGGATTGCGGATGTCCACGGCGCGCAGCACCAGCCGCCGTTGCAACAGACTGTTCAGGGCATCGAGTTCGAGCGTGAGATTGTCCAGCAGGACCAGCTGCTCGCTGGGGGAGGAGACGGCGGGAAAGATCAGCACCTGCTGCAGGGAGAGCACGGGATTGAAGCGTCGCCAGCTGCCTTCCAGTGCGCCGATCTGCACCTGTTGCCCAAGGCTGGCCGACAGCCCGGCCTCGACATCCTCGCGATACTGCGCGGCATAGGGCAAGAGCTGCCGACCGAGGCTGACATAGACAGCCACCAGCATCAGCAGGGTCAGTGCCAGCGTGATGAACAGCGAGATTGTCTTCTTGATTGCGGTGAGGATCATCGTGACTTCAGCTCGGCACCTGCGACATTGCGCGGGCGGCACGCTCGCCCCGGATAGCTGTGCGTCAGGCCGGAGCTAGAACAGCACAACGTCAAACTGCTCCTGAGTATACATGGGTTCCACTTCAAACCTGACCGTCTTGTCCGTCAATTCTTCCAGATCCGCCACCGCGCTCGACTCCTCGTCCAGCAGCCGGTCCACCACGACCTGGGCGGCCATCACCAGGATCACATCGTTCTCGTAGGCCCGTGCCACGCGCAGAATCTCCCGAAAAATTTCATAGCAGACTGTCTCGGCCGTCTTGACGCGCCCGCGCCCCTTGCACACCGGGCATTCGCTGCACAGCAACTGCCCCAGACTCTCGCGGGTGCGCTTGCGCGTCATCTCCACGAGCCCCAGCTCGGACATGCCGGTGATGGTGGTGCGGGCATGATCCTTTTCCAGCGCTTTCTGCAAGGTACGCAATACCTGACGCTGATGTTCCGGGTCCTGCATGTCGATGAAATCAAGAATGATGATTCCACCCAGATTGCGAATGCGCAGCTGTCGCGCGATGGCCGTGGCCGCTTCCAGATTGGTCTTGAGTATTGTCTCGGCATGATTGCGACTGCCCAGGTAGGCACCGGTGTTGACGTCGATGGTGGTCATGGCCTCGGTCTGGTCGATGATGAGATCGCCGCCCGACTTGAGCTTCACCTCGCGCCCCAGCGCCTTGTTGATCTCGTCGTCGATGCCATAGAGATCGAAGATCGGCCGCTCTCCGGCATACAACTCCAGTCGACTGCGAAACTCCGGAATGAAATCGTCGATGAAGCGCGCGATCTCGTCGCCGGCCGCCTGGGTGTCGACACGGATCTTCTCGATCTGCGGCGTGATGAGGTCGCGCATTGCCCGCATGTACAGCGGTACATCCCGATAGACGATATGCGCGTCACGGCTTTCTCCAATGCGCCGCTCCACTGCGGCCCAGAGCTTCTTCAGAAAGCGTATGTCCTCGAGGACATCCTCGAGCGTCGCGCCCTCTGCCGCCGTGCGGATGATGAAGCCCCCGCGCCCCTGCATGTCTTCCTGAGCAATCGCCTGCTCGACCACGGCCTTCAGGCGCGCACGCTCTTCCTCGGCCTCCAGGCGCTGGGAGATGCCGAAATGCGTGCTGCGGGGCAGGTACACCAGATTGCGCGAAGGCAGAGTCAAGTGGGTGCTGAGGCGCGCACCCTTGGTGCCGATCGGGTCCTTGACCACCTGCACCACAATCATCTGCCCTTCACGCACCAGGTTCTGGATGGGAGCCGGATTCGGATCGCGCACCTCGAAGCCCTCGGGGCTGATGGGCGAGATGTCGGCACTGTGAATGAAAGCGGCGCGCTCCAGGCCGATATCGACAAAGGCCGCTTCCATGCCCGGCATCACACGCACGACCTTGCCCACATGAATGTCTCCGACATGGCCCTTGCTGTGTGGCCGCTCGACGAAGATCTCCTGCAGGAGGCCGTTCTCGATCAGGGCGACGCGCGTCTCCATCGGCGTGACATTGATCAGGATCTCTTCGCTCATCAAGGCCTCCCGGGGCCGGTATCCAGGGCTGTGGGCACGCCGAATGCGGCCAGCAACTGCGCAGTCTCGAACAAGGGCAGCCCGACCACGCCGGTGTAGCTCCCCGTCATGGCCTGCACGAACAAGGCGCCCAGCCCCTGGATGGCATAGGCACCCGCCTTGCCCGCCGGTTCGCCGCTGGTCCAGTAGTGCTCACAGTCCTGAGCACTCAACGCACGAAAGCGCACTTGAGTGCAGGACATTCGTCCTTCCGACCGCTCGCCCTGACAAAGTGCCACGGCGGAGTACACCTGATGCTCGGTGTCAGACAACAGGCGCCACATGCGCATGGCATCCTCGCGGTCACACGGTTTGCCCAGGATTCGGCCGGCACACACCACGATGGTGTCGGCGCCGAGCACAGGCAGGCTGGAGTCGGCCATCAAGGCCTGCGCCGAGCGGGCCTTCTCCAGCGCCAGTCGCTGCACGTAGTCCTGCGGCGATTCCCCTGCACGGGTGGCTTCGTCCACCTGATGTTCGACCACAGTGAAGCTCACGCCGATCTGCCGCAGCAACTCCATGCGCCTGGGCGAGGCCGAGGCCAGCACGAGAGCGGGGCTTGCAGACGGGATTGAATGGGACATGGGGCTCCTGCGCAAACTAGCGGACGCTGAAACTGCGGCGCATCTGCCGCAGCAGCACGAACAGCCACGGCCAGAGGAAGGCGCTGGAAAGTGCGCCAAGCAGGAAAAGCAGATCGGAGGTGACGGCCTGGTTCGCCGCAATCTTCATCCAATGAGTCATCATCAGATAGAGGCCGGTCATGGCCAGTACCACGCCGCTCTGCTGCAGCGACGAGAACATGCGGAGCCTTTGATGCAGACTGAGGGTGATGTACGCAATCACGGCCAGTGCCAGAGCATTGAGGCCCAGCAGCGAGCCATCGAGGATGTCGACCAGCAGACCGGTCACCCACGCGAAGCCGATGCCGACACGATAGGGCAGAGCCATGGCCCAGTAGATCAGCACCATGGCAACCCACTGCGGGCGATAGTTCAGGGCCCAGTCAGGGAACGGCACGATGGCCAGCAGGAAGGCGACAATGAAGGTGAGGTAGACCACCCAGGTGGCATTGGTTTTCTGTTCCATCCGCTCAGTCCTGTGCTGCCGGGAGTTCCGGCACGATGTCGGCCAGCTCCGACGGCAATGGCATGTCCTCGACGGGTTCATCGGAGGGCGCTTCTGCCGTCAACACTGCATTCGGATCAGCAGGCGTGTCACTGCCGGGGGTTGCCAGAGCGGCCTCTTGAGGAGCTGCCGCCGGGTCATTCTCGACTCTCGCTGTCGGGTCAGCACTTGCGCCGGCCTCGGGCTTCCGGGCCTGCGTCACGTCGATCCAGTCGGGCACGGATCCGTCCAGAGGCGCCACTTCTGCCTCTTTCACCGGGAGTTCGAGCAGCATCACGTGACGAGTGCGATCCATCTGCGCGAGGGGGCGCGCCTTGATGATGGCGAAAGGCTGCCCCGGGTCGTGCACCACGCTGGTGACCTCGGCCACGGGATAATCCTTGGGGAATCGTTGACCAAGTCCGGAGCTGACCAGCAGATCGCCCACCACGATGTCACTGGTATCCGGGACATACTCCAGTTCCAACTCGGGAATCTCGCCGCGGCTGCCGCGGGCTATGGCACGTTCGCCGCTGCGATTGACCTGCACGGGCGTGCCATGTCGCGAGTCGGTGATCAGCATGACCCAGCTGGTGAAGGGCAGCACTTCCACCACCTGACCCATCAGCCCGTAGGCATCGAGCAAGGCCTGACCGGTTTCGACGCCGTGCTGGGCACCGCGGTTGATGAGCACGCGGCGTGAGCCCGGGTCGCTGGAAATATTGATGATCTCGGCGGTGAGGATGTGGCCCTCGACACTGGCAGAGGCCTCTTGCAGCGCACGCAGGCGCTGGTTCTCGCTGGCCAGCCCGGCCAGCAACTGCAATTCGCGCCGGGCGAACAGCAACTCTTCGCGCAGGCTCTGATTCTCGGCGATCAGATCACTGTGCGAGACGAACACGTCGTCGATCCAGTAGGAAACGCGGGCAGGCGTGTCAGCCACCCAGAAGATCGGGGCTGTCAGGAAGCCGAGGGCGAAACGGACTCGGTCGAGATAATCGAAGCGGCTGTCAGCGAACATGACAGCCAGCGAGAACACCACGAACGCCGCGATGCGGTACTCCAGCGACACGCCCTTGATGAATAGTGTCTTGATGGCGAAACCCCGAAGCGTTTATTCAATGGTCAATGAATCCATGTCATTGGCGTCCATCAACTCCATTGCCTTGCCGCCCCCGCGTGCCACGCAGGTGAGCGGGTCCTCGGCCACGATGACGGGCAGCCCTGTCTCTTCCGACAGCAGTTTGTCCAGGTCCTTCAGCAGCGCGCCCCCACCGGTCAGCACCATGCCGCTTTCGGCGATGTCGGACGCGAGTTCGGGCGGTGACTGTTCCAGCGCACTCTTCACCGCCTGGACGATGGCGGACAGCGGCTCCTGCAGTGCTTCCAGGATCTCGTCACTGTTCAAGGTGAAACTGCGCGGCACCCCTTCCGCCAGATTGCGACCGCGCACGTCGATCTCACGCAGCACGCCCGAAGAAGGGAAGGCACAGCCGATCTCCTTCTTGATGCGCTCGGCGGTGGCATCCCCGATCAGGCTGCCGTAATTGCGGCGTACGTGGGTGATGATGGCCTCGTCGAAGCGATCACCGCCGATGCGCACAGACTCGGCATAGACGATGCCGTTCAGGGAGATGATGGCGATCTCGGTGGTGCCACCCCCGATGTCCACCACCATGGAGCCGCTGGCTTTCTCGACGGGCAGACCTGCACCGATGGCGGCAGCCATGGGCTCCTCGATCAGACGCACTTCACGGGCGCCGGCACTGACCACCGATTCGCGGATGGCGCGGCGCTCCACCTGAGTGGACTTGCAGGGCACGCAGACCAGCACACGCGGGCTTGGCGGGAAGAAGCTGTTCTCGTGCACCTTGCTGATGAAGTGCTGCAGCATTTTCTCGGTGACCTGGAAGTCGGCGATCACGCCGTCCTTCAGGGGACGAATGGCCGTGATGTTGCCCGGCGTGCGACCCAGCATGCGCTTGGCATCGGCGCCGACGGCGGTCACGGCCTTCTGACCGTTGTGAGTACGGATGGCCACCACGGAGGGCTCGTTGAGCACGATGCCCTGGCCGCGGATATAGATCAGGGTATTGGCGGTCCCCAGATCGATCGCGAGATCGTTGGAGAACATTCCACGGAATTTCTTGAACATTGACTTTTGGTTAACCTCGGAACTGGGGACTCCCGGAACGCGGACGCGGGCAGCGGATCACAGACTGGATGAATGCATTCAGGTGGCGCGCAAGGTTCGTACAAGGAGTTGAATGTCGGCGGAAGGGCGGCGGTGGACAGAATGCCGACCATTCCTGAAACTGTTGCCTTGAACGGGTCTCTTTCCCGTATAATCACGGCCTCTCGGGCGATAGTCACGCACTCTAGCAATGGCCGGGATATTGGGCAAGCAGCAATTCGATTATTGCCCCAAAACGGGGAATCCCCCACAAAATCGCGAATCGACCCGCGCCTGTTGCCTGCGGCAACTCGGGTTCGCACTGGGAGTTCAGCAATGGCATTGGAAAGATCGGACGTCGAGAAAATCGCCCACCTGGCACGTCTGCATGTGGATGCAGAAGAGGCGCAGGAAGTGGCCGGCAGAATCTCGTCCATCCTGGCCCTGATCGATCAGATGCAGAGCATCGACACCCGCCATGTCGCCCCCCTGGCCCACCCCTTCGATGCCGTGCAGCGACTGCGCAAGGACGAAGTGACCGAGGTCGATCAGCGCGAGTATCTGCAGCGGATCGCCCCCGCCACCCAGGATGGTCTCTATCTGGTGCCCAAAGTCATTGAATGATCGCCCGTTCCCAACACGCCATTTCCCCCTTCATCAGTCGTAACTTTCCGGCGCAACGGTGCGCCTCATGAATCAAGGACACATGCCAGCATGACTCGCAGAACGGTCGCTGAACTCTCACGCTCACTGGACCGAGGCGAAATCTCCAGCCTCGAACTCACCCAGGATTATCTGGCGCGCATACGCGCACACAATGCCCTGTACAACGCTTACATCACGGTGACGGAAGACCTGGCGCTGGCACAGGCCAAGGCCGCAGATGCGCGTCGGGCACGCGGTGAGCACGGCCCGCTGACGGGCATTCCGCTGGCACACAAGGACATCTTCTGCATGCAGGACGTGCTGACCACCTGCGGCTCGAAGATGCTGGCCAATTTCGTCGCCCCCTACAACGCCACCGTGGTGGAGCGCTTCAACGCGGCCGGCGCCGTGACGCTGGGCAAGACCAACATGGACGAGTTCGCGATGGGCTCCTCCAATGAGACGAGTTTCTTCGGGGCGGTGCGCAACCCCTGGGACCCGGAACGCGTGCCCGGCGGCTCCTCCGGCGGCTCGGCCGCAGCCGTTGCGGCCGATCTGTGCGCCATGGCCACCGGCACTGACACGGGCGGATCCATCCGTCAGCCGGCGGCCTTCTGCGGCATCACCGGCTTCAAGCCGAGCTACGGCAGAATCTCGCGCTGGGGCATGATCGCGTTCGCCTCCAGCCTCGACCAGGCAGGCCCCATCTGCAAGAGCGCGGAAGACGCCGCCCTGATGATGAATGTGATGGCCGGACCGGACAGCCGCGATTCCACCTGCGTGGAGTCACCCGCGCCGGATTACATGACCACGCTCAATGACTCGCTGCAGGGCCTGCGCATCGGCGTGCCGAAGCAGCATCTGGCCAAGGGCCTGGGAGCCGAAGTGGAAGCGGCGCTGCAGGCAGCGCTGAAGGTCTTCGAAAGCCTGGGCGCGACGGTGAAGGAAGTGGATCTGCCCAACAATCATCTGTCTGTCTCTGCCTACTACGTCATCGCCCCGGCCGAAGCTTCGGCCAACCTGTCCCGCTTCGATGGTGTGCGTTACGGCTATCGCTGCGCCAGCCCGGCCAATCTGGAGGACATGTACAAGCGCACACGCAGCGAGGGCTTCGGCAGCGAGGTCAAGCGCCGCATCATGGTCGGCACCTACGCGCTGTCGGCGGGTTACTACGATGCCTACTACATCAAGGCGCAGCAGATCCGCCGCCTGATCAAGCAGGATTTCGACAAGGCGTTCCAGGATGTCGACGTCATCATCGGCCCGACCACGCCGCACACCGCCTTCAAGGTGGGCGAGAAGAACGACGACCCGGTGACGATGTACCTCGAAGACATCTACACCATCGGCGTCAACCTTGCCGGCCTGCCCGGCATCTCGATTCCCGCCGGCAGTGCCGTGGCCCCCAACGGCCGCTCCCTGCCCATCGGCATTCAGCTGGTCGGCAACAACTTCGCCGAAGCCCGCGTCCTCAACATCGCACACCAGTTCCAGCAGCACACGGACTGGCATCTGCAGCAGCCGGAGGTTTGAGACATGAGCTGGGAAACAGTGATCGGTCTGGAAGTGCACGTGCAACTGGACACCCGCAGCAAGCTTTTCTCCGGCAGCAGCACCACCTTCGGTGCGCCGCCCAACACGCAGGCAGGGGTCTATGACCTGGCCATGCCCGGCACCCTGCCCGTGTTGAACGAGGAGGCCCTGCACATGGCGGTGAAGTTCGGCCTGGCGGTGGACGCCGAGATTGGCCGCCGCTCGGTGTTCGACCGCAAGAACTATTTCTACCCCGATCTGCCCAAGGGCTATCAGGTGAGCCAGCTGCAGTTCCCCACCGTGGGCAAGGGCAGTCTGCAGATCACGCTTGACGACGGCACGCAGAAAGTCATCGGCATCACGCGCGCCCACATCGAGGAAGACGCAGGCAAGTCCCTGCACGAGGACTTCCAGGGCTTCTCCGGCATTGACCTGAACCGCGCGGGCACCGCGCTGCTGGAGATCGTGTCCGAGCCGGAACTGCGCAGCGCGCGCGAAGCCGTGGCGTATTTGAAGAAGCTGCATTCCATTATCCGCTACCTCGGCATCTCCGATGGCAACATGGCACAGGGCTCCATGCGCTGCGACGCCAACGTCTCCGTGCGCAAGCTTGGTGCCACCGAGTTCGGCACCCGCACCGAGATCAAGAACATCAACTCCTTCCGCTTCGTCGAGAAGGCGATCCTGCACGAGGCACAGCGCCAGATCGACCTCATTGAGGATGGTGGCCGCGTGATCCAGGAGACGCGCCTGTACGACGCCGACCGTGACGAGACGCGCTCCATGCGCAGCAAGGAAGTGGCCAACGATTACCGCTATTTCCCCGAGCCCGATCTGTTGCCGGTGGTGATCGACGAGGCCTACATCGAGGCGGTGCGCGCCGAGCTGCCCGAGCTGCCCGATGCCAAGCGGGCGCGTTTCGTGAGCCAGTACGCGCTGAGCGAGTATGACGCCGGCGTGCTCGCCAGCAGTCGCGCGATGGCCGACTACTTCGAGGACGTGGCCCGCCTCTGCGGCGATGCCAAGCTGTCCGCCAACTGGGTGACCGGCGACCTGCAGGCTCTGCTCAACAAGAGCGATCTGGAGATCGAACAGTCGCCGGTGAATGCGCAGCGCCTGGGCGCCCTGATCGGCCGCATCAAGGACCAGACCATTTCCAGCAAGATCGCCAAGACCGTCTTCGAGGCCATGCTGGGCAACGAACACAGCGTGGATGACATCATCGAATCTCAGGGTCTCAAGCAGGTCACCGACAGCGGCGCCATCGAGAAGCTGGTGGACGAGGTGATCGCGGCGAACCCGGATCAGGTGGCCCAGTATCGCGCCGGCAAGGACAAGGTGTTTGCGTTCTTCATCGGACAGGCCATGAAGGCGTCACGCGGCAAGGCCAATCCCGAACAACTCAATGCCCTGCTGCTGAGCAAGCTCAAGGGCTGATGCCCCACTGAAGGACGACGAGAGACGATGGAAGAGAAGAAAACCGGCGCGGAGCGCACGCAACCCGCTGTCCGAGACGAGTTCTGGACTGACGAGCGCATTCGCAGCTATCTGCAGTTCCTGCCGCCCGAAGGCGTGCCGGCGGATTACCACATCCTGCAGAAGGCTTATCGGGGCATGCTGCCCGACGCCTTCGAGCGTTTCATCGCATTCTTCGTGGCCGCCGGTCGCGATCTCAATGTGCGCCATGTCGATGGCAGCACGTTCGCCGATCACGTGGCGAAACATCGCCGCTCCACGGAGTATCTGCGCCTGCTGGAGCAGGCCGGGGCGGTCCGTTCGGGCAGGAGTCCCGACTAGCGCCGCGGCGCGCGCCCGCCACTGCGGCCATCGCGGCCGCGACCATCCGAAGATCGACCACCCCCACTGCGCTCGCCTGTCTTGGGCGGCGCGACGAACTTCGTCGGTCGTGAGAAGGGTGGGGGCGGTGCCAGCAGCGCATCATCCGGGCGAATGCAGGCCAGCTTGCGCCCCAGCTTTTCCTCGATGTTCGGCAACAGGAAGGAGTCCTCTTCGCAGGCAAAGCTGATGGACGTGCCGACATTGCCGGCGCGACCGGTACGCCCGATGCGGTGCACGTAGTCCTCGGCCTCTTCCGGCAAGCTGAAGTTGATCACGTGGGTCACGTCGTCGATGTGCAGACCACGTCCCGCCACGTCCGTCGCCACCAGCACCTGCAACTTGCCTTCGCGGAAGGCTTCCAGCGTCTGCACACGCTTGTTCTGGGCCACTTCCCCTGAGAGCAGTCCGCAGTTGATGCCATGCCGGTAAAGATTGTCGGCCAGCTTGCGCACCTGATCGCGGCGATTGTTGAACACGATGACCTTGTCCGCGCCCTGCGCCTGGATCAGGTTGTAAAGCAGCTTGTACTTGTCCTCGGTGGTGACGAGATAGACGATCTGATCGATGGTGTCGGTGGCCACTTTCTCCGGTTCGATCTCGACCATGATCGGGTCCATCGCCCAGCGTCGTGTCAGCTCGAGAATCTCGGGCGTGAAGGTGGCACTGAACAGCAGCGTCTGGCGACAGTCCTTGGCCGGCGTGCGGGCGACGATGGCACGCACCTGCGGAATGAAGCCCATGTCCAGCATGCGATCCGCCTCGTCGATGACCATCAGTTCCACCAGGCCCAGATAGACCTGGTCGTTCTGCACGAAATCGATCAGACGCCCCGGTGTGGCCACCACGATGTCCACCGGTCGCTTGTCCAGCGCACGCAGCTGCTTCTGATAGTCCTCGCCGCCCACCATGGTCACGATGTGCAGGTCAGCGTACTTGGCAAGATTCTGCGCGTCGCTGGCAATCTGCATCACCAGTTCCCGCGTGGGGGCGATGATCAGGGCGCGCGGCTCGCCGATGTAGCGCGTCTCGCGGATGGGATTGCTGACCAGATCGTTGATGATGGTGATGAGAAAGGCCGCGGTCTTGCCAGTGCCCGTCTGGGCGCGGCCGGTAACGTCGTGACCCTGGAGGGAGTACTTCAGGCTCTGGGCCTGGATGGGAGTGCAGTGGGTGAAGCCGAGATCTGCGATGGCCTTGTTCAGGGGTTCAACCAGATTGAAAGCCGCAAAGAGCGTCTTCTGGTTGCTTGATTCATTTTCCATAGGGAACTACGCCGAGGGCATTGCTGCCGGTTGAGTGACCCCGACTGCTCGCCCATGGCGCCATCCAGGTCAATAATGTCTTTAAAATCCGAAACTTATGCGCCGTTCCAGAAAGCGCGCTGGCATCATAGCCGGCGCGGCATTGAACATCAATAGTGCAGGTCCGCCCCCGCTCCTGCGGCGCCGGCACAGACCGGGCAGGCCGGGTCGCGCGGCAGGCGCAGGGAACGCCACTGCATGGTCAGCGCATCGAGCAGCAGCAGACGTCCGGTGAGCGGCTCGCCCACGCCGGCCAGCAGCTTGATGGCCTCCATGGCCTGCACGGCGCCGATGATGCCGACCACCGGCGCCATCACGCCATTGCGCGCACAGCTTGCCTGTTCGTCGTCACCCTGGCGGTAGAGACACTGATAGCACGGGCTGGACGCCTGACGCGGATCGAACACCGTGACCTGTCCCTCCATGCGGATGGCGGCGCCGGAGACCAGCGGCACGCGATGCCGCACGCTGGCCGCGTTCAGCGCGAAGCGCGTGCTGAAATTGTCGCAGGCATCCAACACCAGACTGACACCGGGCAGCAGCCCATCCAGTTCGGCGTCCGTCAGTCGCTGCTGCAGAGGCGTGATCCGGACATGAGGATTGAGCCTGCGCAATGTCGCTGCAGCGGAGTGGACCTTGGGCTGTCCCAGGCTGTCCTGGCCGTGCACGATCTGGCGCTGCAGATTGCTCAGATCGACCGTGTCGTCGTCGGCCAGCAGCAAGTGCCCCACGCCGGCCGCCGCGAGATACATGGCGGCAGGACTGCCCAGACCACCCATGCCCACGATCAGCACCGAAGCATCCAGCAGCGCCTGCTGCCCGGCGACATCCATCTCGGGCAGCATGATCTGGCGACTGTAGCGAAGCAGTTCTTCGTCCTGCATGGGGGTTTCCCTCACTTGTGTCTCATGGCCGGGCAGCGGCGGACAGATGGCCCGTGGCGGTCAATCATCCTGAAGTTCAAGGCAGCCTAGTGTCACGCGCGGCAATTCATTCAGATCGGCCAGCGTGCGCACACCACCAAAGCCCGCTTCGGCCAGCAGCTGACGCACAGCGGCCCCCTGCTCGAAACCGTGTTCCAGCAGCAGCCAGCCTCCTGGCGCCAGATGACGCGGAGCGGCGTGGCAGATGGTGCGCAGATCGGCCAGTCCCTGGTCGGCAGCGACCAGTGCACTCGCAGGCTCGAAACGCAGATCCCCCTGCCCCAGATGCTCATCCCCCGGCGCGATGTAGGGAGGGTTGCTCAGGATCAGGTCGAACAGCCCTTCCGGCAGCGCCTCGCACCAGCTGCCCTGGCGGAACGCGACATTGCGGATGCCAAGCCGGACGGCGTTGTCGCTGGCCACCTGCAGGGCCGCCGCGCTCTGATCGGTGGCCAGCACCTGCCAATGCGGCCGCTCGCTGGCGAGTGCCAGCGCGATCGCCCCGCTGCCAGTGCCCAGATCGGCGACGCGCAGGGTCTCGGCACCTGCCAACTCGCCCAGTGCAAGGGCGGTCTCCACCAGCAGTTCGGTCTCCGGGCGCGGAATCAGCACGGCGGGCGTCACTCGCAGACGCAGTGTCCAGAACTCGCGCTCTTCGAGAATGTAAGCCACCGGCTCGCCAAGGATGCGTCGCTCCAGCAGTGCCTCGAAACGACCACGCTCCGACGGCGTCAACTGCCGCTCCGGCCAGGCGTAGAGCCCGGCACGGGTGGCACCCAGCGCGGCGGCCAGCAGCAGTTCGGCATCGATCTGCGCCGTGTCCGACCCGAACAGGGCATGTTGCGCCATGCGCAGGGCCTGGCCGCTGCTGAGGGCAGTCATGGCTCAGGACTCCGCCAGTTCGGCCAGCAGATCCGCTTGATGCTCATTGATCAGCGGCTGGATCACCGAATCCAGCGCGCCTTCCATCACCTCGGACAGCTTGTAGACGGTGAGGTTGATGCGATGGTCGGTGACGCGACCCTGCGGGTAGTTGTAGGTGCGGATGCGCTCCGAGCGATCACCTGTGCCCACCAGCTTGCGCCGGGTGTCGGACACTTCCTGCGCGGCCGCCTGCTGGGCCTGATCGTTCAGCTTGGCATGCAGCAGGGACATCGCGCGGGAGCGGTTCTTGTGCTGGGATCGCTCGTCCTGACACTCCACCACGATGCCGCTGGGAATGTGCGTGATGCGAATGGCGGAGTCGGTCTTGTTGACGTGCTGACCACCTGCACCACTGGAACGATAGGTATCGATTCGCAGATCGGCCTTGTTGATCTCGATCTCGGCCAGCTCGTCCATCGCAGGCATCACCGCCACGGTGCAGGCCGAGGTGTGGATGCGCCCCTGGGTCTCGGTCTCCGGCACGCGCTGCACCCGGTGAGCACCCGACTCGAACTTGAGATGCCCGTAGACATTGCGGCCCTCGATGCGGGTGATGATCTCCTTGTAGCCGCCATGCTCACCCGGGCGCTCGCTCAGGATCTCGACGCGCCAGCCCTGAGTCTCGGCGTAACGGGAATACATGCGGAAGAGATCGCCGGAGAAGATTGCCGCCTCGTCCCCCCCGGTGCCGGCGCGCACTTCCAGGAAAATGTCGCAGCTGTCTTTCTCGTCGCGAGGCAGCAGCAGTTTCTGCAGGGCCAGCTCCTCGGCCTCGAGCCCGGCCTCGATGCTGCGCACCTCGTCGTCCGCCATGGCACGGATGTCGCTGTCGGCATCCTTCTGCATCTCGCGGGCCTGGCGCAGTTGATCGAGCACGTCCTGATAGGCGACGAATGCCTTCACCACCGGCTCGATCTCGGCGAACTCCTTTGACAGCGCGCGGAAGCGCTCCTGATTGCCGATGACCTCGCCGTCGCTGAGCAGGGCTTCCAGTTCCTCGTGACGATCGCGCAGATTGGCGAGCTTGTGCAGTATCGATTCCTTGATCATTCGGCAGGGCCATCCAGGTCAAACAGTTCGCGGGTCAACAGCAGGACCTCATCGCGGCCGTCGGCGCTGGCCTTCTTCATCTGCACACTGGGCGAGTGGATGAGTTTGTTGGTGAGTCCGCGCGCCAGGGCTTCCACCACCTGGGCAGCGGGCTCGCCTTTCTCCAGGGCACGCAGGGCCTTTTCCACTTCGCGATCGCGCTGCTGCTCGGCTTTCTCGCGGAAGGCGCGCAGGGTGTCCACGGCATTGAGGGAGCGCAGCCGACGTTGATACTCCTGCACCCCGCGCTCGATGATGGAAGCGGCTTGGGCGGCGGCCTCGGTGCGGCTCTTGACGTTGTCCTCGATGACGTCGCGGATGTCATCGACGCTGTAGAGGTAGGCATCGGCGATCTCGCCGACCTGCGGCTCGATGTCGCGCGGCACGGCCAGGTCCACCAGCAGCATGGGCTTGTGCCGCCGCCGCTTGATGGCGCTTTCCACCGCCCCCTTGCCGAGCAGGGGCAGCTGGCTGTTGGTGGAGGACACCACGATGTCGGCCTTCACCAGCTGTTCGGGAATGTCGGACAGCAGCACACCGGCAGCACCGAATTTCTCGCCCAGCTCGACGGCGTTCTGCAGGGTGCGGTTGGCGACGACGATGTGCTTGACGCCCTTGTCGGTCAGATGCCGCGCCACGAGTTCAATGGTACGCCCCGCGCCGATCAGCAGGGCATTCAGGCTGGCGAGATTGGAGAAGATCTGTTCGGCGAGCGTGACGGCAGCGTAGGCTACGGACACCGGGTTCTCGCCGATGGCCGTGTCGGTGCGCACCTGCTTGGCGATGGTGAAAGCTTCCTGGAAGGCGCGCCCCAGCGTGCCGCTGACCACGCCCATCTCTTTCGACACGGCATAGGCAGACTTGATCTGGCCCAGGATCTGCGGCTCGCCCAGCACCATGGAGTCCAGGCCACAGGCCACGCGCATGAGGTGGCGCACCACATCCTTCTGCCAGTGGAAGTAGGTGCAGCGCTGCACCTCGGCACGATCCAGGCCGTGGTACTGACTGAGCCAGTCCAGCAGGCGCAGCTCCTGTGCCCGCAGCTGTTCGTCGTCCAGCTCAGCATCCGGTTCGTTGCCCGCAGCGTCCCCCAGATCCACCTGAGCATACAGCTCCGTGCGGTTGCAGGTGGACACAATCACCACTTCGTCCAGCGCTGGCAGGGCAGTCGCCCGCGCAATGGCGTCCGCGACCTTTTCCGGCGGAAACGCCACGCGCTCGCGAAAGTCGATGTTCGCGGTGTTGTGATTGATACCGAGTAGAACCAGCGCCATAGGGCCCCTTGTCGGACGGGACAAGCTGAACTGCATGCGGAAAAAGCGGGGTATGGTACTAAATTAGCCCGGGACTTCCCAACTGGAATATGGCAGCCATTGCGGCTGCAGGCCAGAGGGAGAGCGTGTTGTGAACTTCACGACAATGCAGTTACACTGCCGGGCACTCGCACAAAACCCGTTTTTCCCAGTGATTGCGTGCCATTGCGAGCCCTTTTCTTCCTGCTCCAGGCCCGGTGGCTGACCGCCCATGATGCATCTTGCTCCCGCACTTCTCACCCTCGCCATGGCGCTTGCCCTCAGCGCCTGCCAGAGCTCGTCCGGCCCCGCGCCTCTGCCTGAGCCGGCGTCCGAGACGAACTCCGCCAGCCTGGAACCTGCGGCCACGCCTGGCCCCATCGAATACGGCAATTTCACGACGGAACAGCTCAATCGCGCCCTGGTCAATGAACTGGCCGGACAGCGCGGCTATCTGCCCGAAGCCGTGCGCGACTATTACGCCCTGGCCGTGGAAACACGTGACCTGGCCATCGTGCGCAGGGCCAGCCAGTTCGCGGCTGCCGCTGAAGACACCGACACCATGATCGCCCTCGGCCGCCTGTGGCTGGACATCGAACCGGATTCCGAGGAAGCGCACCTTGTCATGGCCTTCCAGCTGCTGGAGGCCGGCATGCTCGAGGAATCCATGGAGCACATGGGCAGCATTCTCGCCATGGGTGGCCAGCTCGACTTTTCCGTCATTTCCGGCCGCACCCAGTACCTGCTGCCGGACCAGCGGGCCAGTCTGCTCGCCGAATTCCAGAAACTGCACGCACGCTTCCCGGAACACGAGACACTGCACTATGCGGTGATGCAGCTGCTGGAACAGAGCAATCGGCACGCCGAGGCCCTGGCAGAGCTGAATCTCTACAAGGAACGGCACGGAAACTCCGCCCGCATCCTGTTGATGGAAGCCCAGCTCCAACTGCAGCTGGAACAGATGGACCGCACGCTGGAGCTGCTGGAGGAAGGCATCGATCTCTACCCGGAGCATCGGCTGATCCGTTTCAACTATGGCCGCATCCTGGTGCAGACTGGCCAGCTGGAAGAAGCCCGCGAGCAGTTCCAGGAACTCGCCCGCATGGCGCCGGACGACTACGAGACCCTCTACTCCCTCGCCCTGCTGGAGCTTGAGCTGGAATCCCTCGACGCGGCCCGCGGCTACCTGATCCGCCTGCAGAATGCCGGCGTGCGTCCCAACGAGACCCACTACTATCTGGGCTACATCGACGAGAACCAGGGCCGTCGTGCCGCTGCAATCGACCACTATCTGCAGGTTGAGCCGTCTTTTTCCAGCTACTTCAATGCGCAGCGCCAGGCCGTGCGCCTGCTGGTGCAGGAAGGACGCTACGACGAGTCTCACGCCCATGTGCTGGCGGTTTCCAACGGCCGCCCGGAAGTGGAGCTGATGCTGCTGTCGGTGGAGGTCGATGCCCTCATGAACGCCAACCAGCTCGAGCGGGCGGATGCACGCCTCACCGAGTCCCTGCAGGTCTACATCGACAACATCGACCTGCTGTTCGCGCGCTCGCTGGTCAATGACCGCCGCGGGGACCTGGCCAAGGTCGAGGAGGACCTGCGCCGCATCATCGAACTGGAGCCAGAGAATGCCACGGCGCTCAACCAGCTGGGCTACACCCTGGCCGATCGCACCGACCGCCATGCCGAGGCCCTCGCCTTGCTGGAGCGCGCCATCGCCGCCAACCCGGAAGACCCGGCCATCATCGACAGCCTCGGCTGGGCGCAATTCAAGCTCGGCCGCTACGAAGAAGCCCTGGCCAATCTTGAGCGCGCGTTTGCCGTGTTCCCCGACCCGGAAGTGGCCGCCCACCTGGGCGAAGTGCTCTGGATGATGGATCGACGCAGCGAGGCCAATCGCGTCTGGAACAATTCCCTGCGCGAGAACCCCGAGAGCCGCATCCTGCTCGACACCATCGAACGCCTGCGCAACGGTGCCGGCAGTTGAACACAGGATCATCCCCCGCCCTGCTTGCCCTGCTGCTTTGCCTGGGACTCGCCGCCTGCAGCAGCACGCCGCGCATGGACGCGCCGGTCAACGACGACTGGCAGGCGCGGCGCGCCTTGCTCGAATCCATCACCCAGTGGGAGTTCACCGGTCGCATCGGCGTGCGCGACGACAGAGAGTCGCATTCCTCGCGCATCCGCTGGCGCCAGCAGAACGAGACCTATGTCATCAATCTGTGGGGCACGCTCAATGCCGGCGCCACCGAGATCACCGGCCGTCCGGGCGAAGTGGTGCTGGTGCAGGAAGGCAAGGCGCCACTGCGGGCCACCACCCCGGAGGATCTGGTCCTGGAACAACTGGGCTATGACCTGCCGGTGGCAATGCTGCGCTACTGGATCAAGGGCGTGCCAGCACCGCAGGGCCGCAGCACACCGTCCTTCAATGCGGAAAACCACCTGATATCACTGGAGCAGGATGGCTGGATGATCCAGTACCTGGGCTATACCAATTACGCGGCGGAGTCCCTGCCCACGCGCATCCGCATCGAGAAGCCGCCGCTGCGCCTGGATTTCGTGCGTCTGGACTGGACCCTGAACAACGCGCCATGACCACCACGCTGCACATCGCTTCGCCCGCCAAGCTCAATCTTTTCCTGCACATCACCGGGCGCCGCCCCGACGGCTATCACGAGCTGCAGACGATCTTCCAGCTCATCGACTTCGGCGACACCCTGGAGATCACGCGGCGTGACGATGGCGAGCTGCGACTGCACACAGACGTCCCGGAGCTGGCCAATGACGACAACCTGATCCTGCGTGCGGCCAGAGCCCTGCGCGAGGCCACGGGCTGCACGCTGGGAGCCGACATCACGCTGCACAAGCGCATCCCCATGGGTGCCGGTCTGGGCGGGGGCAGCTCCAATGCGGCGAGCACCCTGCTGGGCCTCGATCGCCTGTGGCAAACACATCTGGGGACGGAGCGCTTGAGCACCCTCGGCGTGCGCTTGGGGGCAGATGTCCCACTCTTCGTCAGGGGCGAATCCGCGTGGGCGGAAGGCATCGGCGAACGCCTGACACCGGTCACTCTGCCACCGAAAATCTTCGTGGTTCTGTGCCCCGATTGCCACGTTTCCACTCGGGACATTTTTTCCAGCGAGCAATTGACACGGCACACGAGTGCCATCAAAATGGCCGCCTTTCTGGCTGGGCAGACCAGAAATGACTGTGAAAATCTCGTCAGAAGCCTCTATCCACCCGTCGATGCAGCCCTTGTGTGGCTCGCTCGATTCGGTCAGGCAAGAATGACGGGAACCGGGGCCAGCGTCTTCGCAGGCTTCGATTCGGAAGAGCAGGCCAGCGCAGTTCTGGCTCAACTTCCCGCGCACTGGAAAGGGTTCACCGCCCGCGGATTGCAGCGCAGCCCGGCGCTGAATCCCACCTAGAATCCAGGCCGCAGCGAAGGCATTCGCGAAACATGCAGAGTTTTTAGGGGTGTCGCCAAGTTGGTAAGGCACAAGGTTTTGATCCTTGCATGCGTTGGTTCGAGTCCAGCCACCCCTGCCATATTCAATGCGTCTCAGGTGTACGCCCGACGGGCGTCTCGGCCTCGACAAATCCCCGCAATGACCCTGAACCACGGGCGGATCGCTTATCTCAAGCCTGACAACAACAAGCAGCTCTGACTCCACGCAGTCTGCGAAGGACACCACGCACATGGCAAACAACCTGATGGTCTTCACTGGCAACGCCCATCCCGTGCTGGCAGACAAGATCGCCAGACACATCGGCATTCCCCTGGGCGAAGCCACCGTCAGCAAGTTCAGCGACGGCGAAGTGAACGTCGAGATCAAGGAAAACGTGCGCGGCAAGGATGTCTTCATCATCCAGCCCACCTGCGCACCCACCAATGACAGCCTTATGGAACTGCTGCTGATGGCCGACGCCCTGCATCGCGCCTCGGCCAACCGCATCACGGCCGTGATTCCCTATTTCGGTTATGCCCGTCAGGACCGCCGCGTGCGCTCCTCGCGCGTGGCCATCAGCGCCAAGGTGGTGGCCGACATGATCGTGGCCGTGGGCGTGAACCGCGTGCTCACCGTCGACCTGCACGCTGAACAGATCCAGGGCTTCTTCAGCATTCCCGTGGACAACGTCTACGGCTCCCCCCTGCTGACGGAAGACATCGAGAGGCAGCGCTACGAGAATCTCACCGTGGTGTCACCGGACGTGGGCGGCGTGGTGCGCGCACGGGCCGTGGCCAAGAACCTGAACGTGGACCTGGCGATCATCGACAAGCGTCGCCCCCAGGCCAACGAAGCCCAGGTCATGCACATCATCGGGGAAGTGCAGGGTCGCACCTGTCTGATCGTCGACGACATGGTGGATACCGCCGGCACCCTGTGCAAGGCGGCAGCAGCCCTGAAAGAACACGGTGCGGCACGCGTGGTGGCCTATTGCACCCACCCGGTGCTCTCGGGCAATGCATTCGCCAACATCAGCGACTCCGCACTGGACGAACTGGTGGTGACCGACACCATTCCGCTGAGCGAGGAGTTCAGCAAGTGCAAGCGCGTGCGCCAGCTCAGCATGGCGAAGCTGCTGGCCGAATCCATCCGGCGCGTCAGCAACGAAGAATCCATCAGCGCGATGTTCGACAACACCTGATTCAGGGTCGCAGCGCGCTGAGGTGCGTCTGCCGTTCCTTGCGGACAGCGGGCGCCACATACGGTAGCGGCAGATTGGCTGCCGCACCGGACAACGCCGAGCCAGGCTGGTCGCAAGCCGGGCAAGGTCTGACGATGTTGTGAAACATCACTTACTGGAGATACACGATGTCCAATGCATTCGAACTCAACGCAACAGCCAGGACGGATCTGGGGAAAGGTGCGAGCCGCCGCCTGCGCCGTCTGGCTGACATGGTTCCCGCCATCATCTACGGTGAAGGCAAGGCGCCCGTCAGCATCAGCATCCCTCACAAGGACATTCAGAAGGCCCTGTCCAACGAAGCCTTCTTCTCGCACATCATCACGCTGAGCGTGGATGGCAAGTCCGAACAGGTGGTGATCAAGGCCCTGCAACGTCACCCGGCCAAGCCGCGCATCATGCATGCCGACTTCCAGCGCGTCAGCGCCGACCACGCCATCGTCGTGGCCGTACCGCTGCACTTCATCAATGAAGACAAGTGCAAGGGCGTGAAGCTCGGCGGTGGCAGCATCATCAAGAACCTGAACGAGCTGCAGATCAGCTGTCTGCCGAAGGACCTGCCCGAGTTCATTGAAGTCGACATGACCGACGTGGGCGTTGGCGAGTCTCTGCACATCTCCCAGATCGTGCTGCCGGCTGGCGTCACCAGCGTGGACCTGGCGCATGGTCACGATGCCGACAACGCCGTGGTCACCGTTTTGGCTCCCCGTGGCGGTGCAGGGGAAGGCGCTGCCTGATCCCTGTCCATCACCCTGCTGCGCTGCGGACCCTCCATCATGCAAGGCAACGCACTCAAGCTGATTGTGGGCCTGGGAAATCCAGGCCCGCAGTACCGCTACAACAGGCATAACGCAGGGGCCTGGTTTCTCTCCCGCGTGGCCGCCGACTGGCATGGCGAGCTGCGCGCGGAAGCGAAGTTCTTCGGCGAAGCCGGCCGCATCACCCTGGCCGGGCACGATGTTCGCCTGCTGTTCCCCACGACCTACATGAATCGCAGCGGCCAGAGCGTCGCCGCGTTCTGCAGCTATTTCGACATCGCCCCGCAGAACATGCTGGTGGCCTATGACGAGATCGACTTCGACGTGGGCACCACGCGCTTCAAGTTCGGCGGCGGCCACGGCGGCCACAACGGCATGCGTGACATCATCAGCGCCCTGGGCGACCAGAAGGATTTTCACCGCCTGCGCATCGGCGTCGGCCATCCGGGCAACAAGGCCCAGGTGGCAAACTACGTGCTCAGCGACCCGTCGAAGCATGAGATGGAAGTCATCCTGTCTGATATCGACCTGGCTGTTCGCACCCTTCCTCACGCGGTGAAGGGAGACTGGCAGAACGCCATGCACAATCTGCACACCAAACCCGCCTGAGGGCGGCACCCGAATCACCGAATCAAGGAATACAAGCATGGGCTTCAAATGCGGCATCGTAGGTCTCCCCAACGTGGGCAAGTCGACCTTGTTCAATGCACTGACCAAGGCGGGCATCGCGGCGGAAAACTTCCCCTTCTGCACCATCGAGCCCAACTCCGGCCTGGTGCCCATGCCTGACCCGCGGCTGGATGCCCTGGCCGCCATCGTGCAGCCCCAGCGTGTCATCCCCACCACCATGGAATTCGTGGACATCGCCGGCCTGGTGGCTGGCGCCTCCAAGGGCGAGGGCCTGGGCAACCAGTTCCTGGCCAATATCCGTGAAACCGACGCCATCGCCCACGTGGTGCGCTGCTTCGAGGACACCAATGTGATCCACGTGGCGGATCGCATCGACCCGGCGGCGGACATCGAGGTCATCAACACCGAGCTGGCGCTGGCCGACCTGGAAACCGTGGAAAAGGGCATCAATCGCATCGCCCGCATTGCCAAGGGCGGTGACAAGGATGCAGTGCGCCAGGTGGCGCTGTTCGAGCGCGTGCGCGCCCACCTCGACCAGGCCCTGCCCGTGCGCATGCTCAATCTGGGCAAGGAAGAGCTGGCCGACCTGTACGGCCTGCACCTGCTGACCGTCAAGCCCACCATGTACATCGCCAACGTGGACGAGAGCGGTTTCGAGAACAACCCGCATCTGGACCGTGTGCGCGAGATCGCCGCCGCCGAGGGCGCCTCCGTGGTGCCCATCTGCAACAAGCTCGAATCCGAGATCGCCGAACTGGACGATGCCGAGAAGCTGGAGTTCCTGCAGGATCTGGGCATGGAAGAACCGGGCCTCGACCGCGTGATCCGCGCCGGCTACGCGCTGCTGGGCCTGCAGACCTATTTCACCGCCGGTGTTAAGGAAGTGCGCGCCTGGACCATCAAGCAGGGCGCCACTGCGCCCCAGGCGGCGGGCGTCATCCACACCGACTTCGAGAAGGGCTTCATCCGCGCCGAAGTCATCGCCTATGCCGACTTCATTCAGTACAAGGGCGAGCAGGGAGCGAAGGACGCCGGCAAGTGGCGTCTGGAAGGCAAGGAGTACATCGTGCACGACGGCGATGTGGTGCATTTCCGCTTCAATGTCTGACGCCGCGCAGGCTTGACAAGAAAAGCGCGAGTGGCCAGAATTCGCAGCCTCAAAACGGATCGGGGTGTCAGACCGGCCGCACAGACAAATGGCTATGTAGCTCAGCTGGTTAGAGCGCAGCATTCATAATGCTGATGTCCGTGGTTCAAATCCACGCATAGCTACCATACAAGACAAGGGCCTGCAGCGATGCAGGCCCTTTTTGTTTTGGCAGTCAGAAAATTGAAGTCCACATGAAGTCCTATTCGGACTCAGCTGACAGTTCGAACTTGCTCAAGTTCTCAGGGAGCAGACTGCTGTCGCGCAGCGGAAGAGGCCTGGCCATCGGTCTCAGTACTGGCCACCTCACTCGGCATGTCCTGTGGCATCCCGGACACGGCATCATGAATGAGCGCAATCACACACCATGCGACTATCAACAGCGTGAACACCCAGCGCGCGCGATCCTGTTCGCGGATTCGTTGTGCCCGTCTACTGTCTTCTTGCTCTTCGGGTTTCAATCCGATTTCTCCATTGTCATCGCCAGCTAAAGACGCTGCGAAATCCTTACCGCCCAGCGACAAAGCTGAAGTCCAGACTACGGGCATTGCGAGCGCCTCAGGCAGCCGAGCTTTCAATCCAACCGATGGTGCCTGATTACATCAATTCCTGAACAAGGACTGCAGGCACGCAGTCATGTGTGCTTGAAAGCCGGATGAGCGTTTGTGCACAGCACCATGCAGACAGGGCTGCAGCAATTCCTTGATAACCTTCAACCGCGCCTCAAGAGCCTCTGTGCCGCAAACGCCACTGACCCTCAATGCACCCACGGCTGCATCGAGACCGACGATAGAGCGCGTCGTAGGGGCCTTGAAAACGCTCTCTCCCTCCTCGCCCTTCCCATCGCTGATTAAACTGAGAAAGCGCCCGGTGTCGCTGAACAGCACGAGGTCAAATCTCTCGACAATCGCTTCCATCCGACGCAACACCAATCGCATGTCTGCCTCCAGTGCCGAGACGACCATCTCACTCGCGGTCTCAACCTGCGACCACAGCTCAGACATGTCGCAGTCGAACATTGGCCCCACGCGAATCAGGCCTTTCCGGACTTCAGCACCGGGCGCAGTCAACGACATCCGGTAGATCACTTCCTGCAAGAGGCTCACTGCGGCAACCAGCCCAACCAGCGAGTTCACGCTCGCTGCCCTGAAGTTCGCACTGCCGACCACGCCTACGGCATCACAGATCAGACTGGCCAGTTCACGATTTCCCGTTGCAATCTGATCCTGGAGGCCATCGGCAAGTGCTGTCAGTCTGACAAAACCAGGGAAAGACCTTGCAGACAGCGCGACGGAGACCGCGAATAAAGCCTCACAATGGGGGGTGTCATCAGGGCGCAGAGGCACGAAGCAGAGTTGACCTCGCTCCACCGTTACCTTGGCGACATTCCCTGAATCGAGTACGTACATGGCATCGCCATCCAGACAGAGAGTCAGGCTGACACCTATCAGCACGAAATCTGCTGGTGCCGCGACAAGGAACTGCGTGAGACTTTGCAAGTCGTCGGCAGAAACCTGTATGACCACCTCGCCGCTGTCGTTCAGACTGACGAAGTATCCGGCACCAATGAACTCACTGCAGCTGAGCGTCATCGATGACAACATGTCGATCGTCTCGAGAACCCTGTTGATAGGAACCGCGCAAGCTGCTCAGACATACTCGCGAAGGTCGAGGACGAAATCCCTGCAAGAACCGTCGAACCAGTCCATCAAGGGCGTCAGCCGCATGGGTCGAGCAAGCAAATATCCCTGGCAGACAATGTCACCCTGCTGCATAAGCCATTCGAGTGCCTCGCCTGTCTCGACACCTTCCACAACGACACGCATCTTCATGGACCTCGCCATGTCGACCATCGCAGTGAGAATCGCCCTCGAGGCAAAATCGCTGGTGAGGCTCTTGACGAACTGTCTGTCCACCTTCAGTTCGTCGAAACCGAGCATGCGCAATCTCGACAAACCAGAATGTCCGGTACCAAAATCATCGATGGACAGCCCGATTCCACGAATCATGAGTCGGGCGATGGAGTCCTGAAAATCATTCAGGCCCTCCAGCGAGCCGTATTCCGTGATCTCCAGTATCAGATTCTCCGGATCGACATTGCGTCGGGATAGCAGCGAGAACACCTTGTCTGGAAACATGACGTCTCGAAACGCATTCATGGGCACGTTGACAGACACTGTTCCGGAATAGCCTGACTCAATCTGCAGCGTCTGCAGGCCATGCAGTGCCAGCTCCAGGATATTCAGGCTGAACTCGACGCCCATCTCCACCGACTCCATGGCGTCGAGGAAGACGTTCGGGGTGAGCGTGCCATGCCGCGGGTGATCCCAACGGGAGAGCGCCTCCAAGCCACAGACTAGCCCGGTTGAAAGCTCGATCTGCGGCTGGAAGAACGCGACGAATTCCTTGTTCTCGATACCGCTGCGAACATCCGAGAGACTGATCACGTCATCAATGGTCTGCGTGACCTTGTCGAGGTTGTAGAGCAATGGAGAGATCACGTTGCGCGGTCTTTCAGCCTTCAGCAACTGACGAAACGCATCCACGTCGAGCGGTTTCTGGAAATGTCCAATCACCTCGAGCTCGTGCGCCTTCGCCGCCTCGACCGCCTTTTCTATGACCTTTTCCTTGCCGCCACTGACTATGACCAGGCCAGCGTGAGGACACACGGCGGCCATTCGCCGGATTTCCACAATTCCATCGCGATTGCCACGCAACTTCATGTCAAGAATGATGTAGTCAGCAGCCTGCATTACCTCTGTCGGAACATTGCGGCTGTCATCAGCGCAGACGACGTCAAACGCCCCACTCAGAACATGCTTGTATAGCAGCACGTACAGTGGATCGTCTTCGATAACAATTACTCTGCTTCTGTCCACTTCACGCCCCTCAGACGTCAATGCCGTCATCGACGGAAATGTCCCCCGTGATCAGAGCCCCTCTTGCCACTTTCAAAGATCTGCAGGAGACGTTGCCATTTACCTTCGACTGCGTTCCCAGAACCACTTCATCGCCCACGAGTTCGCCATCGAAGGACCCATCAATGGTCGCCGTGCGACAGCGCAACGTGCCCGACATGATGCCGGATTTGCCAAAATTGACTGAGGGCGCATTTATTTCCCCAACGATTTCTCCGTGGATGAAAATATGGCTGGAAGAATGCAAACTTCCTTCAAACAACACGCCTTCGGCGATCACAGAGGAGACGGAGGGGGTCGAGTTCACTGGTTTATCGTTTTCCATGGATGGGCTGCTTGCCTGTAGTTGGGGGGCTGAATCAAGCGATTGCGGCGCTTCACCGAAGACTTTTTTCTTAAAGGAACTGCTACCAAACATCGCGCAATCCAGCCAGTCTCAGGGGGTCTATGACGCTGCCCTGGTAATGAACCTCGTAGTGGAGATGGCTGCCTGTCGACATGCCGGTATTCCCCGTATTGCCTAGAACCGCGCCACGCTCCACCACATCGCCGGGCTTGACGTTAATTCTGGAAAGATGGGCATAGACACTGGTGATACCGTTGTCGTCCCTCAGTTTCACGACGTTGCCAAAATCACCCTCGTAGCCTGCGAACTCCACTGTGCCAGTGTGCGTGGCGGCGACTTCTGCTCGTGAAGTCGACGCCACAAAATCGATGCCCTTGTGTGCCTGCAAGTGTTTGGTGATCGGGTGACGGCGCATGCCGAAACGAGACGTGATCCTGCCTTTCAAGATGGGGGTGACTGTTGGCAGGTCATCGACAGACACCGCTTGGTCATTGAGTTTCGCCAGCAATTCCAGCACAGGGTCCTCGAAGAAGATCTGCAGCACGGCAATATCGGCTAGTCGTGCGCCCCCGATACCCCTTACAGCGGCAGTGCCCTCCCCATCGAAGAATTGTGCGGGATCAATCCCGGACTCTCGCAAGGCACCAAGCCTGGATTCCAGCTCCGCAGGGGCGAGCACTCGCATTTGCTCGGCCATGAACTCCAGAGCCTCGCGCTGTGCAACGATATTGCTGCCGATTTTGGCCACGGAAGAAGTGAAATCGCCGGCGTCAAAAGCTTCAACCGCGTGGCCACTGGACAGAGTGCCAAGCAGTGTCTCGACGGCGCTCTGCTGACTCAAAATGATTGCGGACTTTTCGTTCAGCACAGCGTCATGATGCAAGACACTCGCGTGAAATAGCACACTGCTCGCAATGAGCGTGAGGATGGCACAGAGTAGCGCGCCCTTCAGCAGGCGTGATGTCAACGTCTGGCGCGCAAAGTACGTGTCGATCTCCGTCCTCTCAAGAGTGAGATATTCGGCATGATCGCGCTTGGCGATAATCAGCGTTGTCTCGCCATCAGGATCGATTCTCTCGCGAATGGACTGCGCCCATTGCGGCATCTTGGTCGTCATTCCGACTGGCCCTCTTCTTCACCAGTAGCAGCCCTTGCATGCAAAGGCATCAACATCTTGAAGAGTTCCTTCGACTCATAGATGTGAGGAGTGGTATCAGGCTGCACGCAGGATAGCTTGCCCTTGACCACCGCTCCTTTCTCGATCTCGATGCGCTGATAAGAGATGGCACCCGCCACCACACCCGAGGCGCGAATGGACAGCTCACCCGAGATCACGACGTTGGAACTGACGCTGCCTTCCACCTCCATGCTGTTGGCGTATACAGAGCCCTCTATCCTGCCGGATTCCCATACGTGAACGGAATCCGCCTTGACCTCTCCCTTCAATATTCCGCGAATATCAACGCTGCCAGACGTCGTCACCTTACCTTCCAGAAGCACCCCTTCACCAACCATCAGTGAGTCTTTTCGAGTTGTTCTTGTATCCATCTAAGCTTCTTCCACGTTCTTAACAGTGTTTATCGAATCGAGGTCACTTTAATTGACGGGAGGAACCACGCCAGTAACGAAGCTCTCTTTGCTCACGAGGGGAGGTAATTATTCTTGGTGATGAATCTTCAGGAGGGCGCCAACCCGAACTTCAAGCGCCTTCGACCGCGAAGCCTTCTGTTGTGCCGACAACCGTAATGACATCGACGCCATCGTCACGACGCCATGACCTGAGTAGCGCAAAGACACTATTTGTCCTGGCCGCATCGAGCGGGCGCCCTTGCGGAAAAGATACGAGCGCACCCTCTGCCTCATGAAGGCTGGTGATGCGGTCAAAAGGCAGACCCGTTTGCATAAATTCGTCGCTCTGAACCACCAGCACCAGCGCTTCCGTTTCAGGAGAAAGTGCCAAGGCTCGGCAACGGGCATGAAGGCCCAGCAGCGGCATCATCTGCTGCTCACCAGAGGGCATCAACACCTGTTCGGCGCTGACAAGCAACGCGCTCAATCCACCATTGAGCAGCCGTTTCCAGGTCTCTTGTGCCGCTTTCAGCGCCTTGGCATTGCCGACATGGACGTGAACAGGAACACGCCCACCATTCTTGAGCAGCGCATCCAGGAACAGCGGGATCCGTGAACGCGAAATCTCACCGCCACCAAGCAGTGGCGCATAGTTGACCTCATTGATAATGGCGCCGTTGGCATGCCAGGCGTGCTTGATGTCCTGGCTGATGATGTCAACCCCTGCCACTTCCAAGCCAAAGAGTTGCGCGGCGCTAGTCGCCGCCCTCACATTGTCAGGGTGAATTGTCTGGGTGACCTCTTCATCAACGCCACCCCAGGCGGTAGTTTCGATGCGGCGCAGCGCCACAAACCTCCCTTGTTCGGGAACGGAATCAGGTCCCCAGGCTTGCCGACGCAGCATTTGCATGGCCATGTCGTCCAACGGTCGAATACCCGAACGCTTCCAAGGCGGCAGGCGCTGCTGGATCTCGCATTCGGCAGCCACCAGCTCTCGAATGGTGGAACGTCCATCGGCATAGACACCGATGGGTAGGCGCCTCACGGCATAAAGCAGTTTACCAGCGACGATGAACAACCTATGGCACACGCCCGGCACTTGCTGCTCGACGAGGACTTGCTTGCCTGGGGAGCGTTGTTGGGCTGTGTTGAATGCCGCCTCGAGACCGGCCGCACACACGTCAACGCTGACGCCTTCTCCGCGTTCCAGATCTGCTGGCTTGACCACCACGGGGTATCCCAGACGCTCGGCAGCCAGCCGCGCCTGTTCAACAGACGCCACGCGGAGGTGAACCGGCCCTGGCAGACCGGCCTGACGAAGCATCTGAGCTGTCAGCAGCTTGTTCTGCGTCCAGCGCACGCCCATCGCGCTGTCCCGGTCCGTCGTGCTGCGATCAATGCGCCGTGCGTTACACCCCCAGCCCAGCTGGAACGCCCCGCCAGGTAGAGGCAGATAGGGTACACCGATCCGGTGGGCCACCTTCAGCACTTCAAAGGCCGATTTGCCGTTCGGTCGAGCACTGGCGAACGCTTGTAACACATCCTTTTGAATGGCCCCAAAGAAGCTCGCTCGTTCAACCGCCGAATCAACGTCGGTGGAGGATGCAATCGCCACCAGTCTGAAGGATGCTTTCAGGATACCGTCCATCACCGCACGGGATACCAATGCAGCGTCAGGTAGACGACAAACCGCCTCCCATCCACCTTTGTCATTGCGCGTGGGTTGGCAGGACACGACCTCCAGAGTTTCGAAAACCGGAACCCGAAGGGCATTCAAAAGACCCATGGCCAGCGTCAAAACCAGATCGAGCCATTGCCGGCCCTCATCGACGCTCGTACTGGTCGCTTGCTCTGATCGCGCCGGCAATAGCTCTTCGTCCAGCACTGCAAGCCAAGCGCAAACGGCCCTTGCGTTAGCATGCTGGGGAAGCTTGAAGCCTAACGAAACGGTGGCGCGAAATGCGCCTTCTGCTGAGGCGGTTGAGAGCGGAGCAGGTTTTGGTGCTGGCTTCGAAACTCCACCCCACTTCTCAAGCAGAATCTGCTGCACTACTTCGCCCTGAATCTTGCCTTGCTCGTTACGCGGTATGCGATTTAAAAAAACAAGATCGTACAGATTGTGGTGTCCAATCTGATCGCGCACCTGCTGGATCAACACTTTTGCATCAAGCGCAGCACCAGGTTCACGCACCACCAGGGCAACCGGAACATCCTGCACCTCTGGATGGCGTAAGGGTTTGACAAGCACATCGGCCACACCTGAAATACTGCGCAAACTCGCTTCGACTTCCGCCGGGTACACATTGAGGCCACTGACAATCATCATGTCATCGGCTCGTCCCCGGTGCACCAGCTGTCCATCTGGGGTAACGTATCCAATGTCCCCCGGGTAGAACCAGCCGTCGCGAAACGCCTTGAATGTTGCCTCTTCGTCGTCTAGATAACCAGTGATCAGCGTGTTGGACGAGACTCTGATTAGACCAGGCACCCCGGGAGGAACGGGGCAATCGTTTTGATCTACCACCTCAAACTTGAAGCCAGGTGCAGGACGACCCACTGTATCGTGGACCCGGAAAACTTCTGAAGGACTTGTGATCGTAGCTGTACCGCTCTCGTTGGTACCCCATCGGACATAAACGTTGGAAGAAATGTGGTCTCTGAGTCTTTGCCTTAGAGACATCGTGACCGGTGCCGCACTGACAATGAGCGCCTTCAAACGCGAGAAATCTAGTTTCTCCGGCGCTGGCAGTTGCTTAAGCAGAGACTCAAAATGATAAGGAGTACCATCAAGAACCGTGATGAGACCGCCCTTTATTTCGGCCCTAAAGCCAACCGAGTTCTGCCGAATAAGAGAAATGGCTGCCGCACGAGAGAAAGCTTCAAAGGACCTTCGCTTTGCATGGGAGAAATGCATTGCGACCATGGTATGAACACAATCTTCACTACCGTAGGGGAGGCATGAATGGGAGGCACGAGTGCGTGCCAACTCCTGCTCATGGGTAACTGGAATGATCTTGGGCTGCCCCGTAGAGCCGGAAGCGCTAACGCATATCCATGGCTGAACGGCATTGACGACAGCCGGCAACAACAACGCATCACCAGCGTAATCGCGAATTGCCGACCAGCGTAAGTGCGTCACTCTTTCTATGGTCGTTTCATCGTCCGACAGTAGCCAAGAGCATCGAGTGTGCGCCAGCAAGCGCTGACACTGGGTGGTAGACATTGAGCGTGGAATGCTAACCACCGTGGCGCCACTATGGGCTACCGCAAGCGTCGCAAGCCAATGATCCAGCGGATCGTCCAACAACAGGGCAACCACGTCGCCTACGTTGACGCCAGCCTCCGCGAGGCCTGCTGCAGCTCCTGCGACCCGAGCCCCAAACTCCCCATAGCTGATATTGCCCGACGCATGACGTATGGCCAGCGCCCCGGGCCTGCGCTGTATCTGATCAAACAGGATAGAGGTGATATTCTTCAGTCTCGGCAACCCCGCATTTCATGCAGTTGGCAAGCCCCCGATATTCTAGACACTCGATAGCGTGACAACTGCGCAACTCTTTTACGCTGCTGCCACTAGCTAAATCCACTGCGGTCAGCGTCGCAGTGGTGGTCCTGTCTAACCAATGTGCAAGTGTTTGCTACGTTTTACGCACACGACCTTCACTGCGCAACCGCCGGATTTAGACCACCTCGCCTTGATCACGAGAGCTTCGCAGCTTTTCGCCCGCTCGCCCTGCTTGGCAGTGCCTCATACCCGATTCTTGTTCATCGGCTTGCAGCTTCGCTCCACGCTTCCTTTCCACAATCGGTCACCTTCATGCAGTTGCGCTTCACTTTGTTCGCTGTGATCAACTTACGGGAGGACTTTCACCTCCAAGAGTGCGCCCATGCTGGGCGCAGACAAAAGCCCCCGCCTTGTGAGCGGGGTTTAGGCAGGTTAGCCCACCGTTGGCTTGGTGGGCTTGGGCGTATTTGTTACTTGCCTGGTCTCATTACACAGGCTCGGGTCCTCCAACAACTGGGTTGACGCCTATAAATGTCCCGTTGGCGAGCAAAGCATCAGCGGACACACCCACCAACACGATATATCCCTCAAACGTATCCGCTAAGGTGGCACCTTCTTCACCATCAACATCTATTAGGATTACAGTGTCGTCTTCACCGAGAAGTCTATTGCCACCCACCCCACCATAGACTTGCAGAGCATCAAATACATCCTCTCCGGCAAAGATTGCATCATTACCTGCAAACACTGACAGGCCGTTTGGTACACCAAAACCGACCTCGCCTGCCAAACCACCCTCATCGACCCCAGCTTGCAAGATGTTGAAGTCAAAGTTGGTGAAATCCAGCGTATCTTCACCAACCTCAAAGCCATATATGATGTCTACTTTGTCAAAACCGCCATTACCATCGATATTGGTGGTTTCTGTGAGTGCTTCAGCGCGAGCTTCAGCTAGGAGGTTGTCTAGTGCAGTTTGTGCATCAGTCAGATCAGCCTCCGCAGCAGCCAGCACACCCTGCGCAGTAAGCACGTCAGCCTCCTCAGCAGCCAGCACACCCTGCGCAGTAAGCACGTCAGCCTCCTCAGCAGCCAGCACACCCTGCGCAGTAAGCACGTCAGCCT
>Ga0255182_1000055_pt1 | contig 125397 bp, 131 predicted proteins | sample Atl_UVDOM_RepA_8_FD_188420 | JGI IMG/M metagenome (GOLD analysis project Ga0255182, IMG submission 188420) | Freshwater microbial communities from Altamaha River, Georgia, United States - Atl_UVDOM_RepA_8d | ecosystem: Environmental > Aquatic > Freshwater > River | place: USA: Georgia...
AAAAAAGAGTAAGAAAAAACAAGAAGAGGAAGAAGAAGAAAAAGAAAAGGTACCAAAAACAAAGAGTAAGAAAAAACAAGAAGACGTAGAAGAAGAAAAAGAAAAGGTACCAAAAACAAAGAGTCAAAGTATAGAACAAACACAATTGGATGACTCTTCTCAAAATGAAAAAACAAAAAGTGAAGAACGAAAAATTGAATTACTTGAACCTGTATCTTTAGATAAATCTTTAAAAATCAAAGAAAATTTAAGTTATGATTTGTCTCAAACAACAGACTTTAGTAATAATAAACATATGAAAAAAACACCAAAAACAAAAATTGTTAACTTGTTTGATGACGATGAATGAATAAACTTATAAAATAAAAATAAAAAAAGGGAAGTAGTAAAGATGTTTAAACAAACATCTTTACTACTTCCCTTTTTTTATTTTATATATAATTGTAATTATGTAATGAAAAATATAGCAAATTTATAATAGAAAATTTTATAATTTTTTTAAATAATTGAAAAACCTTTTTGTAAAAAACCCGGTTGTTATAGATATTAGAAAAATTAGAATTTTTATTGGAAACAACTATAGATATTATTAATAATATAGAAAATTATATTGACTTTTGTAAAGTTTAAAGTATACAAATAAAAAGATGATATTTATCATAATTATAGACATAGACATCAAAATATGAAAAATAAAAATGAAAATAATTTAATATTTCTAACTTATATTCAAAAAATGGAATTAGATTTATATATTTTCAAAGGGTTCTGGAATATTTCCGATACTTATGTGATGGAAAACTATCTATTTATATTTGGAGATAATGATATAAGAAAAGGTAGAGGAGGACAGGCTGTTATAAGAAATCAACCAAATGCGTTTGGTATAACAACTAAAAAATTACCTAATAATATCACTTCATCTTTTTTCACAGATAATGAATATGGTTTAAATTGTAAAAAAATTGACAACGATATAATAAAAATATCAAATGCATTAGAAACTGGAAAATATAAAGGTATTGTAATCAGTGAAAATCAACTTGGAACAGGTTTAGCAAAACTTCATTTAACTGCGCCAAAAACATTTAATTATCTTCAAATACAAGTTAAAAAATTAATTGAAAAATATACCAAATTTACAATAGAAAATTAAACAATATCTTCAACTATATTTTTACATTGTATAAGATTACCTTCTAACCAACATTGATTATATCTATCTGGAAAAGCACTTTGATATATTCTATTTTCAAGTTTAAAATTTAAATCTTTTTCAGATACGATAACATCAAAAGCATCTTTATAAAAGAATGTTTTAATCTCTTTTATGTTGTTATGTAAATTATAAAATTTCATAGCTTTTTCAATATTATGTTCTCTTACCATTTCAACTGCATGTATATTATCAGTATAAATCAACAAAATTATATATTCAGATATTTTTATAGTTAAACCAAAATTTTTGTTGTATATAACATTGTATTGTGAAAATATGTTGTTTAAAATTGAAGCTTCCTTGTTTAATATGGCATAAACTCTCAAACTTTGTATAGATTTTGTATATGGTATTTTAGGAAGTATTCTCTTTTCAAACTGGATTGAATATAATTGATTCATCGTAGTACAACATATAATTTTGTAAAATGTAAATCTCTTTATTTCGTCATCAAACCCTTTTATATCTACCATTATAGGTAATGTTTCAGATTGTCTGTTATATATCTTAATTAAGGTTCCTCTAAATATATAAGGTTTTAATATTTTATAAAGTGTTTTAACAAGATGTAAAAATCCTTTTTTTAAATATATATATTTTCCTTCATTCTCAACTGATTTTAACCAGTCATTATATATCATATCTTTGTTTTCGTAAAAAGTTGGTATATCATTATTTGTTAATATATCTTCAACTTTACCATACTTCTTTTTTAACTTTGTCGTGTCAATATTTTTTGAATAAGAAAAAAACTTAGACTTTGTATACTCTAACTTAATATTTAACTCTTTACATAAAGTTATAATAGTATGTTGATTTTCATTAATCACACTAGGACCAGATTCGATCGCAAAATTATCATATTTTATAGTGTCTATTTTACCGCCGATTTTATCATTCTTTTCTAATATAACAAATTTATAATTTCGTTTTAATAGTTCGTATCCAGTAAACAATCCAGATATTCCAGCACCTATTATTAATATCATTTATAATAACTTTAAAAGATTTAAATTGAAAAATAACTAATATAGTTTGTCGAATTATATTTAAAATTCAATATATAAGTTATATATCTGATATACAGCTTTTTTTATATTTACTATTAAAAATGAAATTATATTTTAATTTTATATTGAATTTAAAAATGGAAAAAATTCAATATATCAAAAGCAAACCAAATACACTTAAACTTCTTTTAGAAAAGTATCCTCATAAGGATTGGAATTGGTATGCTATATCACGTAACCCTAATATAACTATGGATATGATTGAAAAGTATCCTGATAAACCTTGGGACTGGTATGGTTTATCATATAACCCTAATTTAACTATGGATATGATTGAAAAGTATCCTGATAAGGGTTGGAATTGGTTTGGTATTTCATCTAACCCTAATATAACTATGGATATGATTGAAAAGTATCCTGATAAACCTTGGGACTGGTATGGTTTATCATATAACCCTAATTTAACTATGGATATGATTGAAAAGTATATCGACAAACCTTGGAATTGGTATGGTATTTCATGTAATCCTAATATAACTATGGATATGATTGAAAAGTATATCGACAAGCCTTGGAATTGGTATGGTATTTCATGTAATCCTAATATAACTATGGATATGATTGAAAAGTATATCGACAAACCTTGGAATTGGAGTGATATATCATCTAACGCTAATTTAACCATAGATATGATTGAAAAGTATCCTTACGAGGGTTGGAATTGGTATGTTATATCACGTAACCCTAATATAACTATGGATATGATTGAAAAATACGTTAATTTATATTGGGACTGGAATGGTGTATCATCTAACGCTAATTTAACTATGGATATGATTGAAAAGTATCCTGATAAGGGTTGGAATTGGTTTGGTATATCATCTAACCCTAATTTAAGTATGGATATGATTGAAAAGTATCCTGATAAACCTTGGGACTGGTATGGTTTATCATATAACCCTAATATAACTATTGATATTATTGAAAAGTATTCTGATAAGGCTTGGAAATGGCTTGCTATATCATATAACCCTAATTTAACTATGGATATTATAGAAAAGTATCATGATAAACCTTGGGATTGGCATTCTATATCATCTAATAATTTTTTATTTAATGATAGAGTATATATAACACAATTAAAGAAAGATATAAAAAATGAAATTAAAGATATATTTTATAACGATATTTGTGGGGAAATTTTAAAATATGTGTAAGTTATGATTAGTAAATAAAAATTGAAATTATATTTTAACTTATATATTGAATTTAAAATGGAAAGAAAACGTGAAATGGAAAAAATTCAATATATTAAAAGCAAACCAAATACACTTGAACTTCTTTTAGAAAAGTATCCTGATAAGGGTTGGAATTGGTATGTTTTATCATCTAACCCTAATATATATTGGGAATTTATAAAAAACAATAAAGAAAAAAACTGGGACTTCTCTGAAGTATCGAGAAATATAAATATAAATTGGGATATTGTAAAAAATAATATGAATTTTTCGTGGGATTTTGAGCAATTATGTAATCATATAAATTTTAATATGGAAATAATATTATCTAATCAGAATTTATTTAATGATTGGAATTGTATATCTTATAATGATAATTTAACAATTGATATAATTTTACAAAATTTAGATAAAGATTTAAACTGGTTTGGTATATCACGTAACTCTAACATAACTATGGATATTGTAGAACAATATAAAGAACTTCCTTGGGATAGACAAGGACTTTCTTTTAATGATAATGTTATTAATCATAATATGAAAAAATCCCCAGAAACAATTAAATTATATGATATATATACACTGTCTAAACATGAAAATTTCAATATAACAAGATTTTTATCAACCATAAAAAAAGATCATAGACTAAAATATTATATGAAAGGATTATCTTCTAACCCAAATGTATCCTCTAAAGATATAGAAAATAATATCGATTTAGATTGGGATTGGAAACTTGTTTCTAAAAATATTAGTTTATCTCCAGAATTTATACATAAATATATATATAAATTAAATTGGGAATTATTATCTATGAATCCAAAAATAGATATTAATTTTATAGAATCAACTTTAAATGATCTTCCTTGGGATTTTAAAAAATTATCCATTAATCCAAATTTGGATTTAAAATTTATAGAAAAATATATCGATTATTTAGATTTTGATTATCTTTCTGAAAATATTTTTTTATATAATCATTTTGTCTATGAAAAAAATCTACAACAAGATATTCTAGAAAGAAAAACTAATGTAAAAAATGAAATTAAAGATATATTTTATAACGATATTTGCGGGGAAATTTTAAAATTTGTAAGTTATGACTAAAAAAATTATAAAAGGGCAGTAGTAAAGATGTATACGTATACATCTTTACTACTGCCCTTTATTTACTATTAAAAAATTGAAATTATGTTTTAACTTTTATATTGAATTTAAAAAATGGAAAAAATTCAATATATTAAAAGCAAACCAAATACACTTAAACTTCTTTTAGAAAAGTATCCTGATAAGGGTTGGAATTGGAATTCTATATCATCTAACCCTAATATAACTATGGATATTATAGAAAAGTATCCTGATAAGGGTTGGAATTGGAATTTTATATCATATAACCCTACTTTAACTATGGATATTATAGAAAAGTATTCTGATAAACCTTGGAATTGGAATTTTATATCATATAACCCTACTTTAACTATGGATATTATAGAAAAGTATTCTGATAAACCTTGGAATTGGAATTCTATATCATCTAACCCTAATATAACTATGGATATTATTGAAAAGTATATCGACAAACCTTGGAATTGGAATGGTGTATCATATAACCCTAACATAACTATGGATATGATTGAAAAGTATCCTGATAAGGGTTGGAATTGGAATCGTATATCATATAACCCTAACATAACTATGGATATGATTGAAAAGTATCCTGATAAACCTTGGAATTGGTATGGTGTATCATCTAACCCTAATATAACTATTGATATTATAGAAAAGTATATCGATAAACCTTGGAATTGGTATGGTGTATCATCTAACCCTAATATAACTATGGATATTATAGAAAAGTATATCGATAAACCTTGGAATTGGGATGGTGTATCATCTAACCCTAATATAACTATGGATATTATAGAAAAGTATATCGACAAACCTTGGAATTGGAATGGTATATCATATAACCCTAACATAACTATGAATATTATTGAAAAGTATATCGATAAACCTTGGAATTGGGATGGTGTATCATATAACCCTAACATAACTATGGATATTATAGAAAAGTATATCGATAAACCTTGGAATTGGGATATTCTATCATCTAATAATTTTTTATTTAATGATAGAGTATATCTAAGACAATTAAAGAAAGATACTGAATTTAGAAAAACTAATGTAAAAAATGAAATTAAAGATATATTTTATAACGATATTTGCGGGGAAATTTTAAAATTTGTAAGTTATGACTAAAAAATAAATTATAAAAGGGCAGTACTAAAGATGTATACGTATACATCTTTAGTACTGCCCTTTATTTACTATTAAAAAATTGAAATTATATTTTAACTTTTATATTGAATTTAAAAAATGAATAAAGAATATATTAATTTTAAACCTAATCAACTTGAGAGAATATTTAAAAAATATAATCGACAACTATGTTGGGATTGGTATGCTTTATCTGGAAATCCAAATATTACTACAACTCTTATAGAAGATTATTATAATTGTAAATGGCAATGGAATTACGGAGGAGTTTCTGATAATATAAACATTGATATTGATTTTGTTTTAGATAACAATGATAAAATGTGGAACTCTTTTTCTTTGTCTAGAAATCCTGCTATGGGTAAATATATAGGACAACCAGATACAATTGATTGGGTATGGGCTTATGCTTGTCTTAATAATCAAATTTCAGAAGGAATATTAGAACAAAATATAGATAAATTAAATTTTGAACGTCTTTCTAATAACGATTCCTTATCTTGGAAATTTATAGAAGATAATATGGACAAACCTTGGAATTGGGATATAATTTCAACATTGCCTTGTATAAATATTGAAATTGTAAAAAGTCATTTAGAAATAAATTGGAATTGGTATAGTTTATCTGAAAACTCAAGTATAAAAATAGATGACATAAAAAATAATCCAAAATTACCTTGGAATAAAAATAAAATATGTAGTAATCCAAATTTAACAATACACGATGTTATGTATGATAGACATCTTTTTAATAACTGGACTGAAATAACCCTAAACGAAAATATAAAACAAACTGATATAGAAAAGTATCCAAATTTACCCTGGGATATAAATGCTATTTTAAATTTAAAATCAGGTTTAGATATTAATTTTATATTAAATTATTATGAAGAAAATTACGAATGGAATTGGAATAATATTTCAAAATCCTATTCAATACCAATTCAAGATGTTATTAATAACCCATCTTTACCATGGTCTATGTATTCGCTATCAGAAAATCCAAGTTTAACATTAGAAACTTTTGAAAGATTTTTTTATCGTTTTAAAAATTGTAATAATATTTCATCAAACTTATTTTTATATGACAAAGATTATTGTAATAAAATGATGAAAAATGACATTGAAAGAAGAAAAAGGGATGTGAAAAATGAAATTAAAGATATATTTTATAACGATATTTGCGGGGAAATTTTAAAATTTGTAAGTTATGACTAAAAAATAAATTATAAAAGGGTAGTAGTAAAGATGATACATATACATCTTTACTACTACCCTTTTTTATTTACTATATTTTATTGAATTTTAAAGGAAAAAATATCAACATAAACCTAATAATTATCAATATTAAGAATATACAAAAATACCGTGATAAGAATTGGGATGAAAATGGAATCATTCTATGTGTTTTATTTTGATTGATCCAACAAAACGTTTCCATTCTGTTATAGGTCGTGGTTTTTCGTCATCTCGTGCAGTAAAAAACTTACAGTACTTTTCAGATATCATTCTGCATTCTGCTTTTTCATATATTCTTTTTTATGATATATTTGTACCGACTCGTTATTAAATTCTTCAAGATGTATTGCAAATTCTTTTTTTCTAGTTAAAATAAAAAATTGAAAAATATAGAAAACTATTTAGGAAATACAAAAAATGGGTTGTATTTCTTCTCATATTGAAAAATATAAACTTTCTAAAAAAACTTTAGAAAGTGTAAATGAATTAACTTTTGAAGGTCAACAATTTTATTGTAAAGTTCTTGAGGTATACGATGGTGACACTATAACACTCTGTTTTAAATTTGGAAATACTTATTTCAAAAAAAGATGTCGTCTTTATGGCATAAATGCACCTGAAATTAGAACAAAAAATTTAAAAGAAAAAGAAGATGGGTATAAATCTAGAGATTTCTTAAAAGAATTATTACTTAATAACATAATATATTTTCATTGTAACGGTTGGGATAAATATGGTAGATTATTAGGAATTATATTTTTAAAAGGTCAAAATGTAAATGATATAATGGTAAAAAAAGGTTTTGCGGTTAAATATATGATTTGAATTATGTCAAAAAAATATGTTGATTAGTTAAAGGGTTTGTTCCTTTAACTAATCAACATATTTTTTTTTAAGTTAAAAATACAGTGTTAAATTTTTCCATCACTTTTTCAGGTGAATAATCTTTATAAAAATTTAAATCTTTACCTATAAAATCTTTTTTATCAAAACTTGATAATATATTATAAAATTCTTCTTCGTTTTTGTAATAAAGGGCGCAATCTTTTAATATATCAAAATGAGCGGTATTCCATATATCTTTATTGTTGTATGCTATAATAGGTTTATGAAAAACACTAAATTCTCCTATAGCCAAACCAAAAGTATGTCCTAAATTACCACATTCTATATACGCGTCACAAGTATTTATAAATTTATTTTTATCATCTTCTGAAATTATATTTTTATAATATTTAATTTGTGAATGTTCTTTTAACTTCACGGTATTATTTAATAAAAAATATATATCTTTTCTTTGTTTTACTATTTTTTCAATAACTTCCCAACACCACAATAAATTAAAAGTATCAATACCTCCGTATCTACCAAATACAATCGTATTTTCTGGAATTCCTAAAATAGATTTTAAATTTAAATCATGTATCTTTTTTAAAGAAATCATATGAGGAACATAATGCGTTTGATTAAATTTTTTAGTTAATGTCTCTGAAACACCAGCGTATACATCTCCATGTTGCTGGCTCATATCAAAAACACAATGTATTACAGTTTTTATATTTGTAGAATACACGTTATCATTATATCCGTATTTTATGCAATATAAAATATCACAACCTAACCTTTGTAAAATTTCGTCAAGATTTTTATATGATATTACTAAAAATCTTGACATTCTTTTTAAAGCAATTGGTTCGCAATTCATTATTTCAGTTTCTGGAAATAAAATAATACTTTTGTTTTTTAGTATTTCTTCGTTATATTTTGCATAATCATATATCGCTACTGAATAACCTCTTATTGTTATTTTGTCTATATGAAAAGCTATTTTCATTTTTATATAAATATTTATATATTTATATAAATTAATTTAATGTAGAAATAAAATTTTCAAAATCTTTTTTATTTTTAAAATGTACTACATTATGCCCATTTTTTTCTAAAAGATTAAATAATATACCAGATGATTTATCTCTTGAAAGAATTATATAATTTTTAATATGTGGTTTACTATAAAAAAGACGTCCCGCTTCGTAAGACATTAGATGATCGGCTGCTTCATTTGAGCTTGAATTTATCTTGTGTGTTATACATTTTTTATATTCAAAAGTATCAATACTTGAATATTCAGATAAAAATATATGATATTCTATTGGTTTAGAATAATCTACTTTTGGTTGTATATTTTCTATATCTATAAGAGCAACCCATGTTGGGTTATTATTTTCATAAATATTTTCATAAACTTGTTCCGTTGGTTGTAAATAATGGTAAGCGTTCATTGCTACAAATTGTTCCGCTTTTACTTTTGCGGGAAAAGAATAATCACAACTAAAATTTAAATTAGTTACAAAAACAGTACTTTTCCATAAAGGAGAATGCGATTCCCCTGTAGAAGAAGATGAATATATAGGTAATGTAAAACCATTTTTTGAACAATATTCCTGTAATTTATTTTTATAAGACATTCTTTATATTATATATGTTTGATTTTTAAATTTAAAAAAAGGGAGAGTGATGTTAAGTATGTTATTACTTAACATCACTCTCCCTTTTTTTAAATTAACATATAGATAATATATATGCTATTAATTCCTTGATATTATTACCAATTAAAAATGGTTTTTTATATAGATTTTTAATCCTCTCTAAATATAAATTTTTTATATTGTCAATCCTGTAGTATTTCATATTGAGATAAATAAACATATAATGTTTATCCATTGTAGATACACAAAATATGTTTTTATATTTACAATATGTTGGTTTTCTTATAATAAATTTATATTTATATTTATGTTTAGACATAAAATTTTCACAATCGTTTTTATTATGTATATTATGTTTAAAAAAATCTTTTATACATAAAGGATTTGATATATTGTAAGGATATTTTATAAATGGTATGTTTAAGACTGACATCTTTATAAAATATCGTTATAAAGATGTTTTGAAAAAACAATTTTATTCAATTATATTAATTTTATCATAAAACTTTACAAAATCATATTTTGACAAATATGTGTTGAATATATTTTTATGTATATTTACTTTCTTAAACTTTTCCAAACACTTTGTTATTAATTTTTGGTTTTTATTACCTATAAGAAGATTATCAAAAGCGGTTAAACCATACGTGTCTAATATATTTGGATCACAATCTAAATTTATACATTCTTTAATACCGGTGTAATTTCTCTCACGACACATCTTAATAATAGGTGTACACATATAATTATACTCAAATTTGCTTAAATTTTTCACACGAATCATATTATTAATAGTATTTCGGTCATATTTACTATATATTTGAGTGTCAATTTTAAAACCATTTATAAATTTAAATGCGATCGGTATGGGTTTAAATATACCTTTATTTCTAAGATTATAAAGAGCATTTTTAGCAGCATATTGCTGAGCTGTTGATTTTAAACTAGATTTTCCTTCTCCGATTAATTCTTTATCATATGTTCCTGAAATTTTTGAAGTGTTAATTTTACCTTCTTGTGTAGTTTCATATTTTGCACCTTTTAAACGATACACTCGAGATATATTAATTAATTTATCCTTAGTTTCTTCGTAAATAAAGGGACCCAATTCATGTAATTTATAATCAAATAATTCTTTCAATCTTGTTTTTGCGTCGTATAAATCTTGATATCTTAAAGATATATCTATTTTATCGAATATACTTTCTAAAATATTATAAACACAAGCATATCCAACACCTATACCTAAATCGTTATCTAAAATATATTCTGTTGCTCCTATAAAAGCTTCAAACACATCTTCTAAAAGAGATTTTTTATTTCTTTGTCTCAAATCATTTGGCGCTGATATAAAATCCCAAAAATTTAATTTTTCTGCAATGTTAGAAAAACATTGTTTAGAACCATAATTAATTCTTACCCTTGCTGCTATTTTAATACCTTCCGATGATTTTAGTTGTGGAAAACGGTTGTAAATGTACCATACTATAAATTTATTACAAGACAAATCTCCTAGTTGTTCATAAATTTGATAATTACTATTAACATCCAACATATCTGAAGTAAATGCTGCTGAATAAATTTGTAAACTTTCGTTGCTAGTTAAAATATCAATATATTTATCACTTACATTTGAACACTTTAAAAGTCCTCTAATTAGATTTTTAAAGGCAATACCTCTATCCGCTATAAAAACTCCTGGGATAAATTGTAATTTTGTTTCTGTTTCTTCTACTAACATCTTTTTAAAAATGATTAAATAAATCTTTAATTTAATCATTTTTAATTTTATGGTTTATATATTTCTCAAAATACAAACCCACAACCAAACCCACAACCAAACCCACAACCAAACCCACAACCAAACCCACAACCAAACATTAAATCAAGACCTGTAATCACAGCAGATTGCGGATATCAAGGTGCAACTGACAAAGCAGGAAAATATACTTATAGAGGCTGGTATGATATTCAAGGTCAAGGTGTGAAAAACGATTTTTGCAGACCAGTTGGTGATTACAATAATGCTTTCATGGCTTGTAAATTGGCCGGTTCTGACAATGAATACACAGTCAATTATGGAGGAACAGAATTTAATTCTGGGTTTTTTTCAACCATTCCAAAATTTAATCTTGTAGATTTAACTAACTTACCGAATAATAATAATGGGGTAAATTGTGATACTATAAATCCTTACACTTCACCTGTTATTTAAAAAAATGTTATTAAATTATTTATAAAAAACTATTAATAACTTAACCTTAATATTTAAAATATAAATAGAATAAAACATTTTTTTATAAAGATGGTTTTAATGTTATCGTACCTAGAAATGAACTTTGATATATTGTATTTTAAACTTGAAAATACAATATATCAAAGTTCATTTCTAGGTACATATAATCAATGTTGGTTAGAATGTAATCATACAATATAAAAATATAGTTTAAATTATAATATATTTTTTATATATTATAATGTATGTTTAAAAAAATTAAATCTATATTCTCTCTTCAATTTGTCTTTTAATTCTTGGATTTATACTTTTTAATCTTTCTATAAAATCACTGTTTATTTCACTATTTTCTAAAATATCTTTTAAAACTTGACCTATTTCAACCCCTTTATATTCTACATCTTCCTCTGGAAGGTTATATTTACTTTCATCTTCTGTATTACAATATTCAAATAAAGTTTCTCTTGAATGATCTTGAATTTTTTGGAGTAATATTGTTTTTACATCTTTCGAACGATATGTTATTTTTAATTCATCACAACGTTGTTTTAATTGTGGAATAGTTAGGGAAGAATTGTTAATAATATTATTGTCTTTCTTTTTATAATTTAAAGATTTTGTCGAAGACGTTGAACTTGTTCTAGAAGATTCAGAAAATGTTATATATTCTTTCCCTTCATATTTTTTATGTTTTGAACAATATATTCCATCTTTTGGTTTAACAGTGCAATTTTTACCTTGATTTTCTCCTTTTGTAAATTTATAATGACAAGTTTGTTCGGAAGATTCAGAACTTGTTGAAGATTTAGATTTAATTTTATTCCTATTATTTATTCGTTCCTCTATCGCCTTTTTAATATTCTCATTTATATCCTTTAATTGTTTTAACCAACCATCACGATACTGTTTATGATCTTTACCAATTAATAAATTAATCAAAAAACTTCCTATCTTATCACCTTTATATATTTCTTTTTTTGTAGGTAATACACCCTTCTCTTTACAGTATTCAAGTAATATTTGAAATCGTTGTTCAGGAGTAATTTTTTCTTTACCCTTATTTTCCTGTTTAATATTTAATCGTTTCTCTATTTCTTTTTTAATATCCTCGTTTATATCCTTTAATTGTTTTAACCAACCATCACGATACTGTTTATGATCTTTACCAATTAATAAATTACTCAAAAAACTTCCTATCTTATCACCTTTATATGTTCCACTTAATTTAGGTAATACACCATTCTCTCTACAGTATTCAAGTAAAAATTTAAATCGTTGTTCAGGAGTAATTTTTTCTTTACCCTTATTTTCTTTACCCTTATTTTCTTGTCTTAATTTTAATCGGTCTTCTATCGCCCTTTTAATATTCTCATTTATATCCTTTAATTGTTTTAACCAACCATCACGATACTGTTTATGATCTTTACCAATTAATAAATTAATCAAAAAACTTCCTATCTTATCACCTTTATATATTTCTTTTTTTGTAGGTAATACACCCTTCTCTTTACAGTATTCAAGTAATATTTGAAATCGTTGTTCAGGAGTAATTTTTTCTTTACCCTTATTTTCCTGTTTAATATTTAATCGTTTCTCTATTTCTTTTTTAATATCCTCGTTTATATCCTTTAATTGTTTTAACCAACCATCACGATATTGTAAATAAGCAATTCCACATAATAATGCATGTAAAAAACTGTTTATTTTAATACCTTTATATATTTCTTTTTTTTTAGGTAATACACCCTTCTCTTTACAGTATTCAAGTAAAAAGGTAAATCTATAAGATGGACTAAATTCACTATGTTTGCAAAATCTATTATACAAATCTATTTCAAATTCTTTATCAAATATTTCTTGCTGTTTTTCTATCTGTAATCCAGCACTTTTAATAATTCTATCTATAACAATTTTTCCAGGGATGGAAGTTTTATGAATAACAGTTTCTTTCAAAGTGCTATCAATACTTCCTAACGATGCTATAATTTTTCTTACATTCATAAAACTTCCATCCTGAGTAAATTCGTCAGTTCTATCTATTAAACAAGGTATAAGCAACCAACCATGTTCTTTAGAAGGATGTTTTCTTAAGCATCTACAAACTGTTTGAACAATATCTATAATACTTTTTTTATCTCCATTTAACATTACACTTTGTAATCGAGGCATATCACTTCCAAGACTAAACACTCTTACATTAAAAATAATAATAGGTTTACCGGTATTTAATTTATTTATAACTTTTACTTTATCTTCATTTGTTGAACCATTTTTCATAAATACTAATTCATGTTCTATACCATATTCTTGTCTTAATTCTTCTACCCTATCATAAAGATCTTTACTCAAAGAATGACGATTGGAACAAACTAATACTGAATTTATACTATATTTTTTAATTGATTGACATAAAAATCTTGCAGATAACATTGTAGTTGTATTTTCGTTAATTTCAGCATGACCTATACATATTTTATAATCACTAATTATATCGTCCTTAATTGCATCATTAAATTGATAAGTAAAACGTTTTCCATAAACAGCTTCATCGTCCATATCTACCATATCATCAGCACCTCTACAAATCTTCGGAGTGGCAGTTATAAAATGTTTACGAGAGGTAGGAAAATCATCTATCAAAGGTAGATAAAAATTACTATTACGATTTAATGTACAAGTTACGTGTGCTTCGTCAAAGATTGTTTCATCTAATTCCATATTTACAGAATTTAAACTATCAACCACGATATCTAAAGATTGATAAGTTGATATAATTGTAAAATTATCTCGATATCTTTTTATCAACTTTGATATTTGTTTTTTACTTGTTGTTAATACATAAGGTATATTAACCTGTTTTTCTTCATCGTATATACGATTATTTTCATCTACTGAAATATCACTTCCTACAAGAATATAATTTCTTGAAGGTTCAAAAATACATAGATTTTCAAACCATTGATTTAAAAGATGTAATGTAGGACATACGATTAAAGTTTTTTTATAAACTAGTTTCTTATCTTTTTGTATGTTTATAATTCGATGTCCGTGATATGTTTTTCCAGAACCACAAGGTGCTACTGTTGTAAAATTAGTCTCTCCTCTCTCTATACTTTCTATATAAGCAATTCTTGCGTTTTTTTGCCATTCTCTTGGTTGAAATTTTTTAATATAATTTACAGTTGAATTTTCCTGATAATTTTTCAAATCTTCCCAATCTTTACAACATATATCAAAATTTAATATACTTCTTATCTTTTCTCTTTCACTCTCAGTTATATTTTTTGGAAAATCATAGGTATTTGAGAATAGATATAAAAACTGTAATTTTTCAAATTTTGTTATTGCTTCTAAACACATTCCACTGATTGATTCTCTTGTCAATGCTGTATTTTTATCTGTTCTAAATTTACATTGAACAAAACTTATCTTATTGTTATTATGTAATATGGCACAATCTGTACCTAAATCTTTCATTTCTAATCCTATTTCAGAAAAATCATCTCCTAAAACTCTACTATAAAATTTTTTAACATCATATACCTTTTTATAAGTTTCAAACCAAATTTTACAAAAAACTTCTTGAATATTACCTTTATCCCTATTTTGATATTTTGAAACTTCTTTACAAAATTCAGTATAATTTTTCACATTCTTAATTATATCAGTTGTTGCTTCTAGCAAAAATTCCTTTGAAATGGGTTGTTGTAATATTTGTAATCTACAATTTTTACAAAAAGGTTTTTTCAATATATTTTTTACAGATATTAAATATTTTTCGTTACATGATTTACATTTAATATCAATATCTATTTCTGAAAAAATCGTAGTGTTTTCAGAAATATTACTTGAAAACTCTAAAATTTCAGGATATTTTTCGGTTAAAATATTAGTATTCATATTTTAACCTAATTTATAATTTATTTTAAAAATCATTTTTATATACATTATACTTTATCTCATTGGACATGCTCCTCCTACGCATTCTCCTTGATTAATCATTTCGTCACTTTCTTCTGTAAAACATATTCCTGAAAGGTCAGTTATTTCTTTACAATGTGAATTCAACTCTAAAAATTCTTCCCTTGTAATTTGTTCTAGAGGTGCTTGTTGAAAACCGTGGTCACTATGTAATAAGAAACTTACACTTTTTACACTATTGTTATAATTATTTTTTAACCATTCTTTAATTTCTGGCAATTCATTCTTTCTATAGTATACAGTTACAGATACTGAATTATCAGACCATTCTGTCTGTAATTTTTTAACCCATTCAAGTTGTTGAATAGCACTACAGTTTTCAGCTAATACAGTATTTTCTGGAAGACTATATGGGAATGTAATAATTTGAGTAGTATGATCCAATGTTCCATCAAAGTTCTTTACAAATTCTACTGGGTATCCATGATCTTTTGCAACTTTTATAAGAGGAGATTCAGAAGCAATACGAATTCTTCTTTTATAATATCTAGCAAAACCAGGATGAACTCCGGATGTACAACCACCGAGAAGACTTAAAGTGTTATGTGAAACAGTTCCTCCTAAACGATAATGATGAGCATTTTCAACTTCGATATCATATGTATCACAAGAAGAATCTTCTAAACTAACAATAGGGTCTAACCAATAGTTTTTATACATACGAGAATTATCTTTTTTATATAAGACTTCAATTATGAAAATATTATTACTCATAATAATTTTTGTTAATAAACCTATACTTCTAGACAGAACAAGAAATTCCTTAGCGAATGTCTTACTTGTTGTAAAGCATACAGATTGTTCAGTTAATCGAGTTAAACAATTATTAATAAATAAATTTACATAATCATTCGATGATGTTCTTATAATTTTTGGTATGTGATTTTTATCTAAAATACCTTGAAAACGCATCCACGATATAATATTTGGATTTTTAATAACCATAAAATTATCTGTAATTGAACATGGTTTTACATTAAATACTTCCTCAAAGACACTACTGATATAATATTTATAAAAATTATTCTGAAATGTAAACTCAAGACCATCTAAAGTTTCTCTTCCGTAAATATAATACAAAGCTATAAATTTTACTAATTCACTATTTAATATTTCAGGTTGATTTATTTGAAAGTTTTCGATTTTAGGAAGCTTTTCATTTGTTTTTTCCGGGTGCCCTCCTAAACACACAACAAGTTTGTCTCCAACTTTTAATTCTTCAACTGTTTTCCATATATATTTTCCATTTTCAACTACTCTATATCTGTGATTAAGAGAACTTTCAAGTTCATTACCATCTTCTGTTAATATTTTTCTAGTCTGAACATTGCCATTAATATAAAATTTATTTACTAATTCATATCTTCCAGTATCTGTAGGAACTTGTAAGTTTTCAATCTTTTGCCATTCATCACCTTTTGTGTTTCCTATTTCATCAAGACGTAGTAAACCTTTATCAGTTTGAACTAACATATCACCTCTGCTACAACCACTAGGTTTACAAGTTGATAGTTTAATTGAAGCTGGAAATCCTCTTTCAATACTATATTTCTTATCAAATTCTCTAAGATATTTATAACAATCCGATAACCAGCCTCTTTGTTCATCAGTTGCTTGAAGATAACCTGTTACACCAATACCCATTCTCATATTTTTATGAACTATTCTTTCAGTTTCTTCACTCTCTTTACAATTAAGAGTTAATGAATGCTTACAAATTCTATAAATATAAGTAGCGCATTTGTATAGTTCTTCTTTTGAAGTTATATTTGGAAGATATAATTCACCTAAACAACAAGTTTCGTAGTTGGAAAGGTTTTGTTCTGCACATGGATTAAAACCTTCTACATCTGGATCGTTATACTGAGTTTCTCCTAATCTACCACAACTTCTACAAAGTTTTAAATTAACCAGTCCGTAAGGTTCTCCGTTTCCATTATAACCTTCCCAAAATTGTTTGTTTTCAAGCACTTCATTAATATCATTACATACTATAGAATTATTTGAAAAAGCACGCCAATTTGGGATTGTACCAGAAGACCAATTTTTAGCATTTAAATATTCAGTATCCTTACTATCACCAAGACAGATTTGGGCTGAACGTCTCACATTTCCACTGACAACAATCATTCCGATTATATTCATAACATCTAGAGCATCAATAGGTCTTAAAGGTTGACCTACTCTCTTATTTAATACGCTACTAATCTTTTCAATACCGTCACAAAGAACTTCGGGACCCGAAGCAAGTCCTCCGAAACTTTTAATAGGAGCTCCTTTACTTCTTAAAAGTGTACAAGAATAAGTAAATGATTTTCCAGAATAAAAGTGTGCCTTTAAGACTTTTCCTAACAATTTAACCCAACCTTCTCTTGAATCAGGAACAATAAAATCAGCATCTTTTGTATCTTTACGTGTAACTAAAGCATACTTAACAGTTGGAAAATCCTTTAAATCTTCAGGAAGAACTCTATAACCTACTCCACTGCCTAACATTAAAAAGTTCATTGCCCAAGTAAAAGGTCTTACTGGTTCATTGATAGTTACAAAACTACAATTTTGAAGACTAGGTAAACCTAAATTATCAACTGTTCTTGTACCAAGTTGCCAAAGAAATCTTCCAGCAACTGAACATTTAAGGTTGTATAATAAATTAAATACTTCTTTCATTTCATCATTAGTAAATCCAACATGAAGTTGGTTGTTACAAGATTCTACGACACGTTGTATACATTCTTTCCAACTTTCAACTGTACTTTTTGGGTCAGTTTCATCATGTCTACGAGCATATGTTCGTAAATAAGTGAATAATCCCATTGTGTTAAAAGGAGGAGGTGAAGATATTTGAAAAATATTTTGATTGTTATTAATTGACATATTTTATTTTTAATATTCGTTTGTAAATCTTTTAATCAATTTTATTTTTTTAGTAAATGTATAATAAATGAGTTGTTACGCACAATACAATGAAATAGGTAATTTAAATAAAAAAAATTGTATATCGTATCCAAATATAAGTAATTTTGGTAATATAAAAACTGTAGATAAAAGTCCAATGGCTGTATGTGCAGTTTCTGGTTTAGAAGCAAGTTTTAATTCAACATTAGGAGGTTCGTTTTTAAAGCCTGGAAATGAAAACTGTCAAATATATTCTGCTGAATACTGTGGAACAAACTGGGATGGTATATGTGAATATATGTCTAAAAACACAAATAGAACAACACCTAATATGATGAGAAATTGTGGTAATCTATCTGGAGCTGGTTTAGGTTCTGGGACAGGAAGTGCTTTTACAAGAGGCCAAGATTTAATAAGAAATGCAGCATCTGTTAGATTTTTAACACATATGAGTGGTAATTGTAAAAGAGTTTATGAACCTTTTGATCCAACTGTTGCCGATTCTCCCCTTATTTCAAGATGGGTTCCGTCTGGAAATGGTTGTAATAACCAAGGTAATTGTTATTCAAATAATAAATGTATTCCTATTTACAGTGTAGATCCAAAAACTATAGATAATGACGTAATTATGAATAAAATTTTAGCACAACCTTGGATAGCAATGGATATATTAGTTAATATATATAATAACGCAGTTAGAAGTGGACAGATCAAAGATTTGGTTAATACAAAATTATATAAATTTTTTATGCATCCAGAATTTCAAAAATTAGTAAAAAAATAGATTCATATAAATTTAACTTGAATTTATATCATTAAATTTTTAATTTTTTTAATCTATCTAAAATAGGATTAGAATTTAATTCTATAGGTTTAGATAATTCTATAGGTTTAGATAATTCTATAGGTTTAGGTAATTCTATAGGTTTAGGTAATTCTATTTTCGGAGATGTGTTAGATTGTTCGCTTATAGATCTAGAATTTATAAAAACAGGTTTAGTAAAATTAACAACAGGTTTTTTTGATTTTTTCCAAAAACAATACATAAAATACAAACCAATACTAATAACTAATATTATTAATATGTATTTAAAATAAGAACTATTATTCTTAGATTCGGGTGGTGTATTTATAGAATTAACTTCATTAATTAAATTTTTTTCAAAATTATTATTATGTTCAAGTTCTTGTTTGTTTATAGAAACAAAGCATTTTATATCTTTATCAGCCTTTAGTATTAAAAAATAATTTTGATATACATTTTGTTCTTGTCTTATATTTCCGCTAATTTCGCCGTTTTCAATCTTTTTGTATTCAATATTAGGAGTGTTGTCGAGAGTTGTTTGATCTATAACTAACATATCAAATGGTTCGCCGTTTTCACTCTTTACATTAAAATCTATATTAAAATTTACACTATCACCATTTAAATCTATCAATTGTTTTAATTTACCAATCACATATGTTTTTCTTTCCATTTTTAAAAAATATATAATATCTTTATATTAATTATTTTCTTCCTACAGATTTAGTGCAAACAGCCCAAGGGTTATAACAACCTTTTTTTGGAACAAACTTACCATTTTTAAAACATCTTGACTTTTCTCTTTTTTTAATAGCAAGAATACACTTTTCGTATTTAGTCATACTAAAAGTTATTCTTTTTTCAGGACTTTTTCTCTTTCTTTTACATCTTGATTTTAGTTCTTTCATAGATAATTCTTTTACAGTTCTTGGAGTTCTACTAGAAATTCTTACAGAAGGTCTGCAATAAGGATATTTATTAATGCTTGCTTTAGTACGACCACAAGGAACTTTTTTAGGTAATTTACAGACATTAATCCATTTTTCATCAAACCATCTTTGTAGACCTTTGGATTTTTTTATTTTATCATTTTCGTATTTACCTCCACGTCTTTTATATTCCCTCACAAGCCAACCACTTGCATATGCCGAAGGCCAGGATAAAAAACGTTTTTTAGCTTCGTCTTTTACTTGTTTATATAATTTTTTATTCGCTGGAATTTGCATTTTATTTAATGTAAATTTTTTGGAAATTTATATTTAAATTTTATATTAAATCTTTCTTCTATATCTTTTTTACTGGCTGAAAAAGAAGGTTTATTCCATAATAACCATTTACTCCAAAATCCTGCTGTTTTTATACCTGATTTTTTCCAATTTTCTTTTTTACGATGTCTATTTGTGTATCTAATCATTCTATCATAATCTTTATGTATAGTATAATCACTCATTCCAGCTGCGCCAAAATGTATTATTTTACCATCTATATATACCATATATTTTTTATCTTTTTTATCAGATTTTTTAAGATAAACAAATAGTTTCATTTTATGTAAAAAAATAATTTTTATATTTATTAATATAAAAAATGAAAAATTGTAAAGAATTATCTGAAATGGATAAATGGATTGTTTCTTTAATGTCAGCAATCCTTTTCGTGATTATATCATCACCTTTTATGTACAGATTAACAGGTTCTTTAACTAAAGCTATGGGGTTTGTAACATCAAATGATGGTTGTCCTACTATGGAAGGTTTGATACTTCATACTGTTGTATTTGCTTTGTTGGTAAGATTACTTATGTTGATTCGTTTGAAAAAGAATTAATTGCTTGACTTCTAGTTGTTTCTTTTCCTTCGCTAAGATATCTTGCAAAAGCAAAAAAGAAATCACTTAATCTATTAATATAATGAAAAGTTTCTTTTTCTACGTAAAAGTTTTCCTCAAAATCATCTTTTACTTTCCACATATTACGTTCTACTCTTCTTGAAACTGATCTACAAACGTGTGCTAAACTATCTTTTGTATTAACTCCGGGGAGTATAAACTCTGTTAATTTAGGACTTTTAGAATCGTAATAATCTATAGCATTTTCAATTTCAACAATGTCTTTTTGTGTCATTATTTTAATATTATTTCTACGATTTTTTGTAGCAAAATCACTTCCTATATCTAATAGGTTGGTTTGTATCTTTCTTAAGAAATTTAAATCTTGTTCAGATGTAATATATGAACACAATTGACCTATATAAGCTGAAAGCTCATCTAAGTCTCCGAGAACATCAAAGATTAAATTTGTCTTTGGAACTCTTCTCATATCATATAAACTTGTATAACCTTTATCTCCAGTTTTTGTATATAATTTAGACATTTTTTTTTATTAAATTTTTATTGTATTTAATAAATCAATTTTATAAATGAACACATATTTATTGTTGCATTAATAGTGTTAATATTTGTTAATTTATCAAAAAATAATACTAAAGACAATTATGATGTTGTATCATCTTGTAAAGAAAAACAGGGTAAATATTCAAATCAAGATTTAAAATTAATTTCAAACGGTAAGGTTTTTCTCAAAATGGAGGAATAAGTTTTAATGGTTATTACTGAATTAACAAGTGATTTTAGTAAAATATTTAGAAGAATGATCCAGGACATAATAGTATTCACAGATGGCACTGGTAAAGGTACCTTATTTCCAACAACTATTAATGTTGAAAATTCTTGAAACGACTTATTAAAAAATTATAATAATGGAATGGAATTGTATCTTTAGTTTAAATAATGATAGTAAAAGTAATTTATTGATAGGTGCTACGTATGGTTGTGCTTATATAGATAATGGAGGAGATAATTTATTTCCCTGTGGAACTTGGAAATAAATTATCAGAACAATCAAGCTTGTTTAGACAACAGTGGTAATGGTATTGATTGTTCTACAGTTTTAAATGAATACTGTAGAATTATATTTCTGAATATGAAAATTTAAATGAAGATGACACTTGTGAAGATAATAATTAATTTTTTATTAAATCAGTACTTCCAAAACTTCCTCTACCAGTTTCTAATATATCTTCAACTTCTTCTATTTCATAATATTCTGCTTTTCTTAAAACAAGTTGACAACGTGTAAATGGAAGTTCAATATCTGGACTATTTTCGTCAATTTTTGTCAAAGCTATTAATAAATTATCTGTATAATCGGGATCTATAATACCAATACTGTTTGATAACATATATCCTGTTTTAGATAATGAACTTCTTGGAACTATTTCTGTATAGTATCCATCTGGTACATTAACTCTTATACCTGTGTTATATAATATAGTTTTGCTATTTAATTTTTTAAAAACTTCAATAGCAGTTAAATCGTAACCTATTGCTTTACTATTACCTTTTCTAGGTGTTACAGCTCTTGTATCAGTTTTTGTAAATTTAACTAACATTTTTATTTATATTTTTTAGTTTTTAAACTAATCTTTCCAAATGTAAATTCTACTGTATTAAAAAAGTTTTTATAATCTAATCTAATCTAATCTAATCTAATCTAATCTAATCTAATCTAATCTAATCTAATCTAATATACAATGCATGAAGTATAAATTTATACTTCTTTATTATTTTGATGTAATATCTTTTCTATATTTTTTACTATTAGTTTTCTGTGTTCCAAATATTCTTCTAAAACTTGAATAAAATATTCTATACTTAAATCTGAGTTTAAAATTCCACTAAAATAGTTATCAAATATATTTCTTTCAAAACTATCAGTTAAACCTATACTATACTTAATAACAGTTGGTAAATAATAAGCATCTAAAAAATAGACATGAATATATGTTCATCTTTTATAAAACTTACAAGGAAATGTACTTTAGGTATAATATATTTAGTTTTTTATACGTATAAGGCGAATTATCATGATATAGTAATTCTTCCCTTTTTTCAATAATATTTGATATCTCATCGTGTGATAAATTTACATTCCAATCATTTTTCATAATTTTATAATAATAGGTTAAAAATAAAATTATAAATAATAAAAATGCCTTTTAAAAAAGAAATCATTTATCCTATATTTTTAGAATGTTGTCAATATGCCGATGATAGTTTTTGGGAAAACATATTTGAAGAACTTGCTTATGGTAAATGTCCTTATGGAACATATATAAGTAAAAACTTTATATGTTGTGGTTATAAAAATAAAGAATTCAGCTACAAGATTGAAAGAAAAGATCCAAAAGTGTTATATGATGATTTATATAAATTATTTACAGACAAACTTGGTATTTTATCATTAAAAGAAAAGGTACAGAAAAAACTAGTATTTAGTGAATTGGAAAAAAATATTAAAGATTCTAGACAAGAATGGAATAATATTCGTAAAAAAAATATTAAAGATATAATGTATGAAAAATTTGTTATTGATATGAAAAATAAATATTATTTATCTACTAAACAAAGTAAAAATTTACTAGGAATTATAATGATTTCTATATTATTTAAAACAATATCATCAAAAGATATTGTTTATAAAGATGATAAAATAGTTAGTATAAATGGTATTGAATTTGAAAAAAATAAAGTTATTTTTAGTAAAACATTTTATGTTAATAATGATGTCATAGACAATACAGATGAAAATATTTTTGAAAATTTTAACCTATTGTCTACATACTGGTCTAAATATTTGAAAACTTTAAAAGATATAAATTTATAAAAATTTTCTCCAAAATCTACAATATCTAATAAAATCAGGTGGTTCTACTCCTGAATCTTTCGTTTCTTCTATACCTGAATTTTTTATTTTAGGTAAAACATTGTTAATTATATTTTGAATAATATTAGTTTCTAGCTCTTTACCTGCTTTACTTCCTATATATCCTAATATATATGCAGTTGGATTTTTATATTCTAAATCAATAATTTTTTGAGTTTTTTCAAGCATTATATTAATATCGTTTTCAGATATTTCTAATATTTTTTTATCATCAAAATATTTTGATATCTTATGTACTTTTAATAAAAATCTATCTTTTTTAGTTAAATTTTTAGGATCTGAAATAAGTTCATATAATTTACTATTTTTACTTACTCTTTCAAATGCTTTAATTTCTTTTTCATATCGCGGTTCACCCGTTCCACTCATATCTAAGTCATCCGTTTCGTTTATATCTACATTGTAGTTTTCTTCTTCATTTTCATCATCATAGTCTCTTCTAATCCCATAAGTTTTTTCTTCTTCTTGTTCTTCAAAATCATAGAAATCCATTTTTATATTAAAAAAACATTAATTATAAATTAAAAATATGATTGAAATAATAGTTGCTTGTTCTAATAATTTTGGAATAGGAATCAACGGTCGTTTGCCTTGGAAATGCAAACAAGAATTAGAGATATTTAAAAATAAAACTTTAAATAACGTTTTGATTATGGGTAGAAAAACATTTGAAACTCTTCCAGAATTAAAAGATAGAATAATAATTTGTATTACAAGTAAAAGTAATGTGATAGGTAAAAATAACTATATAATAAAAAATGATATAAAAAACGCTATAGATTTTGCAAAAGAAAGATTTTCAGAAAAAAAGATTTTTATAGCAGGAGGAGCTGAAATATATCAATATTGTTTAGAACATTTAGAACAAAGTATAACAAAAATTCATATATCAATATTGAATAAAGAATATGAAACAGATAGATACTTTAATATTAATAAAAATGAATGGTGTATTAAAGAAGAAAATAAATATGACGAATTTACACATTATATTTTAGTTAAATCTGAAAAAGGAGAAAAACAGTATTTAGATATATTAAATAATGTTATTAATAATAGCGTTGAAAGAAATTCTCGTAATAGTATAGTAAAATCTACATTTTTTAAAAATATGACATTTGATATTAGAAACGGATTTCCTCTATTAACAACTAAAAAAATGTTTTTTAGAGGTATAGTAGAGGAATTGTTATTTTTTATAAGAGGTGATACAGATAGTAAGATATTAGAAAATAAAGGCGTGAATATATGGAAAGGAAATACAAGTAGAGAATTTTTAGATAATTTAAATTTGAAAGATAGAAAAGAAGGAATAATGGGACCTTTATATGGTTACCAGTGGAGATATTTTAATTCAAAATACGATGAAACAACAGGTAAACCTTTAGAAAAAGGTATAGATCAATTTAAAAATGTTATAGATTGTATTAAAAATAATTCAGAATCAAGAAGAATTTTAATGACAGATTTTAATCCAGAACAAGCATCACAAGGCGTGTTATATCCATGTCATAGTATTATATTACAATTTTATGTAGATAATAATATGTTAGATATGTCATGTTATAATCGTTCTCAAGATTTATTTTTAGGTGTTCCGTTTAATATAGCATCATCTGCTTTGTTATTGTGTATAGTATCAAAAATATGCAATAAAACACCACGATATTTACATATGTGCATGGGCGATGTTCATATATATCAACAACATTACGAACAAGTTAAAACTCAATGTAATAGACAACCATATTTGTTTCCAACCTTAAAAATTAAAGATATATCTTCTATAGAAGACGCGGAAAATTTAACTTATGAAGATTTTATTTTAGAAAACTATCATTTTCATCCAATAATTAAAGCAGAAATGATTGTATAAAAATTATTTATTTCAATAAATAAATGAATGATAATTTTACTTATGAAAACATAAAAACAATAAGAGAGGCAATAGAAAAAAAGACCACCGATATTCCTTATTTTGCAAATAATAATTCTGTATTAAAAGTTATTACAGATATGGATCATCATCCATACACAAGATGGTATAGAGGGGTGTATAATAACAGCGAACCTGTTATTCTAGAAAGAGAAGCAGGATGGAGAGAACAAGAAAATCATTGTTATGGGGTAATAAGACCCTATGTAAAGGAAAAAGAACCGTCCCATTGTTTTGAAATACCTTGTACTACTACATTACCTTGTTTTCCAGAATATTTAACAAAATACGCAGATCGAGATTCTTTAAATGTAATGGTAAATAAAGCTTGTATTTTGCAATATAGATAAATAAAAATTGATTTTTTAATAGTTTACTATTTTTAAAATTATTAAAAATGACGGCAGATAATAATATTGAAAATTATCAACGATTAGAAAACATTCATCGTGAAGAATGTAACTTAAATATTGTAACTAGTAAGATTTTTACATCATTGGCTGTTTCCGCTTTAACATGTTGGTTAGTTTTTGCTAGTTTATCTATTTTAGATTTTGCTGGATATAATCAAAATTGTATTAGTTCATCAACATTTTTTCAATCACTGCCAAATGTAGTTATGTTAATTCCTATATTGTGTACAGATATAGATACACGTAAGTTATGTTATTTATATACATCTATAATATTATCAGTTGTAACAAATGTTCTTGAATTTTTTGTAATAAATTCTGAAACCTGGCATAATGAAAATATAAAAACTGGTTGTGATCCTATGACAGAATTTATAAAAGGTATAGGAGGAAGTATAGTTGCGATATTGTCTTATACGATATTAAATAGTAGAGGTCAAGAAACCATTATTTTTGATTAATTTTCATAATTTTCTTGAACTTCAATTTCATTGTCACTATTTTCATCTTGTAATACACCATTTATAAACACACCTTGCATCCCAGGTCTGTCTAAACTTCTGGCTATTTCTTCGTATCTTGGATCATCTTCGTAAATAACTTCTTCAACTTCATTATCACTTGATTCTTGTAATCCATTTTCTTCAACTTCATTATCACTTGATTCTTGTAATCCATTTTCTTCAACTTCATTATCACTTGATTCTTGTAATTCATTTTCTTCAACTTCATCTTTGTAATCTTCGTCTATTAAAAATTTTCCTCCTAAGTTTTCATCTCTATATAAAATAAAATTATATAGTTCTCTTAGACAATTATTTATTAAAATTTTAATTTCTCTCAAATCATTATTATCATTAATTAATAATAATTCATCTATTTTATTACTTATCATTGTTAATTTATCACGAGGATCTTCAGACATATTATTATAATCTATAGTATTTAGAATATTTATAAGTTCTGTGTAACCTTTGGATAATATTCTTTCTTTTATTTTACGAAAACATTTTAAATTAACGTTTTCGTAAAATTCAACTGATTTGGGAACGATATCAGTTGAATTTAGTTGTATATGACATTTACGATTGTAATGATTTCCCACGCTATCCAACTCAATTATTTCAAATACATCAGCTAAAAAGTCGTGAATATTACTCATTCCAAAACGTGAACCTATAATCATTTTAATAGCAGGTTTTTTAATTAAAAAAATTCTATTTTTACTACACACTAGTTTTCTAGCACTTTCTCCTGTAATCCAAATACCAGATAATGGTAATTTATATATTCTATGAGTTCTTGGTTTATCTATCCATTTTCCTTCTTCAAAACGGCGCCATTCTGTTACTGGAGGAGAACTTTCATCAGGTATAGCAGTAAAAGAACTTTTTAACGTGCTTTTCAAATAACATTCTGCTTTTTCATCATTATTAATATGTTCTTTTTTATGATATATTTGAACTGAATCATCTGTGAATTTTTCATCTGTTATTATATCTAAAGGTGTATTACACACTCGTTCTCTTTGTATTTTTCTTTTTTCATTTAAAAATTCTAAATCAGACATTTATTTATAATAAAAAAAATTCCAAATTATAAATAAATGTCTGATTTAGAATTGAAAAATAATATTAAAAATCTTAATATAAGTCTAAAAAATATTTTTGATAGAGATTACGAATGTGAACCTTCTATTCAGGAAACTTTATTAAGTATAAAAAACGGGTGGAAAATATATCCAGATTTTCAGGAAAAAATACAAAAAATAGCAAACATGATAGATGATATAATTAATAAAGTTCAATATGTTTATAATAAAGTTGAAGAATATAATATTCAAATTGACGAAATAGATACAATGCCAATTAAATTTTTTGATACTTATAGAGCGTTTTGTTCGCAATTAAAGTTTTTTGTTACTAAATTAAGTCAAGATTCTAAAAAAGATGAATATAGTAAATTGTTTGTTGGTTTACTAGATTCTAAAAAAAGATTTGACGAAAGATACACAAAAATGTTAGAATATATTAGCGAGTTAGAACAACAAAACATAGAAGTATCAACACCTACATATAAGAAAAGATTTTGGTCTATTACAAAATGGATATATCAATATAAATTTATGCTTTATATTTCTGGAATATTAATTTACAATACATATTATTATAGTTTTGGTAATGATATAGATAGTTTTGTAGATGTTATGATAAAAATTTGCGGTTCAGTATGTTATAGTTTTATGTCTGATCCTGTTTTGAAAGCAAAATTATTGAGTATGGTTTCAAATTTTACTACACTTATTGTGTATATTATATACACAATAAGTGTATATATCATATATAGGGTGTTACCAATTTCAAATGCTATGCCTTATCTTGTAACAAAATTTCCAAGTTCAATTAAAAAAATATTTAATGTTTCCACGACAATACTGTTTTATATATTTACAAATTTTATTATGGAATGGCTAACTTACATAATTCAAGTGATATGTCAAAGTATAATAATATTCGGTGAAGGTTTTGCTGGAAGATTACCTTCGTATGGTTCGGTTTTATGGTCGAAATTTGAAGAAATAAAACAAAGTTTTTTACAAAGTTATGAAAGCGCTGCTGTATTTATTAAAGAAAATGTTATTCAACATCTTGATGTTCTTCTAAAAGGTCTTGTCAAATTTTTTATGAATGTAGTTTATCAGGATACTATAAAACCAGCATTTTCAAAAATAAAGAATGCAGTTTTTTCTCCATTGGATTTATTTTCAGGATTTGGAAATATGTTTTCATCTGAAAAATCAGGGGAGCAATTAAGTGGATACTTAACAGAGAGTAAAATACCATCAACCGATGCTGAAATGCAGTTAATGGACATTCAAAATATGTTTATGTTAATAGATCAAAAAAAATATTCTTCTGCTTTAGTAGCACAATTCTCAGAATCTAGTACAGAAGTTAAAGAAATGATAAAAAATACATTAGAACATTTTAAAGATACCGAAGAAATTATACTAGATTCGTACGAACAAGTAAAACAAGGTTTTGGTGAAAAATTTAAAGAAAATATTATGAAATCAGGTTCTTTAAAATTATGGAATGACATAACAAACTATAGATTTGATAAAATTAATATGGTTTACATTTTATTTCTATTATTTTTGTTTGAATTGATAGCAATTGTATTTAAATAATTATATATTTACAAAACGATTAAATTTCATATATTTTTATATATTAAATCTGTTTCAATATATAAAAATGCAACAATGCGAACATATTAAAGTGGTTATAAGATTTAGACCATTTAATTCAAAAGAAAATAAAACGATAGGAGAATTTCTTGATATAAAACCCGAAGAGAATAGTGTGATAATTAAAGATAACAATAATTCGTATTTACAATTTTATTTTGACAATGTCTTTGATATATTAACTACACAAGAAGAAGTTTTTAATAATATTGCTAAAAATGCTATAGACTGGGTAGTTCAAGGATATAATTCAAGTATATTCAGTTATGGTCCAACAAGTTCTGGAAAAACATTTACAATGTTTGGAGAAAATAGTAATCCTGGTATTATACCAAGAAGTTGTAAATATATTTTTAGTTCTTTAAAAGAGACAGAATTTAACATTAAATGTTCTTTTTTAGAAATTTATAGGGAAAAAATAAGAGATTTATTGGATTCTTCAACAAATACCAATGAACTTAAAATAAGACAACACACAACTAAAGGTATATATGTACAAGGTATTAAGGAAAAACTAGTTTATAATCCAGATGAAATTATGAACTATATACACGAAGGCATGAATCAAAGAATAACAAGTTCAACAGCACTCAATAATGTATCTTCTAGAAGTCATGCAATTTTGACAATAACTATAACTCAAACTTTAGCAGACGGCAGTGAAATGATAAGTAAATTAAATATGATAGATTTAGCAGGTTCAGAAAATGTTTCAAAATCAGAAGTTCAGGGTATTAATTTATTAGAAGCACAAACGATTAATAAAAGTTTAAGTTCATTAGGAAATGTTATCTATGCACTTACCGAAAAAGGAAGAGAACATATACCTTATAGAGATTCAAAATTGACATTTTTACTTCAACATAGTTTAGGAGGTAATTCTAAAACTATAATAATAGGAACAGCAAGTCCGTCTAAAAATTGTGTATATGAAACAATTGAAACAATGAAATTTATAAAAAGAGCTAAAAATCTTGGGAATAGTCCCAAAATAAATAAAAACGAAAGTATAGAAAGTCTTCTTAAGACAATAGAAACTCTTAAGAAGCGAATAAAAGAATTAGAACAAGGGTATGAAGATACACAAAAAATTATAAAAACCGAAAATACTAATAAAGAAACAGAGTTTTATAAAATAAAATGTCAAAGATATGAAAGTAAAATAAAAATTTTAGCAATTGAATTTGAAAATGAATTAGAAAGATCTAAAAGAATAAGAGAAATTTTCGATAAACAACGAGAATTATCTCAAAAAACAGCAAGAGATTTATGCAAGGAAAAGATGAAATCATTCTCTATAAATAATGAATTAATACAATATAAATCTTTATATAATACTTTAAAAGATTGTAAACCTGATTTATACGAAAGTATAATAAATAAAACAAAAATACATCAAATTCAATTAAATTTAGATAATGAAGAATAAATAAATTATATTTTTTCTAAAAATAATCTATAACCAGAATTTAATATTTTATAAGAGTTTCCAAATTTTTCTAAAAAATATTCAATACCTTTCAATGGACTTTCTAAAATATTCGATTTATTATAATGTACATCATCTATAATTAATAATCCATTTTTGTTTAATAAAAAATGAGAAAAAATTATATCTGTATACGATTCTAATAATTTGTGAGAACCATCTATATATATTAAATCAAAACTATTTGATAAATAGTCATTCATCATATGTTTCAATGCTAAATTTGAATCTTCGTGTATGATTGTAACTTTATCAAAAATATTTGCCTTTATGATATTATTAATAAATACATTTTTTATATTATTTTGCTCTATATTTTCCATTTCTTTGTTTATTATTTTATCGTTTTCTTCGTTATAATTTTTCCACGAATCGATAACAGTTGCTTTTGGATTTTGAAAATATTTCATTATTTGTATTAGAGAAGTTCCAGTATATGTTCCTACTTCTAATATCTTACATTGATTGTTAAGATATTTTTTAGAATGATATGATAGCATATCTTCAAATATTTTTTTTGAACCTTTAGGTAAATCATTAGTCCAATTGTATAAGTTTTGATAATCAAATAAATGAGAAGGTTCTAAAAGTTTGATGAAATCAGAAACTCTATTTTTCCATATCATACTTTTAGCCCAAATATAATTTTTTTCAATCGTTTCAAGTATTTGATTTTCATTTTCAAGTATTGAAAATAATTTTTCTAAAGCTTTTGTTTTCCATTCTTCTGTATTAGGCGAACCTTTTATTATAATACCATTTTTAGCTGTTTCTTTCAGAGAACCTATATCCGTGGTTATACATAAAGTTTTACTAGCAGCGCATTCAAGTGCGGTCAAACAAAATGTTTCTATAAAAGTACAAGGGTATAACCATATACTTGAAGTTTTCCAAGCTTCTGATAAAGTCTTTTTATCAACCCAACCGTGATAATAAATACCATCTTTTTCGTTATGTGTTTTCAGATATTCCTTTATTAGTTTCATATCTTCAGGCCAATTTTCATTTACCCACATATTATCTATATCAAAATATAAATGTAAAGTAGCATCTTTTAGACGGGTCCTAATTACTTCCCACATATTAAATAACTGAATTAAACCTCTATTTGGAAAAGAAGAATATATAAATTTATTTTTAATTTTATAATTTTGTTCGTTAAAGAAAAATATTTCATCTATTCCGTAATTAAAACTTTTTGTAATATTTTTGAAACAAGGAAAATTTTGAACAAAATGTTGTAAATGCGATTCGGATAAACAAAAAACATTTTTTAATTTAGAATTAATAGGTATAACAGTTCCATCTATAAGCAAATCGTGCAAAGATAGATATATATTATCAATATCATTTTCGTAGCATACAGGTAAATATTCTGTATATCTACTTACTATACATGTATGTATATGATTTGCAGAAAGAAAAGAATACAATTTTGATAAATGGAAATATTGAACAGATTCATATATTTCATCTTCTTCGCAATTACAAAATACATATACATCAAAATTACGAGATAAATATTTTGACATTTCAATTATAAATGTTTCAGAACCACCTACGCCTCTTTTTATAATACTACTACCAGACCAGTTATTAAATCCCCCATCTGCTATAAAACATAATATAGGTTTAAATTTAACATTATTATTCACAAATGTAAACAGATTTTTGTTTATTTTATGTTCGTTAAGTTTTTTATATATATCGTACCAAGATTTCATAACCATAAAATAATCTTCTGTTTGTTTATTTTTTTCTAAAAATAAGCTAGCAGATTTCAATCCGAGTTCATAATCTTTAAAAATATAACATAGTTCACATAAAAACTTCGGTAAAAAATGATATGATAATGTTGGTTTTAAACTATGTTGTGCATGAATTGGATAACCTATTTCAAAAGCTGTTTTAAAATATTTAAAAGCTGTTTCTTTATCTTCTTGTAAATAATAATGTATACCTATAAAGTACATTGAATCTGGTCTCGTTTTATCTAATTCATAAGATTTTAGATAAAGGTCAAAACATGTTTTCCAATCTTTGTTTAACTTAAAATTAGCCAATCTAGCTGCTTCAAAATAAGAATCTATTTGTTCCTGAATAAATCCTGTATTATATTTTGCTCTTTTTAGAAAATATTCATACGCCAGTTCGTATTTTTCTAAAAGGTTATAAGTATGTGCTATATAATATAAATGTCTAGGATTATCAGGTTCTTCTTCAATCATTTCAAATAATAATTTTAAATCAAACTGTTTTCTATCTATTGTTCTTTTTTCCATATATTCTGATCTTAAATCGTTAATATAACATTGTTCTAAAGGAATACAAACATTTGTGTTATTTTCACCTTGTATAACTTCATGAATTTTATATATATATCTTAGATTATTTTCACTTTTTATAATACGATTAGAACAATATTCTGTATCATTACTTTTTATATATAAACTAAATGAATTAGAAAATTGATCGCCTCTTACGATATTTAAAAATTGTCTTAATTTACCTTCAGCGACATATGTATCATCTAAAATAATGATGAATTTACATTTTTGTCCACATAAATCTAAACATCTATTTCTGCTTTCTCTAAAATTGATAAAAGGTTCTTGAAATAATTCACCTTTTTTCTTACCAACTAAAACCTTATTTATAATTTCAATTGTATTATCCGTACTTCCTGTATCTAAAATAGTCCATCTGTCAAAAAGATTTATATTTCTAGTCAACATTTCTTCAAAATCTTTTCCTCCATTTTTAACTATCATTGAAAGATGAATTAGATTGTCATAATCTAATACAAAATTATCTTTTATAAAAAAATGAAATTCTTTATAAAATTTTTCATATAATACCTGAGGTATATAAATGTTAAAATCGCTATTAGTTAATTTAAATTCATATTCTTTTTGGAAAAGAAATTTTGAAACTACTATTATATTTTTTTGGTTTACAATACTAGAAATGTATTCATAGTCGTCGTTATTTTCTACATATAAAATAAAAGGTTCTTTTGTATCCTGTTTATTTAGAAATATATTATTAATGTTTTGAAATTCTATATTGTATTTTATATTTTCTATATTTTCTATATTTTGTTCAATCACATATATATTATTAAAATACGGAGAACATTTTATAGGAATAAATCCTCCATGAGAAATACCGTAAAAAATTATATTTATTTTATCTTTAAAAATAGTCTGTAATTCTATGAGTAATGAAATAATACGTTCTTTAACACCTAATTCTGGTATTATTTCGAGATTATTATAAATCCTGTTGTATATCACTTTAAATTCGTTAGAATTTACTTTAAAATTTTGTCCGTTTAATTTAACTAACATTTTTATATTATTCTGTATTTGATTTTAAAATAGTTTATAAACATATATTAATTTAATTTTGGTTGTCCACTTGAACAATCAGAGCTATCATATCCATATTTTTGAAAACCTTGGTTATCATCCCTTATACATATATCACTATCAGCATTAGTATTAGAATTGTTAATAGTAATGCTAATATACATATTCATATTGATTTATTTAAAAAATATATTTTATATTTTTTGAATTTATTCATTTTGAATTTATTCATTTTGAATTATAGCATGTAGTTCTTGTTTTGTATATGAAGTTGGAAAATTTTTAGGATAACTATATAAAATAAACTCGTTTTCATATATTTCGTTTACAAAAAAGTTTTTTGAAGTGTCATTAATATATATATCTTTTAAAATTTTTTGTAAAATATTAGAACAATATTCATATGTATTATTAGTAACTAATTTTTGATTGTCAATATAGAGAGACCAAAATGCATTATCATTTTCTAACATTTTATATTATATAAAATCATACTTTAAACCACTATATATTAAATTTTAAAAATGATAAAAATAATTAATACTTTTATAAATAAGTAAAATGGACGAAATAAAGAGAATATTGAAAACAAATTATGTAGATGGGGTTTTTCATACTCATGTTTCTTTGGTTAAACCAAAGGGTAAATATCAGTTTAATCGTCAAACAAATGAAGAATTCTGGAATTATTATTGTAATATAATAGAAAATTATAGTTTTGAAGTAAAATCTGATATAGTATTTGGTATTGCTGAAAAACCTCAAGATAATGGGTATTTACCAGTTTTGGTTGATATAGATTTACGTATGAAGGACGCCGAAGAATGGATCGGCGAGACTTTATATACAACAACACAATTAAAATCTATTGTAGAAATATATCAATCTTTATTAAGGAAAATTTTAGAAAACCCTACTGAAGATGATTTATTATGTGTTGTTTTAGAAAAAGATATGTATAATCAGACAAAAAATGAAATTACTTATTTGAAACATGGTTTTCATCTCCATTTTCCTTATTGTTTTTTGTCTAAAATAGACCAAGAAACCCATTTAATTCCAAGAGTAAAAGAAATTCTAAAAGAAACAAATATGTTTGCTAATCTTGGAATAGAAGATTCAAGTGAAGTTGTAGATAAGTTTTGTTGTAAAGTTCCTTGGTTAATTTATGGTTCAAGAAAATCAGAAGAATCACAACCTTATAAAGTATCAAAAATATACGACTCTTCGTTATCTGAAATTAATCTTGAAACAGCTTTTAAAAATTATCAATTATATAATCACAAAGAACAACTTATTGATATACGAGGTAAAGTAAAATACTATTTACCTCGTATATTATCAATTATACCTTATAATAGGAAAAACAAAGAAATAAGAAAAGGATTAATTTCACCTTTGAAAGAAAAATTAAAAAAGAAAGAAAGAATAGTTAGTAATATTAATCATAGTAAATTAACTGTTGAAGAAGCTTTGCTTATAGCAAAAAAATTATTACCTATGATAGCGGATTTTAGAGCAAGTGAATATACGGATTGGATGAGTATCGGTTGGGTTTTGTATAATATATCCGAAGGTTCAAATGAAGGTTTAGAATTGTGGTGTGAATTTTCGTCAAGATGCGAAGAAAAATACGACGAAGACGTATGTGTTCATAATTGGGAAAGAATGACTAAAAGAGATATTACAATAGCAACTTTAAAATATTATGCAAATGTAGATAACCCAGAAGAATATAAAAAATTCAAAAAAGAACAATCTGAAAAACATATTATAGCATCGATAGAAGGTTCGCATAACGACGTTGCTAAAGCATTATACGAAGAATACGGAGACGAATTTGTATGTGCAAGTATAACAAATAATACTTGGTATCAGTTCGTAAATCATAAATGGGAAGCAATAGACGATGGTGTTTTTTTAAGAGAAAAAATATCAGGAAAAATAGTTGATAAATTTTCTGAAGCTGGTAGAACTATTCTAGATAAAATGAATAATTCTCAAGACAAATCAGAAGCTATGTTGTTGAATTCTAAAATGAAACAGATAAATAAGATGGTATGTAATTTAAAATCTGCAACTTATAAAAATTCTGTTATGAGAGAAGCTAAAGAAGTTTTTTACGATCCAAAGTTCAAAGATAAGTTAGATTCAGATCCTTATATAATTGGATTTAAAAATGGTGTATACGATTTGAAATTAAATGTATTTAGACCTGGAAGACCGGAAGATTATCTTTCTAAAAATATGCCAATAGATTATATCGTTTTTAAACAAGAAGACGAAAGAGTTCAAGAAGTTTATACATTTTTTGAACAAGTGTTCCCAGATAAATCTGTAAGAAAATATTTTATGGATATTTCATCCGATATATTTGTTGGTGGTAATCATGAAAAGACGGTTCATTTTTGGCTGGGAGAAGGTGACAATGGTAAATCTGTAACCCAAGCGTTGTTTGAAAATATGTTAGGAAAATTGTCTTCAAAATTAAACACTGTTGTTGTTACTGGAAAAAAGACATCTGCTGGAACAGCTAACGCAGATCTCGCAAGATTAGGCGCGGGAACAAGAAATGTTATTTTAGAAGAACCAGATGGAGATGAAATGATTAATGCTGGTATATTAAAACATTTATCTGGTAATGATACATATTTCGCAAGAGATTTATTTGAAAAAGGTAAAGAAACTAGAGAAATTAAACCAATGTTTAAATTAAATTTTATATGTAATAAACTTCCAAAAATTAGAGGAGCCGATAAAGCCGTTTGGAATCGTGTTCGTGTAATACCTTTTGAATCGACATTTTGCAGACCAGATGACCCGGCTCCTGATACTATAGAAGAACAATTAAAACAAAAAAGATTTCCTATGGATAAAAATTTTGGTAAAAAAATTCCTTATTTGATAGAACCTTTGGCTTGGATATTATTACAACATCGTTTAACTATAACACATCGTTTTGAACCCGAAAAAGTAAAATCTGCTACTGATATTTATAGAAAACAAAATGATATTTATAAACAATTTGTAGATGAAATTATAATCGAAGACAAAGTGAAATTTATATCATTGATAGAAATTTATAATTTATTTAAAGAATGGTTTAAAGACAGTCTTCCAGGACATTCGGTTCCTGTTAAAAATGAAATAGAAGAATATTTCATAAAATTGTGGGGTATTCCAGAAAGTGGTAAAAAATGGAAAGGATATAGACAAAGAACGGTTCAAGATGATATAAATGACGGTACTGCTGTTGAATTAACAGAAAATGATTTAACAGATTATTCAAAACAAAATAACCCAATGTTATAAAGGCGATAAATAAGCAAAAAATATTCTTCTTTGAGCACTTTGTTTTTTGATATTGTATTCTTTCAATTTTTTTTTAAACAAATAATCAACCCGTTCTGCAACCTTTTGATTATATTTATCAGAATTTATAACTAAATTCTTCACATACGATTTAGTAATTAAAAAAGTACGGTCTATTGGCGTAAGAGTTTTTTTACTAATTATCTTTTTGTAAGCTGAAATTTCTTCGTCCATTTCTTTTTTAACATCTTTTATTATAACATCTTTTTTGGGTTTTGGTGGTATAATATACCCTTCTTTAGATTTTAAACAATAACCTATCCAATCTATTGCTTCTATTATGTATGTTTTTAATGCTAAATAAAAATATAACTCTCTTTCTCTTTGATTTGTAGCAAGTTTTAACAAGAACTTCTTCGCTTGATTTTCTTCGTATGTTTCTTTTTCTTCATCTTCATCATCGTCAACTTCATCTTCATCGTCAACTTCATCTTCATCATGTAATATATTTTCTTTAAACAATTTCATATGAAATTTCTGTGAAATATTTGATATATCAAGATAAAAGTTGCGTTCTTGTTCATTAACATACTGATATTTTTCAGTCAAATGATTTATAAGTTTAATTACAATATCTGGGTAATCTGAATACAACCGACCTAATATGGTATCTAAATCTATTCTTTTATTTTTATATTCTATATCAAAATTGTTTATTAATATTTCTTTTTGTTCATCATTAAGTGTGGAACCATTTTGTAAGAAATTATGAATGTCATTATATATATGATTGTAATTAGAGTCATAAGGTATAATTTGATTGATAGTAGTTCTTGGAATTATAACAGTGTTATTGATATCTATATCATCTTTATACAACATAGTTAAAAATATTTCGTCTATACCATAAGGAAAGTCTTTTAACATAACATTATAATTATTTCTTATAATCATCATTTTGTCAAACAGGTCATTGTGAATATTTTGGTCACACTTCATACCAAATGTTGCTAAAATCATATTAACATTTTTAAGTCCTAATTTTTCACACATTTTAATATCACCATACGAACAGTTATACCCATTAATTATGTCAGAATAAACGAGATATTTTTTATCACTATTAACCCAATTGTTTATAATATCAGCGTCTTTTCTACTTGAAAGTAATTCGATATTTTTACAAACGGCATATTTTACATCTTCGTCCTGAAAAGCATGAAATCTAACAAGAGAACCAAACGTTTTTTTATGTCGTTTGTTATTGTCTTGACCCCATTCGCAATTATAGAACCATAATTCTATATTATCGTAATACTTAGTAATTTTTTCTATAAGTAAATCCCAATCTATGTCTTGAGAACGTTCTTGTGTTTTTTCCAAAGGTTTTGTTATATTACGATCTATATATATTCTTATATTCCAATCTGGAAATAAAACCTTGCCGTTATTACCCCACCATAACAATGTATTGGAAAGGTTGAATATATATTTAACATTATTTTTCCATAAAGACATTGATAGCACCTTTGGTTTTTTAGTCGATCTTAAAACTTTGAATTCGCATCCAGTATTTTTCATCTTTTATTTTAAAAATGAAAATTATTTTAAAATTATTATTAAATTTTAAAATTGAAAATATGTTTAATGATATTGAAATTCATGATATTGGAAGAATTGAATTCGGAGTATTGTCTCCTGATGATATTCGTAATATGGCAGTATGCAAAATAGATTCATCTAAATTTTCCGGTCCCGGAAGTGTGTATGATGAAAGATTAGGGTTTTCACCAGACACAAATGAAAAATGTGTAACTTGTCATTTAAAAAAGGAATGTTGGGGTCATATTGGATATATAGAATTAGCTGAGCCCGTATTGCATCCTATGTTTTACAAAATGATTTCAACTTTTCTAAAATGTTTTTGTAAGAAATGCTGCAGAGTGTTAATTATGGAAGAACAAGTTGAATTATATGGTTTAAGTAAATTAAAAGGGGAACGAAAGTTTAATAGATTACTTGAAAAAATTGAAAAAATAGATATATGTTGCCATTGTAATTCACCTCAACCAAAAATTATTTTCAAAACGAAAGATATGACAATAAGTATGGAATATAAACAAAAAAAAATTGAAAATGAAAAAGTTGATATAATTTTAACAACTGAAGATATTAAAAAAATATTTGATAATATATCCGAAGATGATGTTAAATTATTAGGTTTTGATCCTAAAAGAATGCAACCTAAAAATTTAATATTAACAGTTTTACCTGTCATACCACCTTGTTCTAGACCTTATGTCATAGCAGATGGTAATATATGCGATGATGATCTTACTTATCAGTTAAAGGAAATAATAAAAATTAATAATCAATTACAAAATTTAGAAACTTTAACAGAACAAAAAAAACAAAAATTAGTTCAATCATTGAATTTTAGAATTAATACGATGTATAATAATTCTAAAAATAAAGCCAAACATCATACAGATAATCGTTCTTTAAAAGGTCTTAAAGAACGATTGGTAGGAAAAGGAGGTAGAATTAGAAATAATTTAATGGGAAAAAGAGTAGATTATTCAGCTAGAACAGTTATAGGTTCTGAACCTACCTTAAAATTAGGACAAGTTGGTATACCATATGAAGTAGCAAAAATACACACAAAGCCAGAAACAGTGACTAAATATAATATAAATTGGTTAACAGGATTAGTAAATAATCACAAAGCTAATTTTTTAATAACTAAAAAAGAAGATGGGACAAAACTTAGAATAAATTTACAATATGCTTTGAATAATAGAAAAATAGAACTTATAAATGGTGATATAATCATAAAATCAAAAGATGAATTAAAAACAGATGTTAAAGGCAATGTTATATTACCTAAAAATATAAATACAGTCAAGGTTGAAACTGGTAAAGAAAATTTTGAAGAAGGGGATAGAATAATTAGAAATAAAAAAATTATTGATTTGAAACCTAAAACTATACAATTAAAGATTGGCGATGTAGTTGAAAGACAACTTATAAAAGGCGATATTGTTCTTATGAATAGACAGCCAACTTTACATAAAGGTAGTATGTTAGCTATGGAAGTGGTTCCGATGCCTCATAAAACTTTTAGGTTCAATTTAGCTGTAAATAAATCTTTTAACGCTGATTTTGATGGTGATGAAATGAATTTACACGCAGTTCAATCGTATGAAAGTGAGGCGGAACTTAGAATGTTAACTTCCGCGAATATGCATATTATAAGTGCACAGGAAAGTAAACCAATTATAGTTATAACACAAGATGCGTTAATTGCTTCTTTTTTGATGACAAGAAAAGATTTTAAATTGTCAAGAAATCAATTCCATGATTTATGTATAAAAGGCGAAAGACCAGATGGAAGTTGTCTTTGGAATCCAGAAAGAATTAAGAATATTGAAAAAATACTTAAACATTTCGGTAAAAAACCTGATATATTCAATGGCAAAGGTTTATTTTCTTTGATTTTACCAGAAGATTTGTTTTACGAGAGAAAAAACGGAGCACATCCAGATGAACCTATAGTAAAAATACATCAAGGAGTATTTTTAGAAGGTGCTATTGATAAAACTATAGTAGGGAATGCTCACAATTCTCTTATACAGATATTAAATAAAGAATATGGTACAAAAGTAGTTTCTAATTTTATAGATAATGTTCAGTTTATAGGTAATGCTTGGCTTATGATTCATGGTTTTAGTGTTGGTTTAGAAGATTGTATGATAACATCAGACAAAAGTATATTATCAATTAAAGATACATTAACTCAGTGTTATACAAAAGCAGAAGGTATAGAACAAACAACTCAAAACCCTGGTATTAGAGAAATTAGAATTACTGCAGCTTTAAGTCAAGCAAAAGATATAGGTATGAAAATAGCAAAAGATGCTATGAATCCAAATAATAATTTTTTAACAACAGTTACATCTGGGGCAAAAGGAGATTTTTTTAATATTGCTCAAATAACAGGTTTATTAGGCCAGCAAAATCTTGAAGGAAAACGTGTTACACCTTTACTAAATCATAAAAAAAGGTCTCTTCCTCATTACCCTTTTAAAAAAATAAGTAAAGAAAGAGAATACGAATCAAGAGGATTTATTAGAAATTCTTTTATAAAAGGATTATCACCTGAAGAATTTTTCTTTCATTCGATGTCCGGAAGAGAAGGTGTTTGTGATACTGCTATGGGGACGGCAAAATCTGGATACATTCAACGTAAAATTGTTAAAGTATGTGAAGATATACAAATACAATATGATCAAACAGTTAGAGATACAACAGGGAAGATTTATCAATTTGCATACGGAGAAAATAATTTAGATGCTACCAAGACTGTAAAAGTAAATAATTCACAACAAATATGTGATATACAGAGAATAGCAGAAAAACTAAATTCATCATATGAAATATCAGGAAAAATTAATTATAAGACACAAACCATGCTACCAGACATAGAGTATAAAGAAATTGAATTAGAAGATGATTTTAGTGAAAAAGATGAAAATGAAATTAATCAAGATAAACAAGAAGAACAAGAACAAGATGAAGAACAAGATGAAGAACAAGAACAAGAAGATGAAGATTTTATAGACGATTGCGATGAGGAAAACGACATTGAACAGGACTATTATTAATTAATATTATTATTAAAATAAATTTTATATGTAGATGTTATAATGAATTTTTTATTCATTATAACATCTACATATAAAATTTAACAATTGTATTTTAAATAATTAATACAATTGTTTATTTTTTTTGTTTCAAAAAGTCATAAAAATTCCAAACTTTTTTGGTTTCAATAGTATCAGCGAAAAACATAATTCTATTGTGCTTATTTTTGCTAAACTTATATTTTTTAATTTTAAAAGAAGATCTCATAAAATATTTTGCTAGAATATCAAAATTTAAAGTTTTATCATTCGATATTTCTCTTAAATTAATCTTAATATTTTCTAATTCTTGTTCTTTAATCATATCAGAACTATTAGATGATTGTTTAAAATCTTTGTTGTCTTCTGGTGTGTATGTGTACTTTTGTTCATAGTCTGGTTCTTCGTAATTTGTTGGAACATAATTTATATCTGGTTCTTCTGTATATATATACTTTTGTTTCCAAGTATCGTCTTTTTCGTAATTTGTTATATCTTGTTCTTCTTTTATGTCTGAATCTAACATATACTTTCGTTCTTCTTCTGGTTGTTTAAGATTAGGTGAACTCGTGTCAACTGATAGTGCAGTATTATTATCATTAGAATGCGGTACAGGTAAAAGTGTACTTACTTTACTATCTTCTTCATCATCAGAATCTTCAATATCAGCCCGACGTTTTTTCACTGATTTTACCGAATCCAATTTAGAACCCATGTAAAATTCTTTTTCAAAATCTTCGTTGTATTCTGGTGTATATGCGTACTTTTGTCCATAGTCTGGTTCTTCGTTGTCTTTATTGTAATTTGTTGGAACATAATTTACATCTGATTCTGGTTCTTCGTAATCTTCTTCGTAATCTGTTATATCTTGTTCTTCTTTTACGTCTGAATCTAACATATACTTTTGTTCTTCTTCTTGTTCTTCTTCTTCTTGTTCTTCTTCTAATAAATCTTCGGATGGTTCAAATTTATTTAATGTTTTTTCTTCTTCTAATATTCTCAAAGGTTTAATGTTTGTATTTAATATAATTGACACAGCTAAATCTATATCTTGTATGTTTAAAGGTATATCTTCACAGTAGTTATATTTAAATATTTCTATAGCTTTCAATACATTTATTAATGCTGAATTTATACAATTTCCTAGTGTTTTTTGAGTACATTCTAAATTTTTATTATTATGTTCTTGTGCTTGTATTATCATATTTCTTAAACCTTGTATTGTCTTAATATTATTTAATTTCATTCCTTCATGAATAATAATTAATAAATAATGAAAATATAAATTACTTATGTTTTTAATATTATTGCTTATTTCTTCGAAAGCTTCTTTTCGTTTAGATTCTAATTCTGATATTTTATTATCTATTATTCGTATCTTCTCTTCGTGATTTTTAATTTCTAGAGCGGATTTTTCCAATTTTTTATTGTAATATCCTATTTGTTTATTTTCGTCCTCGTAACGAAATTTAAATTCTATTTCTTGTGCTAATTTAAAATTTTCAATGTCAATTTCGGTTGGTTTTCGTTTTGGATTGTTAATATATTTGTTGTAATCTTCTTTTTGTTGTTTTATAAATAAAGATTTTTCAAGTTCTTTATTAATATAATTTGAATTATCACCCGAGAAAGATAGAATTTCCATTTCTTTTATCTTTTCTAATTCTTCAATCTCTTTTGAATATTTTGAATCAATTTTTGTTCTCAATCCAGAACAATTGTATTGTACTAATGATATAAAATCTTTTTTAATTTGAAGTTGTTCTTTATTATTATAAGGTAACTGCATATCTTTTAATTGTTGCACAGAAATACCGCAATTATGATATATGTTATTTATAACTGTCATTACAAAATCACTGTTTATATTTTCATCTATTTTTGCTATGTTTTTGATATAATTTTTAAATTTAAATACAGTTTTACAAAAATCTTTTAATCTCATACTAACCCATTGAGTTAAAAATGGATCATTCATAAGTAAATAAGGTAAAGTTTTATCAGATATAGTTAATTTAAATATTTTTGCCAATTCTGTATTTTTATTTATATAATTTTGTATATTATCACGAATATTCATTAACAATCTACCACAACTATTTTGCCCTTTTCCATCATTACCAACACCCAAAAATGGATCATTTACATCATTCCATATTATAGTTTTCTTTCCTGTCAATTCTAATATACTCATAAAAAAATTATTTTCGAATTTTACTTTTAAAGCTTTTAAACATAATGAATTAATCAACAATTCTTGAACCTTTTTTAAATTTGTTAAATAAGTTTCATATAAATTTTCTTTGGTTTCTAATACCATATTACGCGCGTCCGTTTCAGACATTACACGTTCGAAACTAGATACATTTGATTTTAAGATTTTTTCTTTACCAGATTTAATCAATAACTGTGTTATAATATAAGAATAGACATTTGGATAAATATTATTTTTAACTTTAAAATCTTTATTAAATATTTGAGATAGAGGTTTAAATTCATCTCTTATTTTATTTATATCATTAGAAATAAAAATACTATCTGTTTTTTCTTCCGTTTGTTTTTCTTCCGTTTGTTCCTTTTCTTTTAATAAATATCTTAAATATTTTGTTTCCATAGTATTATCTCCCTTTTGTTCATTTTCTTTTAACAATAATCTTAAATATTGTACATCCATAGGTTCCTCGTTTTTACCTTTTTTCAAAACCATTTTTAATTTTTTCGCTGTTTCCTCTTTCTCTTCGGTGGAAGAAGATGAATTTATTTTTTCAGTATCAACTATTTCTGTAAATAGTTTTTCGTCCATTTCAAAAGGAGAATCTTTTATATCTGTAAATTTAGAAAGTTCAGTTGTTATTTTTATAGTTATATCTCTTGGTAAAGATCCTAATTTATACAAACTCGTAATTTTATCTCTTAGTATAAAATAATCATTAACAGATTTTGAAGATAGATACAATTTTTTACTCTCTATTTCAATATCTGTATCTGACATATTAGGATAATGTTGCTTAATAATATATTCAGTATATAAATTTACTATCAAAATTCTTTTTTCTATTTCCAACATTTCTCTCAGTTTATCAATGTTAATCTTACGTAATATATACGCTAAAGAACCTGGATTTTCTAATTCATATTTAAGAATAGGATATCTACCTTTTTTATATAAACTAATAACTAATGGTTTTAAATCATCTTGAACTGTACCTTTTTTAAATACGATCGGCAGGGGAAGTATTTGTACAAGTTCTTCGTAAGATTTTTTATTAAGTTCTTCGATATTCAAATCTTTCATAAAATTTTGCGGAATAATTTCTTTAGTTTTTTCTTCCTTTGATAAAGTTTCTAAAAGAAAATCTCTTGATTCTTTTTCTTTTTGTTTTATGAACAATATAATTTTATCTTTTAAGGTTTTATGATATTTTTCAATAATTTGTACCGATGTCAAATTATTATAATTGATTAAATCTTTACCTTGTTCCAATTCGCTATTTAAAATAACATAAGCCTTGTATATATTAAAAATTTCAACTTCTTTTTCTAATTCTTTTTCTAAATTTTTTTCATATACAATCTTTTTAAAAAGATTATTTCTTAAATTCATTAAAATTTTACCAGTAATATTCTTTAATTCAGGTCCGAAAAATCCAATATCGTTTTCGCAAACGATATTGGATTGCCCTGTGTTTATCAAAGCTTGTTTGAATTCTTCATCTTGTATTTTTGCATTATAAGCATTTTCTGTAGCTAATTTTATGGTATCAAATTTTTCTTTTTCAGAATAATATTTATACAATTGATATATATTCTTTTCTTCTATATTATTGTCTTGTATTATAGCATTTTTTATATCTTCTTTTTCGGAATAAGATAAAGGTCTTTTTAATTTTACTTCCATTAGATTTACAGAATCAGTTATTTTTTCGTCTAAATTTATGTTTTTCTTTTTGCCAAAAATTGGGGCGTTTTGTAAAGCAAGTTTATAAATAGGTGTACTAAGCATATTAGATAATACATAATTTGTAACAGTAGACCAATTTTTATCATCTATACGCATGTAATGAATATAATTATTACTTAACGGGCCATAAGGAACATCGTTTGGATCGTAAATTTTAATTTCATTATTGTTCATTTTATTTTGAATAAATATTTTTTAAACTTAAAAGTATAATTTTTCACAATAAATGAGCGGATTGCTTTTTCTGACAAGTGAAGATTTTGGAATACAAAAAGGACAGAAAGGAGATATATTATGTCATAATATCCCAGGATTTTCTTTAATACTTTTTTATTCAACTCACTGTGTTTATTGTCAAACTTTAATTCCTATATTTAAAAGACTTCCAGGAAGTGTTGGCGGATGTCAATTTGGTATGATTAATGTAAGCACGAATAAATCTTGTATAGAACTTTCTCAATTAACAGTTGCACCTGTTAAATATGTTCCTTATATAGTTTTATATATAAATGGTAAACCTTTTATGGTATATAAAGGACCGAGTAACGAAGAAGAAATAAAAAAGTTTGTTATTGAAGTTGCTAATAATATTCAAAAAAAACAACAATTTTCAAAAGAAAAGATAAAAGAAAACACTACCGATGGTATACCAGCTTATACCGTTGGAATACCTTTATTAGGTAACGATAAAGTATGTTATTTAGAATTTAACAATGCATATAACAAATAATTTTTTTTATAAATAAAAAATATGTATTTATAAAATGCCCCAAGGTGTATATAGTAAAATAAAATGCAAAGCTGGGATATCAACTGGTTTTAAACTTTTACCTCATCAACAAAAAAATTTAGATTATTTTTTACAGTCAAAATACAAAGGTCTTCTTTTATATCATAAATTAGGTTCTGGAAAAACTTGTACTGCTATATCTATCGCTAATAAAATGTTAGAAAAACAACTTGTAAAACATATTTATGTTTTTACACCTGGTAGTTTAAGAGCAAATTTTATAAATGAATATTGTAAAAAATGTGGCATGAATAAATATTACATTAGGGATAATTATACATTTATAACATATAATTTTGCAGTTTCAAGATATATACCAAATTTAGATAATTCTTTAGTTATAATAGATGAAGTTCATAATTTAATTAATGGTTATAATAATGAATCTGAACATCCGTACAATATATATATGAAAATTTATAAAGCTAATTGTAAAGTTCTTGCCCTTTCAGGGACACCTATATATAATTACAATGAAGAATCTGGTGCTTTATTTGGTCTTTTAAAACCCGAAATGAACTTTTTAGAATTTTATCAAAATTTTGAAGAAAAAGAAGATGGAACTTTTATAGCAAAAAATCCAACAAAACTTAAAAGGGCTTTAGAAGGCATAATATCTTATTATCCAGGTTCTGAAAAAGATATGCCTAAAATAATAGAACATCCTCCTATAAAGTGTCCTATGAGTATAGAACAATGTTCTGAATATTTGAAAGTGTTGGAACAAGAAAGTGATTTACAATTTCCACCAAAAGAAAATTTAAAATATACAGATCCTAAACTTTATAAATTATTAGAAGGACTTCATATTATGGCTTTAAAAAATATGTTAACAAGAAGAGTTTCTAATTTTTATTATCCACCAAAATATTTTAATTATATTGAAGAAGCAAAGGAAATATCAGATGAAATTGAAGAAGAAGCAAAGGAAATATCAGATGAAATTGAAGAAGAAGCAAAGGAAATATCAGAACAAAAAAACGAAAGAAAAGAATTTGAAAAACCTGTAAAATTTAGAGATCTTTTAAAAGACGAAGGAGGGTGGATCGAAAAAGATATATTTAAAAATAAAGGATTGTTTATGTATTCACCCAAAATATGCACCTTCTTATACAATTTGATTTATCATATAAATGATAAACATGTTTTGTTTACAACTTTTAAAGAAAAAGGTGGAGTTTATCTTATAAGTTCTTTACTAAAAATGTGTGGAATAAAATCGTTAATATTTTCAGGAGACAGTTCGGATAACGAAAGACTTGCTATATTAAGAAAATTTAATAATGAAAATAATATAGACGGATCTAAATATAAAATTTTACTGATAACAGAAGCAGGAGCAGAAGGTATATCTGTTATGGAAGCAACACATATGCATATATTAGAATCGAATCCAAGAATAAACAAAATTATACAATCCATAGGACGTACAGCAAGACATGGGTCTCATAAAAGATTACCAGAAGAAAAGAGAATTATTAATGTATGGACTTACTGGAGTGTATTGCCTGATACTGACGTAAAAGTTATTTCTGAATCATATAACAGAGACGGTAAATTAATAAAGAAAGAATTAAAAAGTGATAATGTAGAATTAATAGATGAAAAGTTATACAAAAAGGGAGAAAAAACAAAAAGAAGAATAAATAGTTTTTTAGAAATTATACAAAAACAGAGTATATAAGAAATAAAAATGATTTTTTAATAATAAATAAAATATTATTATTAAAAATGAGTGATTTTCCACTATTCAATATGTTAAATAATAATATCCCGTTAAAAAAAGATTTAACTGTAGTCGAAAAAAATGATTTTATGAAAAAAATACAAACTTTAGATGTTAACGGTTTTGAACTTATATATACTTTAATAAAATATTATTATATACAAAAAGAAAACGGAACTTCATTTTCTTTGCCTTATAATGGTATTATAAATAAAGATAATATTCAGTTTAATTTATTAGATTTACCAATTCCTTTAAGACATATTGTGTATAAATTTATTTGTATACATAAACAAAAATTACAAGAAGACATACAAAAAGAACAATAAATAACATTATACTTAGAAAATAATACGATTTTTTGTCATTATTTTCGATTTCATTATTGTGTTCTGAACACATACTCCAGCAATTAGGTTGTCTGTATACTGGATTTCCTTTGTATGTTGCAAAATTTCCTGAAGTTTTTGCATCGGAGAGTTCGATTTTGTTGCATTTATTATCTTGGCAATAATATACATTTATTTTTGGAATCATTTTAAACATTACATTGGGATTGATTAATGATATTTGATTTTTAGGTTGTAAAGATAATTCATTGTTATCATAAATTAAAATATTATCATCTGAAGTTATATATATTTCATCATCAAAATTAATTATTTCACCTTTTGTTTTGTGTTTAGAATTAATTATAAAAGTATTTTTAGGAACATAACTTATGGTTGCTCTAAATAACCAAGAAATGGTATTGCCATCGTGTTTTCTTAATATTAAAGATGTTCCCGGTATATTAATAACAATTTCATCTCCATTTTTTACTGGAATATATTGTTCTACTTGTGTTCTTAAAATTTCTTTAGGGAGAAATTGTAAACTAATATAACTATCCTTGGATAATACAACTTTTTCAGAAATTGTATCGTCGTCAGATTTACCTATCATCATGTTAGATTGTATGTTTTTTAAATAAAAATAATCTGTATAGAAAACAGCATTTGGAATTTTTGAAGGAAAAGGATAAATTCTTTTGGAAAATACATATGTTTTCATATTTTTTAAAATAGGATAGTAAGATTTGTTTTTTATTCTGTGATAATAATCGATCCCTTCGCCTATTTTTTTCAAAGGTACACAAAAATTTTGTTTATCTGGTGTTTCTATAAAGTATCCAATATCTGAATCGTTCTTAGCCAAATTTAAACATTCTTCTAAAGTGTTTGTGTTATTACATATTCCTGTTATTGAATCGTTGCAATCAGCAAGTTCTATATCCGAATATATAGTATCATCAAATATATACCAATCTTTATATTTACGAGGTTTTTTAAATATGTATTCACTCATTTATTTTACAAGAAACCATTATTTAAAAACTCAAATATATACTCTAAAAATGTCAGAAATTAAACATTTAAATGAAAATAAAACAGTAATATTTAATTCTCCTAAAATAAAAGATATACTAGTTAGAACAGGGGTTGACTCGTTAAAAAATAGTTTAATACAATGTATCCTTTTAGCCACTGATAAAACATATTTAAAAGAAGTAAATAAAAGAGACCATATATATAACCGTATATGTAATAAATTATATAGAATAAAATCTTTAAAAATAAATATACTTAAAATATTTAACGATTTTTATGATAGTATAACGAGAAATGAAAAATTAAACATTGATAACATTGCAGATGATGATATAAATCAAGTTTTTTCAATTATATTTGAAATGGTTGGCTTTGCTGAATTTAAAGATATCATTAAAACAAATTACTCAAATATACAAACATATAGAGAAAATGTTTTAGAAAACGTGTCTAATACAATAATGAATTGTTTAAAAGATATGGATATAGATGATAAACGTAAAGATTATTGTGACAAAAAATCAAAAGAATTATTTCATAATATATTTACTTATTGTGAAAAACTTGAATTAACAGAAAATAATATTTTAGATTATTATTCAGATATAAATATACTATACATAGATTCAACTACAAAATTACCTTTACAAACTAATAAAACAACTAATAAAGATAATATAATTTTGTTAAAATACCCAGATAATACATACGAAGTTATAGGTAAACTTTATAAGAATAATATTGTAGCGAGAATGTTTTCTTCATATGATAATATTTACAAACAGTTTGTAGTTCAACATAAGAGAAGTAGTTCAAGTAGTCCAAACGATAAACATAAGAGAAGTAGTTCAAGTAGTCCAAACGATAAACATAAGAGAAGTAGTTCAAGTAGTCCAAACGATAAACATAAGAGAAGTAGTTCAAGTAGTTCAAGTAATTCAAGTAGTCCAAACGATAAACATAAGAGAATTTCTAAACCTAGAAAAATAATTAATTTATTTAAAAGTTCATCAGAAAATTAAAGTTATTTTATAAAGATTTCTATAAAATAATAAAATAATGAATATTGAAGATTTTTTACCAAAATATCCAGAAATTAATAAGTCTAAATATAGTATTTTAAGACCTTATTCAGCAGAAAAACATTTAAATGATATTTTATATCACAAAAAAGAATTTTATGAAAACAAACTAGATGAAGATGAAAAATTTCCTATAGAAAAAGGAGAATACACTAAATATCAAAAAAATATTATTCGTTTTCTTTCTAGTAATACACCTTACGATTCACTTCTTTTAGTTCACGAACCAGGTTTAGGTAAAACTTGCAGTGCTATTGGTTCCATAGAACAAGTAAGACAAGAAAACAGTACATTTAAAGGAGCTGTTATTTTTGCAAAAGGCGAACCTCTTCTTGATAATTTTACTAAACAGTTAGTAGAAAGATGTACCCACGGACAATATATACCACAAGATTATAAAAATTTATCTGATAATGAAAAAGTAAGACGTATAAAAAAGAATATTAAATACTACCAGTTAAAAACTTTTGTAAAATTCGCAAAGCAAATAAAAGATATATCAGATGAAATAATAATAAGAAATTATTCAAACAAATTTATAGTTATAGATGAAGTACATAATCTTAGAATAAAAGAAGGCGAAAGTAAAACAGAAGAATTAGAAATTTACATTCAATTTCATAGATTTTTACATCTTGTCAAAAATTGTAAAATATTATTAATGTCTGGAACACCTATGAAAGATAGTATTGATGAAATAGCATCTGTTATGAACCTTATACTTCCACTTGATAAACAATTACCATCTGGAAACGATTTTTTAAATGAATTTACTATAAACAAAAATGGAAACACTGTTATTAGAGAAGATAAAAAAGATGAATTAAAAAAATTGTTTTTAGGAAAGATATCTTTTTTAAAAGAAAGTTCTTCTTCTGTTCCCAAAGAATTTATGGGAAGTTCAATAGGTAAATTAAAACATTTACAAGTAGAACCGTCTATTATGAGTGATTTTCAAACAGAACATTATAAAAGAGCTTATTCTGAAGATATTGGTGGTAAAAAAGGTGTTTTTTCAAATACAAGAGAAGCTACATTATTCGTGTTTCCAGATGGAAGTTATGGTAAAAAAGGTTTTGAAAAATATATATCATACGAAGAATCTAAAATAAAAAATATACCAGGTAAATATAAACTTGATAAAGGATTTAAAAAACTGTTAGAAGGAAAAACAGATGAAGAAACTTTAAAAAACATAGAAAAATATTCATGTTCCTACGCGAAAGTAATAAAAAATATTTTACAAACTAAAGGTAATTGTTTTATTTATTCTTCTGTTGTTCAAGGTAGTGGATGTATATTATTTTCTTTATTGCTTGAATTATTTAATTTTTCTAGAGCAAATGGTAAAGAAGTAGAAGAAAAACCGAGATATGCAATTTTAACTAATATAACTACGAACACAAATGATATAAAAAAAATTAATAATCGTTTTAATCAATCTGATAATAAAGAAGGAAAATATATTAAAGTTATTATTGGTAGTAAAGCAATTAGTGAAGGTTTTTCTTTTAATAATGTAATATTTGAAAGTATTTTAACACCTTGGTGGAATTATTCTGAAATATCACAAGCTATAGCTAGAGGAATTCGTTTTGGTTCCCATAAAGATCTTCGAAATCCAAAAGTTAAAATACTTCAAAGTGTATCTATTCCAAAAGATAATAGTTTCTCTGTAGATCTTTATTTATATGAAACATCGGAAGATAAAGATATAAGTATAAAAAGCGTTATAAGATTATTGATGGAAATTTCTTTTGATTGCGCTTTAAATTACACAAGAAACAGAATATTGGGTATTGATAATTCAAGAGAATGTGATTATACAGTTTGTCAATATTCTTGCGATGGTATAGATATGAAAAATACAGAATTAAAAGATTCAGAAATAGATTATTCTACATATAATATATATTATTCAAATGAAAAAACAATAAATGTTAAAAAGAAAATAGAGCAGTTATTACGTGAAAATATAAAATTATCTTTTGATGATATATACAAAAAATTAAAATCAATTTTTACAGAAGAAGAAATTGAAAACGCTTTAATTTCTATAAAACAAGAATATAAAGATGAAATAAATTATATGGATTTTTTAAATATTTATTACACCACATTCCCAGTTAAAAATATAATTTATCAAATAGAAAAATTGTTTCAACACCATTTTTCTCTTAATTATAAAGAAATTAAAAATAACTTTAAAGAATATAATGATTTTCAAATACTTTCAGCTCTTTCTGAAGTTATAAATAAAAGTATTGTAATTAGAAATAAATACGGTTTTCCATCTTATTTACGAGAAGATCATAATATTTACTATTTAGTGAATAATATAGATATACAATATGATTATTTAGCAGAATATTATACTAAATATCCACATATTAAAGAGCAGGTAAAAATTCAAGATATTTTTGAAAGTTCAATTCTACAAATTATTGATAATTTATTTAGTTCTGAAAAAGAATCTAAAGTAATTAAAATACTTAAAATTATTCCAGAAGATATTCAAAAAATTTTACTTGAAAGTAGTATTACTTCAAATTATATGAATATAGAAAAAAATAAGGATGTAAGAAATTTTATTTTAAATTTTTATAAAAGTTATATCGATAAAGTTGATAATATCTGGGTTTCTAGTTTTTTAAAAAAGAAGGGTGAATTAAGATGTATCGAAGATGGTAAAAATGTCAATGAATGGAAAGATTGTGATAACGAAATCATAAAAATAATTAAAGAAAAACAGATAGAAAAAGAAAAAATTAGAGAAAATAATCCATACGGTTTAATAGGTACATATAATGAAGAAAAAAAGAAATTTTGTATACTTGATTTGAAAAAAGAAAAAGAAATAGATAAAAAAGATAAAAGATTAAGTTATTCTGGTAAAGTGTGTAGTTTTTGGAAAGTAGATGAACTTGTAGATATAATAGTAAATCGATTAAAAATAAAGGTTCCTGATGATTTTAAAAAATCTGAAACAAAAGATAAATTGATCGATCTAGTAGAACAAGATGAAAATTTATTAAAAATATTAGGTGGAAAAGATAATATGTCAAATATCGATAAAGATGATTTAAGGCGTGTTTTATACTATGGAAAAAGTAAAAAAGAAGGTGGTATAAAGAGTATTAACTCATTATGTCGTGTAATAGAACAATGGTTAAGAAACAATAATATGTTAGAAAAAGATGAAAAATGTGGAGTCCAAGGTAAAACCAAAAAAATAGAAGAATTTAAAGAAGAAATAAAAATTGATATAAAACTTTTTAAAGCATCAAAAACTGACGAAGAATTTAAAAAAATTACAAAAAATATTTCAAGTATGATGAATGAATGTTTTAAAGATAATTTTAACGTAGAATATGATGAAAACATTTGGATAACTGCGTTTATTGAAAATAAATTAGTAGGTTTTTTAACTCTTGACAAAAATAATATTATATGGAACGTATGTGTGGCTAAAAAATATAGATTAAAAGGGGTGGCTAAAAAAATAATTTCAGAAACTATAAAAAAGGTCTGTTCCGAAAGAAAAATACCAATGTTAAAAGTAGATAAAACTAAAAAAACTTATAAAAAATTAATTGAAATGTACAAAAAGTTTGGTTTTATTATAGATAATGATATGGACGATGAATATACAACAATGAAATATATTTGTAAATAATTTTTAAAAATTTAAAGGAGTAAATAATTTTTAAAAAATAATGACCATTATATTTAAAGCAAAAACAAGAGAAGGTTATTCATTAAAAGTATTAGCAGAACTATTACAAAATAATATCAAAACTGGTTGTTTTGAAGTTGATGAAAAAGGTATAAGACTATGTATGATGGATCACCACAGAACTATATTAATTGATATTGATTTAGATTCGGACAATTTTTCGGTTTATAAATTTAAACATACAGAAAAATTATATCTTGGTATTAATTTAATACATTTTCATAAAATGTTAAAAACTATAAAAAAGAGAGATTCTGTTGAATTTTTCATCGATGATACAAATTTTACAGATTTAGGTATTAAAATTATTCCAAAAGAAAATAATCGTATAACAACCTCTTTTATTAAAATACAAAATATACAAAATATACAAATTGATTTACCGTCTGGGTATGAAAAACCTGTAATTGTTCCTTCGGGTGAATTTCAAAAAATGTGTAAAGGATTAACACATATTTCAAATACAACTCATATTACATCAAAAGGATTTTTAATTCGTTTTTCTAGCGATGCAGGAGGTGTTATGAAACGTTTTACAGAATTTGGAGAAAACGAACAAAACGATCAAAATGATGATGATAAAGATGAAAATGAAGAATTTGATTATTCAGAACAATTTGATTCAGAACGATTATTAAGAATAACTAAAATAGCAGGATTAAATTCTACTATGCAAATATATCCTAAAAGTAATATACCTCTTCTTTTTAAAACATTAGTAGGAAGTTTAGGAAAAATATCAATATATTTAAAATCTAAAAATTTAGAAGAAGATGAATCAAGGACTATAGATGCCGAAGAAGAAACATAATTTAAAATTATAAAAAATTATAAAAAATGCAAACAAGTGTGGAAAATATTGAAATAAAAGAATTAAACTTAGATATAATACAACCTAATATGCAAACATATAAATCACCCGAACAAGGTGGCATGAAAATAGTTGTAGTTGGAAAACCTGGTTGTTTTGAAATAGGAACAAAAGTACTTATGTATGATGGAAATATTAAGAATATTGAACATATAAAAACAGGAGAACTTGTAATGGGCTGGAATTCAACTCCAAGAAAGGTTTTAGAATTATGTAGAAATAGTGATATTATGTATAAGATAATTCCAAGAAATTGGGAAAGTTATACTGTTAATAGCCAGCATATACTTGTACTGAAAGATAGAAATGGAAATATAGTAGAATTATCTGTAGAAGAATACATAAAAAAAGATGATAAATGGAAAAGAGAACACAAATTGTTTAAAAACGGTGTCGAATTTAAACATCAACAAACTGAATTAGAACCATATAATGCCGGAATCATTTATAATAATCAAAATATAGATGAATATATAATAAATTCAAGAGAAAATAGATTATTATTTTTAGCTGGAATTTTAGACCGTGATTATAAATATAATGAATATAAATGTGTTATAAATGGTTATGAGTTGACAAATTATATAATTGTAAAAGATGATAATAAAGATAAAATTTTATTTCTTTTAAGAAGTTTAGGATTTTATGCTATTTATGATACTATTTTAAGTTGTGTCTTTTTTTCTGGAAATATATCTATTATTCCAACTAAAAATACTTTAACAAATACTCAATGTATGATGGAAAGTGAATTTTTATTAGAAAAGAAATCTTATGATAACTATTACGGTTTCACTTTGAATGGGGATAATAAGTTTTTATTGGCATCTTTCGATGTCGTTCACAATACTGGTAAAACTACTTTAATTTCATCACTATTATATTCAAAAAAACATATATACCCTGCCGCGATGGCTATGAGTGGAACTGAAGATAGTAATCATTTTTATAGACAAATTTTTCCATCTACTTTTGTATTTAATAATTATGATGAAGAGCAAGTAACGAAATTTGTAAAACGTCAAAAATTAGCTAAACAACATCTTGAAAACCCCTGGGCGGTTCTTATTTTAGATGATTGTACTGATGATCCTTCAATATTTAAGAAACCTTTACAACAAGGCTTATACAAAAGAGGAAGACATTGGAAAATGTTGTATATATTATCGTTGCAGTACGGTATGGACGTTAGACCTGTTATAAGAACAAATGTAGATGGTATATTTATATTAAGAGAACCAAACCTTAGAAATAGAAAAGTTATGTATGAAAATTACGGTGGTATTATTCCGGATTTTAAATTATTTTGTGATATTTTAGATCAGATTACAGATGATTATACTGCTTTATATATACATAACGCCACACGTTCAAACAATTGGAAAGAATGTGTTTTTTGGTATAAAGCAAAACCAATCCCATCTGATTTTAGATTTGGAAGTGATGATTATTGGAATTTCCATTTTGCAAGATACAACCCAGAATATATAGATCCAGTTATAGTTTAAGAATTATAAAATTTAATTGGGTAAAGGAAATTAGATAGTAATTTTAAAAGGTATTAGCTGTATTGTTATTTATCAATAAATATATTTTATAATATATTATTATAAAATGAATAATATCTTACTACTTGATTATTCAGATATTAAAAATTATCCATATATTAAACGACCTCCTTATAAAAAAGGTTATAAACAAAGTATACTAGAAATAAAAAATAATATAAATGATAATTCTAAATCTCATTATTATATTTTACATAATTCAGAAAAAAATAAATGTATGTTAGACCCTCAATGTAAAAATTATTTATTAGACATATTATCATATTTGAATAAAAAATTCTTTGATAATACTATTTTATATACTTATATAAAACCAGAATGTCAAGATTTTGAATTAATAGTAAATAGTTTTTTAGAAAACGACTTTTACAATCCCTATATGACTAAAGAAGGTCTCTGTATATATAGAAAAAATAAACAAAATATCAATATCAATAAAAATTTAGTAAAAAAACAGATAGAATATGCTATACAAAATATTGATAATATTAATTGTAATTTATCAGTTAAATTTTCGGTTGATGCTATAAATTTTTTATCAAATGCTTCTAAAAATATGGGATTTGTTAAAAATAAACAAAAAGAAATATCAGGTGAAATGACCGTTAATATATCAAAAGATAATACATTTATTATAGATGTTGATAAAAATAGTATCAAATCTGGAAACGAAGAAAATGTTTCTGTGTCTTTTTCTAGGTATAATTTTCATTCTCATCCGAAACAAGCTTATGAAAAAAATAATGTAAAAAACGCATGGCCATCAGGTAATGATTTTTTAGGTTTTTACGAGTTAAGAAATCATACTATATTTCATTGTGTTATAACATTAGAAGGCGTCTATATTATATCTTTTTCAAAATATTGGTGTAATAAATTAGATAGTATAAATAAAAATTTTATAAAAAATAATTATGAGATTTATTACACGGATAATTTGACACCAAAACAATTTGTAAAAAAAGTTAATTCTATTAAATACAAAGGACATCCTGTTTTTAAGGTTATATTTTTAGATTGGAAATCTATTAAAAATAAGTTTGAAATTAACTTTTCAAAATTTAATAATAGTTGTTTAATAAATCAAGAAATGTTTAATGTTTCAAAAAATATAATTTAAAATTGATATTTAAAAGAAATTGTCTTTTAAATAGAAAATAAACCATGCAAGATATTCAGTTTGAAAATATTTCAGTCAGTACAAAAACTTTTATTGTTATGACTAATTTAAATATAGATATTCAGAAACTATTTGATTTTTTACCTATAACAGAATATGTTTTAGTTCAAAAAAAACGTGGAAGAAAGAAAAAAGTTTCTACTATAGATCCAAATAGAAATATCCCAAATGGTTCTATAATAACAATAGATTTGGCGAATAAAGTAAGAGGAATTTTATTGAAAAAAAAGAAAAAGAAAGAAGGAAAAAGTACAGATTATTTTAGAAATTCAGTTACAGTAGTAATGATTATAGATGGTAAAAGAATAAATTTTAAAATTAGTAGAAACGGTAAATTTCAAATGACAGGATGTAAACAAGATGAACACGCCGAAAACTGTATTAAATATATTTGGGAATATATTAAGGACGAAAAAGATATATACAAATTGGATGGAGAAAATTTTAAAGCAATGTTTATCCCAGCTATGAGAAATATAGATTTTAATTTAGGTTTTACATTAGATAGGGAAAAAATTGATGAATATTTTAATACAAATACAGATTATCATAGTTTGTTAGAAACCAGTATAGGATATACAGGTGTAAATATTAAAATACCTATTAAAAAACCTATAACAGAACTTAAAATAAAATCATTGACTTATAAGAATAAAAATTGGACAACACCAAAATACGTGTCTTACGATACATATTTAAATACATTAAAACCTAAAGAACGTGAAAAGAAAATTCAGAAAGAAAGATATAATACATTTTTAGTTTTTCATAGTGGGAAAGTTATAATGTCTTCTTTGTGTGAAGATTTTGCACGTGATACTTATTACGAATTTATTGATATTATAAAAAAGAATTATAAAAAGTTTCAAGAGAAACTAGACTAACGTTTTCTTTTAGTTTTAGTGAAGTACGTCCATGGTATATATGTAGCGTTGCGATTTATACTAGCACTTGTCAAGCTACTAACAACTTCGTTTCCTTGATTTAAATTTTGTTGTTTGCTTTCCGTAACTTCAAATAGTTTTTCAAGTTGTTCTTTCTGTCTCAATTTTCTTTCTGCTTGTTCTTTTTCCAATTTTCTTTTTGCTTGTTCTTTTTTCAATTTTTCTTCTGCTTGTTTAACTTGTTCTTCTTCATCCCTTTTCTTTTGTTCTTCTTCTTTTTTTAATTTTTCTTCTGCTTGTTTAACTTGTTCTTCTTCTTCTTTTTGTCGTGCTTTTTCTTCTTCTTTTTGTCGTGCTTTCGCTTTATCATCTACTTGTTTTTGTTGGTCTCTAACTTTATCTAATTTTAATTGAATTTCTCTTGCTTCTTGTTGATTTTGCTCACGTAATTGTTCTTCTTCTTGTTGTTTTTGAAGTTCCTTAGTTGCTTCTTCTAAATCTTTTTCTTTCTTCTTTTCGTCTTCAGTCATAATTAATTTTCTCTTGTGTTCTTTTTGTTTATTTTTTTCTTTTTCTGTATCTTCAATCGCTTTCTTTTGAATTTCCTTTTCTTTAGCTTTATCTCTCGATTCTAAAATAAAGGGAACGATAATAAAACCAGTTGAAAGAATTAAAAATATACTCGAAAGTATAAATCCTACTGTCACCATACTATTATAATCAACACTATTTGTTTGACACTTAATATCTTCAGGGTCTGAAGATTTTAATATTTTATTAATTTGTGATAAAAATACTAAATTTGATATGGAAATACCTAGTATAATGAAAAAGAAAATCTTTAGATCAGAAATTTTTTCTTTTTTATTATCTCCTAATAATTTACATTTTGCTTTACATAATGCATATGTTGTAATAAAACATATAGTTATTACAGAAGTTGCCATTAATCCACGTAATCCTGATCTTAAAGATAATGCTTTGCAATCAGAAGATAAATTATTATAACCATAAGAAGATATTATCAACATAGGTATACCATAAAATAATAACACGGCAGATAAGATTAAAATTTTAATTCCAATCATTTATTATAAATATTATTTTTATAATATTTATAATTTAAACAAAGTATATTCTTATGATGAAAATCCATATAATTTATTGAAAAATCCATATGGTTGTCGTGGTATTGAATTTTGTATTTTATCTTCTTCTTTCTTTTTATCTTCTTCTTTCTTTTTCATAATAGTTTCATATAATTTTTCAAAAGCGTTTGTTTGATATATTTTTGCACCAATTATAAATAAAAATAAAAACAATGATAATATAGATGACATTAAAACATAATTTTTTAATCTTTTACCATTATCATTTTCATTTTGTGTTGAAGATTTATCTGTACCTAAACATTTTTTATCATCATTTATTTTTCCATATGCAATAAAGGATATTATTGTCATAACTAAAGATACTAGAAGAGAAATTCCAAATAAGATATCAATATGGTCTACGAATTCACTTTTAGAGTTATCATCATAACATTTATGAGTAAAATTACATAAACCATAACCAATACTTATAGTTACAAAAGCTATACTTAACACGAAATTAACTATTAAACAATCATTAATTGTTGTATTAGTACAATCTTTGTTTAAATTACTAAAAGCATAAACAGTAAAGATAAATATTAATAGACCAAAAAATAAACAACCTGTAAAAAATATTGTATTAACTAAACTTTTATTCATTTTATTATCAATAATAAAAAAATTTTTTATATAATAAATGAAATACGTGATAAACACCATAACGAGTGTATTTATAATAGGTTTATTAATATTTGCGATATTGAGTGTGATAGGGTTAGTATATTTAACACAAATGGCTTACAGTAATAAACGTCAAGATGACGGTCAGTACTGCGGAAATACAAATACAACTGAAAGAAATATAGCAAGATTAGCTGTAATTGTATTATGGTTTCAATTGGCTTGGATAGTTGTAGGAAGTTATTTGCAAAGTGTATGGAATTAATAAATTTTTCTGTGTTTTAATATTAAAATGAATATTAAAACTAACTTTTATACAGGGTTAAAAAATGTCAAGTATTAGAAAAGATATAAATGATATTGTATCGCTTTTTATAAAACAAATATTTTTAAAATATAATATACCTGAGAATGAATTGGATTGAAAAAAATCATAACCTAAGGATGAACTTAAAAAGTATAACTGATATTTGTGAAAATATTGAACTAATTGATATAAATTTCAAAAAATGTGTTAAAGGATATCATTTAATTAATTCATCTTCTATAAATGAAACAATATGGGAGGACATCAACGCTATAATATTTTCATCATTAGGAATTGATATTTATTCTAAAAGTGACGGAAGTCACTCATCTGGTATGGACATTAATTGTTTATTAGAAAGAATTAGCAATAAATCCGCAAAATATTCAAATAATAAAAAAAGTATTGATATTAGTTCTTATAGATTAACTACGGTTTGTAGTGAAAAAAATGTGGAACGCCAACAGAAATAATTGAAGAAATTAATAAACGAAAAAATTTTGACTATTATTCATTTATAGTAAGAGATGAAACAGATAAAGAAAATATAAGTTATGATTGGTTATTAATACCAAGCAATTACTTAATTTTAGACCCTTCTTCATATACTTGGGAACCTACAATTGGAAAAAGAGGAAAAAATAAAGATACACAAGTTGGATGGAATACAAATGAAATTAATGGTTGTAAAATGTCAATTACATTTAGTATGTCGTCTCAATTATGGATACATATTGAAATGACAGAAGAAATAAAAAAGTTTATTGTAGCGTCTGCTCTCGTAGAAAATAAACCAAAATACAATTATATTGATTTAGTTGATAAATTAAGTACCATTTAATTATTATCAAAATCATCTAATCTTTTATTTGCTGTATTAATATAATCACCATTGATTTCAAAACCAATAAAATTTACATTATTTTTTTTTGCAGAAACACACTCGGAACCTGAACCAACAAAAGGAACTACTAATAATGTATGAGACGATTTATTTAAAGATGCTTTTATCAAAGTATCACATAAATTTAATGGTTTTTGGGTTGGATGATCTACGCGTTCTTTTTTTCCTGCTCCACCTGCTAATGCTGGAACTTTTATGACATCTCTTGGTAATGCTCCTCCTTCGTGAGCAGTATAGGTTGTTTCTTTATCACCATTACTAAATCTGCCTACTGTGGGTTTTCTAACCTTTCCTGCTGCATTTTTTAGAAATGTTTCTGTATAAGGTTCTCTAACATCATCACGATTAAATATTGGTTTTTCTTTATAACAACATAATATACTTTCGTGTGTTCTTTGCCAAAAATTCAATGATGGAGTTACTTTATTAGTATAATGCCATACTAACCATCTCACATTACAAGTTACACGTGTTCTTATAAAAGCAAGAATTTCACTAAATCCATATATATATAAAGTTCCTTGTGGTTTTAGTATTCTTAAACATTCAGCAATCCAATTATCACACCATAATAAATAATCATCCATCTTTTGTTTATCACTGTCATTTCCAAAATCCTTTCCAATATTATATGGAGGATCGCAAATTATAATATCAACACTTTCCCTTTTTATTTTTTTCATTCCAATAATACAGTCTTCATTGTATATTTTATTTATTTCTAGTTCTTCAATATCAAAATTATTATTATTTTTTTCCCATAACATTTTTAATTCATCTATTGGTATATTATACTTTAATGATATGTTCTCTATAAAAGTAAATATACTGTTTGATATGATATTATTGTCCATTTTTAATATTTGTAATTAAAAATATTAAAATTCAATTTATTAACTCAATAATCATTTTTGTTATATCAAATTTATCTTTTTTTTAATATAAATGTACACATACATTTATATTACATATGTCTTATGGCAACATAGACACGTTATTTACAATGTGTATTATTATGGAACTTTGGTATATCAATTTGTTCCTTATTTTAATTTTAAAAAAATTACTCAAGAAGAAGTTGATGATGACTGGGTGAATATAGATGATATTCCTCAAACGTAATTTCCAGTTTCATACATAGAAACAGCTGTTCTAAAATATAAATCAAAATCTGTATCTGAAATATGGGTTTTAAATTCATCGTATAATTCCTCTCTTATTTCAAGTAAATTATTTCTTAAAAACTTAAGAAATCTTTTTCTAGAAGCATAATTAGTTGTTTCTAATGTCATTTCTTCCAAAACTTTTTCTTGCAATGTTAAATCATCCATATTTCTAATTTTTGCATTTAATCTTCCAGTGAAATTTCCAATTATTTGTTCTCTCCAAGAAATTTTAATAGTAAATTCACCGAAACCTGATATACTGTTTATTAATCTTGTTGCAAAACCTGTAGAACAAGTTCCTGCCATTTCTACTAATTCTTCCAGTAAACGTTTTTTCATTTCTTCTTCGTGTGTATGACCAATGATGTAGGTCCACACTCTTAAAAGTATATTTTCCAAAGAACAATTATATGCAGAATACAAAGCTCTGTCTAATGATATTCTAGTTAACGCTATTTTTACTTTATCAGAATTTATATATTTTAATGTATCTATCTTTAACAAATCATTTATTTTCTTTTCAACATACAATATATCTATTTCTTTTTCTTCAACTTTCATTATACCAAACGTTTGTATATATTCTAAACCTTGTTTAATACTATCTTCTATTTCTTTTGAATGAACATTTTGAGCATTTTGATAAATAGTTTTAGGTTTGGTATTTCCTGTGGTTCCAAGAGTCATTATTATAGTCTGTGCTAAATCTTTGTAATATTGGTCTCCTAACTGTAATAACACATCAGTTGCGTCTGCTCTTAAATTATAATCAAGTTCGTTGTCATTAGCAAAAAACAACAAGCTTTCTTGAACATGTTTTTTAATACTGTCATCTATATTTGATAATCTTAATAAATTTTGAGAAGCAAGTATTCTGTAAATAGTCATATTATTTCTATTGTTTAAAAAGTAAATAAATGCATTGTTTTTAAAGTATAAAAATCTCTCCTCTAAAGATAGTATATATTTAAATCTATATTCACAATCTAAATTATCATTATTAATAATATTACAAAAATACATATTAGCCTTGTCTTTGTAATTCTCATTTTTCATTAAAATTTTTATAAATTCAATTTTATACGGTGTTCCTATTTCATCCCCCATTTTTTGAAATATTAAATCAACAGCTTTGTAACCAAGTTCGTCTTTTTCGTCGTGAAAACACAAACCTTTAGCAACTATACTTTTTAAAAAAGGTGGCAATGAACTCTTTTCGCATATATCATATAAATATTGTTTTAAAAGTTTTAAATTTGACAAATCATACATCATAATCAGTTTATTTATAATTTCAATAACGTTATCACCTTCTTTTTTATAAAAAATATCAATACATTTTAAACGTGTTTCTAAATCAAGTGATAAATCTATAATATTTTTTGATATATTTTCTTCACTAACATTGCTATGAGTTGGTGTATGTTTTTCGTCAATCAATGATATTTGGGTTGTCATTTTTAATTATTTATATTTTTTCTTAAATCAACTGTAAAAAAATAAAGTTGAATTTTTTTGAATATCCTGTATTTCTAATAATTCTTCATATGTTCCTATACAAACATCTTTTTCGTCATTTATATCATTATAATAATACCAGAGAGTTTCGACTTTGTAATAACAAGTGTAATGGTTTCTATTGTGAATACATATAGCATTTAAAAACAATTCGTTTTCTGAAATAATAAAAGATCGAGGGAATATTATTTTTGTGTGGTTTTTTTTACCATTTATATCTAATCTATTTATATTAAAAACTATAAAAGTAGCGTGAATAACCTTATTTAATTCTATTCTACGGCAAAATAATTCATCATTATATTTATACATATTATATTTGTCAAATACTGTATCTTCTGTTAAATTTAAAGAATCAATTAACTTATATTCTTTACTATTATTTAAAACAGTTACAGGTATATTAACAATAGGACCGTGTGTATACTTAACTTTACTCACAAGTAATGTATTTTTATTATCTGTTATATCATTAGAAACATACGTTTTTCTTAATCTATTAGTTGTATTAACGTCAAAAATATTGAATAGAAATAATAAAAATTCACTTGCATCTTGTGTATTGAATGTATGAAATTTTTCAGAACCTTTACAATGATATAAAAGTTTTTTAAGTTTTAAACAGTTTTCGACTTGTTTTAATCCTGAAATAGATATTTTAATTTCATTTAATTCTTTTTGAATTTCTTGTCTTATATTACGTTTACAACATATAAGATCTTTTATTGTATTTATATCACGTTTTAAAATATGCTTTGATATTTCATCGTTTTCTGGAGCAAAAATACATTGTAAAATAGTATCGATATAACAACTATTATCACAATAGTTTAAACCTTTTATATCTCTTTGTGGAAAAAGGTTATAGATATCTCTAAACATTTTTTCAAGTTTATTTAATTTCAATCCATACAAAAAATTTATAATTTTTGATATTCTTGAATACCTTAATTCTGAATACGTTCCATGAGAAACATTATTTAAACTTGGTTTTAAATTATCATCTAAGGAAAATCCAAAATATTTTATCAATCTTAAACAAACTTTAATTATGTTTTTTCTGTATTTTCTGTTAAGTTTACTGCTGTGAAAAGGTTTAAAATTTATATCAAAAAAATTATAATCAATTTCAATATCAATATTGTCTAATTTTAAAAAATTATATATTTCAATATCATTTTCATATATCATTTTTTTAATAATATAAATAAATATTTATATTATTCAATTTAGATTTTGCAAATTGATTTTTTTATTTTTTTCTTAGTATATACAAATGTCTGAATTTAATCTTTTTGAGAAAATATTAGAACAATACGAAAACTCAAAGTTAAAATCTGATGAAGATTTTAATGATGATGATAATTGTTCTCATCTAAATATGACAAATGAAAAAGGTGTATTCTTATGTATAGATTGCGGACAGGAAATAGAATATGAATTTAATAATGACAAAGAATGGAGATATTACGGTCAGAGTGATAATAAATATACTACAGATCCAAATCGTGTTCAAATAAGAAAAATAGAAGATAGAAATATATTTAAAGATGTTGAAAATCTTGGTTTTAGCGAAAGTATAATATTAAAAGCTAATAAAATATATAATCAAGTAACACAAGGGAAAATTTTTAGAGGAAATTCGAGAAAAGCTATAGTTTTCGCTTGTATTTTTCATTCTTACAAAATGCTTGGTAAACCTCAAAGTCATGAAAAACTTATCAAGATATTTAGTTTAAATAAAAAAATAGGATTAAAAGGTTTAAAATATGTTAATTTAAATGCACCCAAAGAATCAAAAATTCGGACTACTTACATAACACCTATTAATTTAATAGAAGAAATAATGGACAAATTTACCACTAGTTTTGAACAAAAAAAAGAAGTATTAGATATATACGAAAAAGTAAAAAATAAATCTTCAAAACTAAATCGTTCTCGTCCTATGTCTGTTGCTTCTGGTATAGTGTATTACTGGATATTATCAAAAAATAAAGATATTACTATAAAAGATTTTGCTAAAAAAGTTAGTTTGAGCGAGCTTACAATAAATAAAATTTCAAAAGAAATTTCTGATATTTTAGGAGAAACTTATTAATTATCATTTTCTTCTAAAGTAGACAAAGGACTAACTGGTGTTATCGAATTACATTCTGTTATATCCAAACTATATATACTTTTTCCTTTATAAGTTTTATCTGGATTTAGTAAGTAAATTAAAGTTTTATAATCGAATAATCTTTCAAATTGTTCTTTTAATATGTTTAAATCTTGTTGTATAACATATTTATATTCTTGTAAATCTTTTGCATATGTTGAATCACAAAGGGATAATAATATTTTATATGCCACTTCTTTGTCCGTTGATGATGACATTTTATATATATAATATTTTTTAAAATTGAAATAGTTGTCAAAGTTATATTAAAGTTATTAACTTTAATATAATATGTCAAATATAAGATATTTAAATTGCATTAATACAATATATGAGATGTTATCTCAAAGAAAATATTCTAATATTATAAAAGAATCTGAAAAAATAATAGCTGAAAAAGAAGATAAAACCAAAATATATGTGTTTACAAAGATAATTGAAAAGTTGAATATAGCTGAAATTAATAACTATATATCTTTTATACAGAGTGTAAATATAAATCATTGTATATTATTATACGAAGGTGTTCCGACACCTGTCGTTAAAAATATAATAACTACTATTTTAGATATAGGTATATTAATAGAGTTATTTAACGTAGATGATTTACAATTCAATATAACAAAACATATTCTTGTCCCTTTGCATAAGAAATTAGACAAAGAAGAATGTAAAAATTTTAAAGAGCAATACGGAACAAATATACCTATATTGCTAAAAACAGATCCTGTATGTAGATTTTATAATTTTCAAAAAGGTGATATAATAGAAATAATAAGAAGAAATTCATTTGTATCTTATAGAATAGTTAGATAGATTTATAAAAAACAGGAATCCTTATGTGTAATAAAAAACACATAAGGATTCCTGTTTTTTTTAATTTATTTTTATATATATATTAAATATCTACACGATTAAATATATTAAATAAACCTTTAATCTGTTTTAAAGACCATAATAATATAAAAGGTTGATTAAATATTAAATATCGGATTTTTCTCTGCGTTTCTATCGTCACGTTGTTCTATTTGAGTAATATGGAAACGAAGATCTTGAACTTTTATTGATGTTTCGCATTCCGGAGTTAAATTATTTAAAAGTACCGAGTATGTTCTATATTATTTATTATATATAAAAAATTTTATATATAATTAAATTTTAATTTCTCTATCAAAATTTCCAGAAACAACTTGATGGGCTATGACAACTATTAATTTATTAGGGAAAACGTTTTTTATACCTTCTATAACAACGCTAGTTAATTCTTGGTCTATAGAAGCTGTGCATTCGTCTAATAATATAACAGGAGCATTAAATATTTCAGAAAGAGCTAAAGTAAAAGCTAAAACAACTCTACTAAGTTCACCACCGCTAAGCATTGAAATATCAGCTTCCATTCCTTTATAATCTATTTCTAAATTTATTTGTGGTTTACAAGATTTTTTTGTTTCTTTAAAAGGCAACAAACGTACTGTTATAGGATCTGTAGGGAAAAAAATATTTAGAAATTCCTGTGCATGTATATTAATAGAATTTACTATATTTGATATAGTTATACTTTCGGCTTGTAATATTTTTTCTTTAAAAAGAGTAGACGCTGAATATCTTTGTCGTTTTTTAGATTCTTCTTCTTGTAATTCTTCTAAACGTTTTTTACATTCATTATATTTATCATATTCTTCTTTATATCTTTTATATTCTTCAATTTTTTTTATGTTGTGTTCATGTTTTTCTAGACTTTGTTTTAAATTTTCAATATTTTTCTTACATTCTTCCAATAGGATATTAATTTCAAAAGTATCACATATCCTATTGTATTTTTTATTATGAGCATTTTTTAATTTTTCTTTTTGTTCTAAATGTTTATTCAATTCTAAATTTAATTCTTTAGTTTCTTCTAATATCTTTAATAATTTATTTTTGTTATTTTTTTCTGTATATACAATATTTCTAATATCTTCTTCTGAATAATGTTTTTCTAAATTTTCATCTAATTGTTTTTCGTTTTGCGTGACTTGTTCCTTCTTTTTTAATATTTGATTTTTGAATATTAAAATACTATTAGAATATATATTATTTTCAAGGTTTTGTTTTAATAGTGTTTTTCTATTTTCAATTTGTTTTTGATTGTTTTTATATTCATTTAAATATTCAATGCTGTTTTTTATTTCATCAAGTTTTGGTATTTCTTCAGTTTCTTTATCATACTTATTTTCAATATCTTGAATTTGTTGACTTATTTCTTTAAATTTTTGTAATTTTTCAGTATGTTCTTTTAATTGAATTTCTTTTGTATTTATAATTTTTACAAGTTGATTTATCTTTAATTTTACAGAATCTATTTCTGTGTTTTCTTCGAGTATTTTTTGTGTTGATATTTTTAATTTATTATTTTCAAACTTAAGACACGTTTCACACGAAGGGCATTTATAAAGTTCTTTTTGTAAGTTTAATACAAGTAATAATTCTTTCTGCTTATGTAAATCATCTTTATAATTTTTTAATTCTAGAGTATCTTTTTCTAAACTGTTTTCATCTATATTTTTACAATTAATATTTTCTATAGCAGATTTTAATTTAGTTAATAATTCGTTTTCTTTCAATAATTCTTGATATTCTTTTATATTATCATTTAATTCTTGAATAGTAAATTCTTTCCATGATTTTCTATTTAGTTCTTCTATTTCTTTTTTTATATTTTCTTTTTCTGATATTATCATTAATTGTAAACGGTCTTCGTCCTCTTTTAATTTATTTTTTAGAATCGTAATTTCTTTATAAGATAAAATATTTCGAAGAATATTTTCGTATTTTTTGAGATGTTCATCTCCTTTATATATAACGTTATCGGAATTTATTTTTTTTATGCGTTCGTTTATATTTTGTAATAATTGTTCTAGATTTTTTATTTCAATATTATATATATTTATGTCTTGTAATTCTGTTTTAAGATTTTCCAATTTGTTTTCTTCTTTTTTTATTAAAATCTTAGTGTTTTTATACTTAATATATTCATTTTTTATTGCTAAATCTTTTTTCAAAGTTTTAAAAGGGAAAATAACTTTAACTGGTTTTTTCAAACTTTTAAAATCTTCACTTCTTAGTTCTAGTTGAGAAGTTATAGCTATTAATTCTTCATTTCTTTGTTTAATTTCACTTTGACACCTATCTTTTATTTCTTGAATATCAATACCTTGAAAAACAAACTTTTCTAAAAAATATAATTTTTCAGTTGGGTTCATAAGTAAAAATGAATTAACAGCATTTTGTTGAACGTATGAAGTTATGTCAAATGCATTTCCGAAATATTCATTTATTATACTTTGTGCTGTATCATCTTCATAAGTTTGTTCTAAAGACAAATCATAAACTGTTAATCTGTTTGGTTTTTTTGTTCTTGTTATAATAAAATTATTATATTCTAATTCAACTTTACAAGATGATTTTCCAAAACTTATGATTTTTGTGCCGGAACCATACAGAGCGAAATTAATTGCCATCAAAAGAGTACTCTTTCCCTTCCCAGAACTTCCAGAAATTAATAAAATACCATCATCTCCAAAATCAAAGACACTATCTAAATAACATCTAAAATTTTTTAATTTTATTTTCATTTTTTCTTAAAATTATAATTATAGATTTGAAATTTTTCAATTTTAATTAAATAATATTTAAAACCAAAATATTTCAAATATAAACTGGAAATGCTGTCATACGAACCTTATAATAAACGTTCTTTTATTGTTCATACTGATGATAGAAAAAAATATAATTTTATAATGAAAAATATTGGCGCAAGATGGAATTCACGTTCAACTAAAAATGGTCCTGGTTGGCTAGTTTCTCTTGATAGGGAAGAAGATTTAAAAAAAATTATAAGTGAAGTTTCGTCGGAAAATCAAGTTCATAATACAGAAAATATTGTCAATGAGGTACGTAATATAATTGAAGAAGATGAAGTTCAAACTCAGATAAAATCAAGAAAGCAACAAACAAAATATCACAGAGCAATCAGCGAAGAACAAGAAGAACAAGAAGAACAAGAAGAACAAGAAGAACAAGAAGAACAAGAAGAACAAGAAGAACAAGAAGAACAAGAAGAACAAGAAGAACAACTAAAATATAAAAAAACAGTTAATCGCTATGTTCAAGAAAATGAAAAGAACAATGAAAAATCACTTAGCGATGAAGAATTTAATCAATATAATAAAAAATATAGATCAAAATCCAAAGATAAAAAAGAAAATATAAAAAATAATGAAGAATTATTACAAGATGAACTTAAAAAACAAGCTGTAAAACAATTCGAAATAGAAAAACAAAATTTTACACGTCCAAACAAAGAAAAAGAGGAAACGTATAAAAACAAACAAGAAAAAAGAGAGAAAGATTCATACATACAAAGACAAAAAGAAAGGGATGGAGATTTATACAGAGAAAGAGACAGAGAAATGAATAGAAAGAGGGAAAGAGATAGAGAAATGAATAGAGAAAGAGATAGAGAAATGAATAGAGAAAGAGATAGAGAAATGAATAGAGATAGAGAAAGAGATAGAGAAAGAGATAGAGAAAGAAATAGAGAAATGAATAGAGATAGAGAAAGAGATAGGGAAAGAAATAGAGAAATGAATAGAGATAGAGAAAGAGATAGAGAAATGAATAGAGATAGAGAAAGAGATAGAGAAATGAATAGAGATAGAGAAAGAGATAGGGAAAGAGAAAGAGATAGAGAAAGAGATAGGGAAAGAGAAAGAGATAGGGAAAGAGATAGGGAAAGAAATATAGAAATGAATAGAGATAGGGAAAGAGATAGAGATTTACGCAGAGAAATAGGGAAAGAAAGGGAATCGCTAACAGATAAAGAAATTTTTGACAAATATAAAAAATTAAGTGAAAACCCATCTAAATATAAACTTAAAAATTTACCAAGTGATAGTTTTTCAAGAAGTTCTTCCTCTTCGGATGATTTCCCTCTTGCTGAAACTCCTAAGAATAAAAAAGATGATTACTCTAAACTTTTTAATACTGTAAGAGATTTACATAAAAAGATATATGAGATTGATCTTAAAAATAAAAAAGATAAGTATAAAAAATAAGTATAAACATACTATAATAGTATATTATAGTATTTAAAAAAAAAAATTATTCAGAAAAATGAAAGAATTTCCAAAAACATTATCTGTGAATAATATTGAAAATTTTTATGAATATAATTATAATCGTTTAAAATGTTATCTTAGACGTGATTTATATGAACATATAATAAGTCATAAACAAGAAGAATATTTTTCGTTAGATAATTTTAACGAAGAACGTGTAAACGATTTGGAAATAACTAAAAAAATGTTAAATGAATTAGTATCTGAATTAGAAAATTTAGGCTGGAAATGTAAAACATCATATGGTGGGACAGGATTATTTATTTATAATACAGAAAAACCACCCTCTAACTGCTGGGAAGAAGATTAATAATATTTTTATATACCATAATATACGGATGTATGTTTTTATAATTTTTATATAGAAAATCTATGTTTGATTTATATATTTTTTTACTATAGTATCTTAAAGTATTTATATGACACAAGTTATTTTTGTATTGAAATGTTATATTATTAATAAATTTTTCATAATTTTTATTTTTATGTTTAATACTCATAAACATGTTTAAATCGTAAATTTTAATTGAATTAGTTTTATTTAAAAATTCTAAAACTTTTTCTGGTTGCAGAAAAAATTTTTCATTATATTCTTCAATATGTTGTATTATTGGTAATGTTATATTTTCCCAAATATCATTATTTTCTATTAATATATTATTTTTTATATAATATAGACAGTTTTTATATTTTTGAATATATCCTTCAATATTTTTGATATTATTTTTTATAAAAAAGTTTTTCATACTATTATATGTAGTTTGTATTTCATTTTCTATAGTATGTATGGTATAATATCTAGCAATATCATTTCTAATTTCTTTAAAATTAATTATCATTATACGATCAAAAACATCAGTAAAAGATTTTATTTTATCTTCTATAGATTTTGAAATATAAAAATCAAAAAGTTGTTTTACATTATAATTACAAGTTATTTCTTTATTATTATCAATTGTGATATCAGAAGTTTGATATACATTTTTTAAAATATATTTCACAAAGTCGAGAGGTTTTAATTGTTCTAATTCGTATTTATTAGAAGAAATTAGCTCTTCGTATTTTTTTGACTTTTTAAAAAAAAATCTAATTTCACCTAAGCCATCTACCCCGGTTTTTTTGAAAACCCCAGATTTATATTTGGTTCCTGATATAAAATTACATAAATTAATTATTTTATCAGTTTCATTACTATTAAATTGTTTTTTGTTAATAATCTCATAAACAGTTGTTGATAGTATACTTATAATATCTTGAATAGAACTAATTGAAAACATATTAATTTTTCCATGATGCATGTTATTATGTATAATATGAGATTTTTCATAGTCTATTATAACTGGAACTATATTTGTTTTTATTTTATATACTTGATTATCAGTTATTTGATATTCAACTATAATTTCAGTTTTATATTTTTTTAATATTATATTCCAAGGTGTAAGATCGTTATGTACAAATCCACAGTTATTTAATGATATTTCTAGTGTTAATGCTATTTGTATTAAAATATTAAAATATGTATACAGATTAAAATTTTTATTATTAATATATTCTAGAAATGTAATACCTTCAACCTTTTGTTGTAATATATTAACTTGATTTTCCTCTATAAACATATTAAAAGTATACACAAAATTTTGCAAATTATTATATTGATTTAACACTTTACCTACAAATGTTTCGTGTGTTATTGATTGTATATTATTAATATCTTGTTTTTTCTTGATTATTTTTATTCCTCCTATATCAACTTCATAAATTGTAGATATTTTATTTTTAAATAATTCCTTCTCTTCAAACTGAAATTTTTTATTTTTAATTAAGTTATCTAGAATCCAATTTATACTCGTAAAATGATTTACATCATTTTTAAAATCTACTATATTTATAGTTTGTATATTATTTTCTAAATTATTAAACATATTTTTCAATATCCTTCTTTCTAATTTGTACTGAATATCTTGAAATGATATTGTATTATATATATAACTTCCGCATAAAGATTTTAGATTAATTAGTAATTTTTCAAGATAGTCTAATATACCTTTTTTAGATAAATATGTATCAGCAAACAATTTGGCGTTTGAAGCAATTGTTTCGCATTTTTCATCATTATTTTTACACCATTTTATCTTTTCTATTAAATCAGAAAGATCTGATTTAATAGGTATGTAATGAATGTATGGTTTCAACATATCTTTGTACCACAATCTGTATTTTGATTCTACCATTAATATACAAGAACCTGATTCTAATTCTAAACTTAATCTATACGCAGAAACATGTCCATCTATATTAATTAAATATTTGTAAGTTGATTGTTGTTGCGGAGACATACTGTCAACAAGGTTGATTCCTATATTTTTAATATCAATTGTTTGTAAATATGGGTTATTTTTAATTTTTCTTGGTCTTAAATTCCATTCTGTTATACCAGCGTCGATATAAGGAAGACCGTCTGTGTCTTTGTTATCTAATTTCTGTGATAAATATGCAACCTTTAGACGAGGGTTTGTTTCAATAGTTGTCCCTATTCCCGTAGAACCTCCTCTAAAAACTGCTATTGGTTTTCTATTTTTCCAATCAACACAAGGCATGTTGAAAGAACGTTTATATGTGTCTAAAAAATATTTACCTTCTTTTCTAGATACACGAGCCCAGTCGTCAGCAGTAGGTATTGCTATATCGGCATTTTCGTCCGTTTCAACCATTGATAATATAGGGCAGTATTTATCATAATTATGAGACAACAAAGGAATATTATCACCAAATATATTATCATAAGGTTCAGTACTTTTTTTAGTAATGATAGGAAAATCTCTTCTATTTATAAATATTTCAATATCTGGGATATATCTGTCTTTGCATAATGTTTTGAACATATCATTTAATTCAGGAATATTTGTATCGCCTTCATTTATAGGATATTCATATCTAAAAAGACAATTATTTGCATACCAATTATCTATAAATTTATTTATTTTACTATCTTTTACATCAATTCCAGATAGTTTATTTACATATTGTAAATATTCAATAACATTTTTAAATTTTGGGTCTACTTTTATATATTTACTCCATTCATTGGTGAAATTATTTTTACTAAAAGGTAAAAACACTTTTAACTGTCCATCTTTAATTTTTATAAATACACCTTTTTTAAATTTATTAAACATATATTTAAAAGTATTTTCAACACCAAAAGAACCTATATTTTCATACTTATTCCAATAAATATTTTTTTCTATATTTTTAAATATATTAGTTTCAGGGATAGCCGAATAAAATTCATTTAAATTTACAAGTTTATCACTATTTTCTTCAAACTGGTTTTCATCACCAGCTGTGAAATGTGTCTGAAAGAAATTTTTGTATCTTGGATTTGAATTTATTTTTTGTTTTTTCTTCTCTTTGCATTCTTGTTCTGAAAAATAGTAGTTGGATTTATGAATATTATTAATCATTTTTTTAATTTTTTTATAAAGTTTCATATTTAAATCATTTTTAATAAATGATAAAATTATCAGCAAGTTTAAAACTTAAAATATCAAATAACCCAACTAATACTATAACTAAAAATAAAAGTAATAATACAAAAAATCAATATAATAAAATACCAAAAGTTTATCATACAAAAAGCATAAAAATACCTGATAATTTTGATGGACGTGAAATATGGAAAGATTTTTTATCGCCAGTAAGAAATCAAGGTAAATGTGGTTCATGCTGGGCTTTTTCAAGTGTTTCTTGTTTAGAAGATAGATTCGCTATACAATCAAAAGGATTATTAAAACCTGATTTGTCAGTGGCAAAAATTTTATTATGCGATTTTAAAGGGAAAGAATTCACAGTTTCACATCCAGAAGACAGTAGTGATATATTAAATAAAATAGATGCAAATAATATTAATAAAGGTGTTTGTAAAGGAAATACATTATATGACGCTTGGAGATATTTATATTTAATTGGAACTTGTGAAGATAAATGTTTACCTTACAATAAAACGTTAGGGAAAAATTATAAATATGATAGTATTTCTCAATTTGAAAAAGATTATAAATTACCATTATGTCAAAACATTTCTGGACCTATAGGTGATATGTGTTATGATAACAAGAAAAATTATTACACAGGTGAAGAATATGGAACACCTGCACGATTTTATAGATGTTATGAATATTATTCTGTACCATCTCCCGAGGAAAATATAAGATATGAAATTTACCGTTGGGGTCCTATAACAACAGCAATGACTGTATACGCAGATTTTTATGATTTTGATGCTAAAAATGATATATACGATTGGGATAAAAACAGTCCAGAAACAGGTGGACATGCAATTGAAATAGTAGGTTGGGGTGAAGAAAAACGAAAAAAATATTGGATTGTAAAAAATACTTGGGGGGAAGATTTTGGAAGAAATGGATATTTTTATATCACCAGAGGTAATAACTGTTGTGGAATAGAAGAAAACGTTGTAGTTGGAATACCGGATTTTTTTTACCCGTTGAATTATGTTTTTCCAATAACATTAAAAAACAGTTTAGAACCTGATATAAAAAATAAACGTAAGCAATTGGATACCGATATTACGATAACAGGAGGAGGTATAAATCCTGAAATCGGATATACAAGAAGGGTTTTAAGTACAAAACCTTGGATTAACAATAAACGAATTATAGAGTTGTCAAAATTACCAGATTGGGATAATTTTATAGCAGGTGAAATAACAAATAAACATTATGTTTCTAGTAAAAATAGTATTATTACGATATCAACTCTAGTTATAACAACTTTAGCATGTATTTTAATTTTAATAATTTATATTCTACTTAAAAAATTAAAATGATTTTTTTTCAAAGTATATTTTTAAAAAAAAATGTTTTCACCTGAATATATTAAAGAATATCTTAAAAATACAGTTTGGGATAACTTTAAGGTACAAGAATTATGGTTTAGAGATAATGATTACTATTTTTGGGGATATGAAATTAAAGAAAATAAAATATTTTCAACAAAAGGTTATTTTAAAAATGACGTAATATATTATTCAACAATAGAATATGAAAATAACAATATAGATAGGTTAATAGAAGAAAAATTAAATGAAGGTTATTATTGCTTTGCTTCTGAACTAATGGTTTAAAATAGTATTTAACTGATTTAAATCTCTAACTTTTATAAATTTGTTATCATTTTTTTTTTGATTTTTTTTTGATGAAAAACCATTACTATTATCTGTTATATTTATTGTTGGTTTTACTAGAAGAACATTTGACGACGATATTACTAGTTCTTGTTTCATTTGAAAAATAGGTATATGATTATCAATTGTTGTATATTTATCATATATATCTTCTATTAATATATTATCATAAGCCCATTTTTTAATTAAATCTAGATAGTTATGACTTATGATTGATATAAATTTTGGTATATTATTTATTGTTTTCCACTTGTTAAGTATTTGTTCATCGTTAATAATAGTATTTATTCTTATTTTTTCATAAATAATTTCTGCTATACAACAAGCTTTTTTTAAATTCTTAATAGTTATATTATGTCCTGTTTCTATCCAATTAATAAATATTTGTTTGTCGTCTTCTTTTAAGTCCCTTAAAAATAAAATTATGTTTTCATTTTTATTCCATAATTTCATAAATTCTTTTTCTCTCAAATTATACAGTCTAGAAAATGTTGCTGGGTTTATATTACAATATATAGTACGTAATATATTAAAAGAACTATCTATTTCATTTCGTATCATTTATGTGTTTTTATATATTGTTTAAACAATATATAAAAATTTACAATAAAAAATTTACAAAGATCCTCCTAAAACATTAAATGTGATATTTTGAGATCCTGAGGTCAAATTTGACGATGACACAAGAACAAGTCTCATACTACCAACTGCACCGCAACTATCAGAACCAACGGCAGCTGCTTGATTGAATAATTCCTGTGTTGTACCACTATTTCCTGAATTAAGTTGTACAACAACATTAGAAGATGTTGAATTACTTCCAAGACTCAAAACGCCACCTGTTGGCATATTTTGAATTACAAATTTTAATAAACGTGTTTCATTTGTTGAATTTATATCAAAAAAGTTTATATAAGAAGCTGCTTGAGAAGCAGAGTCTGTACCTAAATATAAACTACTTGCAGCACCAGAACTACCTGTCAAAGAAACAACCAATGCATCAATTGTTGCTTGAACCCATTCGTTTGATGATAGAGAAACTGATTGACCACCACTTATATTTTTAACAGGTGGCATTTTTAAAGCAGCGTCGAATTCAAGAACACGAATGTTTTCACCAGTAAGAGAAGATTGCAGTTGAGAACCATTAACTACTGTGTTTTCAACACGATTATAATTACCTGTAGACATTTTATTAATTACAAGAAATTTTTTTTTTAATCACTTAAAACTAAAAATATTTCTTAAAAAATGAACGATTATAACATTAGTCAAATTTCAACATTTTTAAGAAAAATAGCAGATAATATAGAACAAAATATTTTAACAGAACTTCAGTTAAAATTAGTAAGTGAATTTTTTATTGAATATAATTTCATGAACCGTGAGCAAAAAGAAATCGAACATGATATTTCAGATAAAGATTTTAGAAAATTTTTATCTCTTGGATGGTATATTTATAATAAGATTGAAAAATAATATTGATTTTTGTTTTAACATACAAAATAAAACAAAAAATGTCTCGTAAAGTATATATATCTGATTTCACAGATAAAGAATTATATCAAATATCTAACGATTTGAATATACCAAAACAAGTCTCAAAATATGCATTATCATCAACACCTGAATATATATGTTTATTTGAAAACGTGAAAAATGATCTTTATGTTCCTTTTTGTTATAATGAAACATACAACCGTCCCGAAAGAAATTCTTTTTCTCCTACTAATATACTTTTTAAAGGATGTTTAAGAGAAGAACAAAAAGAGGTAAAAAACGAAGCCATAAAACATTTAAATCAACAAGGAACGACCCTTATTTCAGCGGCTTGTGGTTTTGGAAAATGTTTACAAAAAAATACACCTATACTTATGGATGACGGAACTATAAAATTAGTTCAGGATGTTATAACAGGTGATAAAGTAATGGGTGATGATTCAAAATATCGTAATGTATTATCTACAACTGTAGGACACGAAAAAATGTATAAAATTATATCAAAAGAAACAGGTGAAAGTTTTGGTTGCAACGAATCTCATATATTGACTCTTAAAATTTTAGGACATAAAACAATATCTTACGAAAATAACCGATATATAGTTAAATGGTTCAAAAAAGATATTTTAAATTTTCATCAAAGATGTTATAAAGATTTATCTATAGCACAAGATGTTATTTCTACAATTCAAGAAGATTCATTGCTTGATATTAGTTTAAAAGATTATATGAAATTACCTGAAAATATTAAAGACAGTTTGAGATTACATAAAATATGTACTCAATTTCCTTTCAAAAATACTACTGAAAATCCGTATGTATATATTATGAAAAGTAATACTAATTTTATTTTATCAGAATACAAACATAATAATATAGAAATTAGAACAATTGTGTGTATAGCTTTAATAGAAAAATATGGAAAACAACACGAAAATTTTTATGAATTTATTGTAAATAATAAAGGTATCCACAAAGATATAATTTATATTTTAAATTCGTTGGGAATACATACAAGTATTGTATATGGGTTTGAAACATATCATATAAAAGCTTATTTTAATTTTAAAAATAATAATTTACAATCAACTATAGATCCTAGATTCGTTATAGTTAATATACCTGAAACAATATACTACGGATTTACAGTAGACGGTAATGGTAGATTTTTGTTAGGAAATTTTACTGTAACACATAATACAGCAATGTCTATATACATTGCGAGTAAAATTAACTTAAAAACACTTGTATTATGTCATCGTATTGTATTGATAAATCAATGGAAAGACAGTATACAAAGATTTTGTCCTGAAGCTAAAGTTCAAATATTATCTGCTAAAAGTAATATTAAAAATGATACTGATTTTTTTATTATAAACGCTACTAATGTGTCAAAACATACAAGAGAATTTTATAAAGATATCGGTTTTGTTATTGTAGACGAAGCACATTTAATTATGGCTGAAAAATTATCCCAAAGTATGAGATATATTTTACCTAGATATCTACTTGGTTTATCTGCAACTCCTTATAGGACAGACGGGCTTGATATATTGATGAAATTATATTTTGGTAAAAACAGAATAGAAAGAAAACTATTTAGAACTCACACTGTTTATAGAATAAACACGGGTATTAAACCAGAAGTTAAATTAAATAAAATGGGTAATGTAGATTGGTGTTCGGTAATAGATTCAATAAGTAATAATGAACAAAGAAATGAAATGATAATCACTTTGATAAAAAAATATAAGACAAATGTATTTCTTGTATTATGCAAAAGAGTTAGTCAAGCAGAATATATTGTAAAAAGGTTAAAAGAAGAAAATGAAGACGTTACGAGTTTGATTGGTAACCAACAAGAATACGAACAAAAAAGTAGAATACTTGTTGGAACCGCACAAAAAGTTGGTACAGGGTTTGATCATCCACTTTTAAATTCATTAATTTTAGCGTGTGACGTAGAACAATATTTTATACAATATTTAGGAAGAGTATTCAGAAGAAAAGATACCGAACCTTTTATTTTTGACTTTGTCGATGACTTTAATTTATTAATAAAACATTATAGAACTAGAAATAATGTATATATAGAACATGGTGGTAAAGTAAAGGATTTTTTAAAAGAATTTCCAAATTTTTTTAAAAATTAAAAAATCTATCTTTAATAAATGAGTTGCAAAACACAAGAAAATTACGACCCTAAATCAAATGTATGCACGAATCAAGATGATTTTAACCATGCATTAAAACATGCATTAAAAAATATCAATAAGGAAAATATGAAAAAAGAAACTTCTGTTATGTATTTATATCTTGTTCCTTGGTTAATATTTTTATTATGGGCTCTTATTCTCGCTATGAAAGTTCCAGAAGGTCCAAATAAAGTATTACATATAATTTTAGCTGTTTTATTCTCACCTTTATACGTGATTGCTTCATTGGTTGGATTCATGCAACAACAAAGTTCAACTATGTAATTTTTTTCTTTGATAGATATAAAAAATGTCAAATTATCATTATAATGATCAACAAAACAGTAAGAATAATTATTCTTACACGGACGTAAAACATATAACTGATTATGAATGTGACCAAAAATGTCTTTGTAGAGAAGTAAATGAAAGATCAGACAAAGATAGATTGTATTATGATTTTTATGTGTTAAATAAACCTATAAATTTAAAATCTCTTAATTTGAAAAATAAAGAAAAAGAATATTGTTGTAGATAAAATGGAAAATGATAAAGTTTATTTTATGTTATCTATATTGTTAACATTAAGTGTTATATTTTTAATAATTTTGTTATCTCGTAAGAAAAAAGATAAAGAAGGATATAAAAAATGTATATGTTCAAGTTCTGGAACTGGAAGAGAAAGACAATGTCAAAATACTGAAGACGTCGAACAACATTATAATTCTAATAAATTAACAGAATTTACAAACTTAAAAAACAAAGATTGGAACGAAATATCTCCAGGAGATTATAAATTTCCAGTTTCTAATGATTGTAATTGGAATGATACCCCTGATAATTGGAAAGAATGGGATTTTACTGATTTTTAATAGAATATAATTTATAAATATAATTTATAAATTAAAAAAAATGATATTACTACATATATGTTTAATTGTTTTAACAGTATGTTTTATATGCATCTTATTAATAAAAAGATTTTTATATTTCAAACCTTCTTCGAAAATTTTACAAAGAAAAGAAGAATTTACAGATGTTTATCTTGGTAATTTGCATGCTTTCTTTAAAAAAGGAGAAAGTTCTAAAGTTATATTAGTTTGTCATGGACATATTGGTAATATTTCTTATTATCAAGACCTGTTTTTAAAATTATTAAATACAGGTAATTCTGTTATCATATTTGATTATAGTGGATATGGTCTGAGTAAAGGAGTACCTAACGAGACGTTATGTTATTCAAATGCTTGTATGTTTGTTGAATATTTATTTAGAAATGGATACGACGAAAACGACATTATACCTTACGGGCAAGGTATAGGTAGCGCTATTGCTGTTTATATCACACGAAAATACAATTTTCCAAAATTAATTATAGACCAAGGTATAAAGAGTATTAAAAAAATTATAAAATATAACTTACCTTATTTTTATCTTTTCTCATTTTTATTTCCAGAATTTGACACCGAATTACACCTAAAAGGTTATAAAGGTGAATTATTAACTTTATATTCAAATACACAAAATATGTTTGAAAATTCAAATATATCTATAGATATAAATTCAAATTTTTCATATACACAAGTAATAAAAGATTTCATTAAATAATTTTTTTAAATATAAATAAAAATGTCAATATTAATAATATTAGTTGTTATTCTAATACTATTAATACTTTTAACAACTATACTTATTTTATTCGTAAAAAATAACTCTAAACGTGATGAATTTAAAATAATAAACACGACTCCTTCGACTACTAACCCAATTAGACAAAATACAACACCTGTCACGGTATCATATAGTCCTAGAAACTATCCTGTAAGACATAGATATTATCATAAAAATTATCCTAGAATTAGACATAGATATTATCCTACATATTTTTATAAATATCCTGATTATGTTTATTATGATGATTGTGGATATTGCTGTGATGATTGTGTTGACGGTAAATGTATTTGGGAATCTACAACAGGCACTCTAAAAAAAGGAACCAATCAACAATGTATAAAATACAAAGATTGCTCTGATAGAAAAAATGGTTTGAATAATAAAGAAAAAGATATAAAATGTTCGAAAATTTCGTTGGAATAAAAAAATATTATATTATTAATAAAATGCCAAAATCTATGAAAAAAACACGTTCTAAAGCATTAGGTCGTAAGATGTTATCTAATGAATTTTATTGTTTGCAATGTCATAAAGCGGTAAAGTCAGATTTTACCAAAACTTCTTTAGTAAAAGGAAAAAGACAGGTCAGAATAAGAAAAGGAACTTGTCCAAAAGGTCATAACATGTCTCGTATTGTAGCTTAAATTAAATTGAAAAATCAAGCGAATATTTCCATATTTTATTAAAAATATGGAAAATTTATTTACGATATTTATAATCGTTATATTTACGATATTTATAATATTAAACAGAAAGGAAATTGTATCGTTATGTTTTGCATTATGTGTATTTTTTATAGTAGTTATAGTTTTTTATCGTAAATATGAAGATTTTAATTTTTCATTTTTATTAACTTTTGTAATATTTATTACTGCATATTTATATCCTCCTATTTTATTATTATTTAGACCTTTTGTATCTCATACTTATTAATTATTTTTTTTCTTTACAAGATCTATATTTAAAACCTGTATGACAAATAGGTTTTGATATTTTTAAAGGATCGCAAGTATCATAATGTTTATTTTCAATAGGAGATTCGGTTGCATAAGGATTAACTAGGTTTATTAAGTTTATTTTTGGATTTTTTTGTAAATGTTTTCCTTTTTTACATTTTTTTGGATCTACATAACACCAATTTTTTCTCATACCTAAAAATGAACCACATTCGCTCTCGCAATAGCATCCAGATGTAGTCTTTACTCTTTCTTTACAATCATCTAAGCATAATATTTCTCCTGATTCTGTTTTTCTTTCTATTAATTTTTGTAATTTTAATCTTTTTTCTCTTTTAGTCTTTAATTTTTCTTTTTTGATTTGTTCTTTGTGTTTTTCAATACTTTTATATGTTTCTTCGGCCAAGAATTGAATATCAGCTTTTAATTCAAATTCTTTAATTTCTATTGCACCTAAATCTTTTATTTCTATATCTTGGAGAATTTTATAATTTAAAACATTATATGGTAAATTTTCTATTTTTGCGCCAACTTGATTCAATAATACATTTGTTATACTATCGGTAGCTTTTTCTATAAGAATTTTTTCTGTGTCTATACCAAACTTATAAGAAACCGCATTTATAAATTTATAAATATAAATATTAGTGGTTAATTTTATTGAAACATCATATTCTGGTAATCCTAATTTTTTTGATATATAATTAAATTTTTCAATATCAGTTTCTGTTAATATTCTTATATAAAATGACAAGTAAAAGAATACTGTAAATATAGGATTTGAATAGATTAGTTTTTTAATAACACGAAATCCGTTAGGTGTTATGTATAATAAAAACCAACTTGCATATACGTATTCATATAAAATAACAGCAATATTTATTATGAAGTAAAGAATAATTGCCAACGATTTTCCGCTTATATTAAATTTTTCACTAAGATTCCAATATTTCACCAATTGTTGACATCTATAATAAGAAGTCATATCATTATGATCTAGGAGTGTTTTAAAACTCGAATCATAAAAATTTAACATTTTATCTTTCATCTTTATATTAAAAATGAATAAATTCATGAATAAAAAATAAAAAATAAAAATGGAGCGTTGTAGTTATTTTATTAAGGACAAAGCCTTATTTGGTAGTTTCCCTAATCAAGATACAGTTGAATATTTAGAAAGTATAGGAGTAAGATACTTTATTGATTTAACAGAATATAACGAACATAAAACAACACCTTATATTACTAAATATAATTATGTAAAATACCCTATTTTAGATAGAAAAATACCGGAAAAATGGTGCTCTTTTGCTAAACTTATAATTTCAATAAGTAAAATTATTCGTAATTTAGATAAGAATAAAAAAATATATATACATTGTAAAGGAGGACATGGAAGGTCCGGAATTGTAGTCGCTAGTATATTATGTTATTATTATAATATTTCAGCTGAAGAATCTATCAGAAAAACTGGTAAATTTCACCAAGATAGAAAAGAAATGAAAGAAAAATGGAGAACTTTAGGATCACCTCAAGGTAAAAAACAAAAAGATTTTATATATAAGTTTTTTAAACCATTGAGATATAGTAATCATACTTCAGATTATAATTTTGATTTAAATAATAATTCTGATTACCCTGTAGAAATACTTAACGTAGGAACTTTTCCGAATGCTTATTTTGCTCTTCAATATTTTAAATGTCCAACTAACATTGAATATATAGAAAAATTAAAAAAAGGTATATTATGTGAAGTACCAACGGCAAAAGATTGGGAAGAAAAAAAAATACAATACATGTATGAAGTTTTAAAATTAAAATTTAACCAACATCCAAACATTAAAAATAAATTGTTAAACACAGGTTTAAGACCTTTGATAAAAGTATCTTTAGATACATTTTGGGGGGACGGAATGAATGGACAAGGAAAAAATACACATGGTAAAATATTATATAAGCTTAGAAAAGAATTTTTAGATTCTATATCTAATGATTATTTTCTACCGCAACAAGATAATTTATAAGGTTCTCCTACTGAAATTTTTTGTTTTTCAGGTTTTGTTTTAATATGTTCAGGTCTTTCTGGTTGACCAACTGTATCCCCGAAATCGTAAACTTGTCCCGGATATTGATTCATTTTTGTAATATCGAAACTGTAAACGGGATCTCCTGGGGGAAAAAATTTAGTATTACTTGTCATCATTGAAAAATCGTATTGACATGTATTTCCAAGTTTTGCATAACTCATTTTTATTTATGAATAAATATTTTTATATATCATATAAAAATATGATATATATATAAAATGTCTTCAACGCGATATTTAGAATTTGATTCAATGTACAGAGATAGAACTCAATATCCAAATCCTTCTAATTTTGTAATTGAAATTTCACAAACTGGTCAAACTAACAAAGATAATCCCAGAGATCCTATTTCCAACGCATCACCGCTGTTGTTTTGGAATAGCTCTTTTGACGAATCAAAATCAAGTACAAGTGTTACAGTATCTTCTATAGAATTGAGTAATTCATTAACAGACTCAACTAAAGTGATAATATCAACAATATCAAGTGATGTTTTAAGAAATGTTTTAAACTATTATGTAGGTGCTGTTTTAAAAATAGTAACATCATCTCCTCAACAATATAGATGCAGAATATTAGAATATCAAAGAATAACAAATACATCTGCCGAAATCTTATTAGGTTCAGCTTTACCTCAAAATATAGATTATTCAACCTGTGCTATTAGTATTGAAAATCCAACTTTCAATACAAATACAGCCACTATTCCAAAACTATTTATACCATCTTCTAGTGGTATAGATAATTTTTATAAAGGATATTATATACAATTAATAGATACAAGTTCAGTTATTTCTGAAACAAAAAAAATAATTAGTTATGACGGGACTACACATCTTGCCACATTAGAAAGTACAACTTCGACTAATTGGTTAAATGGTAATTATAATTTTGTTTTAAGAAAAGAACAATCTTGTAATTATGGAAAAATAGTAGATATTAATACATCTGGAAACATTATACAACTAAATACAACTGCTTCATCGATATATAATATATATAAAAATGGATATTTAAGAATGCTACAAACATTACCAGTTCCTCCTTTTTCTACTTTATCAGCTCCTTACGCAGAAGAACGTAAAATTATAAAATATATAGCTGGCGACGGAACGTTCACAAGTGTTTCAGCACCTAATTTTACAATATCTGTAAATAACAATAATGATTATACCGGAAGTTATTTTACATTTGGTGTTAATACCATATATATATCCAGTTATGATATAATTACAAAATCTGGTACATATGTAGGCGTTAATCCAACAGTAGGACAAACATTTTTTTGTAGAACTATTATATTACAAACACCGTTTAGCGTAAATCCTATTCCTAATAGTATAGAAAATTATGAAATAGAATGTTTTTCTAATGATAACTGGAATCCTTTTAATTATTCTGGAAGTCTAGTTTCTTCTCAGGAAATGGTATGTTACGAAGTAGAATTAGTAAATTTAGTTCTACCAAATTCGTTACTTTCTTCTGGTAGAGGCGGTAGACCTATATTTTACCCTTATTTTTACGTTGAATTACAACAAATATCAGCAGCATCCGGGGGATTAAAAGGTATTATATATTCAAATAATCCAAATTCTTATAAAATGTTATTCAGAGCAGTAGTCGATGACACATCTCAACCTGTTTCTTCGCCATTTATAAAAATAGATAGTGATAGTATGATACATACTATAAAATTCAAACCAAACGATTCATTTAAATTTGCAGTTTATCATCAGAATGGAGAATTATTTCAAACCGTAGCTGAAGATTATTATTCTCCAAAAGCGCCAAATCCTTTAGTTCAAATAAGTGCAACGTTTTCATTTAAGAGAATATAAACTATAAATTAAAATGTCTAAAAAAATAGAAAACTTTATATCTAAGAATGAAATCAATTCTGCTATTAAAGAATGTTTAAACACGTATAATATAGAACTTCTTAAAATATTATTATATAAATATCCTATAACTACTGAAGAATATTATGATGCTTTTTTAAAACTAAAAAAAATTTCTGAAATTAAAATCAAATTATTATGTAATTGGTGTTCTTCAGAAGAACTATGTAAATTGTGGAATAAAATGTCAAAAGGGAATTTTCGTTGGAATAATATTAAATTAATATGGAAAGAAGAAGACAACCCTGATTATTATATTGTTATAAATTGGACAACAGAATATCATAAAAAAAATAAAACTATTTATTTTAGAATGGAACCTTTAGATACAGTAAAACATATATGGGATAAAGAATGGATATGTATAAATCCTTTTGAATATTTAAAAATTTTTACACATGAAATATCTTATAATAATTTAGAATGGCATTTATCAAAAACATATAACGAATTAATGTTAAATAAAGATATTGAAAAAACTAAAATATTTTCAACAGTATTAAGTGGAAAATATATTGATAAAGGACATAAAACTAGAATAGATTTTGTAAAATATATAGAAACAAAAATAGACATAGATGTATTTGGTGATAACAAATTTAATTATAAAAAATATAATGGAAAATTACCTTTACATTGCAAAGATGACGCTATATTACCTTATAAATATACTTTTAATTGTGAGAATAATCAGATAAATAATTATGTAACAGAAAAGCTTATAGATGGTATTTTAGGGGAATGTTTAGTTTTTTACTCTGGGTGTCCTAATATTTCAGAATTAATAGATAATAAAGCATATGTATATTTAGAATTAAAAGATTTTGAAAAAGATTATAATATAATTAAAAACGCAATTGAAAAAGATTTATATTCAGAAAGACTATTATATATAAAAAAAGAAAAACATAAAATATTAAACGAACTACAGTTTTTCCCAAGAATTGAAAAATTTTTAACTGAAATACAATTTAAGAATTTAAATATTTTATAAAAAAATGAAACAATACATTATTTGTAATTTTTGCGGTAACAGTGAAAATAAACATATGTTTAGACATATTTTTAATGCTAGAAAAATTTATAAAAATATTAATAATGAATACATAATGGACGCAAATGACTTTATTGAACATGAAAAAGTAATATGTGATACAGCTCAATGCAAACTATCAAAACAATTACATAACACTGTTGTGTGTAGTCATAATTTTATACCTAAAATTATAAAATACAGAAAAATAATTCTTACAGTTCCAGACGATGCTATATGTTCAAAATCAAATTGTTTCATACCTTTAGAAAAGCACAACAATATTAATACACATAAATTTTTAGTAAAAATCAAAATATTAAACAAGAGAGAAGATGATATAATTGTTATATCTCATTCAGATGAAGATATAAATATAGATAGTGAAATATTGAATTAAATTAACAAAAAATAATTTAATTCATGAAATGTTCTTCAGAAGGCATAATTAAACAATCTATTAAATGTATAATACCGTTATTGCATTTAATATCATATTCTATTACTTTACAACAATTATTTAAAGTTGATACATTTCTTAAAAAAGTATAATATAATTTCATAATAGGATTTTTAGTATAATAATATGAAACAGGTGATGATGTTAATAATTTTTTATCTACAATAGTATTTATTATACTCGACTTGACTATTTCTCTCGCTAAACCTATATCAATTTGATTTACAAAATCTTTAGAAATATTATTATCCAAAGGTATAAAAATAGTAGAATTAAATTGTAAATCATTCAAGTAACCTTCCATCATTGCTTTTTCTACTATTTTTTTAAATTGAGACATATCTTTTCTTTTAAATATATAATCATATACAGTATTTTTTGTCCTGCAAGGCTCCGACTCTATTGTATTTCTATAATCTATAAAATCATACATATGAGTATAATTTAACGATTGAATATCCGGACCGTAACTAACCATTATTTATTTTTTATAAAGATTTAAAAACCTTTTTGTTATTTAATAAAAAAATGTTTAAAATACGTTCTTCAAAAAATATTAAAGATGATATCGAATCACGAAAAAATACTTTACGATCCAAAAATTCGTTTTTAAATTCTATAGAAAACAGTGAAATATCTTCTATATTTTCCGACGAGTTTAAAAATAGTTTAATGAAAAAAGATACTAAAAAAAATAATGGTTTTTCTATGCAAAAAACAGGAGGAAATTTTATGATTAACCCAGATTATATGTAATTTTAAAAATTAATAATTTTTAAAATTTTATTTTTTCCATATTTCTTTTAATATTTTTTGAACTTTGTTAATGGAAACATTTTGAAATTTATTTTTTAAAACTAATAATTTTTGTTTTAAATTATCAGAACTTGTAAAAGAACCAAGTTCTTTTTCTTTGTCAATATAAAATTGTAAATTCTTTTTTTCAATATCTTTTATATTAGATTTTTCTAAAGATTTTAAACAAGCTTCTTTTCCTTCTTCGTATCTTTGAACATAATAAGCTACTATACTCATCATATGCCATCTAAGATAATGATATATAGTACTATCTACAAACAATATATTATTTGAAGGGTATTCAAGCTCGCATGCTTGTTTACAAAATATATATGCTATATTCCATTGATTTGTATTTTTATAATATTCTGTGATTTTAATTAAAGGTTCGGCTCTTTTCGAATGACTATAAGCTTTTAAATACCATTCAAATGTTATATTCCAATCATAATTAAGTTTTTTTGATAAATTACCACACCTTAAAAATGAATGAAAACGTTCTTCTTCGAAACCTTTTAATTCTGTTCTTAATTTTGAATATTTATATGCTTCTTCGTATAAATTTAAACAATCACAAGTTTGTGCAAGATAAAAGACAGTTCTCGAATCTTCAGGGTTTTTTAAATGTTCTGACAATAATATTTCCTTGTCTCTTAAAAATCTCTTAGAACTTTTATCATCATCTTTTGTTCTATCTTGAAATAAATTTATAGTTTCGGGAAGTTTTATAACAGGATATTTAGGATTATGTGTTTCAACTGTTGTATCTTTTAACCATTCATGAACAGGACCTACATATCTCCATCCACAACGATTTTTTATCAATCTTATGTTAAAATATCTGTCATATATTCCTGAAAACCATTCTTGTAATACTAAGAAAGCATTTGTGTCTAATTTTATATATTCATATAAAATTTTTTTTAGTTCTTTATGCCCTTTTAATTCGTCATTACAATCCATAAGAAGTAAATAATGTACATTTACAGTTTCAGCTAATTCTAAAGATACATTACGTGATGTTGAAAAATCAATAAACGTACCTTTTTTCAGAAGTAAATTTATCTTGTTTATTTCACAAAACTTTTCAATTATATTTATCGTGTTATCTTCACTCCCTGTATCGTATATTATAATAGTATCGGCAATTGTTTTTATACTATTTAATGTGATTTCAATACGTTTTTCTTCATTTTTAACCATCAATAAAATTCCTAGAGTGGGAGAATTTTTATCTGTTTCATAAAAATGTTTTATAATAGTATTATCATTCATTATTTTTTATATAAAAAAATTGTAATTTTAAATTTAGTATATAAAAAATAAAATATATTTAAATTTATTCTTCAATTTCTTCAATTTCTTCAGTTTCTTCGATTTCTTCGATTTCTTCGATTTCTTCAGTTTCTATATCTTCCAGTTCGTCAACTTTTACATTTTCAAGATTTAATTTTTTATCTAAATTTGAAGGTAATTTATAATTGAATTTAAATTTTTTACATTCTTCTATATCTTCTTCAGTTAATTCCGAAACACCATCTTTGTCTTCTTTTCCAATAACTTTTTCTTCTTTTGGATCGAAAACAAAACCAGTCGGTGGATGCACGAAAACACCTTTAGCATTTCTTCTTAAAGAAATAGGATTGTTGTCGCGTGTGAGTTTTTCTACAACAGAAAGTTTTTTATCAACTTTAATTGTATTTGTTTTTTGTTTATTTTCAACTTTCTTAGTTTCAGTATTATTTTCAACTTTCTTAGTTTCAGTATTATTTTCAACTTTCTTAGTTTCATTGTTATTCAAATCAAGTAATCTATTTAATAAATCTTCTTTATTTCCAGAACACTTTAAACCTTTTGATTTACAAAGAGCCGATAGTTCTAGTTTATTACATTTTAATAATCTATCTCTGCTTATGTTATTGGTATCTACATTTGTCATTGTCTGTTCTTTATGATTTTCTGACCCCCAAATATCCTGTAATTCTTTTTCATCTAAATTATATTTTTGAGCCACATTTTTAATATACGAAAAAATAATCTGATTAACAGATTTTGATAATTGTTCTGCAAAAGACATTTTTATTTGTATTTTATTAAATACTTTTTAAATATCAATTTTATATTTTAAAAATATCAAAAGTATAATTAATTAAATATGCCATTTGAAACAGAATTTTATGATATTCTTGAAGTTATTCCTACAGCTTCTTTGGAAGATATAAAAAAATCATATAGAAAAAAAGCATTATTTTGTCATCCCGATAAAGGAGGTGATGAAGAAACTTTTAAAAAATTAAATATTGCTTATGAAGTATTATCAAACCAAGAAAAAAGAGAATTATACGATAAATACGGAAAAAAATTTAAACCTGAAAATATATTTCCAGATATTTTTGGAAATATATTTTCAGGTTTATTTACTAATAAAAAAAGTAAACCTGTTATTTATAGTTTTCATGCTTCGTTAGATGACATATGCAATAGGAAAATAGTAAAGTTAAAAGTAGAGAGAGATAGATTGTGTTCTTGTACAAGTAATGCAACAGTATGTAATTTTTGCAAAGGTTCTGGAAATATTATAAATTTTAGTTTATTTGATATTTGTAAAAATTGCAAAGGAGAAGGAAAATTTTATAATTATTGTGGAAATTGTAATAATGGAACAATTATTTCAACCAAGATATTTGAACTTCATCTAAATCCTGAAATTGAAAATGGTTTTAAATATATATTCAAAAACGAAGGTAATCATTATAAAAAATCAGAACCTGGTGATTTTATAGTGAATATATCTTATATAAAACACAACGAGTATGAAGTTGATAAAAAAGATTTAATATGTAACAAAACTATATCTTTAAAAGATGCTTTATGCGGATTTGATATTACCATAAAGCATCCTTCAGGTGAAATATTAAATCACAAACAGACAGAAATTGTTTTTCCAGGATATATTTTATTAATACGTTCAAAAGGATTATCTTACGGAGGTAATATGAAAATTATATTTTCAATAGAATTTCCAAAACAATTATCAAAAGAACAATTAAATATTATTTCTAAAAATTTATAGCACTTCTTTTTACAGCTGCTATACCAACGATATCATCATTACTATCGTATAAATATATATTTTTACGAGAAAAATATTTTGTTACATCGTTTTTACTACCATAAATATAACAGCCAACTTTTTTCTTGGTGTCTTGATTATCGTTAATACTAGTTGAAGATTCTCTCCTGTTTATAGGTATACAGTCATTTATATGTATAACATATACTTTATAACCTTTTGAAAAATATAAGACTGTGAGATACCTTTCGTCTGGTATTAATCCTACTTCTTCGCCTATTTCTCTTATAATAGCATTTTTATACGTCTCACCTTTTTTAACTGTTCCTGTTAAACCTATTTGAAAATCATTATTAGAATAGATAGGTCCTAATATAAATTCATTATCTCTTATATATAATTTTTCTATTGCTTTTTTCATATATCTTGGAAAATAAACACTTTCGTTATATTTCTTTTCATCTTTACCTTTAATTCTTTTGGTTAATATATCCATTTATTTATAAATTAAAGAAAATAAAAATAATATATAAAATACAAATATGTTTGAATTGTTATATATGAGTTTACAAATGAGTTTACAAAATATAGTTGAATTTGCAAGAAGTTTTTGTTATGGTTGGTATAAATTTTTAAATAAAAAATATTTAAATAAAATTCAAATTGAACAAATAGATTATAATAAATTATTAAAAGAAAATACAGAATTAAAAAATTTAGAAAATGTAAAATACTGTATAGAACACGGAGCAAATAACTTAGATGAATGTTTAAAAATTGCTTCACAAAATTCTAATTATAGTATAGTTGAATATTTAATACAAAAAGGGGCTGACACCTCAATAGCTTTAAGATATTCAAAATCACCTAATATAATTAATATGATATATCGTTTTGAACATAAAAGTGAAAATATTAAATAGTTATATTATAAATATGCAAACACTATTTATAATATTTTTTACAATTATTCAAATAATATCATACTCGATAATGTATTATTTATGGAAACAAAATAATATTAAAGGTTTGTTTCTTTCGTATTTATTAATATGTTTATTATATATATTTTTTATAAAAATTATTAAAAAAATTAAATCTAAAGATACAGAAACTTTAGGAGATTTTTTTGGAACTTTTGGAATTATCTCTTTATTAACCATTGTGTTATATCTATTTTTTACTATTTTTGGAATGTTTTTTGCTAAGAAACATGGATTAAATATTATGGTATCATTAACAATACCAATTACTCATCTCTTTATTATCTTATTAATTATCTCTTTATTAAACTAAAAATATGTATATTTAAAGTAGTTATACATTATTGAATAAATGCCTCCAATTAATAATAAAGAAGTGAAAATCATTAAAATACCTTTATTAGACAACGAAAGAGCACCTGATTATCCAAAAAATTTTTCCAAAATGCCAATAATGTATTTAGAATTGTTAGAAAATAAAGGTAAAATTAAACAAGATTTAATAAACAAAGATTACATACCAATCGAAAATAACTACTTTCAAGGAAATAACGAAAAAGAACATTTTAAATACGATAGAGAAGACAGAGAAAGAGATAGAGAAGACAGAGATAGAGAAGACAGAGAAAGAGATAGAGAAGACAGAGATAGAGAAGACAGAGATAGAGAAGACAGAGAAAGAGACAGAGAAAGAGACAGAGAAAGAGACAGAGAAAGAAACAGAGACAGAGACAGAGACAGAGACAGAGACAGAGACAGAGACAGAGACAGAGAAAGAGAAAGAGATAGAGAAAGAGATAGAGAAGACAGAGAAAGAGATAGAGAAGACAGAGAAAGAGACAGAGAAAGAGATAGAGAAAGAGATAGAGAAAGAGACAGAGAAAGAGACAGAGAAAGAGATAGAGAAGACAGAGAAAGTTTAGATATCGACAAGTATAAAGATGATAATGAAATAGAAGAGAGATATTCATCTCGAACAAGGTCTTCTATAATATCTAATTCTATTTCAAGGTCATATAGTTCAGATGATGATCTTACTAATAGACTAAAAGAATTATTAAATAATGATACAAAAAGCCGGGACAAATATTCAAAAAAACACAAAAACCCTATTGACACAGTATTCTCTAAATATACACCTTATAAAAATGATAATACACAACAACCAATAATACCAAATGTTCCTCCTACTTTAGCAGAATTAGAATCAAAAGGTCAATATCAACCTTCTTATGAATTGAGAAATGTTAATGTTGTGACAACACAAGAATACAATGACGATGACAAAAAACGTGAACTTATATTTAAGTTTGATTTATTAAAAAAATCATACCCTATGGCTACAGGAACTATACCAGATTATACTATTCATTCAAACCTTCAAGAAATGCAAAAATCATACGATATAACAGTGCGTAAATTATCTTTAGATTCAAGTGTTGAAAGTTATAAAACATATTTAATAGGCGGTTTTATGCTTGTTGAATTTGTTTTTGGTAATTTTTTAGGTTTTGAAATGGAAGGTTTTACACAGCAGCAAATTGTTAGTATGCATAGTTATGAAAAATTACTTATAGAAATAGGTGAAAAGTCATATGTTCCTACTGGAAGTAAATGGCCTGTAGAAATTAGACTTTTATCTGTTATTATAATGAATGCAGGTTTCTTTATCGTAGGTAAAATGATAATGAAAAAAACAGGAGCTAATTTATTAAATATGGTTAATAGCATGAATACCAATAATAACTCTCAAAAACAAAAAAGAAAAATGAAAGGTCCAGATATTAACTTAGAAGATATTCCAGATTTGACTGATAAATAAAAATGAAATATAAATTATTTTTATATATAATTTGAAAAATGGATTTTCAAATTATTTCAGATATACATCTTGAAGTTTTAGATACAGAAACTCCTAAATGTACAGACTTTCTTATACCGAGATCAAAAATATTAGTTCTAGCAGGAGACATCGGTTCAATATATAGATATGAACAGTTGAAAAATTTTTTAGTAGACGTTTCTCAGTATTTCGAAAAGATTTTGTATATATTAGGTAATCACGAATATTATGATGTAGAACCTTATAAACCAAAAACAATGATTGAATTAAAGAATCAATATATTGATTTAACTAAGATTATAAAAAATCTTACAATATTAGATAGAAATTATATAATCATAGCAGATGTTTGTATCGCAGGTTGTACTTTATGGTCTAAAGCTTATAAAAAAATTCCAAAGTTTATACTAAAAATAACTGATATAAACACCTCAAAATATAACGAATTATATTACACTGATTTACATTTTATTGAAGACATGATTACATTTTGTAAAGAAAAGGATATGAAATTAATAATAATAACTCATCATGGACCTTCTAATATAATAACAGTATCAAAAAAGAAAAAAAGGTTTAATTTTCTATATTCAAATAATTTAGATCACTTACTGAATAAAAATTTAATTCATACTTGGGTTTTTGGGCATAATCACATTAATTTTGATGTAATATGTGATAAAGGATGTAGATTAGTATCTAATCAAAAAGGTAAATTAAAAGACAATATAAAAGATTTTTCTTATGAAAAGATTATAAAAATATAATTTTTTTAAAACTTTTTATATAAATAAAATGTCAAAATTATTATCTGAAACAGGATTGAAAAAAATAAAAGATAATAGAAAAGCACTTATAAATTATGCAAAAGAATTAGAGAAAATCAACAAACTAAAGTTGGTTGATTTTCAAAAAAATGTTACTGAATATTTACAATCAAAAGTAGATGATAATGAAGAAATATCCGATGAAGAACAAAAAGAATTAGGAGTTGCCTTTATGTATAAATTATTAAAAAAATATACTATAAAAGAAAAGGAAAAAAAAGTTTTAAATCTGTTTGAAGACGAGGAAGAAGTAAAAAAAGGTCCAGTTAATTTATTTGAGGAAGAGGAAGAGGAAGAGGAAGAGGAAGAGGAAGAGGAAAAAATAAAAATAAAAAAAAGAAAAAAATTACCATCCAGAACAAAATCTAGAACACCTGAAGCACCTGAATCACTTAGCAAAAAAGATAAAAAAAGATATCAAGAATTAGCTGAATATCCTGATAAATCAAAAATAGGTCAAGAAAAAAATTTAACAGATATAACCAAGAAATATAACATAACAGGAAGAAGTAAAATGAACAAACAGCAAAAAATATTAGCGATTATTAAACACGAAAATAAGAAAAAAAGAAAACAATCTTCTTCTGAAGACGAAATGTCGGAAGAAGTAGAAGTTGAAGAAAAATCACAAGAAATTAAAGATTGCGGAACATATTCAAAAAAAGATTTAGTAAGAAAGAATATAGATGAATTGAAAAAGTTATTATATAAACAACATAATGTTAATGCCGATAATGTAGAAAATGTAGAAGAAAGTGTTGATATGATATGCCAACCATTAGAAAAATGTGATAATGATTATGGTTGTTCTGATGGAAAAGTATGTAATATAAATACAACACCTGCAATATGTGTAAAAAAAGATATTAATAATAACTTAAGTACTTTAAATCATAAAGGTAGAACTATAATTGGTTCTACAAAAGTGATTAGTATGTTAAAAGACACATTAGAAAAGCAAGAAAAGCAATTTGAAAAGGAGCGAAAAGAGGAAGAAAAACCAAGGGGTCAGGTGGTGGACGATGAAGAGGAAGAATATCTTGAGTCTATGAGGCAATTAGAAGAACGAGCAAAAAAACGTGAAGAACAGGAAAGAAAAGAACAGGAAAGAAAAGAACAGGAAAGAAAAGAACAGGAAAGAAAAGAACAGGAAAGAAAAGAACAGGAAAGAAAAGAACAGGAAGAAGAGGAAGAAGAAGAAAAAATACCTAAAAGCTTTCAACAAAAATTATTAGATGAAAATTTTGATGTTTCAAGAATAAAAAATGAAAAAATAGCAAAAAAATTATACAAACAATATACAAAAAACAAAAAAAAATGTTTTGAAAATAATGATTATGATTGTGGGAAAAATTTATATTGTGATATATCAACAGAACCTGGTATCTGTATAGACAAAACGAAAATGAAAAAAAGGGGATTCAAATATGAATTAAATGGTAAAAACGTATATTCACTTACAGATCAACAAAAATTCATAGATGAAAAAATTTCAAAACTTGAATTTGAGAATTATAAGCAACGATTACGAGAACAAGAAGAAGAACAAGAGGAAGAAAAATCTAAAGAGGAAGAAAAATCTAAAGAGGAAGAAAAATCTAAAGAGGAAGAAAAATCTAAAGAGGAAGAAAAATCTAAAGAGGAAGAACAAGAAAAGATAGATATGTACGAAGATAAACCAGAAATAGATTCTGATAAAATACAAGAAAAAATTCAAGAATTAATGGCAGAAAGTTCAGAAACAGGTCTAGATGAAAAAAGAAATAAAATTTTAAAATGCCTCGGGCTTTTATCATAGAAAAAATTTTATTATATTTTATATAATAAAATTATATTTCATTAATAAATTTTTCTAAATTTATATTATCTATATATTCACAAATATTTATACAATTTTCATTTTTGTAATTTATTATATCTTTCAAAATATGAAAAATAATTTCATCTTGTTCCTCTTCTTCGAAATTATTTAATACATTTTCTTCTTCATTACTACTGGTATAATTATCTTCTTCGGTTTCTATCACAGAATCAAAATAATCACTCATTTTTATTATTTATTATGTTGTTTTTAACTAAGTATTCATAATATTCTTGTTCTTCAAAATCTGAAAGAGGTTCTAAATATTTATCGATTTTTTTAGAAGAATTATTATATATATACAATGAAAGTTTTTCAAAAAATATATCAGAATTTAAATATTCATTTCTGTTTTTGGGCATATATTTTAATAAAATATTTCTTATATCTTTTATATGTTTGTAATAATTCAACTGCCAAATTTTATATTTAGACGACATTTATTAATAATATTTATTTGTTTAATTCATTTAATTCACTTTGTATTTCTTCGTCTAAATCACTTTCTTCGTCCTCCTCTATTACTTTGATTTGATTAACTTGTTTTTTATCTTTTGAAAAATTTAAAGGAAACGCTGATACAATTACAGGTGTCTGAACTACAGGTGTCTGAACTACAGGTGTCTGAACTACAGGTGTCTGAACTACAGGTGTCTGAACTACAGGTGTCTGAACTACAGGTGTCTGAACTACATTTTTCTTCTTTTTTATAGAAATTGTATTGTCGTTTAGTTGAGATTGTGATAAATTATTATTTGGTGTTTCCATTCGGTGTAATAATTTAGACAAAACATTATTTATTTGTGACAAACTATTTTCTAATTTTTGAATTTGGTCTTCTTGTTCTTCTATACGTTGAGCTAATTCTTCGATATGGGAAGTTAATCTTTTATTTTTATTTGAAAAATAAAAAACTAATCCTATTACTACAATAGCTTCACCTGCTATATGCATCATTGTAGTTTTATCTAATGATTTTAATTCATTTGTTATTGACATTTATGTGTTTGTTTTCTTAGTTTTAAATACCTTAAATCTATTACTATTAAAATGAAATTAAAGTATAAATTATATTATAAATTAAATATGTCTATAGACACAGAATATACAAAAGGAAAAATTAATCTTGGATTGTGCTGTCTTAATACAGAACTTAGAAAGAAAAATATATTTAATTCGAGAAACACTATAAGGAGAACATTTTCTGTAGAAAGAGCAAAAGAACTTGCCATGAAAAATATAAAGGACCTTATACCTATGATAGAATATAATTATAAACATAATATAAACTGTTTTAGATTAAGCTCTGATATGTTTCCTCATTTTACAGACAGTGAAACAGAAAAGTATAATATAGATTTTTGCAAAGAAGAACTTAAATTAGCTGGAGATTTAGCAAAAAAATACAATCAACGTATAGTTATGCACCCAGGTCAATATAATCAAGTTGGTGCAAAATCTCAAAAGATATACGATAAAACAGTAGAAGATTTAGTACATCATGCAAATATTTTAGATACAGCTGGTATAGACGAGAATGGCGTTTTAATAGTTCATGGCGGTGGTATATATGGCGATAAAGAAAACACAAAAAGACGTTGGATTGAACAATTTGATGAGTTACCAACAAATGTAAAAAAAAGACTTGTAATTGAAAATTGCGAAAAATGTTATTTTGTCAGAGATGTTTTAGATATAGCTCAAGAATGCAAAATACCGGTTGTGTATGATTGTCATCATTATTTATGTTATAAATATTTACACCCTGAAGAAAATTTAGAAAAATCAACTGATATGTTATGCGAGGTTGTACAAAGCTGGGGAAATAAAAGGATGTTATGTCATGTGTCATCTCAAGGAGACGGACCTATAGGACATCACGCAGATTATATTGATAGTATTCCAAAACATATGCTTAAAATACCCCAAAATTATGGTATAGAAGTTGACATAGAAGTCGAAGCAAAAATGAAAGAAAAAGCTATTTTTAAATTAAAAGAACAATATAAAGATTTATTTTAAAATTTTTATATTTTAATACAAAGGTATAAAACTCCAGTTAAGTATAGAAAAAAGTTCTTTGCATATACTATCATGAAAAGATTTTCTATCCATTGTTTTTAGTATGACAAAGTCTTCTTTTTTACAAAAATGTTTATGTTTTTGTAATAATTGATATAATACATATTGTGTTGAAATAAAATTAACTCTTTCGACCTTATTTTTAAAATGTTTATCATAAGTTTCGATAATAAGATCAAAATCATACAATAATTTATCTTCTAAATAAGAAATATTATCAGGTTTTTTATTTGTTAAATTATAATGTATTAAAGTTACATTTTCGTAATGTTTTGAATACCCTAATTCTTTTAAAAACATTAGAATATGTTCCTTTGTTATATTTTTAAATCTAATTTCTTTTTTATCATTTTTTGAACCATATAACAAGTGGTGTTTTTCAAACGCATCTTCTAAATCTTGATAAACATTTTCTTCTATAGTACAATTTTGTTTTCCTTGATATTGGTTTATACAGTCCCTGAAATGAACTTTTCTATCGTAAGTATATTTACTGCTTATAGCAACTCTATCTGAATCTTTATAAGAAGTTACGTTGCATATAATTTCTTGCTGACATCCACACATTTCACATATATAAACATTTTCTTCTACTAAAAAGTCTCTTTTGTTATCACATTTTTCACATTTTATTTTAAATTTTTTTTCATTTGTTTTACTATCTATTTTATAATATTTTTGTGCTATTTGTAAATATGTATTTATAATTTCTTCTTTTTCTTTATTATTTGTTATTGGTTTTCCAGTAAAAGAAACTTTTAAAGGTGTTTTCAATATATTATTATACTTTTCTAATATTTCAAGTGTTTCAGATATATAAAAATTAAGTTCTTCATTTGTTTCTATTGCTCGTATTTCTTCTGATATTTCTCGTATATTTTTTTCTAAAATAATTTTATGTCTGTTTGTTGAAACATTATTTATTGTTCCTTTTAATTCATTCAAACGACATTTGTATTCTTCTAATTTATTTTTTTTAGATAAAATTTTATCCTTAATCGAATTGTCAATTGCTAATATATCTATTTCATTATTAATCATATTCACTTGTTTAACAAAAGTATATACAACTTTTAAGTTTTCTTTAAAATAATAATAAAAATTTTTTAAATTTTTATTATTATTTTCTTGTATAATATAAAAATGTCTTGTACTTCAAACATAACTTCTGGATTTATCGATCTTGCCACATTTGATGAACTCGAAAAGTATTTATACGGCGGTAGTTCAGCAACTGCTTATTTTGTCCGTGAAACACGCAAAGCTACTTGGTTCACACAAGTTCCAGTTGTACTTTCTCGTGCAACTGGTAATGCAGAATTTAACAGTGATCATTCAGTAAATATTTCACGTGCTGGTGATTATCTTTTACACGCTTGGCTTCGTGTTAATATTCCAGCTGTTTCTTTAAACAGTGCTCAAGCTGCATCAACACAACCAACGTATAGAATTCGTTGGACACGTAACCTTGCACACAATTTAATTTCAGAATGCTGTATCACTTTTAACGATTTGACAGCTGCTCGTTTTGATAACTATCATCTTGATTTCTGGTCTGCTTTTACAGTACCAGCAGGTAAATTAAACGGTTATAAAAATATGATAGGTGATGTACCAGGTTTAATTGATCCTGCTACTTCTTTGAATGGTTACACTTTGAATCTTCCTCTTCCATTTTTCTTTAGTCGTGACAGTGGTGTTGCTTTACCAACAGCCGCTTTGCCATATAACGAAATGCGTATTACATATACATTCCGTGATTGGTCAGATTTGTTAATTCTTGATACAGGTAGTTCTTCCGGTCCATGTCCTGTATCTTACTTAAACGGTGGAGCTCCTCAACTTGGAACAGTTCAAACCTGGGCTAATTATGCAATTGTTTCAAATGACGAACGTAAACGTATGGCTTGTGCTCCTCGTAATATTTTAATTGAACAAGTTCAAACTGCTCCATTGCAAACATTTAACCCAGGTAATGGTGGTAATCCACAACCATCTTATGATTTACGTTTCTCTCACGCTATTAAAGTTCTCTTCTTTGCTGTCCGTAATACAACTGTAGCTCCACAATGGTCTAATTACACTTCTGCTACTCCTGTTCCAACTGGAAATCTTGTTGATTTTTCACCTTCAGGAGCAGATGACCCAATTGCAACAACAACTCTTACTTATGAAAACACTGCTCGTTTACAAAATATGGGCTCTGATTACTTCTCACTTGTTCAACCTTGGTATCATGCTCCAGTTATTCCATTGGAAACAGGTTATCATATGTATTCATATAGTCTTGATTTTATATGTCTTGATCCTAAAGGTTCAACTAACTATGGTAAACTTACCAATGTTAGTGTTGCACCTATCGCTTCGGCTTCAGCTGTTGTAGGTGCAAACGGAACAAACTCTGAAGAAAATTCTGGACAACAAGTTCCTCAAACTTTCCGTTTTATCACAACTGTTGTAAACAACAATATTATCCGTGTATCCGGTGGAGCATTGGGCTTTCCCGTCTTATAAAGAAAAAACTAAAATTCAAAAAAATAAAAATGAATTTTATATTTTATATTATAAAAATATAAAATATGAATCAAGAAAAATTATCATTATTTCAAGAACGTGGTTGTAAAGTTATTTCAACAGAAATAAAAAACAACAAAGAACCTATTGAATATATTTGTAAATGTGGTGAAATTAAAAAGAAAAAATTTAGCGACTTTAAAAGAAGAGGTTGTAGAACTTGTAATTCAAAAAATCTTACTATTAAGCAAGAAGACATTGATTATATCGACGACGAAAATAATTCTGAAATATGGAAACCTGTAAATGGAGGTTGGATATCTTCTTTGGGTCGTGCAAAAAATAATAATGGAGTGTTGTTAAAACTATGTCAAACTAAATACAGATATTATATTAATGGAAAAAATCAATACGCGTCGAGATTGGTTGCTGAAGCATTTCAGATACAAGGATATGAAAATTTAAATAATAGTAAATACGCTGTAACTCATAAAGATAAAAATTTATCTAATAATAAGGTTGAAAATCTTGAAATTATTGGGAAAGATATTATTTCAAGTATTAATGGTATGAAATCAAGAAAAAGTGAAAAATTTTTAAATGAAGAGAGAAAATTTGAAGATATGAAAGATAATGAATATAAAATTTTAAATGAATTTTCAGATTATACAATCTTTAAAAACGGAGAAATATGGAATGGAAAAAGATTTCTTACTTTTAGTAAAAGTGAAAAATATCTTTCTGTTAATATATACAAAACATCTTTCAAAGTTCATCGTCTTATATGTTATGCTTTTAATCCTCTTCCAGATAAAAAATGTTATGAAGACTATAGAGACCTTCAAGTTAATCATAAAGATGGAAATACCTTAAATAATAATGCAGAAAATTTAGAGTGGTGTAATAATTCTGAAAATCAGAAACATGCTTATACAACTGGTTTGAAGAAAAATGTAAAAAGTGTTGTTCAGCTAGATAAAGAGGGAAATGAAATTGCAAGATACAAAAGTGTCGCTGAAGCTTCAAGAGCTTCTGGAGAACCTTCTCATAGAATATCTGCAATAATGAGAGGCGGGGTAAATGGTAAAGCAACTTTTAATTGGAAATTAGAAATAAAAGAAGTTGAAATTAAAAGAATAAATAACTTTAAATAAAAATGAATTATAAAATCCTATATATAATATAAAAATTTTACATCCATGTTCAAAAATATTATGTAGACAAGATAAGTTATTTTATACTATTATAATTGTTATACAATAAAAATGGAATTGTATATTTAGTTGTTTATACAAATTAGAGATTTTAAAAAGAAATTTTTAAAATAAAATGCATTATAAAATCCAATATTTTATTTTAAAAATATTACATCCATGTTCAGAAATTATTTGTATCAATATTAAAAATAAACACAGAATTGATTTTGAATATATTGATTCCAGATACACGATATATTATAATGATAAAAATTTTTGTCTATCAGTAAGAAGAGGTTAATTTTCACTCTAAAATTTGCTGTAAGATATGAAAACAGTATTCATCCCTTTTGCATAGTTGCAAATTAGTATACAATGAAGATGATATAATCCAAGCTAAAATAACATCAACAGTGTAATGATTTCTTGAAACTATAATTAGAAATTGAGAAATAAAGTTATATAAAAATAAGATATACAAACTTACTATATTTTTAGAATATAGATATAAACTAAAAATAGCTGAATACGAAGCATGACCACTAAAAATATATTCTGTTCCAGAACCATTTATACCACCAAACCTAATTTTATCTCTATAATTTTTTAAGGGAGGTAAAACAGTTGACATAGAACATATACTTTTTAATATTTGTATTACAGACATTATTAAAAAAATTTCTTTTATAGTATATATGTCAAGTTTAACAAAACCAAATAAAAGTTGTAAAAAAACTAAAAAATCACTAATATAATGATATTTAATTATTTTAAAGTTATTATGAACGATATCAATTATTTTTGTATTGTCATTTTTTATAAATTTAGCTGTCCCAATGCATGACAGAGATGAAATTAAGAAAATGAATATTGGTAACATTTTTAATTTTCTTAATTACTTGTTTAAATTTAAATAGAACTTATATTATCTATTTTTTCTTTAATTTCTTGCGCCAAGGTTGGATTTTCTTTTTGTAATTTTTCAAATTTTTCAAGAAGTTTTTCTTTTGTTCTTTCTATAGAAAATTTTGACGTTCTTTCTAATTTTTTCATTTGAATTTTTTGTTTTAAGATACTTTTTTTATCTGACATTTTATATAGTTTAACATAACTTTAAATTTTTAATTTTAAAATGAATTTTTAATTAATAAATTTTAAAATTAAAAAAATGTCTTTAGAAACTAAGAATTTTAATGAATTTGAAAAATATGTATGTTCTTTACCTGTAGAACAATTGGTAAAAATGAAAGATGAACTAGATGATCTTTACTATAACACAGGTGAAAGTACATTAAACGATATAAGATATGATTACATTAAGGAATTAATAATAGATAAAAAAAAGGATTACAAACCAAACGTAGGAGCAAAATTAAGAGAAGGAGAAAACAGAGTTAATTTGCCTTTTTGGCTAGGAAGCGCTGATAAAATATCACCTAATGATAGTGATAAATTGAATAAATGGATAGAAAAGAATAATTCAAAATCTTATGTTATTACAGAAAAACTGGACGGGGTTTCATGTTTATTAGTGATAAAAAACAAAAAAACATATTTATATACAAGAGGAGATGGTGAAATAGGAGCAGATATATCCCATTTAGTTCCATATTTGAATATACCTGTTAAGGAAAATATTAATGTACGAGGTGAACTTATTATAAAAAAATCTGTTTTCAACGATAAATACAGGGATAAAAAATATAAAAACGCGAGAAATATGGTTTCTGGATTAATTGGTTCTAAAACATTAAGAGAAGGTTTATCAGATGTAAATCTCGTGTGTTATGAAATAGTAGATGACAATATGTATGAACTTGAAAAACAATTGAAAAATCTTAAAAAATACGGTTTTACAATAGCAAAACATGAAATGGTAGATAACATAGATATAAATTTTTTGAAAACAAAATTTTTACAATATAAAAATACAAGTATTTACGAGTTAGATGGTATAATAATTAATAGTAATATATCTTATGATAGAAACACAAATGGAAATCCCGAATATATGTTTGCTTTTAAAATGTTATTAGAAGATGATATACATACAACTACAGTAAAATGTGTTGAATGGAATGTAAGTAAATGGGGTCAATTAAAACCTGTGTTAATAGTAGAACCTGTAAAATTAAATGATATAACAATATCGAGAGCAACGGCGCATAACGCAAAATACATAGTTGATAATAATCTGGGAAAAGGTTCTGTAATAAATATAACAAGAAGTAAAGATGTTATCCCATATGTAGTAAATGTTCTTAAAGGCGCTGAAAAAGCTGATATGCCTCTTAATGAATATGTGTGGGACAAAAATAATGTTAATATTAGTGTTGTAAATGAAGAAGATGATGCGCTTATACGTGTAAAATTAATATCAGGTTTTTTTGAAAAAGTAGGTATAAAACAGATTTCAGAAGCAACAGTACAAAAATTGTTTGATAATGGTTTTAACACGTTATTATCAATCATTAAAGCTAATAAAGAAGATTTAGTAAAAGTTCCAACTATAAAGGATAAATCAGCCGAACGTATAGTTAAAAATATAAAAGAGGGTTTAAAACTAGTAAAAATTTCAACTGTTTTAGCTGCAAGCGGTATATTTGGATTTGGAATAGGTGTAAAAAGACTTGAAACACTATTTTTACATATACCAGATACACTTACACTTTACAAAAATAATTCAGATGATGTTATAATGACTAAAATTCTTAGTGTAGAAGGATTTTCTGATATTATGGCAAGTAAAATAGTTGAAAACTTGAAAGATGCCGATAAGTTTATTAAAAAATTATCCAAATATGCGACATTTGAAACTTGTAAAACAGTTTCAGATAGTATGTTAGGTCATAAATACGCAATGACAGGATTTAGAGACAAAAATTTAGAAGAAGCTATTATTTGTAGAGGTGGTAAAGTTGTAAATAGTGTTTCTAAAAATACAACCGCGTTAATAGTATTATCTTTGGAAAAATGCAAAGATTCTAGTAAACTAATAAATGCTAAAAAATGCGGTATTAAAATATACGAACTAGAAAAATTTCAAGAAATTAACCGACTAAAATAGTAAATTATTACCAACTTTAACATAAGTTTCTTTTTTATTTAAAGAATTATTTAAAATTATACTATTAATATTCTTTATTTGGTTTTCAAATAACATAACTATAGTCGACCCGCCAAACCCAAATTTTCCAAATAATTTTCCTTTAGTATAAAATTTACCTTCTTTTAAATTTTCTACTTCTATGGAACCAACACAAGTTGCTCCTATGATAATAAATGCTATATTACCAAAATAAGTGTTATACAGACAATGTATTTCACGTTTATTTTCAGTGTAAACATCTACAGAACTATTTACAATTATCGGATTAACAGAATAATACTCTCCGTTTAATTTATATCCTCCTAAATACATACAATCTACTGGAAAATGAAATCTGTGATAATCATCCGGTGCTAAACGACATATCATAATACTACCGTTTAAAAATTTATCGTATATAGATTCATCGTTATTTAATAAATTTTTAATTGTAAAATTTTTTCCTTTTATCCATAATTCTTTACTTTCTGTTATAGTATTATAATAAGTAAGTCTGCATTCAGCTGGCGAAACTAAATACGAATCTTGAATTATTATATCAGATATTTCTCTTTGGAAAAACTCATTTTTAGATGTAAATTTTTCAACACATTGTTTTAAAGTTTTATCATCTTTACATTTTTTCGCATTTTTCCAATCTATTTTATAATCTTTTATAAATTCTTTTACATCTCCACCTTTTTTCCATCTTTCACACGATTCGGTTACTTTGTTTAATATGCTTTTTGGAATATATTTCATTAATTTGATACCAATTTTTTGAGATTTTGGAATATGTTCTTCTTTTGGTTCGCAGTTCAAAGATAATATTTTTGAATTAATAGTAGGTTCGCATTTTTTCATTTAATTTTAAAAATGAAAAAATTAATTAATTTTTAACATTTTTTTTAAAATGTCAAAAGTTGTTATTGAAAAAAATATTTGCATTGAACCAGAATATTTAAATGAAAATATTTTAGAAAATATACATAAAAAAATATCCGAAAAATTCTTGAATAAATGCGATCAAGAACACGGATATATTATTAAAATATATTCCAAGATAGAAATCGTTAAAAATGTTATTTCAAACACAAGTTCAGGTGTGTTTTTTACAGTAAAATTTGGTATTAAATGCTTAAAACCTATTGTCGGAAGCAAATATAAAGGTGTTGTTTGCATGATATTTTCAAATGGAATATTTGTTGAAGTTGAAGAAAAACTAAAAATATTAATACCAAATAATAAGATGAAAAAATATAAATATGTTAACGATATTTATACTGACGGTAAAGAAAAAATACGCGAAGGAGTTGAAGTATATTTAGAGATAGAAATGATTAGATACGAAAAACAAAATTTTAATTGTATAGGTAAATTGTTATAAATTTAAAGGATTACTTATAATGTTATAAATGTCTTCAGAAATTGAATTGTTAACACATCTAAAAACACAACTTGTAAATTTTTTAGATGAACTAATAGAGAGTTTCCCTAAAGAACCAGATTTTGTTATATTTAGAATTTTTGTAAATGATAGATTACCTATAACTGATATTATGAAATATATTACTATTAACTTATGTCCTTTACAAGATATGATAAAAAATAAAGATGAAAAATTCTTTTTAAATCATAATATACTTTTTGAAAAATTTGACGATCAAGAAAGAAATAAAGTAAATCATTTTAAAGATTTATGGTTATCTGGAAATCTTGACAATGAGGATAAAGAAACGATGTGGAAATGGTTTTCTTCGTTTATCTATATTGGTAATAAATACAAAGAACTTAAAAAATAGTTTATAATAAATATCTATCATTTATTATAAAATAGTTTATTATAAAATAGTTTATAATAAATGATAGATATTTATTATAAATACAAAGATTTTATAGATTACATACCTCCGTTGTTCCTGTTTTCTCTTATTTTTTTAAACGAAAATGATATTCATAAACAGGCGTTTAAAACATCGTGTAATTCTGTTATATACATAATAACATTTACATTGTTTTTTATATTTTTACTAAAATTTAAATATAATAAGTATACAACACTTTTAATTACTATGTTAATATGGTTCACACTCGTATACTATAAAAAATGTATATTTAAAAATTTAGTATGAAATTAATAATAAAATGGATAAAAATATGGAAAGAGCAGAACGACAATTGTCAAATATGGGATATGTACATCCAGAAAATGATAATAGAAATGTAAATACTTATTCTAATTACAACGAAACAGGCGAAACGTATACTGTTGCTTCTTACGATACTTATTCAAAGTACAACGAAATTGAAACAATATCAAATGGTTTAGATACTTGTCCACAATGTAATAGTAAAACTTTATTTGTATGTGAATGTGATGAATACAAAGATAGAATGTGTAAAAATAAACATATGTGGTATGTTGATAAAAAAGGTAAAATTGTTACAGGAGATCCTCATATGAACGAAAACTTATAATTTGTATAATATATTTTATTATACAAATTAACTTTATACTTAGTTTTTTAATTATACTTAAAATCTTATAAAAAAATTAACGATTATGTATATTAAATATAAGAAGATTAAACCTCTATGCATAAAATTTTCTGATTTTGATACAAAAATATCATTTTTTAATTTTTTGTTATCTGAAATTACTTCTTCGGTTTTAACTTGACTATTATTTAAATCAAGTTTTAAATATCTCATTTTAATTTCTTCTGTTTCAATCTCATTTTTTAATTTGTAAATGGTTTTTTGAGCATTTAAATATGATTTTTGTTGTTTAATTAACTGTTCCATCAACATAGTATCAAGTTTTGACGACTTATGTTTTTTTGGAAGAGGAATTATACCAATTTCATCATCAGTACTTTCAACATCACTGTCTTCGTTCCCATAAGAATTGTTAATAAATGAATTTTTAAGTTCATTGTCGTTATCTATTTCACGTTGATATTTTTTAATTTCATTTTCAGATGACATTTTTTAATTTTATTTTTAACTTATTTTACAAATCAATTTTATTTTTTAATTATTTTTTTTAAGTGGGATTACAGCAGCGCCAAATCCTAAAGTAATATTTTGTCCCGCAGAACCGCAATTAGTATTTATACGAACAACTGTTCCATTAAATACAGGTGTAGAAGTTAACGCACCATTAATTAAATTCCAATTCGAAAGATGGTTATTACCACAATTATTAAAATATCCTAAGTACTTACCACTTGGGTTATCAATTATGTAATTCGATAAAGCATCTACTGGATCCGAAGTTAAATTACTATAAGTATTAGTACCTGTTAGATAAGAAAATGAGTTTTGTTGTCCTGGAACAACAAGATAACTCACATTATCATTTTCAACCAAATAACATTCCGCGTTTACATTTGTTAACAACCCTGAATTAACACTTGTACTAAATGGTACTGTCAAAGTTGTAATTTTATCATTATCGACCTTGCATTTTTTCTTCAATAAAAGAATAAGAACGATTACGAACCCGATAAATAATAAAGATGACAATATTATTAAACTTACTAATGTATTATCCATTTTTATTTAATCATATTTTTTTAATATTTTTATAATATTTTTATAATAGATTATAATTTAATTTTATGAGCGGAATTACAGTAGTACTAAAACCAACAGTTACAGTTTGCCCAGATGGTTTACAATTAATATTTATTGGTTCTGGATTTACACCCCTATAAGGGGTAACAGACAATATACCATTGTTTAAATGCCACGAAGACAAATCATTAATTCCACAGTTGTTAAAATTACCAAAAGTTATACCTGATGGATTGTAAATCGTAAAATTTGCTAAATCAGTTGAAAAGTCAGAGGTTAATTTTGCTGGAAGAACACTATTCAGATAACTTATATAAGAAAATGAATTTTCTTGTGCTGGAATAATTAAATAATAATATTTGCTGTCAATAGTTCCAATATAACATTTTATAGATGTTGTTGTTAATCCAGTATTACTACTATTACTAAAATTTAGAAAAAATTCCGAAAATTTCCCAGTATCTTTTGCTAAATCAAAATAACAATTCCTGTTTTGTAATTTAGTTATTAAAATAATAACCCCAATAACAAACAAAATAAGTAATACAAAATTCACTATAATTAAATAAGATATATTCATTTTTTTATTTATTTATAAATAAATAAAAAAAATTTAATATAATTTTTATATTAAATTATAAGATATAAACCTAATATAACTTTAAAATTTATTGTTTTTTACTAACAACTTTTTTAATTATTTTCTTTACGGTAGGTTTTTTAACAACCTCTTCATTGTTATCTTCGATATCTGAATTTGGTAAACTTCCATTACCTGTATTTGTAAAAGGAACAATTTCTCGTTTCATTTCCTGTTCTTGTTCTTCGAAATTATCATTCATATCATTCATATTTGTTGAATTTCCAAGTAGTAATTTACCACCGCCTTTTTGTCTTGATAAAAGAGGTTTCATACCTGTTTCCATAATGTCAACTTCTGCTTCGTAAACTTTTACTTGTAAAGTTATCTTATTACCAACGAATATACTTTCAATTTTAACAGCTGCCTTTGAATAACAATACTTTCCTAATAATGTCATCGGATCAATATTGTTTCCATTTTTATCAAAAAACATACTTAATATTTTATCATTTTTCTTAGAAGCAATTAATTTAGCATACAAAGTTGGTCCTGTTCCTTCTACAATTCTACCTTTATCACGTTTCCAGTAAAGTGGATTAAGTTTTTTCAAATCTGCCATAGATAAATCGTATTGTTCAATTTCTTCACGATTATCAACTAAATGTTTCTTGCACTGTTCTACGATTTTATCAAAAGTATCAGTCCAAGCTTTTTCATTTGTTGTTGCACCTTGTTTACTCCATAAACAAAGAGGTAATACATGACCATTTACTTTTTGAGTTTCAGGATTTTTATTTTCACTAACACCAAAAGAAAATACTCTTTCAGTAGGTAAAATAAGGTCTCCTATACTACCGTCTTTATTCATTGTGCTAATGTTTATACGACGATAAGTAATTGGTGTGTTTGGAACTGAATTGACCTGTGGTTCTGAAAATACCATACGACTTACGTCATAATCTAATACTGAAGTTAATTGATTAATTCTTTCACTTGACATATTTTTATTTTTATTTTATTTATAATTCTTAAAATCAATTTTATTTTTTCAAAAGTGAAAAAAGACTTACGCAACATTTTTTTCCGTCTATAGATATATTTAACTCTCCTTTTTCTATACTAATACTTGTATCTATAAAAGAAGGTAATAAACTTGTTAAATTACTATCTCCTCCTCTATTTTTTAATACTTGTGTTATACCTGATAATACTACTTGTTTTTTATCACTTCCCGAAAGATTGTTAAATTTTTCAACTTTTTGCATAGCAACTACGCATATGTTTAAAATATTTATTATTGATATAACTTCTTCTCCTATAAAATTTTCAAGATAATGAACAAGTTCGTTTATATCTTTTTGATATAAATTACTCAATTCGTTTACTACTGTATTTTGTTGGTTTCCTATTTCGCTCATTTGTTTTAAACATATATTTTTTAAATTAAAAATGGATAATCAAATAACAAAGTATGAAATTAAAGGAAGAGATATTTATAATAATAATAAACATTATCAAAAAATAGCAAACTTGATGGAACATCCAGAATTTAGGGATTTTTATAATAAATATCTAAAAGATTGGGATACAGCAAAGACTATTATTATGTTTATGCAAATTTACGAAGGAGTTGAAAAACATTCTAATGTAGAATTATCTCCTTATCAAAAAATATGTATAGTAAAGAGTATAATAGATGATTCGGAAACCAGAAAAAAATTATGTTCATATGTTTTTAATGAACTTTCTTTAAATGAAAGACATCATAACTACAACGAACAGCATAATCATTCCATATGTGAGACGGAACATTCTCTTTTGAAAGATGAAATCTAGTTGTTCTTCTTCTTGAAACTGTAATATCTCCTATTTTTAATTTATCTATACCTTTTGTGTTAAACTCTTTTGAAATAATAAGTTTATAACTTTTTATTTTTTTCTCTAAATCATCCATTTGTGTTTTGGCGTTGTACCATTTTTGTAGAGTTATTTCTAATGAATTCATTTTTTTCTATATATATAATAAAAATGTCAAAAGTTTTTAAAATAGGTATAGGTTACGACCAAGAAAATATGTGTTGTAAATGTTTTAATCATCATTGTCATGTTCATGATGCTATTAACTCTTCTATAGTATCAGTTACACCTTTGTCGAAAACAGCCGTCGTGAATATATTAAATAAATCTTCTAACAAATCTACCATAGAATCAGGGGATAAAAATGTTCCGGTTGCTAAAGGTAACCAAATAGGTGTTTTATAAAAAAATTATATATAATGAATTATATATAATGAATCATAATAATTTTTTAATTTTTTTGTTGAACAGGAACAAAATGGTTTTTCAAGTAAGTTTGAAGACTGTAATAGGTCAATGGTTTTTTATCTTTACTGTCAAATTTAAGTAATTTCTTTAAATTTTGGTCATCCTCAACGCGAATCTTGCGACGGTCTTCTGGATCTTGTAAATTACGTGTTTTAATATAATTACAAATAAATTTAGTAACATCTACTCTTGAACGAGGTTCATTTTGATTCCAACCCGTGAAAGTAGCTAATTCTTTAGAAATTTGAACTGGTTTTAAGAAACCTGAATTTGTGTTATTACGACGAGTTGTTTGGCGTTGTTTTGACACTCTCAGAGAGTGTGTTTTTAGTGTTTTTACACGTTTATTAATAACACGAAGGAACTTTACACCCTTTGACTTTGCATCATTATCACGTAAACGATTTATTTCTGTTTCAATTAAAGTTACAAGGTCGTCGAATTCTTTTAATACACTTTCACGTGTCGGAACAACACGTGAAGTTTTTTGGTCTTCTGTTGTTTCTGTTTCTGGGACTGTTTCTGGGACTGTTTCTGGGACTGTTTCTGGGACTGTTTCTGGTTGAGTAGTTGTTTGTTTTCTTGATTTCTTTTGTGCTCGTTGTTGTAGTTGTTGCTCTGAATCGGTTGATTGATTTGTAGTTGAACGTTGTGTTGATTCTGATTTTTGAGTTTGTTTTCTTGGCATTTTAATATTTTAATTGTAAAACGTCTCTTTTTAAATCTTTTTATTTTAAAAAGTATTTAAAGTTTATAAAATTTTTAATTTTCAAATGATTTATAATATTCTATTGCTTTTGGGTGTGCTTTAATACGATTAAAATCTATATCTTCTATATTTAAACCTTCTTTAGATTTTACACGAGATAGTGCAACATAACTTTGACCATGTGTAAAAACATTTTTCAAATTAACTTCAGCACAATCTAAAGTACAACCTTGTGAATTATGATTAACTATACCATTTCCTATAAAGTTATGAATACCTGGAACATATAAATCATATACTTGACTTTTTTTGTATTCTATTTTAGAAATTTTATCATAAAATACATTTGTAAAATACATTTCAAAAATTTTATCATTTTCGAACAATATTTGTATATTATTATCTGTTATATATCTAAAATCGTAATAATTTGCTTCAATCTTTTCGTTTAAAATATTTGTAATTCTTTTTATATTGTATTCATTTGGAAATATAAAAAAACTTAAAGATAAGTTTTTTATTGTTTTTATAATACTTTTTCCATTTGGAACTTTACAAACATTTTGTTTTAATTTATAATTTTTAAAATATTGATTTGATAGTTTATATTTCAATTTATTATAACGAAAACCTATATTTTTAATAAAATCAAAAGGTGAACATATATATAATCTATTGAATTTTCTTTTAGTTATAATACTAAAATTCAATAACATAACCTGTATTTCTTGACACAATGAGAATGTAAGCCGTTGAAGATATATACTATTTTTAGAAACAACACCATATCGATCAAATAATCCTTGCAAATAAGATTTCTGTGAATGACTATTACTTTCTCTTATTACTTGTGGGATATAGTACTTTGAGCTGTAATATAATTTATTTTTACATTGTTTACAATTTATATCTTTATTTTTACAACCTATTATTTTGTATATATATTCAGGTAATTTTGTAAAACTTGGGTATTTATGTAAATATCCTAACAAATACGATTCGTCCTTTTTGACTTTTTCTTTTCTATTATTAAAACATTGTGTATTATTTTTTAAAGTTATAGTATCACCTATGTTTATTTCTGGAAGTTTTTTCCATTCTTCTTTTCCATTATTATTAACAAGAATAGGATGTCTCATTGAACCTTCTATTGTATATCCTAGAGAAGTGGTTATTTTTATAGTATCTTCTATAGAACCTTTGAATATTTGCGAACATTGATTTAATCCATTTAAAGATAATATGTTAAAATCAGTATTAATTGTACTATTTTTAATTTGTTTTTGTGTAAATTTATATGATAGTTCTGATATTTTATTTAATCCATGTTCAGTTGAGATCAGTGTATTTTCATTTACACATTTATGAACTGTTATAGCCCAAGCAAGTTTAAGTGGTATTTGACATACAGTTGCAATAGTTTTATCTCCTTCTGTAATTTCCCAGATGTGATGATCTATGATTCTTTCTTCTCCGTTTAAAAAACATACTAATGGAATATCATTAATAAAACTTTTTACTATACCTCTGCTTCCGTTGGCGAGACCGGCTTCTAAATCCAAATTATACAATAACATAACTTGGGCGTTTTTACATAATTGTAAATGTTCAGTTGCTATACAATTTTTTTTAATTCTTTCTCTAACCTGTAATTCATCCTTATGAAATCCGTTTATTGTAATATCCATATCGTATTGATATATATCAGTTTCTTCTAATTTTTCTAATTCATTAATGTTTAAATTATCAACACAAGAATTAGTTGTAAAAATCTTAGTAGGTTTAATACCTAATTTATTTTCTATAGGTTTTTTAATTCGTGATTCTAATATTTTTTTTGTATTATCAGACACTATACCATATCTGATTTCATTTAATATATTTTGAAATTCTCTGTCTGTTTGTCTGATTATATCTGTTAAATTAATAACGTTAGTTACACATTTTTTCCAAGACTTTGATTCAAAACAAAAATTATCATTACCTACAACCGGTAATTGTAAAAAATCACCCGTTAAAATGAGCTGAATGCCACCAAAAGGTTGTTCTTTTTCTTCATCTTCTTTAAGCATTCTTTTTGGTGTTTTTCTTCTTAATATTCTGGCTGTTTGTTCTAGTTTATCAAATAATTCTGGTGATAACATAGATACTTCGTCTATTATTAAAGTATCTAACTCGACCCATCTTTTTTTAAAGAACGGTTTTGTCTTGATATTTTTAACTAAATTTTCAACACTTGTATTCCCTAAACCTATACCTAAAAAAGAATGTATTGTTGTTCCTCCTATAAGAATAGCCGACATACCAGTAGTACTTGTAATACCAATTTTTCTCAAATGAGAAAATTGCTGTTTAAACATATTGATAACCAAAGATTTACCAGTTCCGGAAGGTCCAGTTAAAAAAATATTTTCACCTTTTATCATATATTCTAAAGCCTGTTTTTGTTTTGGAGTTAATATTTCACACATTTTTTTAAATTATATTTTAAACCAAATATAATTTATTTCAATTTTATTTTATTTACTTTTACCTTGATAATATTTTAAAGATTGTTCATATGTCCATAAAGGTTTATTTTTTCTTTGATTAACCGAATTATGAAAATCGACATAAAACTTGAAAAGGTTTTCACGATTTTTTACAATTTCATCTAATTTGTTTCTACTATTTTCAACAAAGGAACTTGCGTGAGGTCTACAAGACGAACAAGGTAATTCGTAAGGTATTGCTAATATTCTATTTTTAATTCGTTCCTTAACTATATCACTAGGATTTTCAGGATAATGAAGAGCACTTATATGTAATGAAAACCAAAAAGGCGGTCCCCATATTTCAGGATTTGCCGTATTTGAATTTTCAAAATTTTCTTTAAATTTTTTAAGAGGATTGAATTGTCTTATATTATTTTCAAAATTTTGTTGTATATCATATTGTCGTTCGTTTTCTTTGATATAAGGTTTTATTAATTGATGTGTGTTTTCTTCGTATTTTTCAAAAAAACTGCCTATACTTTTATACATTTTATTGTAATAAATTTAATTTTTATGACACAAATTATAAAATGAAAAACAATACAAAAAGATTATTACTTTTTTTATTTGGTTGTATTCTAGTTAGATTGTTATTAGTTTATATTGCTAAAAACATAAATATCCATTATCTTCCGATAATGGGTATTTTCAGTTTGATAATATCAATAGGATTTATTATTATATTTATATTTGGTTTGAGAAAGACGGGAATGGAAACATTTGGGGATAAAATATGGTGGAATAATTTAAGACCAGTTCATTCTATATTGTATGGTACATTTGCTTATTTAGCAATAACAAAAAATAAAAATAGTTGGGTTATATTATTATTAGATGTTATCATAGGTTTATCATCTTTTACGATTCATCGTCTTCTATAACTATTAATTTTTCAGTAAAAGCCCTTTTGATACTTGAAACAGGTGTATTTATATTTTTATTAAACAAAAAGGTCTCGAGTTGTTTAAAATCTGGTTGACCGCAATAAGATACTTTATAAGTACTCTTTTTGTAATTTTTAAAAAGTTCTCTCACTCTAATATGATTTAATATTGTAACATCAATACCTGCTTTTTCATTTATATTTTCAATATTTTTATATTCTGTTATAAATTTAAAGGCTTTTGAAGGTCCTATTTTGTAGATATTTTTATTATAATCTGTTCCACACATAATACAAAAATCTAAAAATTCATCTTGGTTTAATCCTAAAGTTTCTAATAAATGAGGTTGTCTAATTCTAATACAAGTACTATCAGTTGTGTTAATTTTTGTTAAAAATACCGGAGAACCATACGCTAAAACATCTGTATCTTCAGATAAAACAGCATCAACTTTACCTTGTATACACAAATCTGCACATAAAGTTTCTGCTTCCATGTCAGCGTTAAAATATGGTATATTAAGTATATCAAACAATTTTTTTGTAGTTAAAAAATCTTCTGGACTAATAGAGAACATCTGTTTTTTCATTTTGTTAACATGGTATTCAATAGCATTTATGTTAATACTATTTTCACTTGATAGCATTGGTGTTTTTATCTTTCTTTTATTCTGAAAATCTATTAATATAGGTTCAATTTCACTACTTGTATTATATTTTTCAATAGCTTCTTCTAATTTAAATATTTTTTCTTCTGTTCTAGATCTACTTTCCATTCTTTCCTTTCTTTCTTGTTGTTTTTCAACTGGAAAACTTGTATCGTATATAAAAACACAATGAACATCGTTTTCTCTCAATAAACAAACAAGTTTTATAAAAGCCGACAGCCATCTTTCTTGATATAATGCTTTATAATGACATAAATATAACGATGTGTCTATTGCTATTTTTTTATACTGATATTCAGATATATGAATTATTTGAAATATATTACTGAAATTATCTTTAAGAAATTTACTCAGTGATTTAATTCCCATTTTTTATATTTTAAAAAAAGTTTTAGTTTATTTCAATTTTATAATTTTTCTTCTAAATATTTTCTAACGTCGTTATACCCATTTGAAAATAAATCTAATCTTGTTTTTATATTTAAACTAAAATCAAACGCGTTAAACATATCTTTGCATAATATAGGTATTATTTTAGTGTTTTCTAATTTTATTATATTATTATTTTGTTTCATCATAATTTGAAATAATTTTAAAATATATGAAAGAATACCTTCTGATGGTTCGTCTTTAAGATTTTTAGAATCTAATTTTAAATCAAAAGCAATTGCTTTATTTTTGCAAATTTTATTACCGTGTTCAACTGGAAAGTTATCAATGATACCCCCATCTACGTAATAATTATCCATATACTTAAATCTTTCGAAAACCAAAGGTATATTTGAGCTCATTCTAACAGCGGTTATACAAGGTAAATCTGGATAGTTATCAGGGCCTATGTATTCAACACAAGAAACAGTCATATTATAAGAAACACAAATTAATGTTTTTCCATATTGTTCCCTTAGTTTTCCAAGTGTAAGTAGTTTTCCAATTTTTTCTAAACTCATTTTTTCTAAACATTCCGATACATGATTGAAACTAGTTGCTCCTATTCCGTTTACCATATCGAGTATATTAAAATGTTTCATTTTTTCAATATATTTATTAAGATGTAAATAAGTCATTATTTCAATAGGAGTGTATCCTATTGCTAAACAATAACATATAACTGAACCAATAGATGTTCCAACATAAGTTTTTACTTGAGAAAGTAAATCTCTATCTAAACAAGCTTGAATTCCACCAAGTACAGCAAAACCTTTCATTCCGCCACCAGGTAATATTATTGTATCATAATTATGTTCCATTTTAACATACTTTAAACAAATTTTTAATTATATAATTAAAAATTTTACAAATTCATAACTTTTTTAATTAATAATAAACATAATATAGCTAATATAACTATCATTATAATATAAACACTTTTATCGTTGTTATAGAATTTTGAACATATAGGACATTCTTGTATATGATGTGATATATCTAAACAATTCATTTGTTGTGGGTATGGTTGTATATTATTACGAGGAATATTAGAATTCATAACAGGTTGTCTAAACTGTGGTATTTGTTGTTCATAAGATTGTTGGTGAAAGTTGTTAGAAACCATACCAGAATCAGGTGATAAAACTTGAGGTTTTCTTATAAATTTTTGTAATTTTTGTTCTGTAAAATCATTGTTTTCTATTTCATCTACATCTGGTAAATTTTCTATCATAGTAACTTGTTGTTGATGATAATTATTCATTTATAACTATCTGAGAAAAATTATATCTTCTTCAGAAATATTTTTATTATTAAGAATAAGCTCGTATATTTGATTTAAAAATGGATTTTTTTCTTGGTTTACTAAAACATCAAGTGTTGATTTAAAATCTTCTTTTTCGTTAGGTTCAATGATATTATCTTGTTTATTAATTTTTTTAGATTTAAATACAACTTTAGTTCCTGATTTTATTAAATCTTTATATTTTTTTGATTTTTTAAAAGCTTTAAAATCGTCATATACTCCAGAAATAGTTATTTTAACCTTATCTTCTGAATTTTCTGGAAGTTTGCAATTTTCTATAGTTTCGATATCTGTGTATATTATTTTTTTACGAGGTAAACCTAAATTTATTTCTTCAATAGTATATTTCCCTTTTTGTTTCCAAGTAAAAATAGGTATAGTATTTTCATCACTTTCCCCAAAAGCATTTTGCATTGAAGATCCAGAGTAATATATGTTATCTTGTATTTTTTGTTTATTATGTATATGCCCTGAAATTATTTGAGGAAAATTTATGTCCCATTTATCTCCTTCAACAGAAATAATAGCACCCATTTTACATCCGTAAAATTCTTGATGACAAAATATAGCATCACAATTTTTCCACTCTCTGTTTGTATTTAAAGCCTCGATAAATTTTCCAGGTGGTACATAAGGACAGAAAACAAAATGGAAATCATCTATCTCTAGATGTTCTATTTTATCGACTATAAGTACATTTTCCCAGTTCTTCATACCATTCATCCAGTGATTTGAAGATAAAAATTGCTGATTATTACAATTATGTACAACTGTTCCATCTGCTAATATAAATTTATTATTTCCATCTACTTCTATGCCATAATATTCGTAAACTGAAGTGTTAGGTATTATATTAATACAATTTAAAGTTTCATTGTATTTATAACCATATAAATTATATTTTGCAAATGTAGATAAATTTAAATATTCGTTTACAGATATTTCAATATTACCAATATTTTTTAAAAATTTTTTACATTGGTTTTCTGTTTCGAATAAAACATTATGAATTTTGAAATTTTCAGAATTTAAATAAACAACTTCCCATAAATTATCTCTACGCCAATAATTTTTATATGGCTTTAAACATAATTTATGATGTTCATTTACAACATAACTTTTATTTTTTAATTGTTCTATAGTGTACATTTTTGATTTACCGTATGTTTTATTTAAAACTTTTCTTTCATTTAAGTCGTCTCCCATAATTTTGTCGCCTACTTGTATATCTTGAATATTTTTTATTTGGTTATTATACATCATAACTTCAGTATTTTCAGCGAAACACATATCATGATTTCCAACAAGTATAATTGTTTTTGAAATTTTTCTCATTTTGTCTATAAACTCGTAAGCCTTGTTTAAAGGATCAACGTGTATTCTTTCATGTGTATGAAGTAAATCTCCAAGTATAACTATCAAATTAGGTTCTTCCTTAACTGCAAGATTATACATTTTTTCAATGAATATATCAACTTCTTGAATATTATCTGTTTTAAAATGAGGATCACCGATAGCAATAACTTTCATTTTTTTAATATTTAAATTTATATTAAAAAAAATCAATTTTTTAGTTAGTAGATTCTAAAAAGTAAAATATATTTCCGTTTATATTAACTGTTTTGTTACATCTATAATGTATGTTATTGTAATAAATTTCTATAGGTTTAATATTTACACAAAATTCCGTTAATAAATTTGATAAATTATTTATGAACACAGGTGAATTTTTTATAGAACTTTCGAATTCCATTGCGCTACTTTTAGATACAGTTGTATGTAAATTATTTAAATTATATTCAATTACACCGGTTATTTGTTGAATAGAATTATTTGTTTCCAATCTTAAAGTTTGCAATAAAATATTTTCTTCTTGAATATAATCGTAATTTCTGAGTCTGTTTATAGTATAATCAACCAAGTTAATATTTTGATTATTATTAGTCATGATAAGAGAAAAAGACATTTTATTTAAAAAAAATAATTTTTTAAATACAATAATAATTTATAATTAATTATAAAATTTTAGTTTTTCCACATTGCCTTATTACATAATAATAACGGAGGTGGTAAAAATTCATTATAATTACCTCTATATTCAGGAGTGTTATTAATTAATCGTGGTTGTATCTGTTTTTTTTGATTTTCACCGTTAAATCTTCTAATCATAGCGTTTATGTTTATAGGGGGTTGTCTATTTAATACAGCTATGACTTTTTCAATAGAAATACGGTTTTGTTCTCTGTTTGAGAGATGCCAAGTGTGACATTCGTTGATTACTAAAAATTCTTCTTTTGGAACAGTTATAAAGTTTTTCTTTATAAAACGTTGTATATATGCTTTGTATATTGTTTTAGCAATTTCAAATAAAGATTTTTCGTAACTTTCAAACACATGTACCATATCGGGGTACAGTTGGTTTAATTTAATTACTTTTTCTTTATCCATTCTCAATTGTAAATATCTAAATTTTATACTAGGTTCATTTCCTCTTATGTTAAATAATTTTTTATAATCATCATGAATAATTTTTATCTTAAAATTATTTTCAGAAACTCCAACAAGACCTTGAAATTCTAAAGGGTTAACTTCATTTTTAAAATAATCTTCTAATTCACTCAAATTATTTAATTGAATTTTTTCTGGTGTTTTTAAGTTATTTACGTTATTCATAAAAAATACGCCATTTTTGAAGTAACCTATACTAAATAATTTTGTATCAGTGTCAGAAGGTTGTTTACATACTATTCTATTTGTATTTGTATTTCTTAATAAAAACATATATTGTAATTCTTTGTCAAGTGATGAATAGAATTTTTCTAACATTGTATCACCTGATTTTCCTAAACTATTTTTAAAGTTTTCATTGATAGCATATTCATGTTCTAACGCAATACAAAAAAGAGTTCCAAAAGAATCTTGTCCAGACCATCTACTCTTAAACGCATTTAATTTTCGGTGTGTAGTAAGAAACCATTTTCCTGAAAAGTAAAAAAGACGTAATAATGTTCCTTCATAAGATTTGTAAAAACTAAAATTTTCAAAGTTTTTTAATGCTTCTTGTAATTCAACTAAATTTAAATGACTGTATTCATCTGTATAAGGAAATGCCTTCAATATTAATTTTTCTCCATGAAAAACAATCCCTCTACAATTTTTGAGAAAAGCAGTATCCGAATTTTCACATTGGTTATAACAATACAGTTCTAACGATGTATCTTCTTCGAAATCAGTGAGTCTAATATTTGGATTTGCTTTGATATTTTCCTTAGAAAACATATTTTCTGTCATTTGCTTTTCCATTTTTTTATAAAAATTTTATATTTAAATAGATTTTCAATTTTATTTTTTCTATGTATTGTATGAAATATTTGTATTTGGATCGTTTATAATAGTAGAATTAGTAGAATTAGTTTCGCTAGAAAATACCGTAAGAATATTATTATATATATTAGAATTTATTATTATATTTTGACAAAAATCATTCGTATAAGTACTATCGTATAGTGCTATAGCTTTCTGTGTTTGATTTTGAAATATATTATTAGTTATAACACAACCATTACAAGCTCTTAATTCGATACCCTGACTTCCGTTTTCTATGTTATTACAACATAATTGTATATTTGATACTACACCTTGACCTTGGGCGTCTTGTATACTTATACCAGAAGCATTATTTGATGAACTAATTATATTTGAGTTGCATATTATTTTATCTCCAGAATATATAAATATACCATACATAATATTTTTTAATAATATATTATTTGATATATTTACTTTTTTACTTCCTTGTTCTGCTCTTATACCTACTAAATTTTCAACAGCATGATTGTTTGAAATTATGATATATTTTTCTGGAAGTGATAAGGGAATTGTAGTATAAACTCCTGTTAATTCTACACCCGCTCCATCTCCTTGATTTGGAACTTCAATATTCGGAGGTTGGTTTCCTAAAGGGTATTTATAAGGATAATTACCATTCCAACCCCAATACGGATAACAATTTTCGTGTTTGTTATTTGTGATGTGATTGCCGTAAATTATACCTTCTGTTGTTCCAAATATTGTTTCAATACCTACTATTCCACCAGAAGGGTCGTTGTTCATTATAATGTTATCATCTGGGTAACCAATATAATTATTTAGAATTTTATAATTCTTACTACTCTCATCTATAGAACTTGGAGAATCATAAACCCTTACTGCTACACCTTGTATTCTATAATAGTTAAATATACAATTTTCAACAACCATATTTGTACAATCAATCAACCATATACCTGAATTCATTGCATTTGTAATTTTACAATTTTCA
>Ga0255182_1000056_pt1 | contig 121167 bp, 93 predicted proteins | sample Atl_UVDOM_RepA_8_FD_188420 | JGI IMG/M metagenome (GOLD analysis project Ga0255182, IMG submission 188420) | Freshwater microbial communities from Altamaha River, Georgia, United States - Atl_UVDOM_RepA_8d | ecosystem: Environmental > Aquatic > Freshwater > River | place: USA: Georgia...
CAACCTGTAAAGAGGTCAATACTTGACCTGTAGCTGGATTTTTTATGTCCAATGTCATAAAATTAGTTTGCCTGATAGCAGTTAAAAAATCTTTTTTTATATTCTCAGCGAAAGAATGAGTGCCTTTTTCTGACATTCTTTCCGGGTGATACTGCACAGCCAGTAAGTAACCCGTATCGGATTTATCTTTATATTCAACAGCCTCAATCACCTCATCCTCTTCAGACCAGGCAACCGGCAATAAATTTTGCCCAATATGTTCAGGATCAATAGCTTGGTGGTGGGCGCTATTTACGGATCCGTTAAGTTGTCCGGTTATTAGGTGAAAATAACTTCCTTCCAGTACCTTTATCTGATGCTCCTTATCGGTTCCTTCTGCCCGGTGTTTCTTATTTCCAGTAAGACCCAAATCCAGCATAAGTTTGCCACCTTCCAAAATATTGATGAGTTGAAGTCCGCGACAGATACCCAATATGGGGATTTTCATTCTTTTTGCATAATGATAAACTAAGGATTCAAAGAGATCTCTTTGGTGTTGAAAGTCAGAAGGAGCATTAGGATAAGGAGCAAAATGGGTATAACAACCTGGATAAATGTCAATACCGCCCGTTAGTAAAATGCCATTGAGTGTTGGTAGTAAGGGAGTATCAAAACTTTCAAAAGAAAGATGAACCAAATGGATATCCTCTCCTAAATCATTTTTTGAAAACCATTTGGGGTAAAAATCATAGTTGGTCAAGGTTTTTGTTATCCCTAATCTTTTCATTATTTAAAAAGCATTGGTATATAATTGTTTAAAATCATTGCGACTTACTGGAACAGGATTATTTGGATGAGCAAAATCGGCGGATGCCAGATCGGCAAGGGTATCAATGTGTTCTTCTTTCACGCCAATGTCGCGTAAATTATTCGGGATACCAAGTTTTTCATTTAAATCTTTCAGCCATTGTACGACAGCTGCACCATTTTCCTCTTTAAGTTCTAATGTACGGGCAATACGTCGAAATTTCTCTTCACAAGCGGGCACATTAAATGCCATGCCATAAGGTAGATTTACTGCATTGGCCAGGCCGTGATGCGTGTCGAGAAGGGAAGAAAGAGGGTGAGCCATGGAATGTACAACCCCCAGGCCTTTTTGAAAAGCAATGGCACCCATCATAGATGCTACCAACATATCACTTCTGGATGATATATCGGGTTTATGAACTGCATTTTCAATGGCATTTTTAATTTTCAAGATACCTTCGAGGGCGATTCCTTCACAGATAGGATGACTCATTTTAGCTAGAAATGCTTCCATGTTATGGGTGAGGGCATCCATACCCGTTGCTGCAGTGACAGCAGCAGGTAAATCCATGGTTAATAAAGGATCAGCGAAGACAATATTCGCCAATAATTTCGGAGAGAAAAGAATGCGTTTCTGATGGGTTTCATCGTCGGCAATAATGGCACTTCGTCCTACCTCACTGCCTGTACCAGCTGTTGTGGGAATAGTTATAAAGGGAGGCACTTCATTAGTGACAAAAACATCTCCCCCAATGAGGTCATCGTATTTGAATAAATCTTCTCTATGATTTATACTCAGGACAATGGCTCTGGCTACATCAATAGCAGCACCGCCACCTAAGCCTATGATGGCATCACATTTGTTAGAATCAAAGGCATCGCGACCTTTAAGCACATCCGATTTGACAGGATTCTTATGGATATCATGAAAAACGGAGATGGATATTCCTTTTTGCTGAACATCGCGAATCAATGTATGGGTAAAATCGAGGGTAGCGATGATTGAATCTGTCACCAGTAAAGGGTGTTTAATATCTTTACTTTTGAGATAACCGGCCAGTTCGTTAACGGCCCCTTGACCGAATCGAATAATGGTTGGAAAATTAAATTGCACCATGAGCTTTAACTTCAGTTCTGTCTTTATATGATTTCAAAATAACGTTTATATTCCCAGTCAGTAACTGCTTTGAGATGTTGTTTCCATTCCCATTCCCGGGTCATAGTAAAATGGTCAACGAAGGTATCTCCGAACAATTCCCTGGCCACGGAAGAATCTTTCATTTTGCGGGTGGCCTCAATCAATGTGCCTGGAATATTTTCATTACCCGTTTCCTGATATCCATTACCAACGGTCTGAGGTTGTTGTAAAACCAATTTATTTTTGATACCGTATAATCCGGAGGCCAGACAGGCTGCCATACCTAAATATGGATTCACATCACTGCCAATAACCCTCATTTCAATTCTTGTAGCGGTAGCACTTCCTGCCAATACGCGAAGAGCGACTGTCCGGTTATCGATGCCCCAGGTAAGGGTAGTTGGTGCCCAGGCTCCCTCCACCAGTCGCTTATAACTGTTTATGGTTGGGGCGAACATTGGCAGGATATGAGGGAGGCAATACAGTTGGCCTGCCAGATAGGAACGGGCGAGTTCACTTAGTTTTTGGGAATCATTTTCCGAATAAAATAGATTTCTTCCTCCTTCGGTATTCCAGAGACTTTGATGGACATGCCCGCCACAGCCCGGCAGATTTTCATCTATTTTAGCCATGAAAGTAGCCATGATACCCTGTTTGTAAGCTATTTCCTTAACAGCCGTTTTAAATAAGACGGCCCGATCAGCGGCTTCTAAAATTCCCGAATATTCAATGGCGGCCTCATAAGTACCTGGTCCTGTTTCTGTATGTAACCCCTCAATGGGAATACCGAACTGGGAGAGGCCATCGAACAAGGCATTAAAATAATCCTGATGCAACGAAGTTCGCAGTACAGAATAACCAAACATACCTGGGGTTAAGGGGCGAAGATTTTTATATTGTTTATCGTTGGCTGAGTGTGGCGTTTCAGAAAAATTAAACCATTCGAATTCCTGGGCGAAAACGGGGGTAAAACCCATGTTGTTTGCTGTTACGCGAATATTTTTCAATAATTGTCTGGGACATACGGCTGCAGCCTGGCTGGCAATTGGATCCATTTCACCAAGGAAAAAAGGGAGGTCCCCTTCCCAGGGTATTTTTCTGAAAGTTTGTAAGTCCAACACGGCGGGACTATCGGGAAAACCGGCATGCCAGCCACTGATGCTGCCCTTATCATAAAGCGCATCTCCCATATCCCAGCCAAAGATAACATCACAAAAACCCATACCTTTTTCGATAATGGATACAAATTTATCAGAGGAAATATATTTACCTCTCAAAATACCGTCTATATCTGTAACGGCAATTTTTACCCTGTTGGCAGGATGATTGGCAACGTATTTTAAAATGCTCGCTGCATCCATAATTTATAATATATTTTTTTTAAGCTTTAAAAAAATCAATAAGCTGATTAGCATAATGCTGAAAAATAACAGGAATAAAACAAAATTAAAGACAATCATAGCCAGGAGTGCCACCAGTGTTATCAATAGCGCTGTGTAAGGAAAAAGAGGATAGAATGGAACTTTGAAGGGTCGGGGTAACGCTGGTTCTGTTATTCTCAGTTTTATAAGGGAAAGCGTAGAAAATAAATATAAAAAAAGCGCGCCAAACACTGCGATAGTTATGATTTCCGCCGTTTTTCCCGTTAGTAAGGCAATTATCCCAATGACCATGTTCAATAATAGGGCATTAGCTGGTGTTCGGAATTCAGGATGTATTTTCCCAAATACAGGGGGTGCAAAACCCACTTTCCCAAATTCATAACTCACTCTTCCCGAAGCAAGTATTAGGCCATGGAAAGACGCAATGAGTCCAAACAGTCCAACCGTAATCAATAAATGATAAAGGAAATTATGTTCACCCACAATGTTTATCAAGGCTAATGGTAAGGGAGAATCAGAGGTGGAACCGTCGGGCTTATATACCACATTTTCCCATCCTCCTACGCCCACTGCACCCATAAAAACCAATATGCATAAAAGTACCAAAGTGATTAAAGCAGAGCTAAAACCCACGCTAATGGTTCGTTGCGGGTGTATCGTTTCCTCAGCAACATTAGCAACCCCTTCAAGGCCTAAAAAAAACCAGATAGCAAATGGCAGGGCAGCAAAAATGCCGGAAATCCCATTCGGCAATGAATGATTAAAAAAAGCCTCTGAAGAAAAGTGGGGGAGCGTAATACCTGCAAAAAGCAATAATTCACCTACGGCAAAAAGCGTGATACCCAGTTCAAAAAGAGCGGAAATTTTAACACCCCGTATGTTAAGAGCTGTAAAGATGATGTAACTTATTATGGCTATGACAAGAATAGGTATGTCCGGAAAAAATAAATTAAAATAAGCTCCTATGGCAAAGGCAATGGCAGGAGGCGCAAAAATGAATTCAATATTTTGAGCCATACCAGTAATGAATCCCCAGGTGTCGCCAAACGCTCTTCTTGAATAATCAAAACCACCGCCAGCCTTTGGAATTGCCGATGCCAGCTCAGCATAACTGAAGGTAAAAGTAACATATAGCAGGATGATGAAAAAAGTAGCTATGGCCAGACCCATGGTTCCCCCTTTTTCCAGACCAAGATTCCAGCCAAAATACATCCCGGAAATAACATAGCCTACGCCTAATCCCCATAGCATGAGAGGCGTTAAAGTTCTGTTTAATTTTACTTCCTCCTCTGGCAAAACTGGTTTTTTCATATTGATTGGGTATGGTACGAAGTTATCAAATTCTTCCGACAAGCAGAATTAAATAGGAATATTAAGTCGATTTATCTTTTATACCCTTACTCAGTGCATATTTTTTTAAATTTTCCCTCAACATTTTTCTTGCTCTGAAAAGTCTGGAACGTATGGTACCCATCGGTAATTTCAGTATTTCCGCAATTTCCTCATAACTGAATCCCTCCAGATCACTGAGTAAAAGGGTTATTCGATAAGTATCACTCAGCTGATATATGGCACGCGTGATCTCGTCATCTAATAAAGTATCAAATATTTCTTCCCTTAAATCATTTGAATCAGGAAGTGCTGTCTTTTCTTCAAAATTGACTTCTTTAGGCAAGCGTTTTTTCCTGCGATAAGTATTGATGTAGGTATTTTTTAAAATAGAAAACAACCATGCTTTAGGATTTGCATCTCTTTGAAAGGTATCTATCGATTTGAATGCTTTTAAAAGGGTTTCCTGGACTAAATCCTGCGCATCTTCCTCCTGCCTGGTCAAATGATAGGCAAAGGAAAATAAGGATTCCACGAAAGGAAGAAATAATTCTTCAAACTTTTTATCTTCTTGAGGCATTACTTTCCGATATTTCTACAGAATTGATAAAAAAGAGCTACTTTTGCAAATCTATGAAAACAAGAACTATTCTTTTCGGTTTATCTGTGTTACTAAGCACATTGATTTTCTCTGGCTGTAAGGGTGAATTTGAAAAAATTCGTACTTCAGGAGATGCGGAGCGTCTGTATCAGGCGGCAATGGATTATTACAAGGACGAGGAATACCAGAAAGCGCAAACCTTGCTGGAACTTATTATCAGCAGTTACAGAGGTAAAAAAGAAGCAGAGGAAATATATTACAAATATGCTTTTACTTTTTACTATCTGGGAAATTATACTTCCGCTTCCAGTTATTTTAAAAATTTCACCCAAACATACGGAAATAGCCCGTTGAAGCAAGAAGCAGATTTTATGTCTGCCTATTCAAATTATCAGCTATCACCTAATTTCCGTCTGGATCAAACCAATTCATTACAGGCAATCAGTGAATTACAACTTTTTATAAATACTTATCCCGATAGTGAACGTGTTCCCCAATGCAATGAACTCATTGGAAGGATGCGGGATAAACTGGAGGAGAAAGTGCTGGATGAAGGACGTTTGTATTTCAATATGAGGAGATATAATTCTGCTATTCAGTCTTATGAAAACCTGTTAAAGGATTTTCCTGAAACTGAGAATGCCATGAATATTCGAATGATGATTATCCGTTCCGCTTTCTTGCTGGCGGAAAACAGTGTCTATGAAAAACGTAAAGAAAGGCTTGAAGATGCCCAAAAAAGAGTGGATGAGTTTTTACGTAAATATCCTAAATCAACTTTTGTGAAAGAAGTTACTAATTTTAAAGAGGACATTAATAAAAAGCTAAACTTATTTCAATAATATGGATATTAAAACTAAAGTTCAGGGTGTTGACCCTAATGTTCAACCTCGTGATATTGATGGTATTTCAGGAAAAGTAGCCAATATATATGAGGCATTGGCTATTATTTCAAAGCGTTCCCAGCAACTAAGTGTAGAATTGAAGCGTGAACTGAATAATAAACTGGAGGAATTTGCCGTTAGTTCCGAAACAATTGAAGAAATTAGTGAAAATAAAGAGCAGATTGAAATCTCTAAATTCTACGAGCGCTTACCTAATCCTTCAATTATTGCTTTAGAGGAATTTATACGTGGTGATATTGCACATCGCTATGTAGAAAAAGAGGTGGAAGATTAATTTTCATTCCTAAAAATATATACCATGAGACTATTACTGCTTTTATTATGTTTTAGCGTTTCAGTCCATGCTCAAGAGTTTAATTTTTCCGTAAAAATAAATACGCAGAAATTACAAACAGTTGATCCCAAGGTTTTTCTTACCTTAGAGCAAAGTATCAATGAGTTTCTGAATACAACCCGTTGGACTGAAAATAATTACCAGCCTTTCGAACGCATAAAAGGTAATTTTTTGCTTACCATTCAGGAAGAATTATCCACCACTTCCTTTAAAGCGGAATTAGCTATTCAAGCTACCAGGCCTGTTTTTGGTGCAGGTACCTATGCCACATCTTTAATAAATCATATTGATAAGGATTTTACTTTTTCCTACGAGCAATTTCAACCTATTCAGTACGCTAAAAATACTTTCGTAGATAACCTGAGTAGTGTCCTGTCCTTTTATGCTTTCGTTATCTTAGGTCTCGATGGGGACTCTTTCGCCTTGAATGGGGGAAATCAGTCTTTCCAGAATGCCCTGGATATTATTTCAAATGCGCCCCAGGGAAATGGAACAGGTTGGGGTACCGATGGTAGCAGAAACCGATATTGGTTGCTTGAAAATATTCTTTCTCCTCGTTGCAGGGCTTACAGGGAGGCCATGTATATTTATCACCGGCTCGCCATGGATGTAATGCATCAGGATCCTGCAAAAGCAAGGGTTATCCTGACGGAAGCACTTACAAATATGGAAAAAGTTAATATGGCATACCCCAATGCGATGATTACCCAACTGTTTGTTAATGCCAAAGCACTGGAACTTACCGAGATTTTCAAAAGGGGAACTCCGGAGGAAAAAGACATTTTTTCGAGAGTTCTCATGCGTATTGATGCACCCAATGCAGAGCGATACAGGTCTGTGCGATAATTTTCCTAATCCGGACAAATGATTCTCCAACAGAAATATTATCGGACAATCTGGCTGGATGAGTCTGGTTCTGGTAATGTTTTCGTAATTGATCAGCGCGAGCTTCCTTTCTCAATTTGTACCCTGGAGTTAAAAAATCTGGAGCATGCCGCTGCTGCTATTGAAAATATGGCCGTTCGTGGGGCGCCTCAAATCGGCGCTACAGCTGCCTTCGGTTTCTACCTGGCAACCAGAGAAATGACAGGAGATGTTTCTTTTTCAGATTTCATTTCCCGCACCTCAGAAAGACTGGCTGTAACTCGTCCAACTGCCGTTGATCTCTTTTATGCCATTCAGCTGCAGAAACAGGCATTATCCGTTTTGTCAGACCGTCAGTATGATGGTTTTTCATCTTTTAAGGAAGCAGTAACTTCTGCGGCTTTGAAAACAGCACAGGAATGGTGCGAGAATAGTATAAAAGAATGTGAGCTAATTGGACAGGTTGGTTTGGAAATAATAAGAAATATTTTTTTGACTACAGGAAAACCAGTTAATATTCTCACCCATTGCAATGCTGGCTGGCTGGCTTGCATTGATATAGGAACAGCTACTGCGCCCATTTATGCCGCTCAAAAAGCCGGAATTCCAGTCCATGTCTGGGTTGATGAAACCAGACCACGGAATCAGGGAAGTCGTTTGACAGCCTTCGAATTACAGGAACAAAAGGTTCCTTTTACGCTCATCACCGATAATGCGGGGGGGCATCTTATGCAACATGGGCTGGTTGATATGGTTATTACTGGTACAGACCGAACGACGAGAAAAGGAGATGTGGCCAATAAAATTGGAACTTATCTCAAAGCATTAGCTGCTTACGATAATCAGATTCCATTTTTTGTGAGTTTACCCATGTCTTCCCTGGATGCCGGTATCGGTGATGGAATAGGTGAAATACCCATCGAGGAGCGAAGTCCTGATGAAGTGCACTGGATAGAAGGCTGGAATGGAACAAAAATAGACAAGGTGCGTATTTCACCTTTTGATGCAACAGCTTTAAATGTTGGTTTTGATGTTACACCTGCCAGACTAATTACCGGTGGATTAATTACGGCTAAAGGTATTTGTCAGGCAAATGAAAAAGATATTTGTCAGTTTTTTGGATTATGACAAACGAAGGTTATATTAAATATGAGGCATGCTGGTATTCATCTCCACCTTTTGCAGCCGAGGCAACGGCCGATTTAATATCATTCAGACAAATAATGGTTCATCATGGCCTTATCGGAGCTTACGCTGATGGTGTAGGTTATGGAAATATCAGTCAAAGAAATGGTTCCTCTAATTCGTTTGTGATTTCAGGTTCTGCTACTGGTGCTGTTCCTTTGCTTTCCGGTTCTCATTTTTCCCTGGTGTTGAAAACAGATCCCGTTCAAAATAAACTCTGGTGTACAGGTCCGCATATTGCCTCCTCAGAAGCGATGAGTCATGCAGCATTTTATAATGCTTTACCTCAAATAAATGCTGTCATTCATGTTCATCATGAAAAACTATGGCAAAAATATCTTTTTTTGCTGCCAACCACAGGGGTTGAAGCAACCTATGGCAGTCCCGAAATGGTTCAGGATATACAAAGATTACTGAGTGAACCAGGTGTACCAGGGGGTGAACTTATGTTTATGGCTGGCCATACCGATGGTATTTTTGCCTTTGGCACTAATCTGGCAGGCATTTCGGCTAAACTAATCCGCCTGCTTTCTACGGTTTAAGCAAGTTGTAAAAGGCCATTTTCTGTCCTTACTCTCTTCATTTTCTTTTTGATAAGTCGCCTACCTTGCATCAAAAAATAAATGATGCGATTTTTCCTTTTGATTGGTCTGTTTTTAATGATAAATGGCGCCTTTGCACAAACAATGGAAAAGCCAGTTATAAAGGAGGTGCATACTGAATGGATGGTCAAGGGTCAGGATTATTGGATGATTCCTGTTGCCCAAAAAGGGATATATAGAATTTCATTTTTAGAATTGACGAAAAATGGTTTTCCTAACGTATTTGATACGCTGAATTATCAATGCCAGCTTTTTTCACTGGGTGTGTCAATACCTCTTTATACACATCTGGGGAAGGATTTATCATCTGATTCCTATCTGGAATTTTACGGAGAAGGAGATGAAGGAAAATCAGATGATCTCCTGTTTAAAGAGGAGCAGTTTAATCGCCTTAATCCGCTGTTCAGCCTGTTTACGGATACTGCTTACTATTTTTTAAGCTGGCAAAAGAAAAGAAATGATTCAGGAATAAAGGTAAGTATGAATGACAGACCCCTGCTTAAAAAATGGGAACCTGCAACGCTGCTATTGAAGGAACAGGTTGTATATCAGGATAGACCAATGAAGGTTTTTCAAAAGTGGGTAGGCGTGGACTGGGTTACTTCCTCTTTTGAAAAAGAAGGGTTTGCTTCAGATTGGTATAACACGCTTATTACGGAAATATCTGCGCCTGGTATTGCAAACTATAACAAATTTTTAAACGGAAGAGAGAAGGTAAAAGCCAGTCTTAATGTTCATTTAATTACGAATGATTTTGAGGGTACTCATAACCTGCAGTTTTTCATTAACGGTCATTTAATTGGTTCTGATTCTTTTCCATTTTCTACTATTAAAACCTATGTGTTTAAAATCGATGCAGATATGCTGAGAGAATTTAACGCAGTACTGGTAAGAACTACAAATGGGGAATATGATAAATTTGCTATTGGATGTGTTACCCTTTCTTATCCGGCCTTTGAAACCAGACTTTCTCACTCTTTTGATATTTTAAATAAGGATAATAATCACCTGCCAGCTGGCATACAAACGAAGGAGAAGTTAACCAATCTGGTTATTTGGGATTTGGCTGGTGGTGGTATTTATCATACACAGACTGATGAAAATGGGCTGTTTTTTCTGGAAAACGGGATATCAAAGGCCAATCGTAAATATTTCATTCAAGCGGAGAACAATGTGCATTGGATTAATCTACCTCAACATTCAACTTCTCCGGTTTCCTTACCTCCACCAGATATCGATCTATTATTTATATCCAATCCAATCCTTTGGGTCGATAAAAACGGGAATCAACCTCTTGCTGATTACCTGAATTATCGGAAAAGCGTGAGAGGAGGTAGTTTTAATCCCTGGCTTTCAGATATAAAACAACTTGAAATTCAATATGCTTACGGTATTCCAAATCATCCCCTGGCGATTAGAAGATTCATAAATACGTTGATTCAACATCATTATGCCTTGAAAGCTATTCTTTTAGTGGGTAAAGGCAGAGAATATCGGGATATCAGGAAACATCTGGTTAGTAATAATGTGAATTCAGAAGAAAATCTTCCCTCTCTTATTCCCACCTGGGGCTATCCCGGCAGTGATGCTATGTTAGTCAGTTCCTTTGAAAATAATCTGCCCTGGGTATCTTTTGGGCGAATTTCCGTTGTTTTACCAGAAGAAATTACCTTGTTTTTAAAAAAAGTAATCCTTTTTGAGAAAAAAAGTGAAATAGATGCAGGTTGGGTAAAGAATGTGATTCAGCTGGGTGGGGGTACCTATGAACCAGAAAAAAAGTACATCAGGGAAGTACTGGAAAATTTCGAAATTATACTGGATCAGCTGCCCTGGTCCCCGAAAACCATTTCCTTTTTTAAGGAAAAAGATACGCCTGTTTTTATACCCTATTCCAGGCAATTTTTTGATGAGGTCAATACTGGCGTTGGCCTGATTATTTTTCTCGGGCATTCCACTGCTGGCACCTTTGACTTTAATATTGATAATCCGGGTCTTTATGAAAATGGATTCAAACAACCCTTATTCTTGTCCCTTGGATGTTATGCGGGTAATCATTTTACCGCTTTTAGAAGTCAGGGTGAACGATTTATTTTTTATCCGGAAGGGGGGGCTATTGCATTTGCAGCTACGAGAGGTATTGGATTTTTACATTTGCTGGCTGAAATGGGACGTGTTATTATTGAGGGAATGAAGGGTGAATCTGGTTTTCCTTCCTGGGGTACAGTCATACATAAAGGCATATTGAGATTGATGAAAGGTAATCATTTACCACAATATGCTATGGCACAACAATTGACTTTTCAGGGGGATCCAGTGGTTTGTTTACCTGTTCCTGCATCTCCAAAACCAGCATTTCTGCAGAAGACTCTGGTTATTTCGCCGCACCCGGTTTTAGTGACTGCCGATTCATTTCTCCTGGAATGGGAAATGTTGCATCTTGGTATAGAACCTTTGGAATCGCTGAAATTGGAAATTTCGCTCAAAGGATCAGAAGAATTTACACTTTTCAATGATTTTATTTATCCTATATCCGGAGAGAATAAAATAAGGATAAAGTGCCCCGTACCACCAGGGATAAATAAAGGAATATTTCGATTATGCCTCAAATATGTACAACAAAGCTGGAAAAGGGATAATGGTAAGCTGCAAACTGAAAATTTGAATGTAAACTATACGCATGAAGATGGGCTGGAGGGCTTACCTGTTACGTTTGAAAACAGGCTCTTCATTCCACTGTCTCCCATAGATAATGGGTTATTAAAAGAAGATAAGACCTTTGCATTATTCAGAACACCGGAAGATTTATCAGAACAGGAAATTCAAATAGAATGGATGGGAGATAAACTATATGTCGAAGATTCAGCAATGGTTTCCATTGATTTAGAAAATGGCGTTTTACACCAATCATTACAATTTGAGAAAGATTATGCTGTAATTAGGGGATTAATCCCGTTTTCATTATCTGTTGGTGAAGTTTATTATTGGCGTGCATATCCTGCGGGGACAAGTCCTGACTTATTAAAAATATTACCTTTTCAATCCTTCACTTTTAATCATCTTTCTCAATATAACCTAAGTTTAAGTTCAAAAAAACAACTGAGTGAAGGTAAATTGCACGGTATCAATTGGAAAGAGGATGGCAATAAGTCTAATAGCTGGGTATTTTCACCCGTGTATAACACAGTGCTTATTCGGAATAAGCGGTATGATGATGAAAATCCTCCTGAATTTATTCAAAACGGACAACCCATTGGCTCTCCCTGGCCCTGGCTATTGACAGCGGCTATTCAAGTAATGGTCTGGGATACCATTGCAGGCAATTGGTTGAAAAATCCTCCCGGCGGGTTATATCATTCAAAAAGTAATGGAAATGCTATGAATGCCTGGGTTTTTGACACCAGAAATTCCTTAGGTCGGCAGGGGCTGATTTCTTTTCTTGAACAAGGCATTCCTTCAGGAGCTTATGTTTCCATTTATTCAGCTCAGGCAAAAATGGATGGAGATTACCAACCAGACCGATGGGAAGAGGATGCATCAATATATGGTAAAGATTTGTTTACAGCATTAGAAAATGTTGGCGCTACTAAAATAAGAGAGCTAAAAATTAAAGGTGCCGTTCCTTATATATATCACTTCAGAAAAGGATTTGGTAAACTGGAAGAATCAATAGCCTCTTATCCAAATGATATTATATATGCGCAATGTAATCCTTCGAAAGTTTGGCATAACGGCACGTTTATTAGTCCGTTCCTTGGACCTGCCTTTGAATGGAAGCAATTACAGATGGACTTAAATGAGGAAATCGATGAAACAGACACGCTGGATATTGAAATTTCAGGGTTTAATCCATCTCATCCATTGTTTAAACCCATATTCGTTGTAAAAAAAGGGCTCACTCAGGGCACTAAACAATTGATTTTCCATTCAGATGATTTTTTCTTAAGCGAAAAAGATAGTTTATTGGCTGTAAAACTAGGTATACCGTCAGGTCAGTCACCTAAAAAAGGCTGGCCTTTTCTTCAGGTAAAATTAAACATTACTAATCGATTGAGGAGGACACCGCTGAGTTTGAATAAAATTCAGGCGGTGTTCCTTCCTTTACCTGAATTTACATCAAACTTGAAATCAGAAACATGGAAGGATTCCTTGACCACAGATGCTGATTTATCCATTGTCTGGGAGATTGAAAATCTAAGTGCCCTTAAAATTGATTCATTAATCTTGTTTTATGATATAGTTCAGGGAAATACGCTGGTGTCAAGTCATTCGGAGACCTTCAGTTCTTTATTCCCCTTTGAAAAACGAGATGTTTCCTGGCAGTTACCTGGGGTAAAATTAGAAAGCGAGTTTGATCTGGTTTGGTACTGGGGATTACCTGGGAATGATTTTTTTCCAGCCAATAATAAAGGAAGGATCAAAGGAATAAAAATGCCAGACAGATTTAAAGTGGATTTTTCAATACAATCTGATGGTGAACTGCTTCAACAGGGAGGATTCCTTTCACAACGACCACAGTGTGTAATTGAAATTTTAATTACAGGCGATGTCGATGGGACAACATTGGATTCATTTAATATAATATCCTCGTTAACCATACCCAGTGGCCTGATTAAACCAATAATATGGAGATATGAAGCTACTGAAATTAGGATGGAAAAACAAGGAAATGGGCAAAAAATAAGCCTGTACTGGAAGCCTTATTTTGAGCAGACAGGGATTTATAAAATGAATATACAGTGGCAAAATTATAGTGAAAACTGGATTTTTGAAGTAACCAGACCTCAGGAAATAACCCACTTTATGAATTATCCCAATCCATTCTCCAATTTTACAAGATTTCAATATACATTGAGTAAAGGTGAAAATATAGATGCCTGCAATATTCAGATATTTAGTATTACCGGGGAGCTGGTCCGGCAATTAAATGAAGCTGAATTGGGTCCGCTGAAAGCTGGAACCCATCTCACAACCGGTGGCTGGGATGGTAAAGATCATGTTGGGGATGCCCTGGCTAACGGTATTTATATTTATAAAGTTGCCTTGTTAAATAAACATCTTATGGGGAAGATGGTATTAATGAATCCATAAATGGTAAGTGTCATTATTCCGGTCTATAATGCGGAAAAAACGATAGGCAGAGCTATGAAATCTGTGCTTATTCAGCCATTCGTCAATCAGTTGATACTTGTGAATGATGCATCGACCGATCATAGTTTGAAGATAATGTCTTTATTAAAGAATAAGTATTCCTCATCCAATCGGGGGATTAAGATAGAATTATTAAATCAACAAACCAATAGGGGCGTTTCCATTGCCAGGAATAATGGAATGGAACACGTTTCCTCGCCTTTCATGACCTTTTTAGACGCAGATGACGAATATTTATTAAACAGGTTCAACAAGGATATAATCCTCCTAATGGAAAATAAAGATATAGATGGGATTTATGCCCCTGTTCAGGTGTGCTATGAATGCGCCTCAGCAGAAAAAATCCATCATGACATTCATTATGAAAAGGAAATTATCGGGGCTAATAGGGATAAAAACATAAGTCTTTATGCCAGTTTTCTGGGTAGCGCCGGAAACTATTATCTTCTATCCGGCTTAATTATTAGAACAAGGGCTATGAAGCAGATAGGTCTTTTTAATCCGGCATATCAGTATTGTCAGGATACAGACTGGTTATTACGGGTAAATGCTTATCTGCATTTAAGGCCATCAATGGTTAATATTCCATTGATTATCATTTGGCGTCATCATGAAAACAGGATTTTGGCACCATCTTTACCTGCTATATACCGATATAATTTGCTTTGGAATTGGATGCCCTATACGATCACACGAAAGGATTTTACCATTAAGCAACGGCTGTTTTTTATTCTAAGCCTGATGGAAAATCCCATAAAATCGGAACGAAGTATGCTCACAAAAATTAAAGGGGGATTGGAAATGGGTATTAAAAATCCCAGATTATTAATCTGGTTCTTCATTGGATGAAAATATTATACTTTTCAACAACCTATTCACCCGTAACGCATGGTCCCGCCTTAACAGCCCAGATTATTGCAAATATCCCTGAAAATGATTCCTTTGAAGTAAGAATGGTGTCGGAGTCATTTGTATTTAACAAGCCTCCAAAGGCTTATTTGATAGACATTTCCATTTTTAGGATTTTTCATGCCTGGGGAAAATGGATCAGAATGTGGATTTATTTCAAGAAGGCTAAAGAAATATACAAGGATTATGCCTTTGATTATCTGGTTTTTAATGATGCCTTACTAGGTTTCTTTTCTGCCATTATCTGGCGTAAAACTTCCATTAAAATATGGGGATTTTGTAATGATAATGCCTATATGAATTTAACTTCCAATGTTAATAAATGGAGGCTTAGTTTTTTAATGGAAGGATTACATACCCTGGCCGAATATGGTATGATGCATCTATCAGATGGAATTTTTACCTGTTCTCAATATTTACGGACCCATGCCATTGCCGCTTATGGTGTTAATGAAAAGAGAATCAAATGCCTTTATCCCGGGATTTCTTTTTCTTTCTGGACGTTTAATTTACGTGATTATAAGCATGATGAAAAATTGGAGGAAATTCTATTTGTAAAAGGGGATTACAAAAATGGGGGCTTATCTGTTTTGTTGAAAGCACTCAATAGGTTGAATAAATATACATTCCGGTTACATATTGCCGGTATTCCAGCTGCTCAGGAGTCGAAACTAAAAAAATTACTAAAAAAATATCCGTTACTGGATATCATTTGTTACGGGCAGATTTCTCCGCGTAAAGTCCGGGAGCTCATGTATCAATGTGATACACTCTGCGTTCCTTCCATTAATGAGGGATTTGGTATTATTAATATTGAAGGGTTAGCTACGGGAATTTCAGTAGTCACTACCCAGACAGGAGGCATTCCAGAAGTCTTTCCAATGGATAAATATGGATGGACGACTCCCCCGGCTGATGATGTCGCTTTGGCTGAAGCACTAGCGCATTGCTGGATGAATAGCAAAGAAAGGGTCGGGCGAGCTTTGGCGGGTAGAAAAATGGTGGAAAATAATTTTTCAAGCCTGCTTCTTCAGCAAAATTTTATAAAATGCCTGATTTCAGAATAAACAGTATAGCTCTTTTTGAGCCGGAATTTCACCATGAAGTATTAGAAATGCTTTTGAATCATTTTAATCTGCCGGCTGTAAAAATATCGATTTTAACATGGGCTGAAAATGTAAGGTATATGAATGAATCGATTCGTTTTCAACCTAATATAAGTTGGTTTACTTTTGAAAACAGAAAAAAAGAAGAAGCATATATAAAAAACTGGATAGCGGAGCAATCAGATGTTGATTTATTTGTCTGGATTACCTTATCACCGGTATGGTATCATTTAAAATTGGACAAAATACCTAAAAATTCAATACTTATGATACATAATTTTTATTTCTGGTTTGAATATAAACAGCATAGCGCTCCTATTAATTATCATTTTAAAACTTGGTGGCATCATTTTATCTACTTCCGGACTTATCAAAATAAACAACAATGGTGGCTCTCACAATTCCAATACTGCCGTAATGTATCAGATTTTCATGGCCAGCTTTCCGAAAAAGGTCCTTTTAAATGTTCTGATTTAACTTCAAACATTTCCCTGGTCATTCCGGGGGGTATTACAGATAATGGAAGAGATTATCATTTAATTCGTTCTTTTGTAATGGCCATATCATCTGATATTCGGTTGGAACTTGTTTTTTTAGGGTTCGCAAGCAGCCCATTTGCCCGTCGTTTTCTAAAGTCAATGTATAAAATCAAGCCTGCTGGCGTTCAGATTGTAAGTTTTGAAAAATACGTTCCTGCCGACCTTTTTCAGTTTTACATGGAAAAATCCACCCTTATCTGGCTACCACTTAAACCCTTCAGATATTATAGTGGGGTGATGGAAAAGGTGGGTTATTCTACTGTAACAGGTGGTGTTTTTGATGTTTGGAAATATCAGAAACCATGTTTTTTACCTTCCTGGTATCCGGTTCCCTCCTTTATCAGGAATTTAGTATTGCCATACCATCATCTGGATGAAATTATTTTTTACGTTTCAGAAAGGAAATGAGCTAATTTGATATCCCGCCGACAGTATCTGATACAAGTTTAAATTAATTCACCTTTTTCAAAAATTAATTATCGTATAACAATAAATGGTTTTTTTTGAGCTGATAGTTCATTTTAAATCATTTAAAGCCTTGGCCGGATGAAGAAAAACTCGATACATCTGGCATCCTGAGCGTCACATAGCCCAAGAGCTTCTGTAAAAGTTATGGGTTTACTCAAAATATGACCTGTTGATTGGTAAAGGAGGTGATTGGGTAAAAGGTTATTTAAATGCTTCAATATTCGCTTTGTTTTGTCAGTAAATATTGGAAGATTGGCTTCAAAACTTATAAATGGGATTTCAAGTTGAATAGATTTAATAATTTCCCATTCCATACCTTCCACATCTGTTTTTATCAAATCTGGTACACCATACTGTTTGAAAATAGTGTTAATGGGAACTATATTAATCTCAAGTATTTTTGAATGTAAACATTCGTGTTGTTGATACCATTCTTTAACAAATGTGTTGTAACCTGATGCCGGGCTAACCTGGAAGAATGGAAATTTTCCGGTTTTATCACCCAGCGCTAATGGAAGGAGATTTACCCGCTTGTTCCTGGCATATCGGAATTTGAGTATTTGAAAGGCAGATGGATCAGGTTCAATGGCTATAATTTTTCCAGCCTTCATTTTCAGGAAATAGGAAGTTGTAAAGCCCTCATTGGCGCCAATATCATACACTAATGTCGGAGGAGAATCACTACAAATCTTCCAGGCTTTCCTAAAAACATCTTCTTCCAGTTTTAAATAAGCGTTTAATGCCGGATGCATTTTTAAATATAAAAAGTCCACAAACGGATGATACCTTACCATATCTGGTATGATACCTCTGAGCAAAAATGATATTTTTTTTAATGAATGCATTTGGTTTTTGTTAAATGGTTAAACAAAATGAACTGGGAATAAATCAGTCCATTTTTGAAGGGAATTTATTCGCCAGGCCAAAGCCGGATAGCTATGAAGAAGTATGGAAGGATCATGGGTGGGAAATGGGTAACTTAACTTATGTTTTATTATAAAGGCATTTAAATCATTCAATAAATTTGTCTTTTCCTTCTGATCCCGGATAGGTACGCTGGCAGGAAATCCTTTTTTTTCATAGGTATTCAATATCTTTTCAGGTAATAATTCTTTTCCCATAGCTCTAAGTATCCATTTCTGTTTTCCATGATGGATTAAATAATTAATGGGCAGATTTCTTGCAAATAACTGAAATTGATTATCTAAAAAGGGAACCCGGACTTCCATATTATTCGCCAGACCATGTCTGTCCTCTGCCAGAAGCAAATAAGGTAAATTACTGTAAAACAATGTTTTGTTCCTTCTAATTTCAATGGACGAATCAGCCTGTCGTTCTTTTTTATACCTTTTGTTTTTAAGGGAATGAAATAAAGGTCCGTATAAATCACTACGAAAAAAGAATGTATATAAAACTTCCTGAAAGTATTTTACATAATCCTTATCGGAATATAAGTGATGCCAATAGGATTTTAAAGCGCCGGGATAACCCAGAAAAAGTTCATCAACACCTTGACCTGAGAGCATTATTTTAATACCCAGTCGTTTCGCATATTTGTATATATGGAAATGATGGATAGCATTTGGAGCGGGTAAAGGACCTTCGCTTAGGATAATAACCTCATTGTGAATGGATTGGAACTCCTCATAAGAAAGGATGGGCAGTGAGTGGTAATCGCCTGTAAAGGCATTTTTCAGCGACATCAGACCTGTTTTTTCAACTTCATTATAGGAAATAACACAAGGTAGCTTTTGGGGAAATTGTTGTTTTAAGGTAGTAAGAAGCAGGGAACTATCTAAACCACCCGATACGGAAAGTCCCAAAGGTCCATTTCCCTGAACGTGAGTATGGATGGCCTTTTCCAATAGTTCTTTACCATGAATAGTTGCTTCCCTGAATGATAAGTTTTGAACAGGTGCTGAAAAACAAGCGGGTATTTGTTCTTCATCCCATATTTCGGTCAGATGAAACGGTTTATTAACCTGACTTCGGATAATAAGGGTACAACCCGTTGGAACTGCTTTGGCTTTTTTCCAGAAAGGATGACCATTTATTTCTCTTTCGCCGGTGTTTAAAAAAAGCATCACCTTCTCCTTTTCTACCTCAAATGTCCAATCCTTAAAATGATAAAACGATTTTGTTTCAGATGAAAATGCCATATAACCATTTAAATATGCATAATATAATGGTTTGATGCCCAATGGGTCACGTCTGATCCATACAGATTTTTCTTTTGCATCATAAAAAATAAAAGAAAACATCCCGTCCCATTCCTGTACTTGTTTTAATCCAAAATGAATGAGACAGAAAAAAGCGATTTCGGTATCCGATGTAGTATTGAGGGGAATGTTGTTTGCCCTTAATTTTTCAGCCAGGTACTTATGATTATATAATGTGCCATTAAAAACAAAATGATATCTATCCTTGAAATGCATGGGTTGTTGTCCTTCATTCTTCTCTCCAATTATATGAAGTCTTTGGCTGGAAAGGCCAATTTCATGGTCTGTATATAAACCATGACTATCTGAACCCCTATGTTTTATGGCAGTATGCATGCCCAGAAATAAGTCAGGATTTATAGCCTGACCGCTCAGATGGATTAAACAAGTTATTCCGCACATTATATTGATTAATTAAAAATGGAAAGATGAGCTATTTGAATATCAAATTCAAATTTCAGATATTACCTTAATTTTGCGGTTTATAGTGTATTTTGTCCTTATGAAAATAATAATAGACAGGTTTGAATATATCAGACAATCCCTTGGGTTACCTCTTTTCTATCAAGCCGCCTGGTGGGATGCGAATTGTGGCGAGGATAACTGGACACCCGCTGTCATCATTGATTATAATGGGGAAATAGTAGCGGTTTGGCCTTATAAAATAAGCCGAAAACTTGGCTTCAAATTGATGTTACCTATTCCTTTTACACCTTGGAACGGGCCATGGATACTTCCCCTTAAAAATGAAAAAGCGGGAATTAAAGCAGTAAGAGAAAGAAAAATTATTTCAGAACTGTCCCAACTTATTTCCAGAGAAGCCGCTTTGATTATTTTTCGATGGCCGCCGGTTTTTCAAAATACCCAGGTTTGGAAGGAGCACGGTTTTTTTCAATTCACTCATTTTACACGGCAATTTAAAAATATAGATGATTTAAAGGAGGTCCGGTTCCAATTTTCAGCTGATCTTGAGAATGATTTAAAAGCAGCAGAAACCAAACTTCACCTGGCTGAAAACAGGGATCAAAGGGCAGACGCATTATTGAAAAATCAACGTCATTTTCTGGCCGGAAAAAATATTTCATTTCATTGGGACCAATCAATTTTTGAAAATATTCAACAAGGAATCCGAAAAATAGGAGGTAATGATTTAATGATTGAAGCCATGGATGAATCGGGAAGAATTCATGGCAGAAGCTGGACCGTTATGGATAAACATACAGCCTGGTTATTAATTCAGATTTCTGATAAAAAATACAGACACAGAGGAACTATGATTTGGTTAATCTGGCAAAATATACTGGCTCTTCAGGGAAAAGTAAAAACGTTTGATCTGGAAGGAAGTATGATCCCGGCTGTATCAAAAAAATATGAAGCCACCGGAGCCATTCAGGTACCTTTACAAATGCTGATTGGAGGTAGATTTGCTATTTTATATATCATTTATCAATTTGTAATTAAAAAGATAAAACGTAAATAAGGGCATACTTTTCAGAATGAAAAAGGAGGTTTTCTGTCCTTTCCATTCCCACAGATTCAAGTGATATTGCCCAAAAATGGCAATGAAACATCTTTATGGAAATCATTTATGGGAAGGAATAATAGCATTGCTGGAAATTATATTTTCCGAAACTCATCGGTTTCCTGATCAAAATAGTGCTATCCATTTAAGCTCTGATTTAAGGGACGATATCTTGTTCGTAGCTTTCCAATATGCACATACGGAAGAGGGGATTATTTCTCCTGAAAATTTATTGCCATTTTTCCGGATTGAGTGTCGGTTAAAGAAAATGGGGATTAGTTTATTCAAAGGTTTTGAAGAAAAATGGATGAATATGGAAAAATATAACGCTATAAATCAAAAAATAAGGTGTATTGAGGGGCAAATTACATTTAGGATAAATCAATTTTCCAACCCGGCTATTTCGTATGATTTGCATCATCATAATCAGGAGAGAAGATGAGAAATTCCAAAACAAAAATATATCTTCTGACTGCTGGCTTTTTCTTACAAACCAGTTTGCTTTTTTGCCAGCTGGTTTCATGGGATTTTGAAAATGTGACAGGTGCAATTCCCAGTATTCCCATATTACCCTCAGGAACTGGACCGGGAATTGCTGGTGGAGAAGGACGTTTAAGTGGTGCACAAAATAATGGAAGCCCTACCACCTGTGCCAGTCCGGAAACATGGGCAACTAATTTCTGGCCAACTACTACTACCAGAAATACATCCTCTTATATGTCTTTTTCAGTTACTGCAGCGGAGGGATATCGCGCAAATGTCACAGGGATAAGCTTCATGCTTTCCAGGTCTTCTTCCAGTGCGCCCAGTGAATTTTATGTTTCCATTTTTCGCTGGGGTGTTGAAACATTTATAACATCAGGAAGTATTCCAATTACAGGATGTAATAATTTTAATGGTTCCTGTAATATTTCCGGAACCAGCGGGGGGCCTTTGGAAATCAGAATTTACCTGTTCAGGCAGAATAGTGCTGCAATGGCAGCCACTATACGGATTGATAATGTGACAATTTCAGGTACAACAGAAGTAGCGCTGCCTGTAAGTTTAGGTGATTTTTCAGGATATTGTAATGAACAGAATCAAGCTGGGCTACAATGGGAAACCTTTTCAGAACATCATAATCATGGGTTCTGGGTACAGCAATCAAGGGTAAATCTTGACTTTAAAGATCTGGATTTTATTAAGGGACAAGGTGATAGCCAGGTAAGGAAACAATATGAATGGCATGATCAAACAAAAAGAAGAGGACTCAATTATTTTCGCCTGAAGCAAATGGACTATGATGGGAGAACCGCTTACTCTAAAATTATTGCGGTAAGTTGTGAAAATGGGGAAATAGTGGTAAGCCAGGAGGATAATACTACCTTTTCTGTATCTCTGGGAGACCAGACCTGTATGTATGAAGAATGGTTTTTATATCATTTAAATGGAACAAAAATACAAACAGGTAAAATTGGCTCCATGACCTCTATCATAAAAATAACCTGTCCGAATATGAGGACAGGTTATTATGTCTTGTTATTGAGTGGAAAAAAGGGCAGTACCGTCAGAAAAATGAATTGGATCGAATAACCTAATTAATTATCCTGACTGGAATATCCCTGAACCAATAGGGATATTTCATTATTGAGAACCTCCACAAAGCCTGTAGTAATATTGAATTGAATCTGCTTCCCCTTTTCATTTGCTACTTGCTGGACATTCTCTCTGGCGTTCCAGAAAGAAAACTCACCTTCATCCGTCACAATTTGAACGGAACCACCACCAAGAGCAGCAACCAAAGGCGCATGGTTATTAAGAATTTGAAACTTGCCGTCAACACCAGGAAGTTTAGCAGATACAACATTTCCACGAAAAATCTCCTTTTCAGGAGTAAGCACGGTTATTTTCATGATAGCCAGAAGGTTTACAATTAGAGTAAATTAAGCTAGTTCAGCAAGCATTTTCTTTCCGGTTTCAATCACTTCATCTATAGAACCCTTAAGGTTGAAGGCCGCTTCTGGGTATTCATCGACTTCACCATTCATAATCATATTAAAACCACGGATTGTTTCTTCAATAGGTACCAGCACCCCTGGAATACCTGTAAATTGCTCTGCCACATGGAAAGGTTGAGATAGGAAACGCTGAACACGACGTGCACGGTGTACAACCATCTTATCTTCGTCTGATAATTCTTCCATACCCAAGATGGCAATGATATCCAGCAGCTCATTATAGCGTTGTAGAATATTTTTTACATCTTGTGCACATTTATAATGAACATCACCGACAATAAGCGGATCGAGGATTCTTGAAGTTGAGTCCAGCGGATCAACAGCAGGATAAATTCCCAGGGCAGCAATTTTTCTGCTTAAAACAGTCGTTGCATCCAGGTGGGCAAAAGTAGTAGCCGGAGCAGGGTCTGTTAAGTCATCGGCAGGAACATATACCGCCTGAACAGAAGTAATGGACCCTCTTCGGGTTGAAGTAATACGTTCTTGCATTAAGCCCATTTCAGTGGCTAACGTTGGCTGGTAACCAACGGCAGAAGGCATACGACCCAAGAGCGCCGAAACTTCAGAACCGGCCTGAGTGAAACGGAATATATTATCAATAAAGAAAAGAATATCCTTTCCTCCATTTGGGTCAGTCAAATCTCCATCTCTGTAGTATTCGGCAACGGTCAATCCAGAAAGTGCAACACGGGCACGGGCACCTGGTGGTTCATTCATCTGACCAAAAACGAAAGTAGCTTTCGATTCTTCGAGCGCTTTCATATCTACCTGGCTCAAATCCCAGCCACCTTCTTCCATAGAATGCATGAATTTTTCACCGTAGCGAATAATTCCTGCTTCCAGCATTTCACGCATCAAATCATTTCCTTCACGGGTACGTTCTCCAACCCCCGCGAATACCGAAATACCATCATATCCTTTCGCAATATTATTGATTAGTTCTTGAATAAGAACTGTTTTTCCAACACCTGCACCACCAAATAAACCAATCTTACCCCCTTTCATGTAAGGCTCAATCAAATCAATTACTTTGATACCCGTGTATAGAATTTCCTTTTCTGTTGATAAATCTTCATAAGCAGGTGGCTTTCTGTGAATCGGGTAAGTCTGGTCTTTATTTACAGGACCGATACCGTCAATCGCTTCTCCAACCACATTAAATAACCTTCCACGGATATGCATACCCACAGGCATGGTAATGGTCTCACCTTTATCAATCACTTTTGCACCTCTGGTAAGTCCATCTGTTGAATCCATGGCAATGGCACGAACACTATCTTCACCAAGGTGTTGTTGAACTTCTAACACTAAAGTTTCTGCACCAGGTCTTTCAATTTCAAGGGCATGAAAAATCTCGGGAAGTGAACCAGCGTTTGGGAAAGAAACGTCCACGATTGGACCGATAACTTGTTTTACGTGACCAATATTTGCCATAACTGCTTATCTTTACAATATTTAAATAAGTGCTTTTTAAAATTTGCCACAAAGTTAGCCTTTTTGAATTAATATTTTCTTTTTTTACTTTAAATTTTTAAACCTTGATTGATAAAGCGGTTATTCTCGCTGGCGGACTTGGTACCAGATTAAAAGGGGTTATTGGGGAAATACCAAAGCCGATGGCACCAATAGGTCATTTGCCCTTTTTGCATTATTTGCTAAATTACCTCTTTCATCAGGGTATCCGGGAGGTCTTTTTGTGTGTAGGGTTTCGTCATGAAGTCATTGTAAATTATTTTGGGGATGATTTTAGAGGAATGAAAATTTTTTATACCATTGAAAAGGAGCTTTTAGGCACTGGTGGTGCAATGATGCCTGTTTTATCGAAGTGGAAGGAGCCATTTTTTTTGCTAAATGGGGATACGTTTTTTGAAGTTAATTTATCGTCATTTTCCCATGCATTTTCTATTCAGAAACCCCTGGCTTCTCTTTCTCTTAAACCAGTATTTAATCAGGACCGCTATGGTGCTGTGCAATTGGAGGGTGATAAAATTGTAGCTTTTACGGAAAAAAAATTCCTGGCATCGGGATTTATAAACGCAGGGGTAAGTATCCTCACGCCGGAAATTTTTGAGGGAAAATCACCAGGGGATGTTTTTTCTTATGAAAAGGATTTATTTGAGGAGAAGGCGGCCACTCATTTTTTACATGGTTTTGTTCAGGATGAATATTTTATTGATATTGGTATTCCCGAAGATTATGAAAGAGCACAAAAGGAAATCCCAGTTCGGTTTTTTACCCTTGCCAGGTCATCAAAATTCCTTTTTTTAGACAGGGATGGTGTCATAAATAAGCATTTGCCAGGTGATTATGTAAAAAATGTCGGGGAGTTCGAATTCCTTCCAGGTGTTTTGGAAGCTATCGTAACTTTTAATCAATACTTTTCCAGGATAGTCATCGTTACGAATCAGCAGGGAATTGGAAAAAAATGGTTTACCGAGCATGACCTGGAGATCGTACATCAATTTATGATCACCAGCATAAAGGAAGCGGGGGGAACCATAGATGCTATTTATTTTTGCCCAACTTTAGAAATAGAAAATCCCGTCTGTAGAAAACCCAACGTAGGAATGGGGTTACAAGCAAAACGGGATTTTCCTGAAATTGATTTTCATCAATCGGTAATGATTGGAGATAGTTTGTCCGACATGCAATTTGGCAGAAATCTTGGTATGTTTACCATCTGGATTTCATCGGATACAAACAAGAAGTTTAATCCTGACCTGGTTGATTTAAGAATGGGTAGTTTGAAGGAGGTTGCTAACTTGCTTTAATAAAGAAAAGCCGTCAACCCTGGTGACAGCTTTCCACGCACATATTTATTTATCAACACATTATTCCTTTCCTGAAATGGAAATTTTAGATTTCGAATCCATTTTTAAGCCTGTATTTGATTCATAAATCTTTAAGTATTTGGCGTGATAAGGGCCAACAAACTTTTTACCGTCAATCTTTAGATAGTCCGCTGTCAATTCAAACTTAAAGTTATCCTTATCACTAATTACCTGGTCACTTATCAGTTGGTTCGTAATTTTAGATCTCACATTACCTGGTTGAAATGTAAATTTATCCATTGAGAAATGAATGCTGTCAGCAACAAATAATGTGTTGCTCTCATTTCTAAGCCCATTCAATGGATGTAATCCATTCAATGGTTTTAATTCATTCAATGGTTTTCCCGTGACAATGATTACTTCCTCTCCATTTGCTGATTTCCGTACATCAATGGTTTTTATTTCTTCTTTGTTCAGTATATTCCCGATATTTTTATCGCCGGTGATTATGGTCACTGTCGTCTCTGACTTTTGTCCTTTTGGTGCTTTTTTGACTTCCATAGATTTAATAGTAGTTGGGTCAATATCATCCAGATTTACAGGATTACCTTTTTCATCTTTCCAGATTATCTTTTCGTCTGTTTGGATGTTTTGTCCTTCTCTTTTAACTGTGACTTCCTTGTGCTTTGTTAATTTATGAACGCTGCCATCTTTTTTTACAATAATAATCGCATCTTCTGAATTATTGGCCGATGATTGTTCCGTTCGATCCATCCTGATGATAGCCGGAGGTGGAGGAGGTGCGGGTACACCCGGTGGTGGTGGTGGCGGAGGCATATCACTCATAATCCTTTTAACTTCCGATTCGTATTTGGGAAAATCACTTTCTGGGACGTTATTACCATCTTTCTTCAAGGAAACAATTTTTCCATCCTTCAGATTTATATCCCAGGTTTCCCCATTTTTATTAAGGTTTAGTTGAATGTTTCCTTTGGGAAGGGAGTCTGTCATTTCCGTTCGTACCGTTTTGAATGTGGTATTGCCGGCAAAAATTGGTTTTTGTTGCCAAAACATACCAAGGGCAAGTCCTAGCATCAGGATTCCCAGCGTTGTTTTTTCCATGAAATTTACATTTTTTGATGGTTCTAAAATTCTTTTGATTCTAAGATACATTTCAGATGGTTTCTTGGCGAATGCCATAGAACCGATACCTGAAATGGTATTATTTTCCTGTATGATCAATAATGCCTTTGCATAAGATAATTTTTGATTGAGTTCTTTACCAGCCGCTTCATCATCACAAATATGTTCCCTTTCTCTTTTAATAATGCTTGTCAGCCACCAGGTAACAGGGTGGAAATAGAAAACCACCTCAATAAATATTTGAAAAATATTTAATATATAGTCGTTTCTTTTTATATGAGCTAATTCATGAAGTATAACTGCTTCTATTTGCTCCGGTGTAAGTTTTGAAAGTAAGGCAAAGGGGAAAAGCAGAATAGGTTTGAAATGGCCAAATACAATAGGGCTTTGAATCTGTGTGGATAATTTCCCGATGATTCTTTTTACGCCGGCTTCTTTTCGTTTCAACTCCAAAAACAAGTTCATTTCCTGTGGAAGTGGGTCCGTACTTACCTTGTTTAACCAAATTAAGTAAGAAAAGCCTCCCATCATTCTTAAGGTCATGAAACTTACGCCTATTAACCATATCCAGGAAACCCAATCAATGTATTGGCTAGGCAGATGAAGTAATTTTTCAAGCAGAGAGGTTTGAACAGCTATATTTTCGTTAGGAGATAGCTGAAATTGATGCTGTATGCCAGAAACCTCATTTATAACAGGTATAGTTTTATGGATATAGGTGTTCCATAAATAACAAAAAGTACTGATGGAAGTAAGTAATTGCAGGAAAAGGGTGGTCCATGCCGCATTAAATCTGGCTTTAGAACTTTTGAATGGCCTTGCAATTAGGAGTAGATAAAATACCAGACCAATGGCTGCTCCCTGCCAAACGGCGTGGAAAACGGTCCAGCCCAGTACATCAATGATATGTTGAGGAAATACTATGAAATTTTTCATATTAATGCCTTTGATGATGGTTAGTTAATTCCGGAGGAGGAATCTTTGTCTTCCAATTGGGATATCAATTTTTTTATTTCCGCTAATTCATTTGCAGATGCAGCAGCATTTCCCAGTACCTGCATGACCAGTTGGTGCGAGGATCCCTGAAAAGTATTGATTACAAACTTTTGGACTAATTTTTCTTTGGTATTCTGTTCGGAAATAGTCGCCTGGTAAAGATGTATCCTTGCTGATTCATCTCTTTGTACCAACTTCTTCTCCAGCATGATCTGTAATTGCTTTAGTATTGTGGTATAGCCAACTTCTCTCTTTTCTTGTAAAATACCATGAACCTGTTTCACGGAACAGGGGCCATATTGCCATAAGGTTTGCAGGATTTCCAGTTCTGCTTCTGTAGGATTTGGTAAATGCTCCATATCTTAGATTTATCTACGATTAATTTCGTAGTGCAATGTAAGACAGATTTTCGAAACATCCAAATGATGTACGATTATTTTCGTACTTTTATTAAAATTAATTATTCCAGGTACGAAATGTAAGACTAATTGATTCAAATGGTTTTTCCAGTTTGATAGCAGCTTCTTGGAAAGATGGGCTTTTCCACTTTGGAAAAACATCATTTGAAAATGCGTAGGCTTCGGTTGGAATACCGAGAAAATTCTTATCAATCTTCTTATTACCGTTTACATCCTGATACGCTGCAACCAGATACTTACCTCCTGGAAGTCCTTCAAACCGGATTATTTGAGACGTATTTTTACCAACAGATACGATTTGTGCATGGTTCGGATTTGCTTCATCCTGAAAGGCAGCGGCTGAATTATAAAGTCCGATCCGGATGGTTCCTTTTTCGGGTATTAATCCCTCCATTTTAATTTCCAATGTAACAGGCTGATTGACATAGGCCATAAAGAGGGCATAACAAAGTATTTGAAGCATAGGTAATCATTTTAGAAAGTAAATTGAAATAGACCTGTTTAGGTTTAAAATATTTAATATTTTTTGAGTTTTAAAACTTCTAATTGTTCATTTTTGTTGTAATATTGTAGCGAAAATTCGCTAAATAAAAAATAATGGAAACAACAGCCGTTAAGTCACAACTAAAAGGAGGAGAATTTCTTCTTAAGGAAAGTACTATTGAGGATATTTTTATCCCGGAGGATTTCAATGAGGAACAGAAAATGATACGTCAAACAGCGTATGATTTTCTGGTTCAGGAGGTGTTGCCAAAGGCGAGAAAAATTGACAAACAAGAGGATAATACCCTACTTGAGGTATTAGGTAAGTTCGCTGAACTTGGATTTTTAGGAACGCACATGCCGGCGGAATACGGCGGAATGGATTTAGATAATCATACTAATACACTTATCAGTGAAGTTATGGGACCTTCGGGTTCTTTTACAGTAGCTTATGCGGCTCATATTGGCATAGGTATGTTACCTATCCTTTATTTTGGAACAGAAGCTCAGAAATCAAATTACCTTCCCCGACTTATTACTGGCGAATTAAAAGCCTCCTATTGCTTGACTGAACCCGGTTCCGGTTCTGATGCATTAGCTGCTAAAACAAGAGCTGATATCAGCGAAGATGGAAAAAAATATATATTGAATGGGCAGAAAATGTGGATTTCCAATGCCGGGTTTGCAGATATTTTTATCGTATTTGCAAAAATCGGAGGTGAAAAATTTACTGGATTTATCGTAGAGAGAAATACACCTGGACTTACCTTTGGAGAAGAGGAGGAAAAAATGGGTATTAAAGGTTCCTCTACCCGGCAGGTCTTTTTTGAAAATGTAGCAGTTCCGGTTGAAAATTTATTGGGAGAAATTGGAAAAGGACACCTGATTGCCTTTAATGTTCTGAATATTGGTCGATATAAATTAGGTGCGTTATGTCTGGGTGGTGCTCAGGGAAGTGCTGATACGGCAATAAAATACGCAAATGAAAGAGTTCAATTCGGTCATTCTATCTCTCATTTTGGTGCCATCAAATATAAGATTGCAGAGCAGGCGATTCGCATATTCGCTGGACAAAGCGCTCTATACAGGGTTTCTCATTTGCTTCAGAAAAAGAGGGAAGAATTGGCAGCAGAAGGTGTGCCTTTTGCTAAAGCAAAACTGGAAGGTGCAGAGGAATATGCCATAGAGTGCTCTATTCTAAAGATTGTGGGTTCAGAGGTAGTTGATTTTGTTGTGGATGAAACATTACAAATCCACGGAGGTATGGGCTTCTCGGAAGAAGGTACCGCAGCAAGAGGGTATCGCGATTCCAGAATTAACAGAATTTACGAGGGAACCAATGAGATTAACAGGATGTTAATGATAGATCAGCTTTTTAAACGTGCCTTAAAAGGTGAGCTGGACTTGGTAGGTCCCGCATGGGCGGTTCAAAAAGAACTGGCTTCCATGCCTGTAATGGAAAATTTATCAGGCCCTTATGCTGAGGAAAAAAAGGCTGTTGCTGACTTCAAAAAAATATTGCTGATGGTTGCCGGTGCGGCAGCAAAATCGCAAATGGACGGTAAGATTAATTTGAAAGAGGAACAGGAAATTTTAATTAATCTTTCTGACATGCTCACAGATTTATTTTTATCTGAATCAACTTTACTGCGGGTTGAAAAACTTTCATTAAAGGCTGATAAGCAAGTGAATCAAGAAGTTTATGATGCAATTCTAAAAGTTCTGCTCCATGATGCTTCTTTCAGAATTCAAAAGAATGCAACAGATGCCTTATCCTCATTTTCCGAAGGGGATTTATTGAAAACCTTCTTAATGGGTGTTAAAAGGTTTTCAAAATATCCTGTTCAACCAGTAAAAGAAGCAAGAAGAATTATTGCAGATTGCTTAATTTTGGCAAATGGATATATTCTGAATGCATAAAATTACTTCTTATGAGCGAATACAAGGAAATAGTCAAAGATGGCGTCAAAAATATTGGAAACAGAGTGAAGAAATTTTTTCTGTATGTCGCTGGATTTGTTTTATTCAGTTTTATAAGCTATCTGGTAATCTGTAATTTTACTTACAGTAATGGGACCCGTTCCGGATATTTAGTGAAAATCACTAAAAAAGGATATATTTTTAAAACCTATGAAGGGACCTTGGGAATCGCTGGAATGGCTCAGACTAAGCAAGGTTTTATTTCTACCAACTGGGACTTCTCGGTTAGAAATAAACAGGTTTATAAAACACTGGACTCCTTGCAAGGTGTTCCCGTAAAACTGTATTATAAGGAAAAACTAAAGGCTATGCCCTGGCAGGGAGATACGCCTTATTTTGTTTATGCAGCTGAAAAGGTCAAACAATAACGCCAGGCGAATAACTTTTTGGTGTAAAATAAAGACCATCCCAGGTTCCAAAAATGGTCACGGGATGGTCTTCACTATATGCAATAAGTTCCCATTTTTCCTCATAATCTGGTGACAATGCCACTTTAACTCCTTTATTATCCTTAAGATGCACTGGTTCTTCGGTATCGAGAGTTATCTGGTTTAATATTCCTGGAAATTCCTCCAGTAAAAAATTACTTTTATAAGCCTTCCGATAATCATCAAAGAATGCCTGCCAGTCTTCATATCCTTGGGGTAAGCAGGTTTCCCTTTCGGGTAATACTTCAAACGACTGTAAAATGGCTCTTTGCGGGAAGCCAGAAGGGTAATAATGAATATTTCCTGCTAAACGGGTGAATAGTTCATAGGGAAAATCCCATTTTTCGCCCCGCCAGCTATAAGAAATTAACTGGGCGAATTTTTTTGAGACACTTCCGTTTAGCCAGATATAGCGGGCATTCAAATCGGGGCTAATTTCCTGATAGGTTATGGCGAGGACAAACCAGCTGTCAAAAACAGGCTGCTCTAGGAGTACCGCTTCTTTTTTAATCGTTGCCCCGCCATATATCAATAAATCCTGTTGATTTTCCGCCTTAAAATCGTCCCATTTTTGAAAAGCTTCCACGAACAAAATAATCTCCCCAAACCGTTTTGTAGTTACTTTAATCCAGTTTTCGTTATTCCGAAGGTGAAACAGCGGAAGAAGTCTGGATGCAATACCATTTAATTTGAAATCATTGATTTTTGAGACGATAGACTCCCAGAATGCAAATGGTTGTTCTCTTAATCTTGCCAATCCCATACGTATGCAATCTTCAATCCACATAGTTAAAACCAGACAACCCTTTAACATTTCCGCTTGTCTTTTCAGCTGATTTTTTTCGCGAAGGTATTGCCTCTCTATTTCTCTTTCTGCTTTTTCCAGTTCATTTAGAGGCAATTTAAAAATATTGGAAGTTACCCATTCCGGAACTTCTTTAAAGGTGGGGAAAGTGATTGTATTTTTACAATAATAAAAGGCCAATGCCAGTGCGTATTTATCAGGTTTTGGATAGATTGGAGAATTGGAAGCTGCAGTAAAGGTATTCAATTGCCAGCATACCTGATAAAAAGAAGCACCTGAAGTTTTTATTTTACCCCATATAAAGGTATCACAAACACCCAAATCCTTTAGATATCGCCTGGATGCCAGGGGATAACAGCGTTCTAAGGTAGCAGGATCAGGAGCTAATTTTTCAATTTCCTCCCAAAGTGGTAATAAGGACATGTTTTATGTAAAAAAATCAATCTTCGTCCTCTTCAGAAAGAATACCAAGTTCAATCATAGCTTTTTCAGAAGCCGATTGTTCAGCACTTTTCTTATTAAAATCGTCAGAGGTGGCTATTCGCTGGTTGTTCACAAAGACACCCACCTTAAAGCGATCTCGTTTTTCATATTTATATCTTGATAAAAGTTTGTATGATATGGTTTTTCCATGTTTCTGGCACCATTCCAGCAACTGACTTTTATAATTGTCGTCATAATTCTCCAATTCATGGATGTCCAGGTATCTGCGTAAGATATTTCCAACGATATACTTTTGCGTAAAAGCGTACCCGGCATCCAGATAAATGGCACCAACCAAAGCTTCCACTGCATTTCCCAGCATAGACCGGCTCAGTCTTGTATTATTGAATTCCTGTAAGACACTGTCAAGCTCCATTTTATCTCCAATTCGATTCAATGTTTTACGTTTGACTATTTTGGAGCGCATTTTGGTTAAAAATCCTTCATTACTGTCAGGATATTTTTTAAATAAATATTCTGCAACTATAGTTCCAAGAACAGCATCGCCCAAATATTCTAAACGCTCATTATTTTGAGACATTAGTGATTTCTCATTTTGGGAAGATTTATGGGAAAAAGCGAGTTTATAGATAGCTATATTTCCCGGAATAAATCCGAGGACATCATACATGCGCCTGGCAAAATATTTGTCTTTAGACAGATAAAAATTAAACAATTTGAAAAGTAGGCGCAAAAGACTGTTGGTTATTCAAATTTTTTAAAGATAACACACGCATTATGACCTCCAAACCCAAAAGTATTACTTAGTGCAGCTTTAACATCCCGTTGCTGGGCTTCATTAAAGGTAAAGTTAAGTTTATCATCCAATGCTGGGTCATCTGTAAAATGATTGATTGTTGGAGGAACAAATCTGTGCATAATAGAAAGAATGGAAGCAACGGATTCAACAGCACCTGCCGCACCCAAAAGGTGACCGGTCATAGATTTCGTCGAGCTGATATTCATTTTATAGGCATGGTCTCCAAAAACATTCTGTATCGCTTTAGTTTCAGCAATATCACCTAAGGGCGTTGAGGTGCCATGGACATTTACATAGTCAATATCTGCTTTATTAAGACCTGCATCATGCAGGGCAATTTTCATAACATTGGTTGCACCCAGTCCTTCCGGATGTGGTGCCGTAAGATGATACGCATCTGCAGTTGCACCACCACCTGCAATTTCAGCAAGGATAGTTGCGCCTCTTTTTAGGGCATGTTCCAGAGATTCGAGTATAATACAAGCACCTCCTTCTCCCAGTACGAAACCATCCCGATCCTTATCGAAAGGACGAGAGGCTGTCAAGTAGTCATCATTTCTTGTTGAAAGTGCCTTCATCGCACTGAAACCACCCATTCCCGCAACAGTAACAGTAGCTTCAGATCCTCCTGTCAGTACGATGTCATTTCTGCCAAGTCTAATGGCATCCATGGCATTGATAATAGCATGGGTTGCTGAAGCACAAGCAGAGACGGTACCATAATTAATTCCACGAAGACCATATTTCATGGAAATATGACCAGCTGCAATATCTGAAATCATTTTAGGAATCATAAAAGGACTGAATCTGGGTGTTCCGTCGCCTTTCATAAATTCTTTTATTTCCTCCTCCAGACTGCTTAAGCCACCAATACCAGAACCCCAGATGACACCAATTCTGTCATGATCCAGGGAAGTGTCACCTTCAAAATCAAGTCCCGAGCGCTGAACCGCCTCAGCAGCACAACAAATGGCAATTTGTGCAAAACGATCTAACCTTCTTACTTCTTTGCGATCAATGTGCATTTCAGGATTGAAATTTTTAATCTCGCAGGCGAAGCGGGTTTTAAAGTGAGTGGGGTCAAATAAAGTGATTGGATTTGCTCCGCTGACTCCATTTTTAAGACTGGTAGTAAACGAATCCAAATCGTTCCCTATAGGCGTGATTGCGCCGATACCGGTTACAACAACTCTTTTCATCTGATCCATTTAATCGTTTTAAAAACCACAAGTCTGACCTTTAACAGACTTGTGGTTTGCACTTTAGTTACACAAGAATTACTTTGCAGCTAACTGATCTTCTAGATATTTAACGGCGTCGCCAACCGTTTGAATTTTTTCCGCCTGCTCATCTGGAATAGAGACTTCGAATTCTTTTTCAAAAGCCATTATCAGTTCAACCGTATCCAAAGAATCGGCTCCTAAATCACCGGTGAAACTTGCACCCGGATTTACATCTGCTTCGTCAACTCCCAAATTTTTAACGATAATCTTGCTTACTCTTTCTGCAATGCTAGACATAGGGAAATTATTAGTGGTTTATTAAAATAAGGTGCAAAGTAAAGCAGAACTACCTTTAAAATCAAAGTTTTTTATTTTTTTTTTGCTATAACACATACTTTCTTTCATTTTTTAGGATATTTTAATCCCTTTTTGCAATATTATTGCTTATTTCGCCCTTACATTCATTAGAATGTTAAATATGATATACCCAAAAAAATGCATAACAAAGTTAACAAAAACACAAAGATAGTAGCTACCGTTGGTCCTGCTTGTAGTTCTATGGACAATCTTCGGGCTTTAGCCGATGCGGGGGTGAATATTTTTCGACTCAATTTTTCACATAGCCGGCATAATGAACACCTTGAGGTAATTCAGCGAATTACGGAATTGAATGATAAATTTGGCTATCATATTGGTATTCTGGCCGACCTTCAGGGACCAAAACTTAGGGTTGGTCAGATCGAAAATAATGCATTGGAATTAGCAGAGGGGGATATAATCACGCTGGTTAATAAACCTTGTATTGGTAACAGGGAAGCCATTTATATGAGTTATCAGGAATTTGCCTCCGATGTTAAGGTAGGTGAAAAAGTTCTTGTTGATGATGGAAAACTCGTTTTTGAGGTTATTGAAACCAATTTTAAGGATACCGTAAGGTTAGTAACCCTTTTCGGCGGTGTACTCTCCTCAAATAAAGGGGTGAACCTGCCAAACACCAAAATTTCATTACCTTCTCTACCAGAAAAAGACTTAGCTGACCTCGATTTTATCCTGACTCAACCGGTAAACTGGATAGCGCTGTCATTTGTTCGTTCTGCTAAGGATGTCAAAGAGTTGAGAGCAAAAATTGAAGCCAGAAATCATCCTGCTAAAATTATCTCTAAAATTGAGAAACCAGAGGCTATTGAAAAAATAGATAAAATTATCAAAGCGTCTAACGCTATCATGGTGGCCAGGGGCGACCTGGGTATTGAAATTCCTATTGAACAGGTTCCTGTAGTACAGAAAACCATCGTTCAAAAATGTATCCAACGTTCTAGGCCTGTTATCGTTGCTACGCAAATGATGGATTCCATGATTACTAACCCTTCTCCAACCCGTGCGGAAGCAACCGATGTTGCCAATGCCGTGTTCGATGGGGCCGATGCGGTTATGTTAAGTGCTGAAACGTCGGTTGGAAGGCATCCTGTCAAAGTAGTGGAAGCTATGGTGAGGATTATTCAGGAAGCTGAAAAAGTATTTGAAATAGGTGAAAAAAGACCTGTTCCTTCCGATAATTCCCGTACTTTCCTCTCTGATGTTGTTTGTCAGCAAGCCGTTCACACAGCGGAAAGTATTAAGGCTAAAGCTATTATTGGTATGACCAGTTCCGGTTATACTGCTTTCAAAGTCTCCAGCTTCCGGCCTGACATTAAGATTAAAACCTATATATTCTGTGATAAAAGGCACATGCTCGCAACCTTGAGCCTAGTTTGGGGCGTTGAGTGTTTTTATTATGATCGTTATGCTACCACCGATGAAACCATTCAGGATGTGGTCGATTTGCTAAAATCAAGTGACATTGTTCAAAAAGGAGATGTGGTTGTTAATACCGGTACCATGCCACTGATGAGAAAACACCGCACCAATATGCTTAAAATTACGGTTATAGAATAATCATTGCCAAGAATTTTCATGAAAATCAGCTGGGTTTGTCTTTCGTTGTTTCTGGGGTTGCTTAAGGGTTATGGTCAACCTGTGCAGGTCTCAGCTAATGATTTACTTGTTGAAGCCGCTTTAATCGAAGCTGCCAAACAACATTTTCTGCACAATACCGATAAGGCTGTAGCTATTTATGAAAAATTATTGAAAGATCATCCGGATAATGATTTGGCTGATTATTACTTGTCTATGATTTATCAGGATAGTGCACGTTGGGAAAAAGCTGTTTTTCATGGTCTTTCAGCTGTTAAAAAATCACCTGGGAATATATGGTTTCAGCAAAAACTGGCTTCCATATATTTGCAGAGCGAACAGTTTAAATCGGCCATTCCTGTTTTGCAGTTTTGCATTGAGCGGGAGCCTAAAAATGCGGAGAATTATCAGCTATTGATTCACTGCTTTCAAAAAATAAACGATTGGAATGCAGCACTTAAGGTGTTGGATCAACTGGAGTTAGTTTGGGGAGTGCTTCCAAAAACGGTTGTTCAAAGACATGAGCTGTATCATAAATCGGGGAATATCGTCAAGGCAAAAAAGGAATTACTGAATTTGATTGCTCTATTTCCTTCAAATCCAGATCATTTTAACGTTGCAGCCTCCTATTTTGTAAAAAACAAGGATAAGGAGGGTGCTATTACCATTTTAAAGCAGCTATTAACAATCGATCCTGACGCGGCACAAGCAAGATTTGAATTGGATGAACTTGAAAATAAGACGTCAACGCCCTCTATTTTGTCTTTAACGTCGTTTTTTTCCGACAATCAAATTGATACAGAAACGAAAAAAACCAGATTATTACCTGAAATCAGTCAACTCATTATTTCCAGGGATCCAGTATTGAAATCACAATTATTGAGCCTTTGTAAGGCAATGGAAGTAGCCCATCCGTCAGACGCGCTTCCCCTTTCCCTTCAGGCTGATATTTTCAGTGTAATGGGTTCAGTGGATACAGCTATTTTAATGTATAAAAAGGCCCTTGAAAAAGAGGAATCCTTATTTTTCATTTGGGAAAAATATCTGGAACTCCTCTGGAAAAATGGAAAATCCGTTAGGTTAACGAAAGAAGCCTTATTTGCCTGGGATATTTTTCCAAATAATCCACTTGTTCCATTTTATGCTGCTTATGGTTTTATATTCCAGGGAAAGATATCTGAGGCGTTGCCTTTAATTGAGGAAGCATTACTTCAAAGTACAAAAAATGAGGAGCTCTCATTACACTTAAATGCTTTAAAAGCATTGGCCATTTCTATTCAAGGTGATAAGGAGAGTGCAAAAAATTTATTTTTATTGTTGAAAGCTAATGAAAAATATCCATTTTTAGGGGCACTCTACGTTTTATCAGGGATCAATAATGGACAATCATCTTCTGCTTTCCTTTTAAAAGGAAATGAAATTGAGACGGCGCTATATTCGCATGCCAAGGCACTTCTTGCAGCACAAAGTAATCAACCGGAACTTGCTTTAAATCTTTTCAGTGAATATGAAAAATGGGGTACACCTCTTTTTTTTGAACATTGGGGAGATACTTTTCTTAGGTTAAATAAAACGTCAGAAGCTGAAAAGACTTATAAAAAAGCAGCGGAATCGGGGAATACCGGACAAAATCTCTCTGTTAAATTAAGTAAGTTTTGACCAGATGAATAAAACATTAGTGGCGCTTTCTCTTATCGGATTCTTCCTTTCCTGTGCTCCCAGGCTAAAGAATAATCTTTCCTCAAAAGAAGAGGATAATCCTTCTTTATTTCTCGAAAAAGCCAAATTTTTACCAGCATGGATGGAAGGTCGCTGTCAAATCCAGGTGGAATCGGAAAGTATGAACTTGAATGGTCAGGCGATCATAAGGGTTCGGAAGGATAGTGCTATCTGGCTTTCTGTCAGAAAACTTGGATTTGAAGCAGGTCGTGCTTTGATTGTAAAAGATTCTTTCTATTATCTGGATAGGTTGAATAATAATTTTCAGTCTTTTCCAATTTCCTATATCAGGGAAAAGTATCAACTGCCTGGTGATTTCTTTTATCTGCAGGCCCTTTTATTAGGAAACGCGCCTGTTAATCATCTATCTGACCTCAAAATAATAAAAAAAGAACCGGCAGATTGGCTGATACAGCAGATAAACCATAATGACATTCTTTCTGTTGTATGGGACGCTGGGAATAAACGAATAGCTTCCATTGACTGGGAGCAAACACCAGGGGGTAAATTATTTAAAATGATGCTTGGAGATTATAAAGCATTAGAAAGCAAGCAACAATTTTCTTATTTTCGTGATTTGAATATACAAAGTGCCGAAACTGGAAATCTACATGTCACCCTATCCTTCAATCAGGTTCAATTCAATCTTCCTGTCAGCCTTCGGTTTGATATCCCGCAAAGGTATTCTGGTAGCAATTAATTTCGTTTTTATCTTTCTCTTTTCCATTACTTCATTTGGTCAATCCAGAAAGGAACTGGAAGAGAAAAGAAAGGATTTATTGAAAAATATTGAGCAAACAACGAAAGCCTTGCAACAAACAAGAGAGGATAAGGAGAAATCGCTGCAACATTATCTTAATTTACAAACCCAGGTGCTTAACAGACAGCAACTTTTAAGTAATTTAAATAGTGAAATAAACTATACCGAGTCAAGGATTAATCGCACAAGGTCAGTCCTGACATCGCTTCAATCAGATATTGAACGCTTGCAATCAGAGTACAAGCAAATGATTAGAGCTGCTTTAAGAAATAAAATTAACCGTAATCTGGATGCCTTTTTATTTTCAGCGGAAAACCTTAATCAGTTTTTCAAGCGTTTCATTTTGGTAAAACAATATGAGGGTTACAGAAGACGTCAGGTTTCCCTGATTAGTGCGACACAACGAACTTTAAAAAATAAAACGGTACAACTGACAGCCTCTTTGGCAGAGAAAGAATCTATATTACGTGCGATTAAGGGTCAGGAACAACAGCTGGGAATGGAAATGAAGGTCAAGAATAAGGTATTGACTACGTTGAAAGAAAATGAACAAAAGTTGGCTACTACCCTGGAAGATCAATTAAGGCAGCGACTTAAACTGGACAATGCAATTGAAAAAGTGATTCGCTCGGAAATGGAAGCGATTACCAAAAGAAATGCAACCTTGCCTAAGTCTGAGAAAAAATCAATACCTGTCAGTTCAGCATCTCATTTTCAACTAGCTAAGGGTAACTTACCCTGGCCCGTTGATGATGGTCAGATTATCAGGACATTTGGTACACAACAACATCCTGATTTTAAAGATGTTAAAACAGTTAATAACGGAATAGATATCCTGACTTCCCCCAATGCAGCAGTCAAAGTCGTTTTTCCGGGAAAAGTAGTAGGAACTCAGGTTGTTCCGGGATATCAATATACGGTTATTGTGCAGCACGATAATTTTTATACGGTATATGCTAATATGGAGTCTATCCAGGTTAAAAGAGGAGATGTGCTGGCTGTTAATCAGTCAATAGGCAATCTGGGTGAAGAAAAACCTGAAATACATTTTGAATTATGGAAGGAAAAGCAAAGACTTAATCCTTCCGATTGGATACAATAATTACAGCACAATGGGAAATGGATGGAATGTTGGAGAAAAGGCACAAAAGGGCATCCTTGTTGAACAGGAATTTGCCGTTCTGGTAGGGCTGGTCCAAAAGGGAGAAACGGAAGAACAGGTCAATGAATATCTGGATGAATTAGCTTTTCTCGCACTTACAGCTGGTGCAAAATGCCTGAAAAGATTTACCCAGAAATTAATTCATCCCGATAGCCGGACCTTTATCGGAAAAGGTAAATTGGAAGAAATACAAACCTATATCCAACATCATGAGCAGGTAAATATGGTCATTTTTGATGATGACCTGACTGGAAAGCAAGTTAATATTCTGGAGGCTTTTCTAAAAGTCAAAATTATTGATCGCTCAACACTCATTCTGGATATTTTTGCCTCCAGAGCACAAACAGCACAAGCCAAAACACAGGTAGAATTAGCACAAATGCAATATTTATTGCCCAGACTCAGAGGTCTTTGGACTCACCTGGAAAGACAAAAAGGGGGTATTGGTATGAGGGGTCCCGGTGAAAAGGAAATTGAAACAGACAGGCGTATTGTCAGGGATAAAGTGACTTTGCTGAGAAAAAAGCTGGATAAAATTTCTTTGCAAAATGAAACGCAGAGAAAAAGTAGGGGAGATCTTATCCGCGTTGCACTCGTAGGTTATACAAATGTAGGTAAGTCAACCCTAATGAATCTGTTAAGTAAATCAGATGTTTTCGCAGAAAATAAACTATTTGCTACATTAGATACCACTGTGCGTAAGGTTGTGCTGGAAGATGTCCCTTTCCTGCTTTCTGATACGGTTGGATTTATCAGAAAATTACCACATCACCTGGTAGAAAGTTTTAAATCTACCCTGGATGAGGTCAGAGAAAGTGATATCCTCTTACATGTGGTCGATATAGCCCATCCTCAACATGAGGATCATATTCGTACAGTGAACCAGACTTTGCTTGATCTCAAAGTCGGGGACAAACCTACCTGGCTCATATTTAATAAATTTGATCTTTATCGGGACAGATATTTTGATGCGCTACTGGATGAAGAGGGCAAAATGGAAATAACAACAGGTTTGTTGAAAAAATGGGAACAAAAAGAGGGGATAGCACCTCTGCTTATTTCTGCTGAGAAAAAGGAAAATATGGATGATTTCAGGAAAATCTTACTGGAGCTTGTGAAAGGGCAATATAAAATCCGCTATCCTTATCAGGCGAAAAAATGGTGATTCTTGTTTTCTTTCAGTGCTTTTTTTATAATTAAAATTTTAATCTTTTTCGTATTTAAAAGATTGTTTATCAAACTAATTTGTTATTTTATTAATTTTTTAAAGCCCGAACGATGCAAAATATTTAACGTTTTGTATTATATTGCATTCGAAAATTTTTTCCCGGTTTTTCTCAAGGTGGTCTTGGTAAATCCGAAACCCAGAATACACACAAAAAGTGAATAGGAATATAGCCTTTTTGGAACTGAAATATGGTAATATCTATGGTGGATATCCCAATTTTTATGCTATTAGTGAAATTGCTTTTCTTGTTTTCGAAATTGGATCTAAAAAGCTCTTTCTGGAAAGCTGGATAAATAACGCACCTGTAGATATCGTTAATGTATATTCAGAAATCAATGAATTAGGGCATACCCTTTCCAGGAATAAAGAGGTTTTTAATCTCAATACAGGTCAAACTCGACCATTTGATGAAAATTTTAAATTATCAGAAGACAGACTTTCCTTTGAATTCAATAAGCTGAAAAATGCTAAAATGCATATTGGTAATTTCTTATACAAGAATTTCAATAAGTATGATTTTGATGATCTTATTGTTTTTGACGGACGAAGGGATTTATTTTTATGCGAGCGATGTGGCGCTGACTTTAGTAAATGGAATGTAATTGATCTTCAGAAAGAATTGAATAAGACAACAGAGTATCTTTTCTCTCTTAATAAATTATCGGTAATCATCAATTTCAGGCTGGATAAATCTCATTTGAAGAGTAATAATCTGGAATACTGGCTTCACCCAATTGCGGCCAGACAAATCGTACCTAAATCAGCTGCCTGGGATGCCGCAAGACTCATGATGATATATAACGAATGGAATAATCATCATGCTGATTTTCTTATTAAGGCTCAATTACTTCTTAATAAAATTCAGCGCGACAAATAATTCCTTTCATTGCTACATGTCAAATTCTTCTCCTGATGCAGGAATTATCGCGGTTGGCAATCCATAGGTTGACAACAGGGTAGCAAATTCCTTTTTAGCTTCATGTTCCCCGTGCACCAGAAATAATTTCTTTACATGTCCTTTCTGGTTTTTCAAATATTCCAGCATTTCAAGTCTGTCCCCATGGGCAGAAAAAGAATCCAATATTTCAATGTTAGCCCTGACCTCCATTTTATGGCCTAACAAATAGATGGATTTATTACCGGCACGTAATTTCCCGCCAGGGGTATAAGGGGAACAATAACCAACGATTAAAATGGTATTATTAGGATTTTCTATGGCGTGAGCTACGTGATGTTTGATTCTGCCGGCATTAATCATTCCGGAAGCACTAATAATAATAGCAGGTCCTTTTAACTCATTTAAAGCCATAGAATCGGACTGTTTACGTATATATTTAAGCCTTTTAAACCCAAAAGGATTATCATCCGTTAGCAGATATTCTGTTAGATCTTCATCAAAACACTCCGGATGAGAAGCATAAACCATGGTCGCATTTACAGCTAATGGGCTGTCAACAAAAACGGGAACTTGAGGTAATCTGCCTTCATTTTCGAGTTGGTCCAGAATATATAAAAGCTCTTGTGTTCTGCCAACACTGAAGGCAGGAATAATAACTTTTCCACCCTTTTCGATGCATGTTTCAGTTAAAATCTGAAGAAATTTTTCCATTTCCTTTGGATTAGCATCATGCTCCTTATTTCCGTAGGTAGATTCTGAAATTAAAAAGTCAACTGGTGGAAGCGGTTTTGGATCTCTCAGAATTGGCCTCTCGGGACGACCGATGTCGCCTGTAAATCCAAGTAATTTAACTTCCTTATTTTCGGTAATACGCATGGTTACACCCGCGCTGCCCAATATATGACCGGCATCGGTAAATTGAAACGCTATTTCTTCATTTATGGTAATCCATCGGTCGTAACCAACGGTGATGAAGAGTTCTAAGGCAGGGGCAACATCGCTGCTTTTGTATAAAGGCTCCTGAAAATCCTTATCCCGATAACCAGCATTTCCGGACTTTTTCTTATGGAAAAAGGCGGCATCTTTTTCCTGAATGAAGGCACTATCCAGCAATAAAATATGAGCCAGATCTCTGGTGGCATGGGTACAGTAAATATTGCCGTTAAAGCCATCCTTAACCAATTTAGGGATACGACCACAATGGTCGATATGGGCATGGGAAAGAATCAGGCAATCTATAGTTTTAGGATCAAAAAGCCATTCCTGGTTGAAATTTTCCATGTCTGGACGGTTTCCCTGATATAAGCCACAATCGAGCAGGATGGTAAAACCACTATTCAGTGTAACTAAATGACAACTTCCTGTCACATCCTGAACGCCACCACAAAAGGTTAATTTCATATTTTATTATTTGAGACAATATACAATATAATTCAGGGCTTTTACCCAAAATACAGGCTATTTATTTAAGCGAATTAATCCCTCCCGGGGATCCTTATAATCCGGAGCGAGACGAAGGGCCGTTTGATAGTATTTAGCAGCCTTTTCCTTATCTCCCAGCAATTCGGAACTCAATCCACTATAATATTGTGCTTCAACAAGCAGTGGATTTAAAGCAACTGCCTTTTGAAAATCTTCAGATGCTTGTTTTACTGCATCCAGATCGAGATAAATCAAACCAGCATGGAAGAAAGAATCGGCATTCTGAGGATCAAGCCTTTGCATTTTTTTAAATATCATTAGTGCTTCCTGTAACTGGTCCTTCCTGATCAGGTAATTGGCTTTCGCCAATAGCGCTTGTTTGTTTGTTGGATTTCTTTGTAAGGCTGTTTCATAATATCTACCTGCCAGATCCATCCCTTTAGCCTCCAGGAGCTGCCCTAAAATAATCCAGGCATCCTCAATATCAGGATCACCCTCAATGGCTTCCTGTAAACTATTGATTGCCCTTGCGGTATCGCCCATTTCCTTAAAAAAGACACCTGTTAGAAAGGCTGTTTGCGGCATGCCATCTCCAGTATTTCTGGCCTTTTCCAGTGATTTAAATCCATCATCATATTGTTTTAAAATCAGCTGAAGTTTTGCAAGTTTCCTCCATGTTTCTGCCGAACCAGGAAACCTTTTACCAGCTTCTTTTAAAATTTGCAAGGCTTCATACGATTTGAAATAGGCTAAATAAGTTTCAGCCAATTGATGCAAGGCTGCCGGATGCGAAGAATCCAGTTTCCAGGCATAACTAAAGTCCAGGATTGCTTCTTCATACTTTTCATTTTCCAGAAAAAAATAGCCTCTCAGGAGATACAGGCTATCCTTATTTGCTTTTTTGTTAATGGCAGCATTTAAAGATGCAAGTTTTTTATCGAATACCGATAAATTTTCTTTATTTGAAGGTTGATCTTTATTACTGCAACCATTAAAAAATATTATAGCTAACAGGGTAAACTTGATTAAGCCTTTTTCTATTCTAACTATATTGAACATTGAAGCGAATTTAATTATGAACAGCAAATTACAGCAATTTTCAATATTTATATCTTTTATAACCATCCTCCTTTGTATTTATCAAATACCAGTTAATGCTCAGGCCTTTAAAATTCCCTACTTACTTTCCGCAGAAGGTGACATGGAATTAGTTTCTGTGTTTGAAAATACAACAGGTGATACTATGGCTGCTGGTCATTATAAAGAAATCTGGAAAGATAATAATAAGGTCTGGACTTCAGCAGGCGAAAATGATATTTTCCTGGGAAAATGGCAAGAAGGACGGTTTAATCTGCTTCTCTCGTGGGGAGGAGGAAGGAATGATATATTATTTGATGCTAAATGTCTTAAAAATGGGGATATTATTATAAGCGGAAGTTTTACTGAACAAATAAAGATTGGAAACAGGGTAATAACTACGCTGGGTAATTCAAAAGCTATTTTTATTGCTAAAATCAATATCCAGGGAGAAGTGCAATGGACAACGCTATTTACGGGAAATAACTGGAAAGACTGGGGGCAAATGCAACTGGATGAAATAAAAAATGAAATAATATTATGTGGCAGTTTTCATAACAATCTGTCTTTTGAAAATGGGCAAACCCTCCTCGGTACCGGGGAATCTTCTGTATTTGCCGGAATAATCGATGCAGCAAATGGAAAAGTCTTAAAAATGAGAGGCTTTTCCGGACAGATTTCCACCAATCAATTGTATGCGGTTTCCTTATTCGTCAAAGATAATTCCATTTTTATTGCCGGAAATTTTGATCGGGACATCATGGTTGATTCTCTGTCAGAAATTGCGTTGACCAGAGATTGGGATGTTTTTCTTGTTCATCTGAACCGGGAAGATTTACGATTAGAAAGACTTTTGAAAATGGGAGGCGTTTATGAACAACGATTGTTAACTTCTTATATGGATCAACAAAATGGAGACATATATATGGCTGGCGCTCTTGCCGGTGTCATGAAAATAGGAGAAAATACCGTTTTGCAATCCCAGGATGGATTATCTGATATATTTATATTGAAAACTAATTTTGAAGGAAATTTGAAATGGGCTTCCTTATTGGGAGGAGAAAATGTTCAGGCGCCTCTGGCAATTCATAAATCGGATGAGTTCCTGTGGTTAAGTGGTTACTCATTAAGCAGATTAAAATGGCAGGGTAATCCAATGGATCCGTTAACAAATTTTCATTCCTTTATTTCTACATGGTCTTTCTCAGAGGGGAAAGCGCAATCTATTTATACCTTTTCGGGTGAGGGAAATGCTTTCCCAACCCGTTTTACGCAGTTTAACAATCAATCCATGTTAATTGCAGGTGTTTATAGAGGTAAAGTGATTGTTAAAAATAATGATTTACCGGTTACAACCAGATATACTGGTTTTATGGGCTATTTTCCATTGACAGTCACAGCTGACCGTGAAATAAAGGAAACCTATAGTTTCCGTTTGTTTCCCAATCCCGGAGATGGTCTGATTTCTTTAAACGGGCTAACGCAACATGGAGAATTATCTGTTTGGTTTGGAGAAAGAAATGTTTACAACAGTAATTTATACAAAGGGGATAATCTGGTATCATTACCTTTTAATCTGCCTAAGGGTATTTATTTGTTAGTCATCAGGTTAGCTAATGGAGATATGCAAAGCAGGATTTATTTAAAAAATTAAAACAAAAAGTTTTATTTCAAACAAAATGTTTTATATTTGTTTTAAATATTTACCAATATGAAAAATTCATCTCTCTATTATGGACCCTACGTTCGGCAAAATGAGCCAAAAAAGTCAAAAATCTGGTTTCACTGGGTATTATTAGGTGTCATTTTGATTTATATACTAATGAATTATCCTTTTTCAACATCAGCATATCCCGAGGATCCGGAAAAGCATGAAAATATGGATAGGGCTTCATTTATGCCAGGATTAGGAGGGAATGAAAACATAAAGGATATAAAACCTTCAAAAGTAGCGGTTGTAATGGAAGAAATACCTGTAAAGGAGGAAAAAAAGGGGCAGACGGAGCAGTATATTGAACGATTTAAGAAAGTAGCCTTAAAGGAGGAAGAAAAATTTGGTATTCCTGCCAGCATTACCCTGGCACAAGGTATTCTGGAAAGTAATACAGGTTCTTCGCGACTTGTAAAGGAAGCAAATAATCATTTTGGGATGAAGTGTTTTTCCCGTAAATGTAAAAAGGGACATTGCATTAATTTCAGCGACGATAGTCATAAAGATTTTTTTGTCGTTTTCCCTACTGCCTGGGAGAGTTACAGAGCGCATAGTCTGTTAATATCACAAGGACGGTATAGTCAACTTAAAAATGCAGGAAAGGAAGACTATGTTTCATGGGCTGAAGGATTGTATAGAGCAGGGTACGCTACGGACAAAAAATATGCAAAAAAGTTAATTACGGTTATTGAACGCTATAAATTGAATGAAATAAGTTCAGAAAATGCAGATTAATTATTAATCTTTTAATAATTATGAGATAAATCAAAAGATATCGATTATTTTTGTCGTTGTTACTAAAAAAAAGAATAATGTACAAAATATTGTTGCTTGCTTTATCTATTGTTTCAGGTGTTGAATTGAACGCTCAGCGTTATGGACACATGAACTTTAGTGCTTTTTTAACTTCTTTGACTGATACCAGAAAAGCGGATATTGATCTGGAAGAATATCAAAATACGCTGGTTGCCCAGGGCCAGGCTATGGCTGAAAAGTTTAAAAATAATTATATAGCTTTTATGAAGGAGCAGCAGGCGGGTAATCTTGCTCCGATTAAAGAAAAGGAACAACAGGAATTACTCCAAAAGGAACAAGAAGCCATTCAGGCTTTTGAACAGGAAATCCAGCAAAAACTACAGGTAAAAAGAGAAGAGCTTCTCAAACCAATTGTTGATAAGATAACAGCTAAAATAAGCGAGGTTTGTAAGGAAAATGGATTTGTCATGGTGTTTGACACCAGCTCGTTTAATGCCTTATTATATTCGCCTGAATCAGAAGATATTACCTCATTGGTAAGGTCAAAAATGATAGCTGTTCCGGCTACTAAATGATGTACCTTCAGGGACTATAAATTTGCCAATCATCTTAGTGGGTGTCTGAATAGTGCAAAAGCAGAGGTGGCATTATTGGCAAAAAAATATAAAAGGGGGAGTTGGAAAATACGCCCCCTTTTCTATTTTACAGATAAATTTTATCAAAAGAAAGGGCCAATAAATTGTGTGAACTGCCTTTTGATGAAGGCAAATTATTTAGTTAACCTTAACCATTAGATCTTTGTAATTTACCTTACTGTTTGGGTCATGGCCCTGTATGGCAATTGTTCCACTGCTAAGTAACCTTTGAAGTTGACCTTCTTTTCTCAAGGGTTTTAAAGGTTCTGTATAATCAACAATGGTGACCCCATTTATTTTAGTGGTAATACGTTTTCCTTTTACGGTAATATGTAGTTCAAACCATTCATTATCCGGAACGTTTACTTCAGCTACATCCACAATATTATAAAGACTGGCTGTACGTCTCCAGTCACTTTGTGAATTATTAACCTGTATTTCATATCCTTTTGCTGGCCATGCTTTTTCTAAAAATTCAGTATGTATGTAAACACCTGAATTTGCCTGGGGGAAAGTCATAATCTGCACTTTCAATTCAAAATCCTTGAAATTATGATTGGCAAGAGGTCCCTCATAAAAAAGATGAGCTTTTGGCCCATGGACAGCCAGAGCACCCTCAGTAAGTTTAAATGTTTCAGGACTTTCACTGGCCCGCCAGGCTTTTAAATGTTCCCCTTCGAATAATTTAACCCATTGAGCATGAACATGTAAGGTAAGGGAACATAGGAGTGATACAAAAAGCAACGTTTTTTTCATTTTTCTTTTTTTAGGTTTTTAAGTTATTAAATATAATTCTTTTAGGGCAATAGAACGTTGCCGGGGAGAAATTAATTAATAAAATAAAAACAGGGGTATCAAATTTAATTTGGTACCCCTGTCAGGAATGTCAGGCTTTACGATTTATGCTTTAGTTCCGGCTTCTTTGGCATTCATTTCAATAGTGAATTCATCTACTAAAATTCTGCCGCAATGTTCGCAAGCCATTATATTTTTACAAGTGAATATTTCCAGTTTAACCTGGGGAGGAATTTTATTAAAACAACCACCACAAGAATCTCTTTGAATGGTAACTACAGCCAGTCCATTCCTGTACGAGCTTCTGATTTTATCATATGATTTTATCAATCTTTCCTCAATGCCATTCCTTGCTTTAACAGAACGTTTGCGAAGTGCGTTCTCTTCGTCGTTTGTTTTTGCAATAATATCATCGAGTTCAATTTTCTTCTGATCCAGCTCTTTTTGTTTGACATCGCGTTTGGCCATACTGGTGGCTAGAGCTTCTTTTTTATTTTCAATTTCTACCAACACATTTTTCTTTCTCCGCTCAGACAATTGAATTTCCAGTTTTTGAAGTTCCAGTTCTTTGGTTAGGGCTTCAAACTCCCTATTATTTTTAACATTGTCCAATTGCGTTTGGTAGCGTGCAATTAAAGCTTCAGATTCTTTGATGGCTGCATCGTATTGAGCGGCATTTCGGGCATGATCTTCAATGATTCCCTTGGCTTTTTCTATACGGGTATCAAGGCCGACAATTTCGTCTTCCAGGTCACTTACCTCAATGGGTAATTCGCCTCTGAGTACGGCAATCTGGTCAATTTTGGAGTCAATTTGTTGAAGCTCGTAGAGCATTTTCAACTTTTCAGCTACTGTTTTTTCAACGGCCATGTGGGCAGGTTTATGATAGATTCAAAATTATTGGTGATAATACACCGGATTGGTAACGACGGTTGTTGACCGAACCGCAAAATTAGTAAATTTTTCAGAAATAATTTCCTTTATTAAGTTAACAGCATGTACTTCTGATTCATAATGTCCTATATCGGCAATAATTATTTTATTATTTGCCTCCTGGAACTGATGATATTTATAATCGGCAGTTATAAATAAGTCTGCTTTCGATTTTATAGCATCGGGTAATAAGAAACTTCCACTACCTCCACAAATGGCTACCTTTTGAATTTTATCTTTACAAATAAAGGTGTGTCTTATTACTTTAAGGGACAGTCTTTCCTTCAATGAGTTAAAAAAATCAAGCGGATGCATTGGTTTTTCAAGATAACCTACTAATCCTGCTCCTACCAGCGGTGATGTGCTTTGCAGGCTGGTAATTTCTTTAAATATCTCTTTTTCTAAAGCGGTATCAAGGATTTGAATAGCTTCATTTAATTGATGATTAAACAATGTAATCGTTAACTGGCCCGACGAAAAATTTTCATTTGCTGGCTGAAAGGCTAAGGCATGCGGTTGAAGCAAGCTAAATGCAGGTAAAAGTTTTGTTGCTTCCATGTTGCTTATGGCACAATTAAGACGTACTAATAAGCCTGCTTTTTGTTGTAGAATTATACCGTTTTTTAAACCTATTACCTTTGCCAGCGTTTCATTTATACCTCTGTGTAACGCATTGTCCAGGTTGGTATGAATAACATAAATGGCAATATCATTTTTGATTGCTTTAAGCAAAATATTTTGAACATAACCACCTGATGATAGTTTTTTTAATGGTTTATAAATGATAGGATGATGTGCAACTATCAAATTTGCTCCTTTTTCGATAGCCTCATCGACTACTTCAAGGGTCACATCCAGACAAGTCAAAATACTCGTTATAACTGTTTGATTATCACCTGCTAAAAGTCCGCAATTATCATAATCTTCCTGCCATGAAACAGGTGCATGTGCCTGTAGCACCTGAATAACCTCGTCTATTTTAGTTTGCATTATTTTTCAATTTTTCAAATACGTGAGAAGCAATCTTTGAAGTGGATAATTCCGGGATGAGAGGAATCAGAACTACTTCACCTTTATTTTCAATAACAAACCTGGCTCCCGCAATATGGTCCTGTTCATAGTCATTTCCTTTGACCAGAACATCTGGTATAATGGCATGAATTAACTTTTCGGGATTTATTTCACTGAAAGGGATAACAAGATCAACTGCGGAAAGGGCAGCCAGAACATAAGCTCTTGATGGAAGGGTATGAAAAGGCCTGGTATCACCTTTCAGCGATTTTACGGAGAGGTCATTATTCAATCCAACGATTAATTTGGTACCGTATTTTGCTGCTTCACTTAATGCATATGCATGTCCTGCATGAAAAATATCAAAACAACCATTCGTGAAAACAATTTTTTCCTTGTTTGTTTTCCAGATGGAGATGGTTTTAAGAGCCGTTTCCAAATCAGGTGAAATCTTGATATTAGGGGCATCAATTGGATTCATTTTTCCAGCGGTAGGGCAGGCTTATAATTTCTGTTAACAAGAGGCAGGCATATTAATGAGATGATTCCATACAAAAGAGTACCACCAATCTGAATGGTAAAAAATGAAATATTTGCCCATGAAAATCCATCTTCATAACTTACACCATACAAAGCCAGGCCGATTTGAGTCATGAAATGGTAGGTTCCCATGCCGCCAGGTGAGGGAACAACAATGCCCCAGCCCCCAAGGATAAAGACCACCAGCGCTGCGGAAATCGTAATATTTTCTGTAACATGAAAGGAGAGCAAAGTAAGATAAGTCATTAAAAAATACATCATCCAGATGATAAGGGTTTGAATCAGGAAGTTTGTTTTACTGGGTATATCCCTGATACTTTTCACTCCGCTGATAAACCCTTCGAAAAGATGTCTGATGGTGTTGAAAATAAACCAGTTGCCCATTATTTTTCTAAATTTCCATCCTAAAAATGACAATCCGGATAAGAAAATAATTAAAAAAATAAGTAACCCCATTTTTTCTCCAAAGCGCTCATTTGGATTAATATATTTTAGGGCCAGAGCGGAAATCTTATCAAATTCCACGATAAAGCCCAACAGGGTGATGGATAAAATCATAAAAAGATCGGCGATTCTGTCTATTACAATGGTGCCGATGGCTTTTTCAACAGGAATTCTTTCATATTTTGCAATGGAACCTGCCCGGGCCACCTCACCAAAACGAGGCAAAGCCAGATTGGCCAGATATCCGACAATGGTAGTAAAAAAAGCATTCCTTAATGTTGGATGATAACCCATTGGATGTAAGAGCATTTTCCATCTGATGGCTCTGCTCAGATTTGAAATACCATAACAACATAAGCTGATATATATCCAGAAATAATTGACAGAGGAGAAATCATTTTTTAATTTATCCCATAAACTACATTGGGAATCAGGTATGTTTTTCAGGGCACAATCCTCCAGGTATGCTTGCTGTTGATTTCTGTAAAGAAGCCAGAGCAATAGGGTACCAAAGGCGAAAAAAAGGACCAGTTGCAGCACCGTCAGCAATGTCTTTTTCATATTTCTAATCAGCTTTAGAGGGCAATCAGCAGCACATAAAGGGCAAATATAAGAGAATAGCTAAAAGTGAGGGTATTGTTCTGTTGTAATTTTTCCATATTGTCGTAAAATTATCGTACTTTTGTCCATTATTTTGGAAATCTTCCACAATGGAATAGTACAAATGAAAGTCAATGGGTAAAATAAAAGTATTGATTGTAACCCAGGAAATGGAACCTTATACGCTTAGCTCTGAGATCGCAAAACTTTCGAGGAAGTTGCCGCAGTCTATTCAGGAAAAAGGGATGGAGGTAAGGGTTTTAATGCCTAAGTTTGGTTGTATAAATGAACGTCGGCACAGGCTTCATGAGGTTGTTCGCCTTTCAGGGATGAATATTATCGTTGATGATGATGATTTTCCATTGATTATAAAGGTTGCTTCTTTGCCAGATATTCGGATGCAGGTGTATTTTCTGGATAATGATGATTTTTTCAAAGGAAGGGAAATATTTCATGATGCGAACGGTTCGGAATATGCGGACAACTCAGACAGGATGATTTTCTTTTGCAAAGGAGTCATTGAAACTGTAAGAAAATTTGGATGGTCTCCTGATATTGTTCACTGTCATGGCTGGATGACAAGTCTTGTTCCGTTTTATTTGAAAACTGCTTATAAAAATGACCCTTTATTCAGTAAGGTCAAAGTCATATATTCCGTTTTTTCAGAAACACTTGAGAAATCATTTGACCCTAATTTTTTCACCAAGGCCAGTATCAATAATTTGCAGGAAGCTGATCTTTCAGCTTTTCGATCGGCTGATGAAATTGTACTGCATCAAGGTGCCATTGTCTATGCTGATGGGGTAATTCAGGCAGAAGACGGGCTAAATGACTCCCTGCAACGTGCAATTGATGATATAACAGAAAAGCCACTGCTGAAAATGGAAGGAGAAGACATCTTTTCCGGCATTCCTGATTTTTACAGAGCCATATTACCTGTGGAGGAAAATTAATCTGGCAAACAACCATCCTGTTTGATTTGGACTCCTTTTTATTGCTATTAACGAATTGTCTTAAGTTTAGTATTATGATATATATAAGGGAATTTGCCCTCATTTCTGTAGCTGCTTTTTTATTAAGTGCTTGTAATGATTCCACTACTTTTGGATTGGAACTTTTAAACGAGGATACAACTAAAGTTGGATTTTCAGATACCCTTCTGGTTCAATCAACAACGGTAACAGGCGATCTGGCTGAAGTTTATTCACCTTTCACAGCAGCCAGTGCCTATTTATGTGGTCGGTTAAATGACCCCATTTTTGGTAAATCAAGTGCTTCCATTTATATGCAGGTATTACCCCAGCAAGGTCTTTTTTATGATTTTAAAGACAAGACGGTTGATTCCATTGTCTGGGTTTTGCCTTATGATACCACATCCTTTTATGGGAATTTAAATGTTCCCATTACGTTTAATATTTATCCGTTGGCTGAACAGATGGACAGGACTAACACGTATAATTCAAACACTGCCTTTAAAGCAGATGCCACGCCCATTGGTACCGTTACGGTTACACCTACTTTTGCATCTACCCAGGTGTTGGATTACAGACAAGGCACCACTGATACCCTGAGGTTTCCTCATATCAGAATACCAATAAATAAAACAACGTTTCTCAAGCCATTTGCTCAAGCAGATAGTACCAATTACGTTTCCGATGCTGATTTTTTTCAACTTTTCAAGGGTGCAGTCTTAAAACCAGCCGATAATGCACAAGCTATTGTGGGAATTAATCTTCAGAGTAATTACGCTGGGTTATACTTTTATTACAATGGATCAACAGCTCCCGGACAGTTTCAATACGTAACCAATGGATATTCTGCTAAGTTATCATCTTTCGAACACGATTTTTCCGCAGCTAAGTTAAAAAGTAATGTAGATAAACCTTTTTCGGCCGATGGTTCCACCATCTACACACAAGCAATGGCTGGAGTACTGGGCGCTATAAAGGTACCAGAAATTACAAAGCTGAAAGGTAAAATTATAAATTTTGCTGAGTTGGAATTACATATTGAGTCTGTAAAGGAAGATAATAGCGTTTTTTTTCCACCAGCGCCTCAAATCATTCTGTACTATAAAAATGCAAATGGAAATTACGTCGTCACTTCTGATGTGCTGGTCGCAGGTGAAGATGTTTATAAACTGGTTGGTGGTAATCCTATCGCCGGGGTGAATGGTAATCCAGGGAAATACAGGGTAAATTTAAGTACACATCTAAATAGAATGGTTGATGGTAAGGTCCCTTCGGAAATTTATATAAGGGTATTTCCAAGAAGTGAAAGAGCTGCCAGATCTATTTTTTATGGCGCTGGTCATCCAACGTACGGAGCTAAATTAAAGATTACCTTTACTGAATTACCAGATTGAAGGAACAGACTGAGATAAAGAAATTCAGTCACGATATTAAAAATCCCAGGGATACCTGACTGCTGTGAGGGTGAGTCCTTCCGCCGGAATGGATAGACTTTGTCTCAGGTAACTTTGGTTTTCCAGGGCGTACTCAAGTTCCTCCAGGCTCATTTTTTTAATGCCAATCTGAATTTGCGCACCTACGATAAGTCGGACCATTCCCCTTAAGAATCGATTTGCACTAATCTTATATATGGCGATTTCCTTTTCCGGATTAAAAATCCAAACGCTTTCTGAAATATGGCAAACCATACTTTTAGCGCTATGACCCGTCTTACAAAAGGGGGTGAATTCTGTATAGTTTGCAATTAATCGGGCTGCTTTTTCCATCAGCTGGAAATTCGGTTTAACAGCATAATTGTACTTCCAGGTGTTAAGTAACAGGAAAGGATTTTTTTGAAAAGTAATCTGATATTCATAGGTTCTTATACAAGCATCGAAGCGGGCATGCCTGGAAGTATCCTCTTGCTGGAAAATCTGTTTGATGGCAATATCCCCAGGAATCATCCTGTTAATGGTGGATAAGAAATGCGGAGGAAGATCTTTGTCAAAATCAAAATGAAAAAAATACTGACTGGCATGAACACCAGTATCCGTCCTTCCGCAGCCAAAGATGATAATCTGGCAACGTAAAACGGTTGAAAATGCGTTTTCAACCGTTTCCTGAATGCTTATTTTATTGGGTTGACGTTGCCAACCGTGATAATGAGTACCCAGATAGGATAATTCAACAAAAAATCTTTTAAGATCGGTTTCCATAAATTGACCTGTCAGGCCGCATGCTGGGAAGCTATTTTAGACCGGTTTAATTTTTCAGTAGCATAATTTAAATCTAAATTGAAAGTTACCTTATCCTTTTGTGAAGGTAATTCAAACATAGCGTCCGTTAAAATGGCTTCACAAATAGATCGCAGACCTCTCGCTCCTAATTTGAATTCCATAGCTTTTGTGGCAATAAAAGAAATTACTTCATCTGAAAAATTTAACTGAACCCCCTCATAACTAAATAATTTCTGATATTGTTTAACCAGGGAATTTTTAGGTTCCGTCATAATTTTAACCAATGCATCATGGTCTAACGGATCCAGATAGGTAAGAACGGGAAGCCTCCCAATGAGCTCAGGTATCAAACCAAAGGATTTAATGTCCTGTTGAGAAACATATTGCAACAAATTTTCCTTGTCAAAGGACTTCTCACCTTCTTTTTTGAAGCCGATAATCTGAGTATTAACCCGTCGGGCTATTAATTTTTCAATACCATCGAATGCACCACCGCAAATAAACAGGATATTTTCAGAATTTACCTTCACCATTTTTTGTTCAGGATGTTTTCTTCCTCCCTGCGGTGGGACGTTGATATCGGTTCCTTCCAGCATTTTTAGTAAAGCCTGTTGAACCCCTTCACCAGAGACATCACGTGTAATGGAAGGGTTATCACTTTTTCTGGCAATTTTATCAATTTCGTCGATATAAACGATACCTCTTTCAGCAGCAGCAACATTATAGTCACATACTTGAAGTAATCGACTTAGAATACTTTCTACATCCTCTCCTACATAACCGGCTTCAGTAAAAACGGTGGCATCAACAATAGCAAAGGGAACATTCAGTAATCGGGCAATAGTTTTGGCCAGTAAGGTTTTACCTGTTCCAGTGCGGCCAATGAGCAGTATATTTGATTTTTCAATCTCTACATCGTCCTCCTTAGGTTGTTGAAGTCTTTTATAATGATTATAAACAGCTACTGAAAGATATTTTTTTGCCTCATCCTGACCGATAATATATTGATCCAGTTTTTCTTTCATTTCTATTGGTGAAAGAATTTGACTGGAAAAGGTATTTTGTTTGTCAGAGGTTAATTTACCATCGGTTCCCGATTTGGAACGTCCACCTTTTTTTTCACCACCATATAATTCCTCCTGAACAATATCATGAGCTTGTTCAACACATACTTCACAAATATGTGCGTTTATACCCGCGATAAGCATCAGCGTCTCCGTTTTATCTTTTCCACAAAACGAACAGTGGTAGTTTAATTTGCTTTTTGCCATTTATTATTCTAAGAAATTAAGCTTCTTTCTTTTTTTCCTTATTACTTTTGTCAAGCACCTCATCCAGTAATCCATAATTTACCGCTTCTCTGGAAGTCATCCAGTTATCCCGATCACAATCCTTTTCAATAACTTCATAAGGTTGACCTGTATGATTGCTTAGAATATCATACAGCGATTTCTGTTGTTCTTTAACCAGTGTGTAATAAATTTCCATATCGGAAACCTGACCTTGCATACCGCCCAAAGGCTGGTGAATCATTACACGACTGTGAGGAAGACCCGATCTTTTACCTTTTGTACCAGCGGCCAGTAATACGGCACCCATAGATGCAGCCATTCCTGTACAGATAGTAGCCACATCCGGACTGATATATTGCATGGTGTCATAAATACCTAAACCAGCAATGACCGACCCCCCGGGGCTATTTAAAAACAATTGTACATCCCTTTTAGCGTCAGTTGATTCCAGGAAGAGCAACTGAGCCTGAATGACATTTGCTACATATTCATCAATAGCTAATCCAAGAAAAATAATTCTGTCCATCATTAATCTGGAAAAGACATCCAAACCGACAATATTCATTGACCTTTCCTCAATAACATTGGGGGTAAAGGCATTAATTTCAGGAATATAGGCTCCTGATTTTTGAGCATATTTATCCAGGTGCATACTATTCATGCCCAGGTGCTTAACAGCATATTTGCGGAATTCGTCTTTTTGAATCATGGCTAAAATTTGTTTAGAAAAGAAACACTTAATTTAAGATAGGGTTTTATACACCCGGGAAATAATTAGTTTTAAAAAAACTATTCGGATGGTGTTTCCTCATCAGGACTGTTTTGCCTGTTGAAAATTTTGGTCTTTTCCTCAAATTCTTCCTTTGACAAAATAGTCTCATGTAAGGTTACGGCTTCCTGAATTTTAATCATCAACATTGAATTTTCCAGTTCATCATAAGCCTGATTCACTTGTTTTTCATCCTCCATCATTTTTTCAACCATATTTTGAATAAATGACTCCATACCTGCGACCTGTTGTCCAAAATAACCTCTTATTTTACTACCCAGATGATTTTGTACCATTTCTTTGGTAACGACCACCTGCAAGATGCTCAATAAACGAGATTTTAAATAACTCCATTTTATAGAGGAGGTAATACCTGAAAATTCAGCTGAAAGTTTTTCTTCTGTTAGGTGCTTATCCGATTCTAATAAATATCTTTTTATGAATGCCTCTGGCAACGGAACATCATGATTTGCCATTAGTTTTTCCTGAATATCTCTGTAAAGCAGACCGTTTGAAAATCCCAGTGTTTCGTTCCCTATATGTTTTTTTATAACGGCTTTTCCTTCTTCGGCATTGGATACATTATTTACACCAAAAGCCTTCTGGAAAAAAGTTTCGTCTTCAGTTGCTGGCTGGATTCTTTTAGCCTCTGTGATTTTAATCTGGAAATTTTCAGAAACAGTACTTTCATCCGTATCCTCTAATTTTAAAACATGCTTTCTGAAGCGTTTTACCTCTAATTTTGGTTCAAGATCGTAAACTTTATCAACCGTAAAGGTATCACCAACAGAGAGTAATTTAATTTGATCTTTGAGATGATCACTTAAATCATCAAAGCTAAGAATATTGCTTACCTTGAGAGAGTCAGCACGCTCTTCCCCATTAATCAATTCTATAAAATCACAGGTCAATAAGTCACCTGTTGTGAAACCAGATTCAATAGGAGAGGGCTCTCCTAAATCTTTAAGGAGATTAGTGTAAGCTTCATCAACCGTATCATCAGAGACCTCTTTTACAAAATAATCATAAGTGGTTTCCTTGTCAATTCCCGTAATATTTACTTCAGGATATAAGCCTATGTCAAAAAGAAAATCCATAGGCTCAGGTTTGAAAACATCAAAATCATAAATGGTTTGTTTTTCATTTATGAGTGGTTCTCCAAAAAGGACTAATTTTTCCTCTCTGATATAGTTTTGCAGACTCTCTTTGACCTCATTATTAACAATATCTAAGAGTAAGGATTGCCCATATAGTTTTTTAACGTAGCTTTCAGGCGTTTTCCCCTTTCTAAAGCCTTTTATCTGGGCCTTTTGAGCATATTTTTTTAATTCGGTGTTTAACTTGGGCTGATAATCTTCTGGTAAAAGTTTGACAGTTAGTACGGCACTCAATTCATCCACATTTTCTCTGACAACAGTTGGCATAAGGCGGAATTATTTAGTTTTTTGAAATGGGAAAGTCCAAAAAAATTTTGCAGTTACCCAAGATGGATAACTGCAAAGGTTACATTTGTACGGGTGAAGGGACTCGAACCCCCACGCCTCGCGGCACCAGATCCTAAGTCTGGCACGTCTACCAATTTCGCCACACCCGCGTACAATCAATAGAAAACTGTTTTGAATACAGTTTTTCAATAAATTGAGCGCAAATATAAATTATTTTTTGTAGAAACTAAAATTTAATTTTAAAGTTGAACGTATTTTTTTTTAATGGCTACAAAATACTTCCTAATATGGGACAAATTTAGTAATTTAGTCGTTATCTTTTAAGCAGATATAAAAATAAATGTCAAATTAAATAATGGAAACCATTTTGATTGCTGCACCAGAAGAACTTAAAATCGTTGAAACAGCCTATGACGGGCTGATTCGCGCTATCAGGGTTTCTATGGACGACAAAGATCGGAATAACATAAGAGAAGCCTATGAAATTGCCTTAAAGGCACATGCAAATCAAAGAAGAAAATCAGGAGATCCTTATATTTTGCATCCTATTGCTGTTGCCAGAATTTGCGCTGAGGAAATCGGTTTAGGTCCTACAGGTATTATTTGTGCCCTTTTACACGATGTGGTGGAAGATACTGAAATTACTTTAGCTCAAATCGAAAGTAAATTTGGCGTTCGCGTTGCAAAAATTGTAGATGGACTCACAAAACTGGACGCAGCATATAATGCCGAAAGCCACCAGGCAGAAAATTTTAAAAAAGTTCTCTCCACGCTCATTGATGATGTCAGGGTAGTGCTTATAAAAATGGCGGATCGTTTACACAATATGAGAACCCTTGGATTTATGGAGCGGCATAAACAACTCAAAATTGCCGCTGAAACCAGTTATATTTATGCTCCTCTGGCCCATAGATTAGGATTGTATAATTTCAAGACTGAATTTCTGGATCTCTGTATGAAAATTACAGATGCTGAAGCCTATCAGAAAATTGCCAAAAAATTAAATGAAACCAAGAAGGACAGGGAAATTTATATAGATAAATTTATTGCACCGTTAAAAGAGAAATTAAATGAACTTGGCTTTTCCTATCGGATTTTTGGGCGGCCAAAATCAATCTATTCTATCTGGAATAAAATAAAAACTAAAAAGGTTGAATTTGAAGAGGTGTATGATTTGTTCGCAGTCCGCATTATCATTGATGTGCCTGCTGAAAAAGAACGAATCAGTTGCTGGCAGGCTTATTCAGTCGTTACCGATGTTCATACGCCTATAGCAGATCGATTGAAAGATTGGATAACAACCCCTAAATCAAATGGATATGAATCTCTTCATACCACTGTCATTGGTCCTGGAGGGCGATTTGTAGAAGTGCAGATACGGACGGAAAGAATGGATGAGATTTCAGAGAAGGGATATGCAGCACACTGGAAGTATAAAGGTATTTCGTCGCAACCGGACGTTTATGAACGCTGGTTGGATTCGGTAAGGGAAACTATTGAAAATCCTTCTGCAAATGCCATTGAGTTTTTGGTGGATTTTCGTGCTAACAGTCTTTTTAAAGAAGAAGTTTATATCTATACGCCAAAAGGAGATGTTCAGTTATTACCCTCAGGATCAACAGCACTTGATTTTGCATTTCATATCCATACAGATATAGGTTACCACTGTACCTCCATAAGAGTTAATAATAAACTCGTTCCTTTTGGCAAGGTATTGAAAAATGGGGATCAGATTCAGGTGCATACCTCTAAAAATCAGAAACCTTCCGAAGATTGGTTGAAAATGACTACCACTGGAAAGGCTCAGGCCAAGATTAGGTCTGCAATGAAGGAGGAGAGGAAAAGAAAAGGGGAAATCGGAAAGGAATATCTGGAAAGAAAATTAAAAAATCTTCGGGTTGAATTTGAGGAATCATTAGAAATAATCTTAAAGGTTTTTGATTATAAATCTTCGATTGACCTCTATTATGATATTGCTACAGAAACCAGGGATATTCAGGATATTTTCAAAAGATTTCATGTTGAAAACGGGAAATTAAAGGAAATTACTGCGCCAATGGTTTTTCCGGATACTGAAAAACAGGGCCTTGAAAAAAAGCAGGCCTTAAAACCATCGGAGAAACCAAAGTTGCTGGTTAACGGGGAATCTGCTGATCAGTATGACTATAGCCTGGCAAATTGTTGTAACCCTTTGCCGGGTGACGATATTTTTGCATTCTTAACCCATAATGTAGGTTTGAAAATACACAGAAGTTCTTGCCCAAACGCTGCACATCTGATGGTAAATTATGGTTACAGAATTTTAGCAGCCTCCTGGCAATCTACCACAGACGTGAATTTTATTGCAGAAATAAAAATAACAGGCATCGATAGTGGACCAGGAGTTATTGAACAACTTTCTCACCAGATTTCTTCTCAGCTTGGCCTCAATATTCGCTCTATGGTTATCGAGGGTGATGAAGGTTATTTTGAATGCCGGTTAAAATTAGTCATAAAAAATACAGATCAATTACATTTGGTTATTAGATCTTTACAAGCGCTCGATAATATTTCTTCCGTTGTAAGGCTGGATTGATTAAGTTTGCATAAAAATTCTAAAATCATGGTTGAAACAAAGACCCCTAATGAAGTCTTTAAAGAGGTAAAGAGAATTTTTACGGCATTTCTGGAACAGCAGAATCAAAGGAAAACACCTGAAAGATTTGCTATCCTGGAGGAAATCTATCACAGGACAGATCATTTTGATGCGGAGGCGCTTTACATACACATGAAAAACCAGAGTTACCGGGTAAGCCGTGCAACCGTTTATAATACACTGGAATTACTGGTTCATTGTGATCTGGTGAAACGCCACCAGTTCGGCAAGAATTTAGCCCAATATGAAAAATCATTTGGATTTAAACAACACGATCATGTGATTTGTCTGGATTGCAGCAAAGTACTGGAATTTTGTGATCCCAGAATTCAACAGATTAAAACGATGATGGGTGAATTGTTGCACTTTAAAATTACACATCATTCTTTAAATCTATACGGTCATTGTGATGGGGCCTGTGATAAAAATAAAAATGGGCTATCTACTTCGGCTTAGATATACTCCTGACAAAATCAGAAACATTCCTGCAAAATTCCACCAACCCATAATTTCCCCGTCTAAAAACCCCCACATCATAGCGACCAGTGGCATCATATAGGCCACCATGGAACCAAAAAGTGGAGACGTCTGCTGGATTAGTTCGAAATAAATGACAGATGCCAAAGCCGTACTCACGAATGACAAAAAGAAAATGTATCCAACAGTTTGCCAGGCCTCAGGGTGAATGGTCAGGGTTTCGGTGAAATTGGTAAAACCTGTCAGATAAATAAATAAAGGAAGTCCTGTTAATCCAAAGGAATAAATGCTGATCTGAAAACTTGGTATATCCTTCAGTTTTGTGCCAACTACATTAGTTCCAGTTCCGTATAATAGAGCAGCAAGAACTATGAGAATCCCCCATCTGATCTCTCCCTCCGGAACAAATATCTGTCCTTGGGTAAGTAGCAGATAAGCCCCGGCAAGTCCGAGTATTACCCCCAATATTTTCAACCATGCAAATGGTAATTTGAAAAAAAGGATGCCTAAAAATAAAGTAAACAGTGGCGTAAGTGAGTTCAGAATTCCAGCCATCGAAGAACTGATATGCATTTGAGCATTGGCAAATAAAAAAGCGGGGATGGTACTGCTGGTAAGTCCTACAAAAATAATCCAGTGAACCTTTTTCCAGTTGAATTTTCGAAATTGTATCACCATGAAAGGTAAAAAGATAACCCCCGACATACCCATTCTTAAACTGGCAACTTGTTCAGGTGGAAAAACACTTAACCCTTTTTTTATTAAAATGAAGGATGTCCCCCAGATTAAACTCAATATGATTAAGGTCAGATAAGCTCTGACTTTGGAAATTGTGGTGGGAAAAAGTATCCTTTTCATGAATTTTGAGGAAATTTGCCGCAATTTAGCTTTTCTTTGCAGACCGTGTTAACTTTTGTACCTTAAAAAGGTTATCATTCTTTTTTAAGTTTTCTCTTTATTAGACCATCCTTAATTATGAAAGTAACAGACTATTTAAAAAAATCAGATCATAAGACCCTTATTTCTTTCGAGGTCTTACCTCCTTTAAAAGGCAGTGGTATGCAGGATATTTTTAATCTGTTAGATCCTCTTATGGAATTCAATCCTCCTTTTATTGATGTGACTTACCATCGCGAAGAGTATATTTATAAACGTCAGGACTCAGGTTATTACGAAAAAACAGCTATCAGAAAAAGACCCGGAACGGTAGGAATTTGTGCAGCTATTATGCACAGGTATAAGGTCGATGCTGTACCTCATCTTATCTGTGGTGGTTTCAACAGGGAGGATACAGAAAATGCGCTGATTGATTTGAATTTTCTGGATATCAATAATGTTTTGGCTCTAAGAGGTGATGCGCTCCAGTTTGATTCAAAATTTGTACCTGAACCAGGCGGAAATGCTTATGCTTTGGATCTTGTTAAACAAATTGATGACATGAACCACGGGCGGTATTTAGATGAAAATATTGAAAATGGTCAGAAAACAAATTTCTGTATTGGTATAGCCGGTTATCCTGAAAAACATTTTGAGGCGCCTAATATGGAAAGTGATCTGGCTTATATTAAAAAAAAGGTGGAAGCTGGTGCGGAATATATTGTGACGCAAATGTTTTTTGACAATAAAAAATACTTTGAATATGTGGAAAGTTGCAGAAATGCAGGTATTCATATTCCGATTGTACCTGGGTTGAAACCCCTGACAAAGGTTTATCAGCTGAGCTCCATTCCCCGTCATTTTTATATTAATCTTCCGGAAGATCTGGTAGCTGCTTTTGTGGCGGCCAAAACAGCAGAAGCAAAACGACAGGTTGGTATCGAATGGAGTATTGCTCAAAGTAAGGAATTAAAAGCTGCGGGTGTTCCGTGTCTTCATTATTATACAATGGGTGATGTGGATACGATTAAAAAAATTGCGGAATCTGTATTTTAATGTTAATTTAGACGATTGTATTTACAAATCATGATAATTCCATATTTTATGTCCACTTTTCGACCCATCATAAAGGGTATGTTAATTTTATTTGTGATGGCAGGGCTGAATATTTCGCTTTTTTCGCAGCTGAAGTCACCTTATGCCTTTTTATCCAATCGGTTTGGTTATGAATTTACACCTCACGAATCATTGGTTGATTATGTAAAATACGTTGCAGCTAATAGTCCTCAGGTTAAATTATTGGAATATGGCCGTTCCACTGAAAACAGACCCTTATTGCTGACTTTTATTTCCACCTCAGAAAATTTAGCTAATCTGGAACAAATCAGGTTGAATAACCAGCGGAGAGCTGGAATACTTCCTGGTAAAACGGATGCCAGATGGGATAATTTATCTATCGTTTGGTTAAGTTTTGGGGTGCACGGAAATGAAGCCTCCTGTTCGGAAACGGCCATGGTTACTTTATTTGAGCTGGCAAATGCATCAGATGAAAAAATTAAAAATCAACTGAAAAATACCCTGGTCATACTAGATCCAAGTTTAAACCCTGACGGTTATTCCAGATATACCCACTGGTATAAACAAGTGGCAAATAAAATACCAGACATAAGACCTGAAAGCAGGGAGCATCAGGAGCCTTGGCCCCGAGGACGTCCGAATCATTATTATTTTGATTTGAATAGAGACTGGGCATGGCAAACCCAGGCGGAAACCAGGCAAAGAGTGATGCAATACCTGAATTGGATGCCTCAGATACATGCCGATTTTCATGAACAGGGCTATTCAAGTCCTTACTATTTTGCACCTGCTGCAAATCCATATCATAGTTATGTGACAAAATGGCAGAAAGATTTTCAATATCAGATCGGAAAAAATCATGCTAAATATTTCGATGCCAATGGCTGGCTTTATTTTACCAGAGAGGTTTTTGATTTACTATATCCAAGTTACGGAGATACGTATCCTACCTACAACGGAGCCATTGGTATGACTTATGAACAAGGTGGTATTGGTGCAGGACTGGCTATTTTGTTGCCAAACGGAGATACATTGGAATTGGCAGATCGTATTGCACATCACAAGGCAACAGCATTGTCAACAGTAGAAATGGCATCTGAAAATGCAACAAAATTAAATGAGGAGTTTGCTGCATTTTTTAAAAAATCAGCCGAAAATCCTCCAGGTGTATATAAAACATTTATTGTAAAAAAGTCCGCCATACCAGATCGATTAAAAAGATTTTGTTCCCTGCTTGATAAAAATGGAATTAAATATGGTACTGCTTCAAAAAAGAGGAATGTTCAGGCATTTCAATACGAAACAGGTAAGACAACTTCCCTGGATATTGAATCCGGTGATTTGCTTATAAATGCTTGTCAGCCAAGAGGAATGATGGCTCAGATTTTACTTGATCCCGAAGTGGAAGTTCAAGATTCAAATACGTATGATATAACAGCCTGGTCATTGATTTATGCTTATGGTTTACCCGGTTTTGCTACAAATACCTGCATTGAACCTGATATCTCCGGATTTAATTACATTGTTCCTGATGCACAGAATGGGAACAACAGCTATGCATATCTGGTAAAATGGGAATCTATGGAGCAAGCAGGTTTTCTGGCACGCCTGCTTCAGCATAATATTCAGGTGCGTGTTGCCAATGAACCATTTACTGTTGAAGGAAACCAATATGACAGGGGGACCCTGGTCATTACAAGAGGGGATAATCCTGGAATAAATCTACTGGGAGCCTTCATCTCAGGTCTGGCAAAGGAGAATAATATAAAAGTAAATGCTATTTCTACAGGTTTTGTAACGACTGGAAGTGATTTAGGATCACGTAATTTTCAGTTGATCAAAGCCCCGAACATTGCCGTTTTAGGCGGAGATCAGGCGAATGCGAATGATTTGGGCCATCTATGGTTCTATCTGGAACAAGAATTGAAGTTGCCCTTAGCTATTTTAGATGCGGCAAGACTTGACAGATTAAACTTAGATGCCTTTAATATCATGATTATTCCTGAAGGTTATTTTAGACTCTCTGAAAATACGATGAACTTGCTTACCAATTGGGTAAAAAAAGGGGGCAGGTTAATTGTTTTAGGAGAAGCGCTTTCATTATTTAGCGGAAAATCAGGTTTTTCATTAAAAAATGCTTCAGAAGATGATGCATCCTCTAAGGCAAATAAAGCGTTATCCTTGTCTGATTATGCCGGAGATGACCGGCGGGAATTAAGTGAAGGTACGCCTGGGGCTATTTTTAAAGTGAAATTAGATCAAACACATCCATTGGCTTATGGTCAGGTAAATCCGTATTTTTCTTTAAAAACCACGAATTCAACTTTTAAACTAAACAGTGGAGGTGCTTATCAAATAGGTATTACAGATAAGTCTTTTAAACCAAGCGGTTATGTGGGGTTTAAAGCTTTAGAAAGGTTTAAGGAATCGTTGGTTATAGGTGCAGAATCATTAGGTCAGGGAAGTATGGTTTATTATGTGGATAATCTACTTTTCAGGGATTTCTGGGATAATGGGAAATTTTTATTCAGTAACGCCTTATTTTTTAGATTCTAAAAAATGGTGTCTATTTTTCCTGTTCGTTTTTTGGGGTGACTTGCTTCTTTCGCAACGGATACCTGATAAGCTTTTGCCTATGGGTAAAACAGGCATAGAGGAGGTTAAACCTTTCCGTTTATCAAGGTTGGATAATCAAAAATTGCTAAAAGAAGAACTTGAAAAACGAAAAAATGGAGTGAACCCCTCCTTTGCTGTTACCCGGACCACAAAAATAAGACCCTCTTCTGAAGGTGAGTGGACTACTTCGGGTAACGGTAAAAATGAAATATGGAGATTGCGTATTCAATCTCCCGGTGCTTTATCCTTGAATTTAGGTATTTCTGATTTTTATCTTCCTCCAAACGCAAGCCTCTGGCTTTATAATCGTTCAATGACTCAGGTAGAGGGTCCATTTGACTATAATGACAATGAAGTGCACGGTCAAATGTGGACGCCGGTAATCGAAGGGGATGAAATACTGGTAGAAGTATGGGTTCCTTCCGATGAAAAAAAATGGTTGAAGCTGAATATTGAAAAGGTAAACCATGATTTTCAAGGTTTTTTCTCCCTTTTGACTGGCAATTGTCATCTGGATGTTGCCTGTGGAGCCAGGGAAGGTTGGAAACTGGTGGATAATTACAGGGATATTATGCGCTCTGTAGGGATGTTCACCATTAATGGCAGGAATTTTTGTTCAGGTGCCTTAATTAATAATGGACGTAACGATTGTAAACCTTATTTTTTAAGCGCTTTTCATTGTGATGTAAATACATCAAATGCCCCTTCGGTTGTGGTTTACTGGAATTATGAACATTCGGTCTGCCGCCCAATGTTGTCGCAGGTAAATGGTTCAGCTGGTGACGGGAGTAAAAGTGTGTTTAATTCAGGGGCATATTTTAGAGCAGGTTATGCACCAAGTGATTTTATTCTGCTGGAACTGGACGATCCGGTGAGAGATGAAGCAAACCCCTATTATGCAGGCTGGGATGCCTCTGCTTCTTTGCCCGAGGATACCCTCGTGTGTATCCATCACCCCAACACACAGGAAAAAAGAATGGCTATTTCTTATCGTAAAACGTACAGAGGTCAATGGGGGCAGTTGTCAAATGAAGTTACTTTTGGGAATCATCTTATTATTCCAAGATGGGATGTGGGTACTACAGAGGATGGATCTTCAGGTGGTCCATTGATAAATAAAAATAGGCAGATCGTTGGTCAACTTCATGGTGGGGCAGCTAGCTGTGCAAATAATTCCTTCGACGCTTTTGGATGGTTTTATAGTTCCTGGATTGGAGGTGGAAGTCCCATGAACAGATTAAGTGAGTGGCTCGATCCTGAAAATACAGGTATTAAAAATATATCTGGCCGTAATGGAGTTCTTTGTAAAAAAGGACTGGCAACCAATGTAAATAAAATAAGTATTTGCTCGCCGGATAATACCAATATTCAGGTTTTTGCAGGTACCGCCTTTACTAAACCTGTTACCTTTGATTTGATAGGAGCCACCGCATTCATTTCTTATGTTTTTAATCCTGTGATGGTTCCCCCAGGCGGAATGGCAACCTTAAACATTGCATCAAAACAAGGAAATATCCCAGCCGAGAATAAAATTCGAATCAGGGGCATTTCAGGTAATGATACGGTGTTTACAGATGTTTTATTGACTTTGAACAAAATACCTGGAAATGTTTTATTGAAAAATTCAGGAAACGATGTCGGAATTGAACCCACCCTGAACTGGTTTAATTGGCCGGGAGCTTCCAGTTATCAGATTGAGATAGCAAAGGATTCCATTTTTAATCAGATCATATCTGAACTGATAATATTGGATACCACACTGACGGTAAAAGGTTTGGAATATAATCAGGCCTATTTTTATCGGATAAGAGCCAGGAATGATTGCGGACAATCTCCTGGTTATACTTTAGGAAGATTTAATACACCCCTGGATTTAAGATTGCAAATGGTTGATTTGAATAACGTGCTTTGTGTTCCCTCAGATTTAAAAGCAAGGTTGAAAATAGGGGTTGGATTTTCAAAACCGATACAGATTTCATACAGCATTTCTCCTTCCCTTCCCACCTGGCAGTTTTCTTTCCAGGCTCAGGATAAATATTTATACGATTTAAATGCTACAGCCATACCTGATAGTTTAAAACCAGGTCTTTATACAGTAAAAGTAGTTGTTTCAGATGGGAGAAGCAATGCCGAAACCAACTTCAATTTTCAATTGAAAGGGTTGCCAAAAAAGCCAGCACTTAACGCACCAGAGGACAATGAGGTATTGCTTTCTTCACGACCACAAATATCCTGGTTGAGCACCAGTCTAACAGATAACTATGCAATTCGGGTAGCCAGGGATTCACAATTCCAGGAAGTTGTTTTTTCAGGTGAAAGGAATCTGAACTTCTATAAATTTTCTCAGGATCTTCAAAGTGGCGCTTACTTCTGGCAGATAAAATCAAAAAATGATTGTGGGGAAAAAGCAAGTGATGTAAGAAAATTTAAATTAAACCTGAGTGATCTGGGATCTCTGTTCAGATGGCAAATTGCCATCGAACCAAATCCAGTAACTGATAGGTTAAATATCCATCTATCAGAAAAACTGTCAGATATTATCATTGGTATTTATAGTGTGGAAGGCAGATTGTTGTTTTATCAGCAGTATCCGGAGGAACTCAATCATTTTTCTGTAAATATACATTCCCTTCCCCCAGGTATTTTTATAGCAAGAGTCTTATATAAGCAAGGTAGCTTTTCCAGACGTATCATTAAACACGGCTATTAGTTATGGAAAGCCTTCGTTTGAAGTTTACGGTGCTTTTTTTAATCGTAATACTAATGTTGAGGGGTCAATCAGATAGCCTTTATGTATTCAGTAAACCAGCAATGGGTACCTTGTTTCAACTTCATTTCTATGCTGAAAAGGAGGTAAATCCTGAACTAATAGCAGAAAAAGTATTTGAGCGCATTATTCACCTTGATTATGTGTTGAGCGATTACAAGGAAGATGCAGAGGTTTATCAACTCAATATTCGTCAACCTCTTGAATGGCAGGATATTTCAGCTGAACTTGGGTTTGTTCTGGAAAATAGTATAAAATGGAGTAAGATATCAGGTCATTTTTTTGATCCTGCCTTAGGAAGTCTGACCCATCTTTGGCGAAGGGCCAGACGACGAAATGAATTTCCCGCCGATTCCTTGCAAAGTATGGCAAAAAATAATGTGGGTATTCAGCATATTGCCCTTAGAAAAAAAGATAATGAATACCAATTCAAATTTAAAAAAAAGGGAGTTAAACTCGATTTTGGAGGTATTGGAAAGGGGTATGCTGTAGATGAAGCATTGAAAATTTGTAAGCAACTGGGGATTCGAAGTGCCATGATTTCAGCAGGCAGCTCCTTAGCTGTTGGGAAAGCCCCACCTTTAAAAAAAGGCTGGCTTATCAAGCCCGATACAGCTTTATTTTCATTTGCCCAAAACAGATATATTAAGCATACGACGCAATCTATTTCGGGGGATCAGCAACAGTTTCTCGAATGGGAAGGAAAAAGGTATTCCCATTTGCTACATCCACTGACTGGAAAACCATTGACGGAAGGAACAACTTGTTTAGTAGAAGGACCTGATGGGTTGATTACAGATGCATTAGGAACCGCTTTCAGCCTAATGGATCAAGAAGGGATGAAGCGTATTTTATTATTCAGGAAAAGAATAAAGGTCATTTGCAAAAGAGGAAATCAGCTGATTGATATACATTGGAAAAATAAATGAGGTCTGATTGCTGACCTGCCCTTTCTGAAGGCGCACAAATCTTTTCCGGCCATATATATTTCCCTTATTAGGATCTGTAAAAACACCGGACTAAAAAAGCATTTAAAAAATGAAACCCTTTTTCCACCTGAAGGAAAAAAGGGTTTCATATATTCGTAAGGAAATAAATCAGACTTTGTAAACGCCTGGCATTGCAATTTTATAATGGCCGGATGCATCAGGCAGAGATTTTGGATTTGCGTTCCAGTCCAATGATTCAGGGAAAAGATTTTCCGGAGAATTGATAGCTTGCTCCCAGGAAATAACCTGACCCGAATAAGTGGCCATTCTGCCCAGGATAGCAGTCATGGTAGATTTGGCACCATTTTCAAGATCATTAATCACCTCTCCTTTTCTAATGGAGGCAAAAAGTTCCACATGCTCCTGCTGGTATGGATTAGGGTCACCTTTCCTGTTATGTTTAAAAATTACATTTCCTTTTAAATCGGTGATTGTACCATTACTTTCTGCACGGCCTTTTGAACCAATAATCGTCTCAGAAACCTTATCGGCACAACCTTTGATATGGCGACATTGACTATTCAGAATTGATCCATCTGCATAGGTATATTCAACATAGTGGTGATCATAAATTTCACCAAATTCTTTACCGGTTCTTACCTGACGCCCGCCCATTCCTTGAGCCTTAACAGGATAACCCTTTTTTGCCCAGTTGAAAACATCAATATTATGAATATGCTGTTCCACAATATGGTCGCCACACAACCAATTGAAATAATACCAGTTACGCATTTGATAAGTCATTTCCGTCATGCCTGGCAAACGATCTTTAACCCATACACCCGAACCATTCCAATATACCTGTCCACTGGTAACATCACCAATCTCACCGGCATGAATACGCGTCATAATCTCCCGATAGACTTTTTCATAATGACGTTGAAGACCAACGACAATATTCAGTTTTTTCTGTTTACTGACTTCAAGTAAACCCATTACCTTCCTGATACCTGTAGCATCAGTAGCAAGTGGTTTTTCGCAAAAAATGTGTTTATTGCTATTGATAGCATATTCCAGGTGGTCGGGTCTAAAACCCGGAGGGCTGGTCAGAATTACAACATCAGCTAAATCGATTGCTTTTTTATAAGCATCAAATCCTGAAAATTTATTGGATTCAGGAACATCAATCTGAGCTTTTAGTGAGCTGGTGGCACCTTCCGTCTCGTCCACTTTATCAGAGGTAATATATTTGTAACAACTATCTACCCGATCTCTGAAAGCGTCGGCCATGGCTACCAGTTTTGTGTTTGGATCAGCTATTAGCGCCTGGACCACTGCGCCGGAACCTCTGCCGCCACAACCAACTAAAGCAATTTTCAAGGTTGCAGCCGGCTGACCAGATAATGCCCGAAGGTCAAAAGGAAGAGATGCGAGCATTAATCCACCAGTAGCCAGAGAGGCATCCTTTAAAAATTCACGGCGATTTACGCCTGGTTTGTCAAAAGAATTTGATGAAGACATTATGTAGGATTTTAAGTAATGAACGAATAAAATTTTTTCCCTATTAAAAATAATAAAATTTATCAAAACAACATAATAAATTAACCTTCATCTAAAACCAGCAACCAAAAAGCTTCCTGGTCTTCTCTGGAAGGTTGATTAACTGGTTTGACTAAGCGAATACCGATAAATGGCGCATCGGAACACCACCAGAAACTTTTTGGAATCTGAGGATCTCTTCGTTGCCAGGATGGATTCGAGGAGGTTCTTGCCGATGATCTGAGAACGGGAGGATTTTCATCCCAAGATCCACCTCTTGCTGTTCGGGGAAGTAATTTATCAGGACGGCGCCAGGGGATAGTGGCTGATGCACCCAGGGTGTTGTAAAAATCTGCCTGGTATTGATCGAGCGTCCATTCCATTACATTACCGTGCATATCATAAAGTCCCCAGGGATTTGGTTTTTTTGATTTTACCGGATGGTATTTGTCTTCGCTATTGTTAAAACTCCAGGCATATTGATCCAGTAAAGAAGGATCATCACCAAATGAATAGGCTGTATTAGTTCCGGCCTTACAGGCGTATTCCCATTCAGCTTCAGTTGGGAGTCTGTAAAATTCCCCGGTGAGCTCACTTAACCATTTACAAAATGATAAGGCAGCATATTGCGTCATACTTGTGGCAGGAAATCCGTATTTACCCATGCCATAACTTGGATCAAGATAGGGGGTACTTGGTTTAATAATAGCATCTGCATTATTTTTAACCTCCTCACTGGTATAAACCAGCGCAGCTCTTTTCTCTTTGTCTGTAAACAATTCATATAAATCCCATGTCACCTCAGTTTCGGAAATGAAAAATCCATCTAATTTTACGCTAACCTGAGGACCTTCATCCGATTTACGCTGAAGTTCAGATGCAGGACTTCCCATCATAAATGTGCCTGGAGGAACAGGAACCATTTTAAAAGAAACAGTTGAACCCGGAATTTGTATCGATTGCACAGACTGTGAATATACGGTCAGGGTAGCGCTAATGATGAGGATACCCGATGAAAAAATTTTCATAAAGACTTATTTATTTGTGCGTTAAATGAAATCGTTACTTTTTCACCAGACACAATTTGTCCGAACATAGCAGAAGGAGGTTCCACATCAAAATCTTTCATGTTCAATGTATAAGAGCCCTCAAAAACTAAGTTTTTATCAGCCGAAAAAGAAGCCTTCACCATAAGGGAAATAGGTTTTTCAACGCCAGCAATAAGTAGTGTTCCGTTTGCGTCCAGTTTTCCGGGACCCGGACTGGCGGCAGCATTTTTTATATTACTCAAGGTAAATAAGATCGTAGGAAACTTGTCAGATTTTAAAGCATTATAGAGCTTTTTCTCCATAGCTGCGCCTCTTGGACTCTTAATGCTTTCAACAGGTACCGAGACTTTTAGCGATTTTATCCTGCTGTTTTCAGACCAAATCCCTTTATTGAGAATTTTACTATCTATTTCAATGGATCCTTCAACTTTGGTTACATTACAGGTCCAGTCATGGAGTGTTGAGGTCCCTTGAATTTGCATCGTAGTTTTGTCAGAGAACGAGAACTTCTTTACCTGGCAGTAAATGGAATGGTTTAGGAAAAAAGATGCGAATAACAGAAAAATAACGAGTTTTTTTGACATAGCTTTGTTAACATATAGGGTTAAATAGGAATGGTACATAACAAATCTAATAAAGTAAAACAAAAAATAGGTCAATTTGTAAATAAATTGTATTTTCGCCCCGCAAATTAATTTTTTAACCAAAATCTACCTTTCGTAGATAATAAAACAAAACAAATGTCTGAAGAAAAAGACGAATTAACCACACCGGAAGAATCACATGATGCTATTGAGGAACAAGTGTCAGCTCAGGTGGAAGAGGTAGTGGAAAAAGCAGAGGATTCTGCGGAAGTGGCAGAAGAAGAAGAGGAAGTGGAAATGGAGGTGTTGCTTGCTGGTCAGGAATCTGTCGGTACAGCTCATGATGATTTCAACTGGAATATCACAAATAAAGGTGGAATTAACTATTCTGAGGAAGAATCAAATTCTTTTAAGGAACAGTATGCTTCAACAATGAATGCCGTATTGGAAAATGAAATCGTGAAAGGTTTTGTTACTTCCATTAATGGTGGTGATGTTGTGCTTGATATTAACTACAAATCCGACGGTCTGATTCCTTTATCAGAATTCAGAGATATCCCTGGTTTAGCTGTTGGCGATTATGTAGATGTTTATGTAGAACAACAGGAAGACGGTCGTGGTCAGTTAGTACTTTCCCGCAGAAAGGCAAAACTATTAAGATCATGGGAAAGTATTGTTGATTCTTATGAAAATGGTACTATCATCAAAGGTACTGTTATCAGTAAGACAAAGGGTGGGTTGATTGTAGATTGCAGTGGTCTGGAAACTTTCTTACCCGGTTCACAAATCGATATTAAACCTATCGTCGATTATGATCAGTATGTTGGTAAAACGATGGAATTCAAGGTGGTTAAAATTAACGAGACCATCAAAAATGCCGTCGTTTCTCATAAGGCGCTTATCGAAAGTGATCTGGCTGAACAGCGTGAGCATATCATTGGTAGCCTTGAAAAAGGTCAGGTCTTAGAGGGTGTAGTTAAAAATATCACTGATTTCGGTGCATTCCTCGATTTAGGTGGCGTTGATGGCTTACTCTATATCACAGATATTTCATGGGGTCGTATTAATCACCCGATGGAGGTGTTAAGCCTGAACCAGAAAATTAGTGTGGCAGTTCTTGATTTTGATGAAAATAAGAGACGTATTTCATTGGGCCTTAAACAATTACAACCACATCCATGGGAAGTTCTTGCAGCTGGTATAACGGAAGGATCTACCGTTAAGGGTAAGATTGTAAATATTGAGGATTATGGTGCATTCCTTGAATTGCAACCGGGAGTTGAAGGTTTGATTCACGTGTCTGAGGTTAGCTGGAGTAATCAACCCGTAAATGCCCGTGAATATTTCAGATTGGGTCAGGAATATGAGGCAAAAGTGGTTACAATTGACCAGGATGACCGTAGAATGTCATTGTCTCTTAAGCAATTAAGTTCAGACCCATGGAGCGAAATCGCTAAAACGTTCCCTGTAGGCAGCCGCCACACCGGCGAAGTTAAAAATCTGACACCTTATGGCGTTTTTGTAGAACTACAAGAAGGTATTGGTGGAATGGTTCATATCTCTGATCTTTCCTGGACAAAACGATTTGGTCACCCTTCTGAATTTACCAAAGTAGGCGAAAAAATTGATGTTCAAATACTGGATGTGGATGCAGAAAGTCGCAAGCTTTCGCTCGGACATAAACAGCTGGAAGAAAATCCATGGGATACTTTTGAAAATGTATTCCCCGTAGGATCTTACCATGAGGCTACTATCTTACGACGTGATGACCGTGGAGCCATCGTTCAGTTACCTTACGGTTTAGAGGCTTTCGCACCTATCAAACATATTCGTAAAGAAGATAACACGCTTGCAGAACCAGAAGAAACGTTAACTGTAAAAGTGATTGAATTCAATCGCGATGACAAGAGAATTCTTGTTTCCCATTTACGTTACATTGAAGACATAAAGAAAGAAGCAGAAGAATCAGTTAAAAAGGAAAAAATGGTCGAAAAAGATAAGACTCGTCAGGCAGTTAAAAAACAACAAAGTTCTGTCGAAAAGACTACTTTGGGAGAACTTGAGGGCTTAGCACAACTAAAAGACCAGTTGAATAAAGGTACTGCTGAAGAATAAAAGTGATTTTGAAGAACAGAGATAAGTTTTTTAAAAGGAAAGCTTATCTTTGCACTTCACGGCGCGATAGCTCAGCCGGTTAGAGCGCAGGATTCATAATCCTGAGGTCGGGAGTTCAAGTCTCCCTCGCGCTACTAAAAAAATAGGACTTACGATGATTCGTGAGTCCTTTTTTTGTTTCTCTGAAAGGGTTTCTTTAAATTTACATAATGAAAACAACGATAGCAATACTTGGTCTGCTCCTTTTAATTCTTTTTGAATTCATCCGGGTTTATTTGATTATGCCTATGCCTGGCAGTCAACAATTTAATTCCATTCAATTAGCTTATTTTTTAGGTTCTAATAAATGGATTATTCGACTTATTGGGTATCTTTTGGTATCTGTCCCATTGGTTTTAATCCTTAGGAATGGTGTTAAAAAAGAAAAATTGATCATTGGAGGATTGACCGCAATGTATTTGATCGTTTTTTATGTTTTTACCTTTCAAATGGAAGCGGATAAAATGTTTTATCAGCCAACCAGGGTAATCACAACGCCTCTGTCAAGTAATAAAATTCCTGATAATAAATTAGTCATTGGGGTTGTGATAGATAGTACAGCCAGTGCTTATCCAATTCAATTAATTGGCTATCATCATCAGGTAGTTGATACGTTACATGGTAATCCAATTATGGTTACATATTGCACCGTTTGTAGAACCGGCAGAATTTATAGTTTGATTGTCAACGGGAAACAGGAAACTTTCAGATTGGTAGGTATGGATCACTTCAATGCAATGTTTGAAGATGCGACTACAAAAAGTTGGTGGCGACAGTCAACCGGTGAATGTATAGCGGGTCCCTTAAAGGGTTATAAATTAAAGGAATTTAAATCTGAGCAACTTATATTGTCAGCGTGGGTCAGAATTCATCCTAATACACAAATCTTACAACCTGATCCTCTTTTTAAAGAGGAATTTGAGCAAATGGATACGTATGATAAGGGGATTTCCAGAGGGGATTTAACTAAAAGAGATACCGCTTCCTGGAAAAATAAATCGTGGGTTTTAGGCATTCAGGATGGGGCCAATGCTAAAACTTATGACTGGAATCAACTTACGAAGCAAAGAATCATACAGGATTCGCTTCCTGATAATCCAATTATAATTCTTCTGGAGAATGATACTGTATCTTTCCATGCCTACAGCAGGGTTGTTAATAATAAAGTTTTAACATTTCATAAAAATCAGGATTCATTCCGGGATTTAAACACAGGATCAACATGGAATTATGATGGCGTTTGTATAGAAGGGATGCTAAAGGGGAATTCATTAAAAAGGGTAACTTGTTATCAGGAATTTCTTCACTCATGGGAGTTTTTTCATCCGCAAAGCGTAAGATTCAATAATTGACATGGCAATATGGTTTCTTTCAAATCCAATCTGTTTAAATAATTTAAATTTATTTTTATATAATACACTGTAAATCAGTATATTAAAATTTTTAATTAAACCTGATTTACGTTTCTGTTCTGCTATTAATGCTCCTTTCTTTTAAACACTGTCAGATAAATTGCGTTATACTAAAAAGGAAATCTAAAAGGATTATGAGTCAACATTTTCATCGGTTACAAGTCAAAGAAATAAAAAAGGAAACCCCAGAGGCGATTACAATAAAATGGGTGGTTCCGGAAGATTTAAAAGATCATTTTACTTATCTGGCAGGCCAATATTTAACATTAAAACTGACCATCAAAAATAAGGAAGTCAGGCGCTCTTATTCTATGAGTTCCAGTCCGCTGGAAAATGAATTGTGTATAACTGTTAAAAGGGTTAAAAAGGGATTGGTTTCAAATTATTTGGCAGATCAACTTAAATCAGGTGATTTTATTGAAGTTTCTCAACCAGAGGGTAAGTTTTATCCTGAGTTGAATCCTGGGCAAAGGAAAAATTATTTCCTGATAGGAGCTGGTAGCGGGATAACACCTCTTTTTTCGATAGCAAAAGCAGTACTTGAGGAGGAACCCCAAAGTTCGGTTCACCTGCTCTATGGAAATAGAAATGAAGAGTCCATCATTTTCAAAAATGAACTGGATCAAATGTTGAAGCGATATGCGGGTCAATTTTTTTGTACCTTTACCTTAACTCAGCCCAAAAGGGAAAAATCTGCTGGTCTGGGCGGTTTGTTTTCAAAAGGAAAATTAACCTGGGAAGGTGAAATTGGAAGAATTGATAGAAAAATGCTTCAGCGTTTCAAATCGGAAAATATTCCCACTGGCGTAAAGAGTGAATTTTTTATTTGTGGTCCTGAAGATCTGGCAATGAATGTGGAAAAGTACCTGATGGAGGATGGTATTGATAAGGCTAATATTCACAAAGAACTTTTCCTGTCAGCAGATATTTCAGACACAAAAGGAGCTAAAACAGGGGTAAGTTCTCTAATGACTGTAGCATTGGGTGATGAAATACTAACGCTGGATCTGCCCGCTCAAAAAACGATTCTTCAGGTTCTTATCGCTGCTAAAAAAAATCCGCCCTATTCTTGTACAGCGGGTGCCTGTTCCAGTTGTATGGCTAAAGTGATTTCAGGTTCCGTAGTTATGGATGTTTGTCATGCATTGGATCCTGATGAAATTGAACAAGGATATATTTTAACGTGTCAATCACGTGCCAGTTCAGAAAAGCTGGAAATTACTTATAAGATTTAAGCATGATTCATGAGTAAAGCAGTTTTCAGTATTCAGATCCTCCTGATCATTTGTGGACTAAGTCTAAACGGCCAGGCTGATTTACCAAGAATTCGTGTTTTTCCTGAATTAACGCATAGCCATACTTCTCCTGTTTTATCCCCTGATGGGAATGCCCTGATTTTTAGCATTAAGAATCACCCGATAAATGTAGGTTTAGGTAAGGAGGAAGATATTTGGGTTAGTGAAAAAATGGAGAATAACCGATGGTCTAAACCATTTCCAATTTCCGGAGAAGTAAACAGCCCAGAAGAAGAACGACCAGTAACGATGTTGAACCAATCCAATCGTTTGCTGGTTTGCAGGGGCAAAGAAAAAAAGAATTATGTGACCTTTGATTTTAACGGAAATAGCTGGATACCCAATGAAAAATTTCAATTTCCGAAAACGATTCAGCCTTTTCAATGGCTTTCCTTCAATGCTTATCATACTGTATGCTTAATTGGATCAGGAGACACTTCAGATATTGACATTTATTTATCTTTTATAGATGCCACGTCAAACTGGTCCACCCCCATTGTATTGAAAGGCTTTGAAAAATTTAAAAAAATTAGGGATTTATCTTTTTCGTTAGATAACAGAACTATTTTTTTTAGTGCGGAAAATGAATCAGGTTTTGGTGGCTTTGACATTTATAGTGCTACTAGAATAGGTGATCAATGGATGAACTGGTCTCAACCTAAAAATATTGGGTCCCAGGTGAATTCGTTATTAGATGAATATGAACCTACTATTTCTGCCGATGGAAAAAGAATATTTTTTACAGTAAGTGACAGGAATGCACCGGCTGCTATTTATTCGTCTGTTTTACCTGTTGCATTTCAATTTGAACCGCTTTTAGCAATAAAAACATCAGCTGAGATTTTTTCTACAAATAAACTAACGGAAGGCTCGATTACCTTTTATAGTGCAGGAAGAAATGATTTATCCTTAACTTCCATTAATCAAGAGCCATTGAAACTAGGTTTAACTACCTATTTGCCTAAGTCAGATTTCCTGTTACTTGTTTCTGATAAGCCTGCCTTTTTTATACCAGCTATTCAATTGGCAACCCGGGAAGGTACTAATATTTATACTGCAAATCTTCAAAGAAGAACTTATCTGGAAGAATTTGAGATGGAATCTGTCAGGCTTCAAAGAGATTTAACAAAACTGGAATCTTATATTTCGGCTAATCAAAATGAGATTAATGTTGCACTCCAAAAATTTGAAAAAAGTAAAGCTGGCATTTGGCCGATAATCAGTACCTTTCCAGATATGGATCTAAGGCCTATTGAAAAGGAATTAAAGATTTTATCAAATGCTTATGCTTTAACTTTAAAATTAAATGAGGATCGGGAGCCAACTATTGAGATATCCTTTTCTGATGGTGCCAATCGGATTCAGTTCTGGAGAAATGAATATAGTGTTCAAAACACTATCCAGGAGGAAGATACCATATCAAATTTCCAGCCATTTGTTAATGAAACAGTTCGGTATCAATGGTATGCCAATCAACTGGAATCTGTAAGGGAAATTGAAAAGGAATATGAAAAAGAAGCCTTAGAAAAGCTAAAAGGTCTGACTAAAACGGAGGATTTAGCTTTTTTAAATATATGGATGGAGGAATTTTCACGAAAACTAAATCAAAGCGCTCGCCCGTCTATTTTTCAGAGTGTTACGAATGGGGATTGGACAAACACGCTGCCCGAATGGCCGGTAAAGAACCAGCTCCAGCTTCCCTTTTTTAATGAGATTAGCCTGAGAGTAAAGCCACTTATTGAGCTTGAAATGAAAAGTCGGCTAAAGTCACCTGTGACAGATCTTTTGAGTCAACATTATTATTTACAATTTTTGAAAGATAAAATACAAAGGCGCTTCAGGGAAAGGAAGGAAATAACCTTAAATATGGAAACCCTGGAGGTAAGGGAACGGAATAAAAATGTATCCCTTTTCAGAGATACCCTCATATATGAACCTTTAAAAATAACCAGGGATACCCAGATTCATTTGATTGCGTATCCATTTGATTATTCAGAATTAATTCCTTTACAAGTGCCCTTTTTTCCGGTAGATAGTATAAGTCCCGATATTTTTGGAATGCTGGAATTACAGCGTATTTTACAAATACTTGCTGAATATCCAGGTTTAGGCATTGAATTGGCGGTACAGGTTAGTGAAAATAATTTTAAAGAAGGAAGAGCATTAGGGGAGAAGCGAATTGGTTATATTAATACTCATCTTGAAATGGCGGGTATTGGCTCAGATCGAAGAAAGGTTTATCTGCTGGAGCGAGCAGAACAAAGAACAAATAATAACTTTCCAATACAAGTATTGATTCGTTTTTTTTATCGGAGTTGACCTTTGTTTTTTATATTTTTGTGCTTATTTATTTTGTTTAAAACTTGTAATATGTACCGTACGCATCATTGTGGAGAGTTAAGAATATCTGATATTGGCAAACAAGTTAGACTAAGTGGCTGGGTTCAGGCAAACAGGGATTTTGGAGCAATGACATTCATGGATCTTCGGGACCGATATGGTATTACCCAGTTGGTTTTTTCCCTGGAGGATGATAAACAGTTATGTGAGACGGCCAGAAAACTGGGCAGGGAATTTGTCGTCATGATTGATGGTAAAGTAAGGGAAAGAACCAATAAAAATCCTAACAGAGACACCGGAGATATTGAAATTCAAGTGTCAGGGTTACAGATTTTAAATGCCTCAAAGGTACCTCCGTTCACTATAGAGGATGAAACGGACGGTGGGGACGATATACGTATGAAATACAGATATCTTGATTTAAGAAGAAATCCGGTCCAAAAAAATCTTCTTTTTCGTTCAAAATTATCTCTTGAAACAAGAACTTATCTGGCAAATTTAAATTTTGTCGAAATTGAAACGCCCTTTCTGATTAAATCTACACCAGAGGGAGCACGTGATTTTGTTGTTCCCAGCAGGATGAATGCAGGACAATTCTATGCATTACCTCAATCGCCTCAGACTTTCAAACAAATTCTGATGGTAGCTGGTTACGATCGTTATTTTCAGATTGTAAAGTGCTTCAGGGACGAGGATTTAAGAGCAGACAGACAACCCGAATTTACTCAAATAGATTGTGAAATGGCTTTTGTCACCCAGGAGGAAGTATTGAATACTTTTGAAGGCTTGACCAGACACCTGTTTAAACATACCCTTGGGTTAGAATTGGGTGATTTCCCCAGAATGAAGTACGATGATGCTATGCGTCTTTATGGTTCTGATAAACCTGATCTGCGTTTTGATATGGTTTTTGTGGAATTAAATGATCTGGTGAAAAATAAGGGGTTCAGTGTTTTTGATGATGCCGAATTAATTGTTGGTATAAAGGTGCCAGGTAAGGCAGATATGACCAGAAAACAAACCGATGAACTTACAGATTGGGTTAAACGTCCTCAAATAGGAGCTAAGGGTTTGGTAACTGTCAGATATAACCAGGATGGTATTAAATCGTCTGTTGATAAATTTTATTCCCAGACTGATTTAAAGCAATGGATGGATTTGTTTGATGCATCGGAGGGTGATTTAGTGCTTATTCTTTCAGGTGAAAAGGATAAAGTAAGAAAGCAATTGGGGGAACTAAGGTTAGAAATGGCGCGTCGGCTTGATTTGATGAAAAAGGGTGAATTCAAACCTCTTTGGGTTCTTGATTTTCCATTATTGGAATGGGATGATGAAACACAACGTTTCTATGCTATGCACCATCCTTTTACGTCGCCCAAGAAAGAGCAGATTGAGGCCATGGCAAGTGATGACAGGGAAGTATTGAAAAATCTGCGAGCCGATGCTTATGACTTAGTTATTAACGGGGTTGAAATAGGAGGTGGATCCATTCGGATTCATGACAGAGCCTTACAAGCCAAGAATTTTAAATTACTCGGATTTACCCCGGAAGAAGCAGAGAATCAGTTCGGATTCCTATTGGGTGCTTTTGAATATGGTGCCCCTCCACATGGAGGTATTGCTTTTGGATTTGACAGGCTCTGTGCTGTTTTAAACGGACAAAACTCCATCAGGGATTTTATTGCGTTCCCTAAAAATAACCAGGGTAGAGATATGATGATTGATGCTCCCTCAGAGGTTGCCGCGCTACAACTGGATGAGTTATCTTTACAATTAAATATTAAGTCCTAGTTTTTATTATCGATTATTACATCTTTTTTACATTCAGATTTGTTATTTTCTTAACCAAATAACAAATCTGAATTTTACAGAACCAGCTCTTTTGCTGCCTTCATAGGTACCCCGACGCATTTTTTCTCCATATAGGTAAGCATTTTCTCAATAAGTTCTCGGGTTGGTTCATCTAAATCGGCAAGATCTTTTTTAAAGACCTCGGTCATAGCTTTTTCTTTAATTGCCCTGATTTCTTCGGGTAGCGTACTGAATGCCTTTTCAATTTTCCTTTGTTTGAAAAGCTTTCTAAATTTTTCACTATTCTGTAAAATGATTTCTTTTGCCTTTGATACTTCTGCCTCCCGAAAGGCCATATTTTCATTTGCCATTTGACGCAAGGATTCAACCTCGATATAATGGACTTGCTTTAGTGAGGCTACTTCAACGGAAATATTATTCGGAACGGCCAGGTCAATTATCACTTTTGGTGTTATTTCATTTTGAATCAGGGCGTTATATACGTCTGAATCAATGAGAGGCGTTGGTGAGGAGGTACAGGCAATGATTGCATCAAACCCGTTTTTATAGTTCACCAATTCAGCAAGTGGATAAGCTTTACCATGTGTGAAAAGCTTAGCAACAGCTTCAGCTTTTGGCAGTGATCGGTTAAAAACGTGAACATTTGTGAATGCGTTACTTTGGAGTATTTTAGCAACGATATGATTGGTTTGTCCAGCTCCGATTAACAAAATCCTGGCATCAGACCGAAGGGAATATCGTAATAACTTCAGTACTGCCAAAGAGGCAACTGAAACAGGCTTTTCCCCAATGCGGGTGGTGGAGAATACTTCTTTAGAGGTTAATACTGCCTGATCCATCAATATTCGCATAGCGTCGCCACACAGCGCCTTTGCTCTGGCTAATTCATAAGCATCTCTAAGTTGAGAAAGTATTTGTCTTTCTCCAACTACCAGGGAATCAATGGAAGATGCTACATTAAACAGATGATTAACAGCATCTATTCCCTGAAAAATTTTAATGTTTTCCTTTAAGATATTGTTATCTGTATCTGTCAAATGGGGGAGAAAATGGTTGTAAAATGGAATGACACTATCAGAATCCACCGAAGTATCACTGTAGAGTAAAAACATGACTCTATTGCAGGTAGAAACATAAAACAGCTCCTGGATATTAAAATTTTGTTTTGCGCTTTGAAGTAAATCAACTACTTTTTCCTCGAACTCAGGTAACACAAATTTACCCAAATCACGAAGACTGGTGTAATGGTGGGACAGCGTTACGATTTTATAATTGGACAGCATAAAAAATTAAAATATGCTGCAAAATTAACCATTGAAACCTGTAGAACTGTCATAAAATTGTAACATGTAGCTTCAGGGTGTAATTTGGAATATTTCTAAACTTCAGAAAGCTACGCGGTATTTGAAGCAATGAGATAATCAAGCGCTAAGGCATAACCAGATAAACCCAGACCAATAATTACTCCTTTGGCAACTGGTGATATAGTTGAGTGATGACGAAAAGATTCCCTGGCATGTACATTTGATATATGTACTTCAATGACAGGAGCAGTAATAGCAGCAATGGCATCCCTGATAGCGATAGAGGTATGGGTAAAAGCTCCGGCGTTTAATATAATACCTTGATAATCAAAACCTATAGCATGAAGTTTATCGATAATTTCGCCTTCATGATTGCTTTGAAAACAGGATAATGAAATGGCGGGATATTTTTGTGAAAGGGTTGAAAAATAATCTTCGAAAGACTGATTCCCATAAACAGAAGGCTCTCTTTTACCAAGCAGATTTAAATTTGGACCATTAATTATAATAAAATGCATAAATTGGCGCTATTAGTTTGCTAAATCGGAGAGGAATTTAATTCTGAAAATTCTGATTTCCTCCTCTGTGATATCCTCTTCCTGTAGTGCTTTAATTGCAGGTGGCAACGAATCGGAATCAGCTTCCATAAAATAATCATAAATTTCGTCCCGCGTACCTTCATCAATAGCCTCCTCTATATAATAATCAATATTTAGTTTGGTGCCGGATTCGACAATCGCTTCCATTTCTGTTAGAAGGTCATCTAAAGATAATTGATTGGATTTTGCCAGGTCATCTAAAGGCATTTTTCTGTCAATTCCCTGAATAATCTGAACTTTTACCTTTGATTTATTAGCTACCTGCCTAATCAAAATATCATCGGGTCTTTCCACCTCATTTTCCTCCACATAAGAAGCAATGAGTTGAATGAAAGGTTTTCCATAGCGAATTGCTTTTCCTCTGCTAACGCCGGCAATCATGGTCATATCATCGAGAGAAATAGGATATTGGGTAGCCATGTCTTCCAGGGAAGCCTCCTGAAAAATAACAAAAGGAGGTAAAGAAAGCCGTTTGGCCTCTTTTTTCCTAAGGTCTTTGAGCAGATTGAACAAGGTGGTATCCAGGGCAGCATGCTTTGAGGATTCCTCGGTAAATTCAGCAGAGAGGGCAACAAAATCCTGATTTATAGGGATTAGCAATGAATAAGGATGTTGAATAAACTGTTTTCCTTTATCTGTTATTTTAAGAAGGCCGTAACTTTCGATATCTTTATAGAGGAATTCATTTAGCAGTGCATGCCGATATACGGAGAACCAGAAATTAGGGTCATGCTGTTTACCTATGGCGTAACGTTCTAATTTATTAAAATTAAAATCGCGGTTTTCCTTGTTATCGACCCCATGAATAAATTCGACCAGAATTTTGATGCCAAAATTTTGTTTAAGATCCAGAACAGCCAGCAAGGCTGTTTTCATTTCCTCTTTTATTTCTTTTTTCTCTTTGGGAAACTTACAATTATCGCACATATTGGTGCATTGTGAGTCATCAAATTCCTCGCCGAAATAATGGAGTAGAAATTTACGGCGACAGGCACTGGTTTCAGAATAGGCCATTATTTCCTGCATCAGCTGCATGCCCATTTCTCTTTCGGCGACAGGTTTATCCCGCAAAAATTTTTCAAGGCGTAATATATCCCGGTAGGAAAAGAATGCAATACATTTACCTTCCAGGCCATCCCGGCCACCACGTCCTGTTTCCTGATAATAATTTTCTATACTTTTTGGAATATCGTAATGGATGACCAGACGTACATCGGGTTTATCAATTCCCATACCAAAGGCAATAGTAGCCACAATTATGTCAATTTCCTCCATGAGGAAATTATCCTGTGTTTTACTTCTTATTTTCGGGTCGAGCCCCGCGTGATAGGGAGCAGCTTTTATCTCATTGACCAGTAAGGTTTTGGCAATTTCTTCAGCAGCACGACGACTTTGAACATAAATGATACCTGATTGACCGGGATGAGCCTTGATAATCTGAACGATATGTTTTATGGTTTGCTCTGGTTGAAGTTTTGGTCTGACTTCGTAGTATAGATTTGTCCTGTTGAAAGAGGCAATAAAAATATTTTCACCACGCATGTCCAGATTTTTGACAATATCGGACTGAACTTTTGGTGTTGCTGTTGCGGTCAGCGCTACCAGAGGCACTTCTTTTCGGATAGCATCCAGCATTGCTTTGATTCTTCTGTACTCGGGCCTGAAATCATGTCCCCATTCCGAAATACAGTGTGCTTCATCAACAGCAACAAAAGACACATTTACAGATTGGAAAAACTCAATATTTTCATCTTTAGTCAGGGTTTCAGGTGCAATAAAGAGCATTTTAGTTTTACCATCAGCAATATCCTGTTTGACCTGTTTCATTTGCACTTTGGTCAGGGAGGAGTTTAGAAAATGAGCAATTTCATCTGTTTGACTATGTCCCCTGATAGAGTCAACCTGATTTTTCATTAAGGCTATGAGCGGCGAAATAATGATGGCAGTACCATCCAGCATTAATGCCGGAAGCTGATAGCAGAGAGATTTCCCACCACCAGTGGGTAAAATGACAAAAGTGTCTCTGCCCATCAGTACACTTTGAATAATATCTTCCTGATTACCTTTAAAACGATCGAACCCAAAAAATTTTTGAAGGGAAAAATAGAGATCTTCTTTTGCAAAAACCATGTTTTCGATACTATTGAGAGGAGCCATTAATGATGGATTGATGTTGACTTTATCTAAATTTAAACATTTTTCAGATAAAAACCATGTAAAAAATTTATTTGGTTTATTTTATTAAATAAAAAAAAGAGATAAAGGTTTAAAAATGGAAAAGTCATAAATTTTTAACATCCTCTGTAATTGATTTTATTTCCTGTTCCTTATTTAGCGGGTGAATCAGCAAGATGTCCCCTTCATCAATGATCATAAATTGATGTAAATCTTTTACGACCAACACTTTTTTTTCTGGTTTTCTAATCAGACAATCTGTGGTGTTGTAAAGTAAACAATTTTCATCAGCATTCACATTTCCCTGTTCATTTTTATGAGACTCAGCATATAAAGACGCCCAGGTTCCAAGGTCTGACCAACCCCAGTCACCTGGCAGGGTATAGACGTTTTCTGCTTTTTCCATGATGGCATAATCCACAGAAATGGAAGGGGTTTTCGGGTATTCTTTTTTAATAAATGCTTCTTCTGCTTTCGTATTATAAAAATCTTTCCCTGCCTCTAAAAGGGAAAAAATGTCGGTTGCATGCTTTTCAAAGGATGCTAACAGGGTTTTGGTCCGCCAGATAAAGATACCGGCATTCCATAAATAATCACCACTTTCAACATAAGACCGGGCTGTTTCCAAAGGTGGTTTTTCTGCAAAACGAATAACTTTAAAAACATCTCCGGTTACTGGTATCTGGTCTTTCTGAATGTAACCATATCCTGTATCAGGACGAACAGGTTGAATACCCAGGGTTACCAAAGCATCTGTTACAGCACTAAAAGAAAGAGCTTCCTGAACTGATTTAATAAAAGCAAGTTCCTGCATGATTAAATGATCTGAGGGAGCTACTATTAAATTGGCATTTTCGTTCAGCGCATGAATTTTGAAGGCGGTATAGGCAATACAGGGTGCTGTATTGTTACGGCCCGGTTCCCCAATGATTTGAGAAGTTTGAATCTGAGGTAATTGTTCTTGAACCAGGGGGACGTATTGCTCATTGGTTACAATATAAATTTGATTTTCAGGACAAATATGTTTGAACCGATCGAATGTTAATTGTAGTAGCGATTTTCCACAATTCGTGATATCAAGAAACTGTTTTGGTCGGTTTTCTCTGCTTGCAGGCCAGAATCTGCTGCCAATGCCGCCAGCTAATATGGCGACGTAAGTATTTTTATTTATTTCCATTTATTAAATTTACGCGAATATAATGATTTACCAGGATAAAAAAGCAGGGATACACCTATATAAAGGCATAATTTATAGCTGATTTCAATATAAAACCAGATTATTTTTGTAATTTTCAGCCCTCTGAAAAAAACAGGCAACCAGATGTGGATTAAAGTTACAGGTTTTGTCCTTATACTGTTTTTTAGTTTAACTTCCTTTACACCGGAAGCTGATCCGATTCCTTATGATGAAGAAGGGATTATTTCCCGATTATCCTCCATGAGTAATGAGGTCATAAAGGCAAGGTATGATATTGGTGTAAAAAGTTATCTGAAAACTTATACGGTAAGAGGAAGACGAAGTGCTGAACGATTACTGGGAAAACAATTATTATATTTTCCAATGTTTGAAAACTATCTGGAGGAAGCAGGTTTGCCAAAAGATCTTAAGTACCTGGCAGTGGTAGAATCTGCCCTTGAACCCAGAGCTCTTTCTCATGCGGGGGCTGTCGGACTCTGGCAATTTATGGCACCAACAGGACGATTTTATGGTTTACGTGTTGATAGTCAAATAGATGAACGCTGTGACCCAAGGGCTTCAACGAAAGCTGCTGTAAAATATCTGAAAGATTTATATAATCAGTTTGGATCGTGGGAATTGGCTATTGCCGCTTATAATAGTGGTAGTGGAAGGGTTATCAGGGCTGTAAAAAGAGGGAGAAGTACCGATTTTTGGGAAATCAGACACCACCTGCCAAAAGAAACAGCCAATTATGTTCCCGGGTATATTGCAGCTAATTATTTATCGACTTTTGCTGAAGCTCATGGGCTTGAACCGGAATTACCCCCCTTAGATTTACAATTGACTCAACAATTTAAGATTTACAGCGGCATAAGTTTCGAGACGATTGCAAAATTAACGGGTTTATCTATTGAAACGTTAGAAATATTAAACCCTTCCTACAGGAAAAATATGATTCCTCCATCAGAAAACGGACATGATTTATTTCTGCCCAGAAGAGTTGGCGCATTGGTTGATAAATGGCTCAATTCTCAATTACCTGATGCTGATAAAATGGCTGCAATCGCCTCAAATCCAATTTTACTGGAAATCCCTAAAGAAACTATGAATGCCCCATATCTAAAAACGATTTATTATACACATTACGGGGAAAGTCTTGAAGATTTGTCAGGCCTTTTTAAATGTGATATTAATCAACTGAAGGCATGGAATAAATTAAAGCATAATGCGCTAGATTATTGTCAACCCATCCTTGTATATCATACGAAAGATATCGAAATTAGCCAGGACAGGGATGGCGGACCTTTGGTAAGGGAATTATCCAGTCTGGATGTGCCCGTTCAGTTAGGGGAATCAAACCTTTCCTACAGATTTTCAAAAGAGGCAGCCAATATCAGAGAAGAAGAATTTATTCTGTATAAGATTCAAAAACCACAATCCTTATTTGAAATAGCTATGAAAATTGAAGGGGTAACTTTTTCCGATTTACTTGATTGGAATGGCTTTGAAAGAAATTTAATATTGCGCCCCGGAAGAGTAATTAAAGTAAAAAAGACAACAGAATAAACAAAAAAATTACACAATACAGTAAAACTATATTGTGTAATCAGGAGGGAATTCAAAATAACAGCTATAGAGCTATATATTCAAAAGCGCAATTAAAAAACTATTTGTTCTCTTCTAAGCGTGCACGTTCTGCTTCTTTAGTACCTTCCTTTAATTCAGTTTCCAATGTTGAACGGGCAGAATTAAATTCACGGATCCCTTTTCCAATGCCACGCATCAACTCAGGAATTTTCTTGCCACCGAAAAGAAGAAGTACGGCACCAAAAATGAGAACTACTTCCCAAGGACCTTGACCGAAAATAAAAAGATGAAGATTCATTATTTTAGTTTTAGAAACTCAAATGTACAAATTAAAATATAAAAGTGCAATAATAAAATCAGGTTATTTGTTAACATTGGCTTGTCGGAAAGTATTTAGTTGAGATTCTACCTGTTCACAGATTTCTGTTGCATTCATTTGATTTGCAGAAAAACCGGGTAAAACAGTCCAGCTTAATTTTTGGCATGATTTCAAGGGAAAAAGGCCTTTGGGGTTCATGGTGGCATTACCACTGATGGCCACCGGAACTATCCAGGAATCAGGTATTTTTTTAATCAGGGCCGCAATTCCACCAGTCATGAAAGGTAGTAAATGCTCTGTTCTGGATCTTGTTCCTTCCGGAAAAATAAGAACGGATTGCTTCCTGGCTACAACTTGTTCCGCCATTCTGACGATTTCTTTGATGGCTTGTTTCCCGTCTTTCCTGTCAATCAATGCAGCTCCACTCTTTTGAAGGTTATAAGAAATACTGGGAATACCTTTTCCCAGAGATTGCTTGGAAACAAAAACCGGCTTATATTTTCTTAAAAACCAGATTAAAGCCGGGATATCATGCATGCTTTGATGATTTGAAACAAAAATAATCCTTTTATCAGTTGGAGGATACTGGATAAAGGAAAAGGATATTTTTGAAAAAATAAAATAAAGGGTACCAACCAGATAAAAATTCAGGACTTCCACAACTTTCCTTTGTGCTCTCTCTCCGAAAGTTTGATAGGCAATCCATTGTATAGGTTGAAAAATAACCAATAAAAGGAAAAAAGAACCCATACAAAGGCTGCTCAGGACGAAATCAATCGTTTTTTTCATTTTTCTAATTAAATTTAAAGTATAATGTCGCGAAATTATTAATTACTTGTAAAAGTTGTACATTTGTACAAATCAAAATTCAAAAAACACCAATACCTTATTTCATGCAACTTTCTCCTGATCGCATCGAAGTTATGCAATACCTGGCTAAGAATATGGATGATATCATTGATTCATATCTAACCCCCGTTGATAAGATTTGGCAACCTACAGATTTTTTGCCAGATTCAAGTAGTGAAAACTTTTTTGAAGACGTTAAATATTTAAGGGAAACCGCTAAAGAATTGCCCTATGATTATCTTGTCGTATTAATTGGCGATTGTATAACGGAAGAGGCCTTGCCAACTTATGAGTCATGGTTGATGAGTGTTGATGGGGTGAATCAGGGTGAAAAGGATGGCTGGAGCAGATGGATCAGGGCATGGACAGCAGAAGAAAACAGACATGGTGACCTGTTAAATAAATATTTGTATTTGTCAGGCAGAATAAACATGCGTGCTATGGAAGTCTCTACCCAATATTTAATTCAGGATGGTTTTGATATTGGCACAGGTACTGATCCTTATCGTAATTTCATATATACTTCATTTCAGGAGCTTGCAACAAATGTGTCCCACAGAAGGACGGCAACATTGGCAAAGGATTATGGAAACAAATTACTTTCTAAAATGTGCGGTGTGATTGCAGCAGATGAATTGAGACATGCAAGAGCCTATAAGTCATTTGTGTCGAGGATACTGGAAGTTGATCCATCTGAAATGATGATTGCTTTAGAAGACATGATGAAGAAAAAAATTGTCATGCCTGCCCTTTTTTTACGGGAAACAGGAATTAAAATCGGCGAAACTTTCAGCCATTTCTCCGATGCTGCTCAAAGAATTGGGGTTTACACTACCCAGGATTATATTGATATCATGGAAGGATTGCTGGAAGAATGGAAAATTGGCAACATCACCAATCTGAATGCTTCAGGTGAAAAGGCCAGAGATTATGTCATGGCGTTGCCTGCCAGATTGAAACGAATTGCAGAAAGGATTAAAGTCCCTCATTTGCCTTATGAATTCAGCTGGATTGGGATAAAAGGATAAAAAGTAAAAGCCCGGATTTTCATCCGGGCTTTTTTAATCAACTATGGTACAATTATAAAAAAACACTATTTGATATTTTAATTCCCCCTGTTCCATGGCATTCCAGGAGGTCTCATGTCATTTTGCTGCTGATTACTGGCTGGGGCTGTAGTAGCACTAAGCCTATAGTTAAAGCGCAACATAAAATACTGCTGAAGCACAATGGTTTGTGCATCTTCAATATACAATTCTGTCACATTTCTCTGGATGCTTACATTTTGTTTAAGTAAATCAAACACTACCAGAGACAATTCTCCCTTATTTTGTTTCAGGAATTTTTTACCTATACTTCCGTTCCATAGCCAGTAATTTTGATTGAAACCTGCCCCTAATCCACTAAATGATTGGTTGATAATGGAACTTCTGAAAGTCCAGTTTCCCGGTAGAATCAGATTTAACCTTCCTTCAAATTGTTGATTTAAGAAAATACTGTTTAAAGAACTGTTGAGGGAACTGATTGCCTGATTCCAGTTTGTTCTTGAAGAAAGGGTAAAGTCTATTTTCTCAGAAATATTTGATGTCACGGAAAAACCAAATCCAAGGGTTGTGGTTTGAGAAGTATTGAGTTGCTTATTTACCATGCCAGGTTGTTCCTGATAACTTGCATTCAGGCTAAAATTAGCATTGGATCGAATCATTTTTAATGGGAATCCATAAGTGGTAAATGAACGTATATTCCAGTTTCCGTTTAAGTTAACAGGAACAACTAGCTGACCTCCTCTTGGAAATAAAACACCTCCATTCAGATAACTGTCTTCTGTGGCAATGAGTGTACTGTTCGTTATCTGATTGCGATTGATTGTTCCACTGATATAAGTGAATAAAACCGTTGATTTTGCAGGGTTTGTAGCGGAATATCTAAGACTCAGGTTATAACCTAAACTCTGAAGGAGGTCTGGATTTCCAGTCCTTAACCGCAGGGGGGAACTATTATCAACTACTTCCTGCAATTGACTGATTGATGGTGCATTGGTATAGGCACGTCCAAAAAACCGAATGCTTTTTTGTTTTGTAAAATCATATTTGAAATAAGCAAACGGCAGGATATTAAAATAATTCCTTTGAATACTTGCCTGAAGAGGATACGTTTGTGCAGCATCCTGATTTACCCATTGTGCGTTGGTATTGAAGTTAAACTGCATTTTCTCATTTCCACCACGAATGCCCAAACCGGCTCTTTGTGTCAGAAATTCACTGCCCAGTACGTTAGATAAAGCGCCATTTAAATCGGAATAAATCCCGGTTAAAGGATCCAGATTAAAATTCTTTTTATCGGAATCATCGATTTGACGGGAGATATTGTAAGACAATTGCAGCCCTGATTTTTTACTTATCGGCTCATTATAATTCAGGTTTGCGCTTATAGTAGAACCTTTTGATAAAAGTCTGTTTTCCTGGTCTATGGTATCAGCCCGGAGTTTACTTCCATAGCTGTTATTTAAGGCGTAGAGGCTACTTTCACCATCCTGGTTTCTGATTGAATTATTTAATTCTGCTGAAAAGGATCGACCTGCTTTTTCAAACCGGTGCCTCCATAAAATCTGATTTGAGAAATTTAGCGCTCCGAGTAGGGTAGAGAAATCTGTTTTACTATCATTTAATTTTAATAACTGGGTATTATTCTCAGCTGTAATAAGCTGTACGCCATCGGCATCCTGCATGGACATACGGGGCTGTATAATCAGTGAATTCTTCTTATTAATATCATATTCAAATCTTACGTTTAACCTATGATTTACATTTCCAGAAGAGGCTTCGTTATGTTCTTCATAAAACTGGGAGAAATCGGTTCGACTATTAATGAGTTCTCTGCTAAGGTTTTGTTCAGAAATTATATTTCCCTGATTATAGAAATAACTCCCTGCAACCTTTAGTTTCTTACCCCAGGTATCCGAATAGTTCAAACCAAAAGCATTGGTTTTAGCGATACCTTGTTTTTGATCAACCACAAAGTCGTTATTTCCACCACCCCAGCCGCCGCCGCCCCAGCTACCGCCACCTCCTCCTGAACCACGTCCGCCACCTCCTCCTCCCTGGCTGACACCAGAGAGGTCTTCACTTGAAAAATTCTGCTCATTAATATTGTTGAACTGACCAAGCAGGGTTAACCTGACATCATCCTTGAATTTGTTTACAGCACCACCTGCCTGATATCTTTCATCTGTGCCATATCCTCCAAATAAACGACCGAATACACCATTCCTTTTGTCCTGTCTGGTGATAATGTTAATGGCCTTACTGGTCTGGCCGCTATTAAAACCAGAGAAAGCATCCTGATCACTTTGTTTGTCAAATATTTGTATTTTATCTATTACTTCTGCCGGAAGATTTTTAAGGGCAGCAGCCGGGTCATTCCCAAAAAAGGGCTTGCCATCGACCAGGATTTCTTTTACATCTTCGCCCTGGGCTTGAATCCTCCCATTTTCCATTACAATGCCGGGTACTTTCCTGGTAAGATCTTCAGCAGAAGCATCTGGATTTGTTTTAAAGGAACTGGCATTGAACTGCAAAGTGTCATCTTTACTCGTTGCCTGAGCAGCTTGTCCCACGACCTGAACCTGACCAAGTTCATAAGCAGACTCAACTAACTTTATGACGCCAAGATCAAGGCCCCGTCGGGTAATTTGAAGTTGTTTCTGGAAATCGGTAAATCCGAGGTAACTGATTTTTAAATTATAATCACCTGGTTTAACATTGGTAATAGTAAATTTTCCCTTGTCATCAGTAAGGTTGTCCAATTCTGTACCTCCGCCCACTGGGATTAGAATAACGTGGGCACCAGGAAGTGATGAACCATCCCCATTGGCCAGGAGGATTCCTGTCAAGGTTACATTTTGAGCCATCACAGAGGCCAGGGAAAATGAAAAAAAGAATACTAAAAAATACTTAATCATCAGATAAATTTTTGGGTAGAAGCTATGGTGTTTAAAACCGACAACAAAATAAAAGGTAAGAACCGGCAACAAAAAATATTTTCAATGAATATCCCTTTTTTATCAATCAATCTAAATTGGGGTATTTTAGGTTTTATTGATAATAAACAGGGTTTTATTGAATAAATGTTTTAACAGAATATACTTTTCGTAATATTGTTCAAATAAAAATTTAAGAAAATGCCTCGTTTCCAAATATTATTATTTCACGGATTACTTTGGTTGGGAATTTTACTCACACAAACTTTTCTCATTGGTGGTGGTGAAAATATTCTGGAAACGATACCTAAATCGGGTATCATTGTTCTGGGGCAGATTTTATTGGTTTATTCCAATACGCAGTGGCTATTTCCTTCCTTTTATCTTAAAAAAAGGCATGTTTTATATTTGATAATAGGTCTGCTTTTTATTCTTTCCGTCAGTTATGGTGTTCAGGAGCTAATAGAGTATTTTTATCCGAGAGGCAGGTTCAGATCGGGAAGAACCATCAGTACACTAACCAGAACATGGTTCTTTTTAGGCAGGAGTTTCCCTTTATTCATGGCTTTTCTGTTGAGCACCCTGATGCAGGTTACCAGATTATTTGCCATAAAGGAAAAAGAATCTGTTCAATTGCGATCTGAGAAATTAGAAACAGAGCTTAAATTTTTGCGTAGTCAAACGAATCCCCATTTTCTTTTTAACGCTTTGAACAACATATATACCCTAACCCTCATAAAATCGGAAAAGGCACCGGATTATCTGCTGGTACTTTCTGACATGTTGAGGTACATGCTTTATGAATGTAATGCTCCCAGAGTAAAGCTTGAAAAGGAAATCGGATATATCAGGCATTATATATCTTTAAATTTACTTAAAGATAGCCGGGGATTGAATGTTTCCTTTGAATGTGGTGAAATTCCATCCCATCTTGAAATTGCACCCATGCTTCTGATTCCGCTGGTGGAAAATGCTTTTAAACACAGTAAATTTGAAGATAAAGCGAATGGGTGGATTAACATAACGCTGCAGGTTCCTGGAGAATCATTACATTTAAATGTTCAAAATAGCCTTCCGGATGTTGTTCATTCAAAAGATCATACAGGTGGTATAGGTTTAACAAATGTCAGGAGGCAACTGGAATTAATTTATCCAGATCAGTTTCAATTACTGATTGAAGAGCAGAATCAAATCTTTTCTGTGAAATTAATCATTGAAAATCTTTGAAATGATGAATTTAAAATGCCTTATTGTAGATGATGAAGAATTGGGTAGAATGCTCATTGAAAATTATGTACAACGCCTGGGTTTAACCATAGTGGCTCAATGCAGAAACCCGATTGAAGCATTGAAAATCATGCAAACTAATGAAATTGATCTTATATTCTTGGATATTCAGATGCCTGAAATGAATGGCTTACAGTTTATAAAATCCTTACATTATAAACCTTTGGTTATCTTAACTACGGCTTATCCGGAGCATGCCTTAGAGAGTTATACGCTAGATGTGGTTGATTATTTGTTAAAACCTATTCGTTTTGAGCGTTTTACACTAGCAGTCAATAAAGCGCTGGAGCGGCACAGATTTAGGACAGATGTGGCACATGACAACGAGGGACTTGAAAAAGGCGTACTTTTGGTTAAATCAGAGCATCGGATTCACCGATTAAAACTATCAGACATTCTGTATATCCAGAGTTTGAGTGAGTATGTTTCCTTTCATTTGAATGGCAGCAGAATATTATCCCTAGGCGCATTAAAATCGCTGGAAAATGAGCTGCCTGCCTCTCAGTTCATACGCGTCCATAAGTCTTACATAGTAGCCATTGATAAAATTGATTTTTTAGATGGTAATACCATTCAGGTTGGCAAGGAAAAAATCCCTGTGGGGCCAAGCTATAAGGAACAGCTGTTAAGTCATTTCAATAAATGACATCAAAAATTATCTGATACGACCCTGGAAATGAAAGGTAAAAAATAATCCCAGTCTAAGGAAGTAACCTCATGTTTCCCTTTCCTGATATAATAATTTACATAGTTGCCAATGCGATTTTCAGTCTCTGGCATATTATCTTCTGTAATCCCTTTTTTCCCGTATAAGGTATAGGCATTTGATGCAGCTTTTGCCGAAAGGAACTCTCCTTTTGGGTCGGCCCATTTGTCCTCTTGCGCACTACTGACGAAAAGAGGTCTTGGAGCAATTAAACTCAACAGGATATGCTGATCAAAAGGCAGGGTATTTTCTTTTCCGGCAAAGGATGAAAATGAGGGTAAAAACCAGTGAGGAAAACGGGTTGTAATAGGTTCAATACCTTCTCCATAATTCCTTCTTAATAGTGCTGCTCCTCCCTCACCTGACTGAATAGCAATAACTGCATCGAAACGGGGATCGTTTGCGGCAGCCCAAAGACTTGCTTTTCCCATTCTGGAGTGACCATGGAGAATTATTTTAGCATCCCGGAGTATTGGCCATGTTTTCATCACATCTGCCATTCTGCTCAAGCCCCAGGCCCATGCACTTATGGCAGACCATTCTTGTGGTTTTACTCCCAGATTGTCGGAAAGGAGAGTGCGAATTCCTGTTTTATAACCTTCCGGAAAATCTTCTTCAAAATCGGCACAAGACACAGAAAAGGAAGCAAATCCGGCATTCATCAGCTTCTCTATCTGCCAGGAATCTTTTTGAACACCTGCAGCCTGGACGGTAGCCTTATGGTTACTAAAAAATGGATTTTCATTACAGATGACATATTTCGAAGAAAGCGGAATCATGGCATCGTTATATACGGTGATATTGCCACAAAAATTGAGGCCTATTAAAGCAGCGCGGACTGGGGTTCCAACGGGTAAAAAGCCAATGAGCTGAACTTTTACTTTTCCTGCCAGTGTGATTTCCCAAATTTTCATTTCCGCTTTGCCATCTAACATCGGTTTTTGAAGGACAAGATCAGTCGTAATACCTATTTTGCCGGAGGGAAAAATTCCATACATTTTTGTAGCAAAAAGTTGTAGCCATTTTTCCCGCGCATCTTCCCACTGGGGGACCGAGGTGATTTGTTTACCAAGCACATCTCCTAAAGCAGGTAAAGTATAATGTACCACTTTGCTCTCCTCATAATTGGGGATAAAAGTTTGTTGAGCCATTCCATTTGAAACCATAAAAAGCAAGGATAAAAGGTATATTTTTCCCACAACTGGTGTTTTTTTCAAGTTAATGTTATATATTGAAACAAGCTACAAAAAAAACCGTTTATAGAAAACATTCTTTCATGAAAAGCGGCTTTTAAACGCTATATTCGCACGTTTAAGTAAATTAATTTGAATGAAAAAGAAAGGTCTTATTATTATTTCTCTTTTTGCAGGTATTTTTCTGATTGCTTCATTTTTACCAAAACCACAACAAAATGAGGAAAAAGAAGCGGTATTGGTGAAAACGGTATTAAATTATATTGAGCAGCTCCACTTCCGGCCTAAATCATTGGATGATAAGTTATCAGAGCAATTATTTAATTATTATATTGAAAGTATTGATGGAGGAAAGCGATTCCTTACAAAAGAGGATTTAGCTGTACTCGAGGCTCATCGTTTTAAACTGGATAATCAGGCTGTAGAAGGTAATTTTACATTTTTTGACTTATCCATCGATTTATTGGATAAATCATTAAAGAAGACACAGGCTTATTACAGAGAACTGCTGGCTAAGCCATTTAATTTAAATGGAGATGCAACTTTTGAGACAGATAGTGATAAAAGACCTTTTCCCGCAAATGATGCCGAATTAAAAGAAATATGGAGAAAATTACTGATTTATGAAATTATTTCAAGAGTAAATGAGAAACTGGAAATTCAGGGAAAGGGAAGTGCGGAAATTAAAGCAAAAAGTACAGAAGAACTGGAAAAGGAAGCCAGAGAAGCGGTATTAAAATTATACGATGAGTGGTACGAAAGGCTCTTCAAAACAAAAAGGTCTGACAGGCTTAGTATCTATATAAACAGTCTAACCCATTTATATGATCCCCACTCAGATTATTTTGAACCAATAGAAAAACAAAATTTCGATATCAGGTTTACAGGTAAGTTAGAAGGAATTGGTGCAACACTTCAAACCGTTGGCGATTATACCAAAGTTGCCACCATTGTAGTAGGTGGACCAGCATGGAAAACGAAAGAAATATTTGAAAATGATATTATTCTGAAAGTGGCCCAGGAAGGAGCTGATTTCAAAGATATCTCCGGATTGGGAATCAATGACGTTGTTCAACAAATAAGAGGTAAGAAAGGTACTAAAGTCCGGTTGCTTGTTAAAAAGGTGGATGGCTCTATTAAGGAAATAGAAATAGTAAGAGATATTATTGAATTGGAGGAAGGATTTGCCAAGTCACTTCTGATTAAAAATGATCCGGCTTCAAATGAAAAATACGGATATATTTATCTTCCCAGATTTTATGCTGATTTTGAAGATCCGAAAGGTCGTTTTTGTGCCCCAGATGTGGAAAAGGAAATTGAAAAATTAAAAGCGGAGAACGTAAATGGTATTATCCTGGACCTTAGGAATAACGGGGGAGGATCTCTGAGTGATGTTGTTAAAATGACAGGCTTTTTTATACCCTCAGGTCCTGTCGTTCAGGTAAAATCAAAAGAGAGCAAGGCCGATGTTCTGCGAGATCCGGATTCAAGGACCCAATATGACGGGGCATTGGTTGTCATGGTAAATAATATGAGCGCCTCTGCTTCTGAAATCCTGGCTGCGGCCCTCCAGGACTATGGACGGGCTATCATTGTTGGAACCAAATCAACGTATGGAAAAGGAACAGTCCAGCGATTTTTTGATCTGGATATGGGATTAAGAGGATATGAAACCTTTAAACCTCTTGGTGAAGTTAAGATTACAACGCAAAAATTTTATAGGATAAATGGTGGCTCTACCCAGTTGAAAGGGGTAGAACCCGATATCATTTTACCTGATCAGTATCATCTGCTGGAAATAGGGGAACGGGAAGAGGATTATGCCATGGAATGGACTGAAATTGCACCGGTAGGTTACGAAATTCAGAAATCAAGACTTCAGCATCTGGATATGTTAAGAAAGAAAAGTGAGGAAAGGGTTAAATCCGACCCGTCTTTTCAGTTGATCCTTAAAAATGCCGCCCGAATCAAAAAGCAGAGAGATCAATCAATGATGCCCTTAGGATTGAATGCATACCGGCAGCTACTGAAAAATCAGGAAAAAGAGGCTCAAGAGTTTAGGGATGCTTTCAAAAATTACCAGGTTAAAGGCGTTGAAAATTTGGCTGCTGATTTAGCTGAAATAAATGCAGACTCTTCTAAGATATCCAGAAATATTGCCTTTAAAGAATCTGTAGGAAAGGATATCTATTTGCGGGAATCACTTTCAATCTTGCACGATTATATCCGTATGAAAAAATAAAAACGCGTGAATTATCTTTCTCTTGAAAATATTACCAAAACATACGGTGAAAAGGTATTGTTTGATAACCTTTCTTTGCAAGTAACTAAAGGTCAGAAAATTGCGCTGATAGCCAAAAACGGCACAGGTAAATCTACCTTGCTAAGGGTTGTTGGTGGCATGGAAGGAGTAGAAGGAGAAAATGCTAAAGTATGGATACATAAGGGTATTCGTTCCGCATTTTTAGAGCAAGAGCCTGATTTTTCACCAAGGCATAATCTGATTGAAGCTATTTTAGATAGCCCTGATCCACAATTAAGTGCTGTTCAAAAATATCGTCTGGCATTACTCCATCCTCAGGATGAGCAGGCCTTACAAATGGTCTTACAGGAATTGGATACCCTGAAGGCCTGGGATATGGAAGCAAAAGTTCAGGAAATTCTGTTCCGCCTTAATTTAACTGATTTTGAGAAACCTGTTAATCTGCTTTCAGGCGGACAAAAGAAAAGAGTAGCGCTTGCAAGGATTCTTTTAAGTGAGCCTGAGTTTATCATTTTGGATGAACCTACCAATCATTTAGACCTGGATATGGTTGAATGGCTGGAAGATTATCTGAAAAAAGGAAACCTGACCCTCTTAATGGTTACGCATGACCGGTATTTCCTGGAAAGAGTATGTAATCAGATTATTGAGTTAGATGGGGGTAAACTTTATAAGTATAGCGGCAATTATGCAGATTATCTCGAGAAAAAGGCTTTAAGAATCGAAACAGAAGGGGCTGAATGGGAAAAAAATAAAAAGCTGCTCCAAAGGGAGTTAGCATGGGTAAACAGAAGCCCTCAAGCCAGAACTACAAAAGCTAAATCAAGAGTAGATGCCTTTTATGATCTAAAAGAGAAAGTAGGTAAAAATCGGGTAGAAACCGAAATGCAAATTGAGATTAAAGGCCAAAGAATGGGTAAAAAAGTACTCGAATTGCATAATGTCAGTAAGGCTTTTGATAAAAAGGTCATTCTTGAAGGCTTTTCCTATAAATTTAAGCCCATGGAACGGGTGGGCATTGTAGGGCCAAATGGTGTAGGTAAAACCACTTTTATTAATCTTTTAACGGCCACTCTTCGACCCGATTCAGGCAAAGTTGTCCTTGGTGAAAATACAGTTTTTGGTTATTATACGCAGGATGGTATCCAGTTAATGGAAGATAAAAGAGTGATTGACGTTATTCAGGATATTGCAGAGTATATACCTCTTGAAAAGGGATTGAAGTTATCAGCAACTCAACTGCTGGAGCGCTTTCTTTTTTCAAGAAAGCAGCAACAGGTTTATGTAAGTCAATTAAGTGGAGGTGAAAAAAGACGATTGTATCTTCTTTCCATTTTGATGAAAAATCCTAATTTCCTGATATTGGATGAACCGACAAATGACCTCGACATCTTGACCCTTAATGTATTGGAAGATTTTTTAATGGAGTTTCCAGGTTGTGTTATCATGGTAAGTCATGACCGTTATTTTATGGATAAAATAGTAGATCATTTATTTATTCTGGAAGGTAACGGAAAATGTATTGACTTTAACGGAGATTATTCAGCGTATCGCCAGATAGCAAAAGAAAAATTACAAGCAACAAAAAGAGAGGAAAAAATAGTCTCTCAACAGGCAGGTGAAATGGTCCAGAAGACATCGGTAATCACCTTTGAACAAAGGAAGGAAATTAATAAAGTTGAAAAGGAAATTCAGAAACTGGAAGAAAAAAAGAAACAAATAACCAATATGTTTGATGATTCTAATCTTACCCCAGAAAAAATTCAAACCCTTTCAAAGGAGTTAAATGAAATATCAAATCTTATCGAGGAAAAAGAACTTCGATGGTTAGCCTTAAATGAGGGATAGTTAATCCTATACCGCCGTTGTTGAAAAGTTACATTACCATAGTGCCATTATAACTAATTGATAGAAAGACAAACACACATATATATATTCAAAAAAAAAACAAGGAATAGTTTGTAAATTAATTTATAAACTATATTTTTACTGAACGAAGAATATCAATTTTTTAAATAAAATGGTCTAAAAATTTATAACTGGGAGTAATATTTAGCACTCAAGACATAATCGTCTTGGGTGTTTTTGTTTTATGGATTTTTTTTCTTATATTGTTTGAGTTAAACAATTCAAAGGAATAACAATGGAAAGAAGAAGTTTTTTACGCAATGCAGCTATATTGGGAACAGCTATAGGAGTTGGTAATCACTCTGTTTTTGCTAAAAGTTCCCAAATGGATAAAGTCAGACAACCTGCATTTGTTTGTGATTTTGCTCCACATTTTGGCATGTTTGAAAACCATGCCGGTAAGGATTTGGTTTCTCAGCTTGAATTTATGGCAGATCAGGGTTTCCGGTCATTGGAAGATAATGGCATGATGAAACGACCTGTCGAAGAACAAGAGAAAATTGCCGCTGCTATGAACAGGCTGGGCATGCACATGGGTGTTTTTGTTATTGATGGAGGAGACAACTGGAAAATTTCCCTGACTACAGGAAAACCTGAGTTTAAACAACTTTTTGTGGATACCTGTAAAAAAGCGGTCGATATTGCAAAACGGGTTAATGCAAAATGGTTGACGGTTGTACCTGGTTTTTACGAGCGTAAATTACCGATAGGACTTCAGACAGCCCATGTTATAGATGCACTAAGGGCTGGAGCAGATATTTTGGCGCCCCATAATTTAATTATGGTCTTGGAACCATTGAGTGATAATCCGGATTTATTTTTGCGAACTGCTCCTCAAACATTTGAAATTTGTAAGGCTGTAAACAGTCCTGCCTGCAAAATCTTATATGATATTTATCACATGCAGAGAAATGAGGGTAATTTGATTAATACCATTGATTTATGCTGGGATGAGATTGCGTATATCCAGATTGGAGATAATCCAGGTAGAAAGGAACCAACAACCGGTGAAATAAATTACAAACATATTTTTAATCATCTGCATCATAAAAAAGGATTCAGAGGTGTAATGGGTATGGAGCATGGTAATGCCAAACCAGGGAAGGAAGGTGAAATAGCTTTAATCAACGCATATCGGGAGGTAGATTGTAAATGATGAAGAATTAAATATACCTTTGTAAAAATCGGTATATCAAATTATGGCAGAAGAAAAAGGCGTTGCCACAAAATTATCTTTAATGAATGCAGGTAAATCCTCCTCCAAAAAAAGAAACGAGGATGTATCTGTATTTGTTTATGGCAGAAAACCACCCCAGGCAATCCCTCTTGAGGAAGCCAGTTTGGGGGCTATCTTACTGGAAAGGGAAGCCATCAACGTTGTACTGGATATTTTGGTTTCCGATTCTTTTTATCTGGAGGCGCATCAGCTGATTTTTAAGGCTATGTTGCGACTATTTGAAAAATCGCAACCTATTGATATGCTTACCGTTTCCGAGGAATTAAAAAAATCGGGAGATCTGGAGGCCATCGGCGGAGCTTATTATCTGGTAGAACTTACTAATAAGGTAGCCTCATCTGCCAATCTGGAATTTCATGCCAGAATTGTTGCTCAGAAATATATTCAAAGAGAACTTATCAGGGTTTCCAATAGTATCATTAAGGAGGCCTATGAAGATAGTACAGATGTTTTTGAATTATTGGACACTGCTGAAAAGGGATTATTCAATATTGCGGAAAAAAATATGAGTCGTTCTATTGAATCTATGAGTTCGCTGGCAGCAAAAGCGCTTAAACAAATGGAAGAGCTAAAGGATGTGGAAGAAGGTTTAAGTGGCATTCCTTCCGGTTTTAGTGCTTTAGATCGATTAACAAATGGTTGGCAATCTTCCGATTTAATTATTTTAGCAGCGAGGCCAGGTATGGGTAAGACATCTTTTGTTTTATCAGTGGCAAAAAATGCAGCCGTAGATTTTAAAAAGGGTGTAGCCTTTTTTTCCCTTGAAATGTCCGCAGTTCAGTTAGCTCAGCGATTGATTTCCATGGATGCGGAAATACCCCTTTCAAAAATGAGGACGGGGAAATTATCAGAGGAGGAGTGGAAGCATTTACATCATGCCATTGAAAGAATAGGAGATGCACCTGTTTATTTTGATGACACGCCAGGAATTGATATTTTTGAACTTCGTGCCAAATGCCGACGCATGAAACTGCAATATGATATTCAACTGATTGTCATAGATTATTTGCAGTTAATGAAAGGAAGTATTGAAAATAATAGAATGGGTAATAGGGAACAGGAAGTAAGTGCTATTTCCAGGTCGTTAAAAGGTCTTGCCAAAGAACTTAAAGTACCCGTCATTGCTCTTTCACAGCTTAGTCGTGCAGTTGAATCACGAGGTGGGCCTAAAAGGCCTCAGTTGTCAGACTTGAGAGAATCGGGTTCAATTGAGCAAGATGCAGATATTGTTGGTTTTATTTACAGACCAGAATATTATCAAATTACAGAAGATGAAAATGGAATGCCGCTCAAAGGTATTGCGGAAGTTATTATTGCAAAACATAGAAATGGAGCAACGGATACGGTCAGACTCAAATTTACCGATCAATTTGCCAGATTCTCAAATTTGGAAAACTTTGATATGGGCAGTCTTCCGGCGGATGTCTTTAATAATCCTTTCTCTCAAATCATTACCCGACCTTCAAAAATGAATGAAGACGAGGATATTCCATTTTGATTCATTTTAATATTCAATCAAACAACTATTTATGGCGTATTCTGATGATAAAAAAAAACGACCTAATCTTAGGCCGAATAAGCCTCCTTATGGCAGGCCTGCAAATCCTAAAAACCGATTTAATGTTTCACCCGGACGAAAAGCTGTACCTGATAAGGAGGAAATCATAAATGAAAATCGCAATTCAGAACTGGAGGGAGAGGGAATGCGCCTGAATAAGTTTATTGCCCATTGTGGCATTTGCTCCCGCAGACAGGCAGCAGACTATGTGAAGGAGGGATTTGTTACCGTAAACGATCAGAAAGTATTAGAGCCTTACTTACTCATTAAGGCAAAAGATAAGGTTTGCTTTAAAGGAAAAGCTATTTACCCACAAGAAGAGCGGGTTTATTACCTGATGAATAAACCAAAAGGAGTTATTACCACTGCGCAGGATGAAAGAGGTCGGAAAACAGTGCTGGATATACTTCCCGATAAAGGTAAAACCAGGGTTTTTCCTGTTGGAAGACTGGACAGAGAAACAACTGGGCTGCTTTTATTAACCAATGATGGTGATCTGGCATTGAAAATGACACATCCTGGCTATAAAATGAAAAAGGTTTATCAGGTTACCCTCGATAAATCTCTTTCAGGTGCTGATGTTGAAAAAATTCAACAGGGCGTAGTCCTTGAAGATGGACCTGTTCCTGTTGATGCTTTACATTTTATACACGAAGGTTCTTTCAAAGAGGTAAGTATTGCCATTCATATTGGTCGGAACAGAATAGTAAGAAGACTTTTTGAACACCTGGGTTATGAAGTGGTAAAGCTGGACAGAACTTACCTGGGAGGTCTGACCAAAAAAGATTTACCCCGTGGATTCACCAGAAAATTAACCGGGCAGGAGATTATTATGCTTAAGCATTTTACAGGGAAATAATTTTTTACCGTAGTATCCTGTTTTTAATCCCAGCGATTATGATCGTTAAACTTATTCCAGCTGGTACCGTATCGTATCTGAATTTGGAAGAAAGAGCCGCTCAACGAATTTTGGAGAAGGGCAGGGGATCTAAAATCACTATGAATTCGATAACCGCCCTCTGCTGCTATTTTTAACCAGGAAAGTAGATTAACTTCAATACCAACTGAAGGTGAAAAATTAACACCCCGCTCTTTTATCTTGTCTGTAGTTGTTGCCAGACTGCTCCCAGCGGAAAAGTTAAAACGAGGATGTACGACTTTATGGGAACCAGGCACATAACTCATAAAAATACCCCTGTTTTTAAAATCAAAAGCAGTCTGATTATTTACAGGAACAATGGGTTCTTTTGACTTTTGCCAGGACCAACCCAGGATGAAATTTTTATCGAATTCAAAACCGATTTCACCTCCTCTTAAATAAAATTCCCTTTCATTCGGGAGCCCAAAATGCATGCTTCTTCCTCCCCAGATTCCAGTAAATTTAAAATTTCTGGTGCCGAATAAACTCTCCGTTTTTTGTGCAGTTATGTTGGATGCCATTATCATCAGGCAAAATAAAATGAAGATATTTCTCATAATCGTCGCTTTTTATTTAAAGACTATAAATGTAAGGGCAGGTTGCACAAGTGGAAAAAAAATTAGATGAATAACCATTTAGTAAGGTCAAATAATTGAATTATTGATATAATAACCATCAAGATTAATAACCGATGCGCCCATTTATTGGCATTGGGATTATTGGAAGCAAAGACAGCACCCAGATAACCTCCTAATGTTTGAGCCAGTGCTATCAGGATACCTGCCTCCCAATCGACAATTCCCATAAAAGCAAAAATAACTAAGGCTATAAAAGTATAAATACCAACGCCTGCAATTTTTAAAATATTAGCATCTGCAATACTGAATTTTGCTCCAATGACCATGATAATTAAAAAGAAAATTCCCATGCCCATTTGAATGAAACCACCATAAAACCCTATCAGGAGGGCAACGGGAATGGATATCCATAAGGAAGGCTTGTGGAGAAGGTCTGTTTCCCTTAACCATCTTTCAGGTTTTATAAGAATGACCACAAGCATAAGAACCATGAGGAATCGAAATACTTCGATAAAAGCCTTGTTACTAATGGTAATTGCCAGCCAAACGCCTCCCAGGGATCCTAAAATCATTAAGAGCAGATAATGCCATGTTCTTGAAAAGTCAACCAGGCCTTTTCGTTTAAATACATAAAAACTGGTCAAACTCTGACCGACAATACCTATCCTGTTCGTTGCATTGGCAATATTTCCCGGTAATCCCATCATTTCACTCAAAATAGTTAAGGTAATAGCTGATCCGTTTCCCGCCAGCGTATTTATTATCCCCGCCAAAATACCACCTGAAATGACGATTACATATTGAAAAGTATCCATCATCAGCTTTTTATGGTTTGACAAATTTCAATTAAAACCCCATGTGCAAGTTTTGGATAAACAAAGCAAACCAGTTTATTATCGGCACCCTGCTTTGGAAGTTCGTTTATGAATTCGAATCCCTCCTTTTTTAACCGTTGTATTTCTATGAAAATATCCGCTACTTCAAAAGCAATATGATGTATGCCCTCCCCTTTTTTATCAATAAAACGGGAAATAGGACTTTGAGGGTGAGTGGCCTCCAATAGTTCAATTTTTGAATCACCAGCCTGAAAAAATGAGGTGTTGACCCCTTCAGAATCAACCGTTTCAAACTTGTAAGGGGGAAAACCTAATAATTTTTCATAACATCTGTTTGCTTGTGAAAGGTCTTTCACAGCAATTCCAATATGCTCTACTTTCATAGTTATTTCATTTTTAATATTTTAACACCTGCGCATAACCATTAATCCGTCTCTGATGGGCAGTAATAAATTTTCAACGCGCACATCTTCAAAAATTTTATTATTAAAGGTATGAATGATTTGGGAATCCTCGTCTTTAGGATGTAGTACTTTCCCACTCCAGAGTACATTATCTGCAAGTATTAATCCACCAGGCTTTATTTTATCGATAATAAGGTCATAATGCATGGCATAATCCTTCTTTCCACCATCGAGATAAATCAAATCAAAAAAGGGAATTGATAAATTCGGAATTACATTTTCAGCTTTTCCGTGGTGAGTAAAAATTTGATTTTTGAATGGGGAAAGATTGAAATATTTTTCCGCTATGAAAAGAACTTCCTTATTGGGTTCTATGGTATGAAGCTGACCAGTTTGGGTAAGGCCTTCAGCTAAACAAAGAGAACCATATCCTGTGAAGGTTCCAATTTCAAGGATATATTCCGGCTTAACTAAAATACTCAAAAGTCTCAGAAACTGGCCCTGAAGGGGACCGCTCAACATCACTGGTGCTAAGGTTCTCAGATTTGTTTCTCTTTCAAGCTGATATAATAATTCAGATGATTTCGTGGAATGCATTTCAGCATATTCATTAATATCCTGATAAATTTTGTCCATATAAGAGAATTAAAAAGGTAAACTTAATCTATCCAGCCTATTGGTTTTTTAGCTGTCATTTTAAAAGATTCCTCACAGGGTCTGCAGGTTCGTTCGTCCTTATATTCGGTAGGTGCTGATCGGTAAGGACCTACTGGAGCTGTATTTCGATTCAAATAAAAACCCCTGCTTATGTGACCCGCGGCAGAAAAAACGCCCAGTACAAGTTCGGTTGTATCCCTCGTATTATATATGTTAGAAGGAATCGTTGCCGGGGGATTATCAAATATGCCACCCGTATTATTAACCTGAGTACTCACACTTCTCCAGAAAGTATAGGTGTTTTTTGAAATGGCATATTGATCAAAAACCATAAAATAAGGTGTATCGTCATCATACGGTATTGTGGTAATAACTCTGTTTAAGGTATTTCCATCAAAATAAGTATCGGCACTAATATCGATGATGCCTCTTTTTTTGACAACATTCCAGCAGGGGGAACAGCAAGGAAAACGATATCTTACCCTGGCTTCACCATCGTAAGTAAAGGCACAGTAATCGGTTTTATTTAAATGTGCATGATCCCATTTATAAAAATCACCCTTCCCGCTGGGATCCTTTGTCCTCAGATAAACTTCAAATTCACCTTTGGTTATACCATTTAGTAATGTTTTTTCTACATATCTGGTATATGCGGTATCAATTCCTGGTGCTTCCTTTAATAATTCTGGTGTAGATTGATATTCCTTACCATTCCAGCGGATAAACAAGGTATATATATGGCCTGCCTTTGCCTTAAAAGTGCTGGAATCGGAAAAATAAAGCCCTCTGTTATCATGGGTAAAAGGAAAGAGTGCGCCCGTTTGATTTTTCACAAATACCTGAGCATTTTCAACGGGAAGATTATTGTCGGGACTGGAATATGGTTCTGATAAAGACAAGATTACCTTATATGGACCGGGGTCATTTGTAATGTATGCCTCAATGGTCAGTCTTTCAGCAGAAGTTGTTAACTCAGGAATGAAAGGTTCGACACAAGCAAATGCCGAAACATAAAGGATAAAAGTAAAAAAAAGCTTAAAAAAAGTATAATTAGTAGTCGAATTCATAAGAAATGGAAGGTATTACGGAGCCAATAACAGAAAGTTGAAAAGCATTGGACCTATTTCTTGTACTTACAGGTCTGTCATTAATTGTTTTAAAAAATACAGAATAAGGATTTTTACGTGCATATACATTATACAGCGAAAAATTCCATTTCCCTTTCCATTTTTTTGTAAGACGAGGATCTGCATCAATCGTTAAACCCAGATCCAAACGATGATAATCTGGGGTGGTATTACCGTTTCGACTGGTATAAAGTGGGATAAAAATATTATTAACACTAATTCTTTCATCCGGAAAAGTCGCGGGTCTTCCTGACAAAAAGGTAAAAATGGCACTTAATCTGATTCTTTTATTTATTTTGTATAAAACATTTAAATTCAAGGTATGAGGCCGGTTATAGTTGGATGGGTAATATTTACCGCTAAAAGAACGATCTTCAGGATAAGGACTATAAACCAGCATTTCAGCTCGTGAAAGCGAGTAACTGAGATTGGCATCCCATCGGAATCCTTGTTTCCGTACCCATAATTCAAGACCATAAGATCGTCCTAAACCTTGAAGAATAGCAGTTTCCGGAAGTGCCAGAAGTAATAAATTAGTACCACTCCGATAATCAGGAATATGTTGAATTCTCTTGTAATAACCTTCAATACTGGTTTCCCATTGATTATTATTCAGGTTGGCAAATAAACCAAGGGTCAATTGAGATGCAATTTGTGGTTTTAGGTAAGGGTCGCTTAATTTCCATTGATTGGTAGGAAGAGCGGCAGTACTATTTGAAATTAAATGTAAATATTGTATGGCCCGATGAAAACCTGCTTTTATGGAAAATATCTCATTCAGTGATAATCTCATTCCCAGTCTTGGTTCCCACCCGGCATATTGTTTTATAATTTGATTGGGAGAATAGTAAGCAGTATCAATTAAATTTAATATATCCCTTTCTTTTTCATTTGCATAGATATATTGATTTCCAGGACCGAGCAAGGCAAAATGTGAAAACCTGACACCCGCGCTTAATCTGATAGCGGGTGATAAGTCCCAGTCTGCGTTGGCAAAAAGAGCATTTTCTAATCCATGCTCAGATTGGGTGAAAAATGGATGAATGGAAGAAGTTGGGGAATCCGGTATTAAAGAACCTGGATTTATATCAAGTTTACTTAGTTGAAACCCTGCTCTAAGGGATATCATTTTTTCAGATAGGAAGGCTTCCCCTTGTAAAGATTTTTGTGAAATTCCGGCATTAAAAACAGCTTCAGAACCTGGTGCAGGAATTTCAAAGGAAGGCTGGTAGTCGCTCAAAAAGGAAGTTATATGAAAACCAGCTTTTTCATTTAAAAAATGGGACCAACGGATACTGGCTCCTTTTGTCTTCCATAGATAACGGGTAGAAGAAGCATTAATCTCAAGGGTGGAAAGAGAATCCCCGGCGATTCTAAAGGCATCTTTTCCCGTAAATGCTGTTAAACTGATCTGATTATTTTCTGAGGGTTTATAAATACTTTTAAAGGTGAAATCATAAAAATTTGCCTCTGTTTCTTTTAATTCCGGACGAAGGAAACTTCGGAAAAGGTAATCGGCATAAGACCATCTGGCTCCTATGGCGGTAGATAATTTATTATTAATTAAAGGGGTCTCAATAAGAATTCGACTGGTAATTAAGCCTAAGCTACCTTTCAAATGACTATTTTCAATATTCGGATCTCTTAATCGAACATCAAGAACAGAAGAGGCTCTTCCACCATACTGGGCGGGAATTCCACCTCTGTAAAACGTAATATCTCTTAATAAATCAGGATTAAAGATAGAGAAAAATCCTATCAGATGGGAAGGATTGAAAACAGGGATATGATCCAGAAGCAATAAATTTTGATCTATATTACCACCTCGCACATTAAATCCTGTAGCAGATTCACCGACAGAAGTAATTCCCGGAAGTGTTTGAATGGTTCTGATAACATCGGCTTCCCCAAGAAGAGAAGGTAATTCTTTGATGGTTTGAGCACTGAGTCTAGCTACTCCAAGTTCTGCATTTTTTACATTTTTATCAGCTCCCCCACCGATAATCTCTACGGTATTCAATAATTCAAGAGACTCTTCCAAACGGATGATTAGGGTTGTATTCTGATTCAGATTAACCTCTAAAATGGATGTTGCATAGCCAATGAAACTCGCTTTCAGGGTAAATCTCCCCGTTTTAAGGGAAAAGGAAAAGAAACCATTTATATCAGTGGTTAATCCTTTTTGTAATTCATCTATCCAGATAGTTGCATCTGAAAGTGGAACACCCTGCTGATTTTTTACCACGCCGGTTATCAGGTATTCCCTTTCTTTAAAAAGAGTGGGAAGTTCCTGCCAGGCGAAAATGGACGAAATAAAAAAGAGCTTAAAAAGTAACAGGGAACACCATTTCTTCATAGAAAAATACATCAATTTTATAAAATCAAAGTCAAGCAAATATAGACAGATAAACAATTTTTTTCGACAAAGCGCATTAAATGTGCTATAATTACACTTGATATTGAACAAAAAGGTAAAAAAAACCTTAATAATTGATTAATAGCAATACTTTATTAAACTTAAATTTTCACAAATGAAAAAACAAGTACTTATTTTGTTCTTGTGGTTTGCGACTGTGGCTTCGTTGATAGCTCAACGAACCATTTCCGGCACAATTACAGATGACAAGAAGGAGCCACTCATAGGTGCTTCCGTATTGGTTAAGGGAACTTCGACCGGAACGGTAAGTGATGTGTCTGGAGCTTTCTCTTTCACCATTCCTGCGAATAGCACTTCTTTAATAATCAGTTATACTGGTTATGCATCGAAAGAAATTGCCTTAGGGGCAAGTAACACTTACAATGTGGTGCTTGAACAAGAGGCTATTGACCTGACAGATATTGTCATTGTAGGTTATGGTACACAAAGTAAGAAGGAATTAACAGGTTCGGTGAGTAAGGTGACCTCTGAAACGATTGCCAGGCTCCCCGTTACTGGAGTAGATCAGGCACTTCAAGGACAAGCTCCGGGTGTACAGGTGACCTCTGCCTCAGGAACTCCTGGCGCGTCGGTGTCAATCAGAGTTAGGGGTCCATCTTCAATTTCCGCTGGTAATCAACCTTTATATGTAGTAGATGGTATTCCAATTAATACGGGTAACTATTCTCAGATAGGTGTAGGTGGTCAGCAAACCAATGCGCTTGCAGATTTAAATCCTGCTGATATTGAGTCCATAGATATATTGAAAGATGCAGCTGCAGCAAGTATTTATGGATCCAGAGCGAGTAATGGGGTAGTTATCATCACAACAAAGAGAGGGAAACAGCAAAAAACACAAATTTCCCTGAATACTTATTATGGTACTCAGGAAGTATGGAAAACTATTGATCCTTTAACAGGTCCTGAATATGTAGCCCTTTTACAGGAAGGAGTTAAAGCGAGATATGGTGCAACGGTTATTCCCAGTCAACTGGGTCTGAGAAATTTAGATGCAGATCCAAGTACATATCCCAGTACCAACTGGTTCAATGAAATCTTCCAGTCAGCGCCTATTTCTCAAACAGATTTGAATTTTTCAGGTGGAACAGATAGAACAAAATTCTTTGTTTCCGGATCAGTCTTCGATCAGGGTGGTGTAGTTAAAGGGTCATCTTTTAACCGATACAGCTTCCGTATGAACCTGGATAATCTGGTTACAGATAAATTCAAGATTGGTGTTAGTACAGGATTTAGCCGGTCTCATAATACACGTATTCAAAATGATAATAATATTTATGGGGTATTGAGTACCGCATTATTATTAGGTTCACACATACCTGTATTAAATGCAGACGGAACTTATGGCCGAGATGCCAATGCCAGTATTGAAAATCCGGTAGCCAATGCCGTTGAACCAACTTATGATGTTTACACCAATCGTTTATTATCTAATATTTTTGGTGAATTAACAATTTTAGAAGGATTAACTTTCAAAACTTCCTTCAGTGTAGATTATTTGAATCTTCGCGATGATCGATTTACACCGGCAAGTCATATCCAGGCTGCGGGCGTTAATGGAAGGGGAGAACAAGGTATCACGCAAGACTTAAATTTAGTTAATGAAAATTATTTTTCTTACAGAAAAGCTTTTGGGAAACTAAATCTTGATGCATTGGTTGGAAACTCCGTGCAGACCAGCCAATTTGAATCATTGTATGGTGTAGGTGAGAACTACCCTGGAAAGACTATCCGCGAATTAAATGCAGCATCCGTAAAAAAAGATGTAACCTCATCAAAATCGGCTTGGGGTCTTAACAGTTATTTTTCCAGATTGAATTTGAACTGGGCGGGAAAATACTTTATTTCAGGAAGTGTTCGTGCTGACGGCTCTTCCCGATTTGGTGCTAATAATCGTTGGGGTGTATTCCCCTCAGCCTCTGCTGCCTGGAGACTTTCAGAAGAATCATTTTTTCCAACTTCCAAAATATTGTCAGAGGTTAAGTTAAAAGCTAGCTGGGGTAGAAGAGGAAATCAGGATATAGCCAACTTTGCTTCCAGAGCGTTAATCGCTCCAGGGGCAAATTACTTGCAAAGAGCAGGTTTGGCCCCGACCCAGTTGGGTAATCCTAATTTAACCTGGGAAGAGAGAGAAGATATCGATTTAGGTATTGAAATTGGTTTATTTGAGAGTAAACTACAACTTACCGTAGATGCTTATCAAGGTACAACTAACCAATTATTATTGAACCGTCCATTAGTTGGTGCATCTGGTTTTACAGGTATTCAGGAAAATATTGGTTCTATTCGTAATAAAGGTATTGATATAGGATTATCAACTACCAACATTGAAACGAAGAATATTTCATGGACAACTAACTTTAATATTTCATTTTTCGATAATGAAATTCTGAAACTGGCTGGAACGCCATTCGCAGCCGGTTTTGCCAGCTGGGTAGCAGAAGGTGAAGCATTAGGATCATTTAGAGGATACAGAACAGTAGGCATTTTTCAAACGCAGGCTGAAATTGATGCTTTAGATAAGAAAGCAAAGGAATTGACGGGTCGCTCCACAGCAGTATATCAATCAACACTTACCAGACCTGGAGATATTCAGTTTAAAGATATAAACAATGATGGCGTAATTACCAGTGACGACCAGGAAATTCTGGGGGATGCCAATCCTAATTATTATGGGGGTATTACCAATAATATTCAGGCCTATGGTTTTGATCTGAGCTTCTTCTTCCAATATAGTATGGGTAATTTTGTTTTCAATAATACACGCGCTTTTTCAGAAGGAATGAACGGCGTATTTGGTCAGGCAAATACGGTTAAAAACCGCTGGACACCACAAAACACAAACACTACTATGCCCAGAGCTGTATTTGGTGACCCAAATAATAATAGAAGGGTTTCTGATCGTTTTGTGGAAGATGCATCTTATGTTCGTTTAAAAAACGTCACTTTTGGTTATACATTTCCTTCCAAATTACTTGAGAAGATAAAAATGCGTAGTGCCAGGATTTATGTAACCGGACAAAACTTATTGACCTTTACCGATTATTCTGGTTTCGACCCAGAGGTAAGTACATTTGGCGAAACAAATACAGCGCCAGGTACTGATTTCTTAACTTTCCCTCAATCGAGATCATTGTTATTCGGATTAAATATTGGATTTTAAGAGAGCTTGATCCTTTGCTTTAGTTCTATTTTTTTAGATTGAAAACATGTTGAAATGAAAAACATATTTAAAATATCCATATTAATTGCAACCCTTGGTTTTTTCCAGGCTTGTGATAATAACCTGGAACTGGAACCTTTTACGGCGCTGGACGCATCGGTAGGTTTCAAAACAAAACAGGACGTTGATGCAGCGCTGTTAGGTGCCTACAACGCCATTCAGAATAGTAATTATTTTGGGCTTCAGTTACAGGTTTTACCTGATTTATATGCAGATAATATTAATCACACGGGAACTTTCCCAACTTATGCCCAAATTTTCAACCGTCAGGTATTGGCAGATAACACCAATATTGGAGGTCTCTGGAATCAGATTTACATAGGTGTTAATCGCGCAAATAATGTGATTGCGTCTGTACCTACAGTGAAAGATCCAAGTTTCAATGCGAATAATGCTATTGGAGAGGCAAGGTTATTACGTGCTTTTCACTATTTTAACCTGGTCACCTTATTTGGTGGTTCACCAGCAGGATTTAACAAGTCAGGTGGTCTTGGTGTTCCGGTTTACACGGTGCCAACGCTTTCAGCAGAAGATGCAGCCCCTAAGGCAAGAGCATCAGAGGAGGAAATATGGAAATTAATTTTAGAGGATATTGATTTTGCTGTTGCAAATCTTTTGGCGACTAATGGCAATGGCAGGGCAAATAAAAATGTGGCGCTGGCATTGAAAGCTCGTGTTCATGCTGTGCGAAATGAGTGGGCTCTTGCTGATGCTGCCGCTTCAGAAGTAATTAACTCTAAGAGGCATACGCTGCTAACTGGTGCAAATTATCAGAATATCTGGTTAAGCCAGAATTCATCAGAGGCCATCTGGGAATTGCAGTTTGATATTAATAATACGAATTCTATCGCTTTTTGGTATTACCCTACGGCTAATGGCGGGAGAAATGAATTTACTTCCTCCAACTCTTTAAGAGACGCTCATGAAGCTGGTGATATCAGAAGAGTTGTGAATGTAAGTGCAGCACCTGCCAATAAGACTATTAAATATACCAGAATCAATGGTACAGATAACGTATTATTAATTCGTTTGGCAGAAATGCACCTGATTCGTGCAGAGGCTTATGCTAATCTGAATAAAACAGCAGAATCTTTGGCGGAACTTAATGTTATTCGTAAGCGGGCTGGATTAAGTGATGCGACAGAAACTACGTCAGCAGGCTTGATTAATGCCATTTTAAAAGAGCGCAGAATTGAATTTGCACATGAAGGATTAAGATGGCTTGATTTAAGAAGAACCGGTCGTTGGAATGCTGCAGGCCTAAGTGAAGATTTCAGATCCCGCTGGCCAATTCCTCAGAGAGAAGTCCAAACCTCAGCGGGTTTGATAACACAAAATACAGGATATTAATCTTTTATTTTAAGTTATATTACATCTTGAATGCCTCCTCTGGATACAAATTATTCGGAGGAGGTATTTTATTATTCCCTTTTATTTTGTTAACCTGGTATTTTTTCGTGAGTAGATATACGCATTGCTCTTACAGCAGCTGGAAGAGAAGCCAGAAGTCCAATAAAAATGACAGTTACAGATACAATAATGAAATCTTCCCAACGAAGGCTAATCGGATATGAATCGACCACAAATGACCCTGGTATAGTTACCAGATGAAACGTTTTTTGTAAGAAAAAGACAAATAATGCAAGGAAAACGCCGGATATTAATCCTAATCCGGTTAATAATAGTCCCTCGTATAAAAATAAATTTCGAATATCAACATCTGTTGAACCTATAGATTTTAAAATGGAAACATCTCTTTTTTTATCTAATACAATCATCCAAAGAGCACCAATCATATTAAAGGCAACTAAAAGAAGCATAAAACCAACAATAGCAAAACTAAGCCATTTTTCAAGACGCATCAATTTGATAAAAGCCTCCTCCTGAGCATAATAATCCTTAACAAAAAATTGATCGTTTAAAACGGTTTTTATTTCAGCAATTACTTTTTTCACTGAAAAACCATCTGCAACTTTTATTTCCCAGGCCGACAGAATGTCAGGATTACCCATCAATTCTCCGGCCACCTTTAAAGTAGTTATAATATATTGATTATCATATTCCTGTTGAATCATAAATGTTCCTACAGGTTGTAGGTTTCTACTTCTAAAAGGGTTTTCAAGAGGATTAGTTTCTTTATTTTTGGGCATATAAACGGTTAAGGAAGCAAACGGATCCTCTAAATTGATTCCCAGTTTGTTTCTGATGCCAAGACCTATGATAGCGTTAAAGGATAAGGAATGATTCGGAAGATAAATACCCTCCTTTACCGAAGCGTCTATATTGGAAACAGCCTTAAATAAAGTATCAACACCTTTAATCATACCAAAATCCTGCTTATCCTTGTAGGTGAAAAAAGCTATCTCTTCCAGGGTTCCTGAAATGGCTTCAACGCCTTGAATTTTTGATATTTTATAAAATAAAGATTCGTCAGGAGAGAAAAATTTACCTGAAACCGGAGTAACCTTAATATCAGGATTAAATTTGACGTACATACCCATAATAAGGTCTTCAAAACCATTGAATACAGAGAGAACCAATACTAAAACAGCAGTTCCTACCGTAAGTCCCATTACTGAAATTCCTGTGATAAGCTGAATGATCTGAGTTGATTTTTTGGCTATTAAATAACGAAGGGCTATTTTTAGAGGAATATTCATGAGGAGAAGAAATATTATTGAGCAAAGATAGCAGGATTATTAAACTTGATTAAAAGATAATTTTTTATTCATTAAAATGATTGTTATATTTAAAAGGGGAACAAAAAAAATGATAAAGACATATATCTTTAATTCTTTTTACGAACTGCAGAAATAACTCTCGTATGAAATTTCCTTACTATCCTTTCAATGTATGTTTCTTTTTTTCTCTAATCTTGTCAATGCCACTCTTGGCCCAAAATAACAAAGGTAGGTTTGAGAAAGCAAAGATTTTATTTGAAGGAAGAGATACGCCAACAGAATTGACTGTAAACATCAGAGACGGAAAAGTTTTTGTTGGGGAAGATATTGTTCTTTTTTCAGAAGAAGCGTTTAACCTGCGAAAATTGGAGAAAGGTGGGATAATCCCTTATGCTTCATGGGGATGGCCTGGAGGCATTATTTATTATTCTATTCCAACCGGTCTGGCAAGTGCGGGTATCATCAGAAATGCGATAGCTCATATAAATGCAAGTACCAATATTTGTCTTGTTCAAAGAACAACTCAGGCCGATTATCTTGTTTTCCAGGATTCAGACTATGCATGCTGGTCTTATGTAGGTAAAATTGGAGGTGCACAGGCAATCAACGTACATAGTGCCTGTGGATTTGGGGCAGCTGTGCATGAAATATGTCATGCTGCCGGAATGTGGCATGAACAATCCAGAAATGACAGGGACACTTATGTTACCATAAATACAGCAAATATACAATCTGGTTATGGCAGTAATTTTGATAAATACGGAAGTTGGGGAACAGAAGCAGGTGCTTACGATTATGGATCAATCATGCATTATGGTGCTTATGCCTTTTCTTCAAATGGTTTACCTACGATCAGTGTTAAATCTCCTCCTGCCGCTGCCGGCACTGCTATTGGTCAGCGGGGTGGTTTAAGCGGGGGCGATGTTGCCGCATTAAATACTATTTATCCAACAGTTGCCTGCGATAAAGGCGGTGGATCCACTGGCGGAGGTTCTACAGGTGGTGGATCTACTGGCGGTGGTGGCGGCGGAGGTGTAGTCATTGTTACAGCACCTGTCTTAACAATGGCATCAGAAATTAGGGTTGACCCGGTACCAATCATTAGTGATGATGCTTTTTCAGTAATTGCAAATTTTACTAATACAGGGGACGCCGCCTTTAATGGTTGCATTATTATGAAACTTTACAAAACTGGAGGTCAGTTATTGACAAAAGTTTCTATTGATCCCTCTGAGACACTGGAAATCAATAAGTCCTTTTCAAATGATCAAATTATATCAAGTGCTGGTATTAGTCTTGCTACAGGAGATTATTATGTGGAATTATGGTATGAGGCAAGTTGTGGTTCGTCAGAACAAGAGGTAAATTCAACAAGTACTTTTTCAAATAAAAAGGAAGTGAAAGGACTGAAAATCATCCCCATGCTGGAGGTGAAACCCCTCGATTTCAACATTGAAAAAGAAGGAGGATCCAAATCGATTATGATAACTTCAAATACAGTATGGAATGTGACCAATAACCCTTCCTGGTTGAAATTCCCAACCAACAGGGCTTTTGGTAATACAGACCTTATCTTTTCCTGTGATTCAAATATAACTTTTTATCCCCGTAATGCTAAGTTTAATATTTCAGCAACTGGAACTAAAACTTTCGACCTTTCGGTAAAACAAAATGCGCTGCCTCTTTCTGAATGTGTGGCACCTGGCGGATTAAAAATAGTAAGTAAGGATTATAGTTGGGCAAAAATAACGTGGAATCCAATCAGAGGTACAAATCATTATCAATTGAGATATAAAACTTTGCAAGACAGTACCTGGATAAGTATTGACTCTATTCAAGGCAATACGTTTGATATTTCAAATTTGTCCCCATGTAAAGATTATTTGATACAGGTGAGTGCTTATTGCGCCAATATTAAAAGCCCTTTATCTGCTCAAATCAGTTTTAAAACTGAGGGATGTGATGACCCTTATTGTTTTTCTTATGGCACTGGTAAATCAGATTGGATAGAAACCGTAACGATAAGTGATAAATCCTTTACCTCAGGACAAAATCTTGGATATACCAATAAAATGGATGTAATTGGGAATGTGGAGGAAGGAAGAATCCATTTTTTTCGATTTGCCAGCAAGCATAATGCTCTTTCTAAAACGGATTTATATCGCTGGCAGCTCTTTATTGATTTTAACGGTGATAAGGATTTTAATGACACCCTGGAACAAATTTATGATGCAATCATACCAAAATTTACTTCAGTAACAGGTGTTTTTAAAAATATTACTATTCCGGAAGATATGCCTTTAGGGGTAACCCGTCTGCGTATCGTTTTATCAACTGATAAGGCTGCTAATGGTGCCTGTGAAATATCACCTGAAATACTTGAGGTTGAGGATTATGGTATTCATATAAATAAAAACAAAGATAGTATTTTCATCACCCCTGATAGTGTTTTTTTAAAAAACTCCTATACAACCCTTAGAGCAAATGTAAGGGCATCAACTGGCTGGGATGTGACTAAACGACCATCCTGGGTATCCACTACACATCCTAGTTGGGCTGCAACGCCAACAGGTCTGAATGTTTCCCTCTTTGTTAGCAATAACACCGGGGACAGAAGGCAATTTAATTATACCTATACCCTTAGAGGATCTGTCAAGACTAAAGCTATTTTTCTTTCTCAAGACCCAGCTAAACCTACGCTGGATATTGATACCTTAACATATAGTATTTCTGATTTAGCCCAAACAAAAAGTATACCTGTAAAATCCAATATTTATTGGCGTGCGAAAACCAATGCCTTCTGGATTCAGGTTAATAATCCGTTGGGTCTGGAAAATGAACCACTTAAGCTGGCCATTTTAAATAATACAAACAAGGATGCAAGAACGGATACTATTCGCGTTTTCGCCGCAAGCGGAGATACTTTAAGTAAGTTAATTCTGATTAAACAAGCTGCTAAAAAAGGAGATTTAAGTGTTTTACCAGATGCCTTAAATTTCAATTCATCAGCCACAAGTCAATCCATTCATACGAAAGGAAATTTAGATTGGAAGGTGATAGCTAAACCAACCTGGGTACAAGTCAATAAAAACAATGGTTCTGCAAATGACAGCTTAAAGGTTACTTCTGATGTAAATCCGAATGGATCAGCCAGAAATGGTAAAATGTTAATTCAATCGGTTGATGAAACAGTCCAGTTGGAAATTAAAATTTTTCAAGATGCCGGTTCCCCCCTATTAAAATTATCAACCAGGCTGGTTTCCATTCCAGACACTTCGAATCAGATTTCCCTAAAATTAAATAGTAATATTCCGTGGCAATTGAAATCCAAACCAGATTGGGTTAGAGAAATTCAACCGTTTTCTGATTCCAGCTTTCAATTAAGAGAAAGTACGCTGAAAATTATGTTTGAATCTAATCCAACCTATGTCAGTCGTAAGGGAGTATTAGTATGGAAAGCGGTAAATTTAATTGATTCATTGGTGTTACTTCAAGATTCAAAACAAATTAATCTTCCGGAGAACTGGAAATTAAAACCAACAAATGATATACATCAGATGTTAATTTTTAAAAATTCCACCTTCAATATGGGACCAAATATTAATATAGTTCCAGGCGATTTAATAGGTTTATTTGTTGAAAATGGGAATCAGTTAAATTGTGCGGGTTTTGGTATCTGGAGAGATGAAAATATGGTAATTAATGTATTCGGGGATAATCCAGCCACTCCGGATGTCGAG